>Ga0272441_10002746_pt1 | contig 35015 bp, 30 predicted proteins | sample SSMProp6N_FD_193582 | JGI IMG/M metagenome (GOLD analysis project Ga0272441, IMG submission 193582) | Marine sediment archaeal communities from Little Sippewissett salt marsh, Falmouth, MA, United States - SSM-Prop-6N | ecosystem: Environmental > Aquatic > Marine > Wetlands > Sediment ... | reverse complement strand
ATGCTGGGGTTCACCGGCCGCTACGACGGCCAGGCAATCTCGGTGATGGGAACGGGAATGGGGATCCCATCCGCTTCCATCTACATCCACGAACTGCTAAACGAGTACGGGGTCAAGACGCTGATCCGCGTCGGGACGTGCGGCGCACTTCAGCCCGACTTGAACATCGGAGACCTCATTCTGGCGATGGCCGCATCGACCGATTCCCACGTCAACCGGTTGCGGTTTGACGGGCGGGACTATGCCCCCACGGCCGACTTTTCCCTGCTGCTGAGCGCGTACCAGGCGGCAAAGGCGCTGGAGATCGATGTTCGTGTCGGAAGCGTCCTCTCCTCGGATACGTTCTATCACGACGACACGGACAGCTGGAAGAAGTGGGCGACGTTCGGCGTGCTTGCGGTGGAGATGGAGACGGCCGGGCTGTATACGCTCGCCGCCAAGTTCGGAGCTCATGCATTGGCCGTCCTGACGGTGAGTGACAGCCTCGTCACGGCCCAAAAAGCAGCCGCTGACCAGAGGGAACGAGGATTCCTGCGGATGGCGGAGGTCGCTCTCGCCTGTTCGGCGTCGTAAGGGAGCGAGACTCCGTCGTGATCGAACAAGGCCTGGGATTGTCGGGGAGGAGCTCCCTTCGCACACGGGTGGATATGCTCTAGCCGGACAAGGAAAATCCCTGAAAGGCAATCAGAGCGTCCAAGGAGGCCGCAATGCTCAGGGCAGGATATAGCTTGTTGATGACCGCCGGGGCGTGTCTGGTGGGGTACGTCATCTACTGGTTCGTTCGATGGCTGGTCGCCGCGCCGGGGATCATCTTGTTCTTCAAGGTCGTCATCCTGGTCGGCGGCGCCGGATTGCTGTTGACGCTGGTGGGCTTGGTGCTGGAACGACGGCGGGAGGAGAGACATGCGAGAGGCGATCGTCACGACCACAACTGAGTCAGTCGCCGGCAGAGAGACGGTGGAGATCCTCGGCCTTGTCCGCGGCAACACGATCCGCGCCCGCCATATCGGACGTGACATCATGGCCGGTCTTCGCACGATCGTCGGCGGCGAAATCAAGGACTACACGGTGATGCTCGATCAAGCGCGCGATCAAGCGATCGAGCGGATGCTCGCCCAAGCGGCGTCGCTCTCTGCCGATGCCGTCGTCGGCGTGCGGTTCACCACCTCGCAAACGATGTCCGGCGCTGCAGAGATCCTCGCCTACGGAACGGCGGTTCGGCTCCGTTAGCAGATACGCCTCTCTACTTGACGACCAATGTATCCAGCATCGTCGCGGTCGACTGCGGCGTGGTGACCTCCATTCGGTAGATGTACGCACCACGAGCCACAGAGTTTCCTGCGTGATCTGTTGCGTTCCAGGTCATCACGGACGTGTTTTCGTCACGTTCCGACCAGATCTCATTCCCTGACAGATCGAAGATCCGAAGCACAACCTCCGTCGGTTCCGCTTGCGACTGAATCACGAACGTTGTGCTCGCCGTGAGAGGATTAGGAGACACCGCCACACGGATCTCTTCATCGATGGCGGGATCCGCCTGAAGCCGCGCAGTCGCCAGGGAGCAGTCTCGCTCCTGATCGGGATCCCGGTACAAGGCTTCGATCCACTCTCCGGGCCGTGCGGCCGTCTGCAGTGGTCCTGCGGAGAACACGTTCGTGGGAAGGGGGTCTCCAGGGAGCGGTATGAGGTCGTACAGGCACCCCTCGAACTCAAGCGCGTCCTGCAGAATGAAGGCACCCGAGTGCGATGGATCCGTCACGTGAACGTAGATCTCCTGATCGGGTGCGTACTCCGAAACGTCATGACCCGCGGAATCAACGAACGATGCGGTGGAGCAGGGTACAACTCCTTCGATGGCCGCGCTCGCCGAGGCAACGCCTCCGTGTGTGGGATCCATGTAATGGGCTCGGACGATCGAACCCTCGGGCAGCGATCGGAACCCCAGATCGACAAGGATGCTGTTCAAGCGAACCTCGAACACCCCCGTATCCGCGCCGGTCTCCTGCGCGTAGTGCAAGACAACGGTGACTCCGTCCGACCGGAGCGTATCGTATCCGTCCGGATAGCTGTAGTAGTACTTCCCGTCCTCCGCACCCTGGACCCCGTAGGCGTTCTTCTCCGAATGATAGGCGTTGTAGGGCTCGATCGGGGCATCCGCAGGACCCGCGTCTCCCGTCTCGCCGTTCACCCCGCCTGTCGACCGCAGATCGGACCAGTGCTCGTCAAACACCGCTGAGAAGTCCTCTATGCAGTCGCAGCCCGGGCAATCGATCGAGACCTCCCAATCTCTGTGGCAAGCGAAGAGAAACACAGGGACGTACTCAACCTCGTCGCAGTTCATATTCTCATCAGCTTCCGCAACGATCAGGGTGGCAGCACCGTTGGCGTCGAAGTACTCGGATTGATCCCACTCAACACGCGGCGAGACATCACACAGCGGGATGTTCGCGGTCGCACGGTCGTCTTCCTCCCCCGGCGTCGGATCGGTGTAGGTCCCCTTCAGTGACGTGGCATCAAGCGGCTCCACCAACTCGGACATCGGAGGGGCCGCACCCGTGATGTAGGCTTCCGGAAGCACAGGAACGGCCGAGAGATCGTCATGGAAGTCATGGAGCCAGTTCCCGCCAGGGCATAGGAAATCATCCAAGACATGGGTATTCATCCGGGGGATCCCGTGGCTCTCGCGTGTCCCAAGCTGAAACGGGCGGCAGGACACGAAGACACCGGAGTCGCTCGCTGTCTCTTCGAGAAAGTCGAAATCGTACGACCCCTCGGTTCCGGGGAAGTGGCCTTCGTACGGTACGTAGTCGGGGCTATCGTAGGGGTTGCCGTCGGCCCCGAGATGGTCCGGCCCGTAGCTCACCCAGCCGGCGGCAAAGCAGCCGGCCGCGACATCCACATCGGCCCAGATCTTGTCACGCACATCGCAGTCGTTGTTCTCGTCGCCATCTTCGACAACGATCCAGAAGAACTCCCCTTCGCACACCGACTCCAGCTCCACGATCCCCGATGAGTCGGACGAGAAGTAGAGCCGTGCTGCGGATGCTTCAGCAGAGACGGACGATGCGACGGCGGTGGCCATCATGATGACAATCGCTGCTGTGATTCTTGCGACGATACAATGCACGAAGACTCCTCTATACAATTCCACAAGCCCGATGGATGCACAAAGGGGCCTCCGCACTTGCTAGGCAAGAGAGCGTCAACCATGGTGCACCAAACCAACAGGATCTAGCAGGACTTAAGCGTAGCAAACTCCCCTTGTCTCTGCACATGGTGCCATCTACTCGTACCGAAGCGCTTCGACCGGATCGAGCTTGGCGGCACGAAGCGCCGGATAGAGGCCAAACGTCACCCCGATGAGAAGCGAGAATCCGCAGGCCAGGAGCGCCGGGGTGATCGAGATGACGAACGGCCATCCTCCGAACATCGACCCAAACCACGCACAGAGCCACCCGATGCCCAAGCCCAGTACGCCACCGAGAAGACTGATCATGATGGACTCCACCAGGAACTGCATCCGGATGTCCTTCGGCTTGGCGCCGATCGCCATCCGAATCCCGATTTCCCGTGTTCGCTCCGTGACAGACACAAGCATGATGTTCATGATCCCGATGCCGCCGACCAGGAGACTGATCGCTCCTACGCCCCCGAGGATGAGGGCCATCGTGTTCACCGTCTCCTCGTAGCTCTCGATCGCTTCCTTCTGGATGGTCACCGTGTACGGATCCCGCATGCGCGCCATGATTCCGCCCCCCGGGCCAGCGACCGGGGCCGCCGAGCTGCTCGAGGTATCGATCACCCCGTCCAGGATGGCCTCAATCTCCGCAGCAGCCTGCTCGATGACCTGTTCGTTGGCCGCTTGTGCGATGTAGGAACTGAACTGGCGTGAGCCGGAGAGAATCTGCACAGTCGACAAAGGAAGATAGACTGCATCATCCAGGTTCTGGTACCCAACGGTTCCGGCTTTGCTCATCACGCCGATGACGGTGAACGCTGTCTTCTGGTTGCCGATGATGAGAACCAGTTCTTCGCCCACAGGATCCTCGTCAAAGAAGTTGTCAGCAACGAAACCGGCGCCGAGCACTACAACTTTCCGGTCGTCGTCAAGCGGGTGAATGAAACGCCCGCTTACCGGAGAAAACTCTTCGAACAGATCCTGGTATTCGGGGGTCACTCCGTTCACCGTGGCGTCGATCTCTTCGCCGCCGATCATCGCTGTTGCCCTCGTCGAGGCTGTTGGAACGACTTGCGAGATCGATGCGGCCTCCAAGAATTCGGACGTCAACTCCTCACTGAGCGCTTGAGATGCCGCGGCAGATGAGATGGCCGTTGGGAATACATCGATGGTGATCGTCTTCATTCCCAATCCGGCGATTTGGTCCGTCACTTCCGCGGTTGCGCCGTTGACCAGCGCGATGATCGCCACCACAGCCGCCACGCCGATCACAATTCCGAGAACCGACAGGGAAGTCCGCATCTTGTGGGCGCGCAGCGCGCTGAGCGCGGTACGCAGCATCTCACGCAGTTTCATTTCGGTCCTCCTCGATCCATCCGTCCTTGAGAATGACCTCCCGTTTGGTCACCTGCGCGATCTCCTGCTCGTGGGTGACCAACACGATGGTCTTTCCTTCATCGTGAAGCGAGTGGAAGAGCGACATGATTTCCTCGCTCGTATGGCTGTCCAAGTTCCCGGTGGGCTCATCTCCGAGGATCAGCCGAGGCGAATTCGCCAAACTGCGCGCGATCGCCACCCGCTGCGATTGGCCACCCGACAGCTGCGTCGGGCGATGGTGGACGTGGCTGCCCAGACCGACTCGATCAAGGCAGGCACGGGCAATCTCAGAACGGGTCTTGCGAGGAACTCCGGCGTAGGCCAACGGCAACTCCACATTGACCAGAGCCGTGGACCGCGGCAACAGAAAAAACTGCTGGAAGATGAACCCGATTCTCTCGTTGCGGATCTTCGCCAATTCCTCGCGTGACAGGCGACCGAGATCCCGGCCGTCGAACAGGACCTCCCCACTCGTTGGACGATGGAGCGCTCCGACGATGTGCATCAGGGTTGATTTCCCAGAGCCGGATGCCCCGGTGATGGCTGCAAATTCACCTTCATGGATCTCAAGGTCGATGCCGCGCAGCGCGTGATACACGATTTCGCCCATCGGATAGTCTTTGGTGACGTTCGTAAGCTCGATCATCGACATCACGGCATCCCCGGGAAGCCGCCGCTCGAATTGCTCCTCTGCATGCCCTGGCGGAACCCTTCGATCTGTTCTCCGGTCGCGTCCATCGGACCATCGGGCGCCACGGAAGAGTTGAGCAGAATCACGTCTCCCTCTTCGAGACCGCTGGTGATCTCGGCGAACTGATCGGAGATCGCGCCGATCGTTACCGGAGTCGCTGTCTCCTCGCCGTCGATCAGCTTGGTGACGATCCAGTTTCGCGGGGTCTCGACCAAGCAGGTGATCGGAACGATCAGAACATCGAGCGCCTGCGCGGTGATGATCCTCATCTCGGCGGTGTAGCCCACCAGAATGCGGGGATCATCCTCCGGCAGCTTCGCTTCTACGCCAACCACAGTACTGTTGCCGCTGGTTGATGCAATCCCATCAACCTCGACCAGCTCGACCGCCCACACGTCGTTCGCAAGCGGTTCGATGATCGCTTCAGCCCGCTGTCCGACAGCGACATCCGGCGCATCCAACTGGTCGACGTTCGCCTCGATGTACAGCTCGCTCGTATCGATGAGTTTGAGGCTCCACTTCTCCGAGGACGACGTCGCCTGATTGATCCGGGTGACAACCCCGGCGAAGGGCGCTACGAGCGTTGTCTCCTCGACTTTCTCCAGGGCGATCTGGTACGAAAGCTGTCGTTCGGCGATCGTGTTCGGCACGCCTTCGGCGATCGCTTCGTTCAGCGACCGCTCGGCTTGGAGCAGGCTCAGCTCGGCCTGGGTCCGATCGAGCGTGACCAAGATGTCGTCCGCCTCCACTCGATTCCCCTCGCTGACGAGGATCTCGTCCACGTCATCACCGTCGAACGTGAAGGTGTACTCCTGCGCCGCAGCCACGCTGCCGTAGACTGTCAGAGAGGTTTCGATGTCTCCGCGTTCCACGAGCACCGTGCCAAGTTCGGTGGGCACCGGATCGGCCGAACCGTCTCCCCTCAAGCCAAGCCACAAGCCAACGGATACACCAACAGCTGCAACAACGATCACAGCTCCCACAACCCATCGAATGTGCCGTTTCATCGCAGCCATTCCTCCCATGTCTGTTGAAGATCCATTCCTAGAATGTCCAGGAAGTCGAGAACTTCGATCAGTACGTCGATCTGACGCGTTTGGACGTTTTCGGCGAACTCCGTCTGTTCGGCCAAGGAATCGTTCCATTCGTCTTCGCTCAGCAATCCGGCATCGTGCTGCAGCTCGACAATCTCCGCCTCCAACGTCCATCGCTCACGCTCGATGTCCAGCCGATCGAGGTCTTGCAGGGCTTGAGCCAACGCGTCACGTTGGTTAAGGAGGGCGTTCTCCGCATCAGTATGGGCTGCATCGACACGTGTTTCCGCAAGATCCAGTTCGATCTCGGCGATCTCGATGGCTGCATGCCGTTCCGGAGAGACCAGATCGACAGAGATCTCCCCACCGATCTGCCAGCCTGTCTCGTTCCATCGGGCCGACACGGCCACTGTCGGAAGTACGTCGTACCGCGCTTCGTACAGATTCTCTTCCGCATCGACCACCGCCTGCTCCGCCGCGATGACCGATGCGAAGCTCTCGATTGCCGCAAGAAGCCGTTTGTCCTCTTGAGCAAGGATCTCTGCGGCCCGCACCACAAGATCCCAATCGATGACATCGAAGATCGGAGTCAGCACCAGCTCGGATCCGTCCGCCATCTCCAGGCCAAGGGATTCACGGCAGAAACTGCTTTGCTGCTCGGCAAGCTTGGACGTCCGTTCGTCAAGCTCAATCTCGGCATCGAAGAGACGAAGACGGGCTTCAAGAAGCTCGCGCTCACTGAGCCATCCTGCTTCCCGATCGGCGATCGCCTGATCGTAGGATTGCCGCGCTTCTGCCAGATCCGCTTCGGCCTGCGCCACGAGCCGTTGCTCTGCGGCCAGCGCGGCATAGGCATCGATGGTTTCGATCAATACATCGTTTCCGACCTGCACGAGCGTTTGCCTGGCATCGTCAACCGCATCGCGCTTCCGTTGGAGTTGAGCCGTCCCCGCATCAAGGTCCAGGAAATCGAGCTTCCCGGACAGTGTGAGCATCCACGTTTCCCATTGAAGCTCGTCGGCATCCGGATCCCACTGGAATCCTATGCTCCCGGACAAAACGCCCGATGTGGCAACCGGCAACGCAAGCGATCCCGAGATCGTTCCTTCCACGCTGCCGGAGATCCCTTCCGGCGTTACGTCCGGAGGGACGATCTTCAGGTCGAGTTCGGGAACAAGCCGTGTTGCCTTCTCCGCGTCAAGCTCCAACTCGGCGACCTGAAGCAGAAGCTGCGCTTCCGTGATCTCCGGATGCACGGCCAGTGCTTGGCGTACCGCCTGTTCGATCGTCAGATCGAGCAGGTCGCTGTCGGGTCCGTCCTGCGGGAGGCCGCATAAGGACCAGAGCGAGAGAATTGAGAGGGCACAACACACCATCAGACACAGACGTCTTGTCTGCGTAGGGGTTGTTCGTTGAGACATCCCTTTGATCACCAGCCTTCCGAACCCCATGATCCAGAACGCAATGGAGGACGGAGGGCGATCTTGTGGCAGAGGTGTGAGGAGATTTCACAACGCCTATTCCACGGTGAAGTTGTGAAGAGATTTCGCTCGGATCCGGTGCGGCATCGCCCTTGTGGGCAGGACGGGATCTAGGAGCCGGCCGGCTCGGTGCCGGGGAAACATCCCGGGTTGTCTCCCGTGCCGGTATGGCGGACATAGCCGGCATCCTGCGCCGCTTCTTGTGTCTTGAAGAACACACGTAGGCTTCTGGGGATTGGAGCGATCGCAGGGCACGTCGAACGGTGATAGATCGGGTCGCTGCCGCTTCCGATGACGCGGCTTTGACTTGCCACGTAGAAGATGGCTTCGTACTCGTCTCCGACATCACCCCGATAGTCAAGTTCGGCCACCGGGATTTCAAACGAAGCCGAGGTCTCCCGTCCCCATTGATCCTCGACCGTCACGTAGATCGTCGCCGTCTGGGCCGGGAAGCTGACGCTCTCATAGAGGTTGTGGTTGCGGATCGCGTCGTACAGATAGCCGGCCTCGGCCGCCGGTGCATACGGAAGGCCATCCGGTCCTTCTTCGCTCGTGTACAGCGGGTAGATCACGCACGCATTCTCGTACAAGACGCCCTTGTCAAGCGCGTGAAACACGCCGGACTCGTGCGGCGGACAGAAGATGGAATCAGGGATGAAGCAACCCCACAGGTATTTCTCTTCGTACTCCACGCGGATCTCGCGGATCTGCCACGTTCCGTCAAACGAGACACCGGTTTCGTCACCGGCCATCGTGCGTTCACGGTGTGAGAAGTTGATCAACGTTCGCTCACGCGGATTAAGCCGCCAGACCTGGGGATCTCCGTTGAGCAGCGGCCGGAGAATCCGCGGAAGCGGATTCGTGCCGGTTGCGTGAACCGTGTCTTCCCCAACGAGATTGCCCGCAAACCAACCGCTGACCGTCCCCGACCAATCGAGCGTGTCGACCGTTACGAGAAGCTCGGCATCGCTCTGCTCGATCGTCCGGTCGGGAAGCTCAAACACGTACGAATCCAGCCCCGGTGTCGCTGTAAGGCGCGCCTCGTACGGCACGTTTCCCGTTGAGGGATCGAGGACTGCATTAAACGGAAACGGGTCGGGCGAACAGCCGCATGCCCCTGCCAGCATTGCAGCCAGAGCGAGCAGCACGAGACCGGATCTCATGCTCCCGAGCTGTTTGTCTCGTTCCCACTCCATGTCGATTCCTCCCCGAGACTATTGTTGGGATCCCAAAGCGTAGGCGAAGTGCCGACTTCTGGCAAGGGATCGACAGGTCATGATTTTCCTGTGTTGTTTTTTCCTGAGCTTTCTTGTATTTTATGTAAAGACCACACTTACACGCAAAGGGGATCTTCCCGCATGAGGGAACACGACGGTCGACGCCGTTCGCACGCTGGGCTCCTACGATTCATCGTGCTTGCACTCGTGGCGATCTTGCCGCCTGCCTCTTCTCACACGGCGCAGGTCCCCTTTCCTTGCTCGGCGTCGCCGGTTTTCCATGGGGGATGGACAGCGGAGTGCCGGCTGCAATCCATGCCTCAAGCAGAGCCGAGGGTGGATCTCGAAGCGGAACACTCCGTGTCATTGACCATCGAGAAAGCGAGCTTCGAAGCGGAGTTGGAACTTGCTTGGGATCTGGAGGGCTTGTCGGATTGTGACATCGAAACCGAGTGGGCGTCGGACCCTTTCGAGTTATTTGCAGACGCCCGCTTCGACGGGCCCGCAGCAGACTGGGACAAGACTTGTTTCGGTCTCGAATTCGATCCCGCAGCCATTCCACTGGAGTTGAAAGTCACCTGGGACCTGTACAGGAGCCGCTCCCGGCTTCGCGTGCAGGCCGAAGCCAAGCTGGATCCGCTCGGTATGGATCTCGATCTTCGATTCGACACATCCGACGAGCATGGCTTCCGCTTCGACCGGGCCGATGCCGAGATCGAATTTCCTCTCCCCGGCGAGACCGAGATAACCTGGGAGACACGCTTCTCCGAGGATCACGGATGGAGGTATACGGATGTCGAATTCGACCTTCCCGAGTGTTGCCTTCCCGCGTGGTTGGACATCGAGTGCTCCGCCCGGATCGACTCCGAGGGGACCTCGATCGAGCTCGATGCCGATGTATCGCTGCCGGATCTCGTGCTTCACCGGAACCCGGATTCATCCCTGGAGCCGCTCCCGTCACTCGTTGTGGAACTCCCGCTTGAAGCAAATCTCGCTGACGGGAATCGGTTCAGCGGGATCTCCGCCATGGGGATTGCCCTCGTTTACCAACTCGAGGATCGCTGCATCGAAGCCGCAGTCAGCTTCGATCCGGAGTGGAACAAGAAACTCACCGGAGACAAACGGTTCGACCGACGTGTGGGAGTCCAGTGGGAGAAAACCCTGATCACGACATCAAGTACGCTCTCCCATGAGGGGGGAGCGTCCATCGCCGTTTCCCCCGATATCCGTGAAGATTCGGACGGCGAGATCGGGTTCTTCGGACAGGTCTCGGCAACCACTCCAGCGGGAACGGAGCGCCGTTTGTCTTGCCGCTTCACGGCATCGCTCCCGCCGCCTGTGGAAAGCAATGAGAGCGTTTGGGAGCTGGAGGTGGGTTTGTTCTGGGGTTGGTCGTGACCGAAACACATCGAACAGGTCGAAGCATCAAGCGGGGAACGCAGAATCAAGGTGCCCGGAAACATCCGCGGAAGGCTGGCGAATCTCGGGGGAAACCGGTTCGAACTGCAATCGATGAAGCGCCGCATACAACCCTTCGGCGGCCAGCAGAGCTACATGCGTCCCTTGCTCGACAAGGCAGCCTTGATGAATCACCAGGATGTTGTCGGATTCGCGGATCGTCGACAGGCGATGCGCGATCACCAACGATGTCCTTCCTTCCATGATCCGGTGCAAAGATCGTTGGATCAGGCTCTCCGTGTGAGAGTCGATACTCGCTGTCGCTTCATCGAGCACAAGGACCCGCGGATCGAATGCCACCGCACGAGCGAACGACAGAAGCTGCCGTTCGCCGACCGACAACGTCACCCCTCGCTCCTTGACCTCGGCTCGATATCCGTTCGGGAGCTGTTCGATGAACTCCGCACTCACGTAGCGAGCCGCTGCGATCGCCTGTTGTTCGGAGATCGCTTCCTGCTCCCGCAATCGGATGTTGTCGAGGATATCCCCGGAGAAGAGGAAGACATCCTGGAGAACGACCGACATCTGAGCCCGCAAGAACGACAGATCCAGTTCATCGATCGGCACGCCGTCGTAGAGGATGGTTCCCTTCTGAATCGGATACAGCCGAAGAAGCAAGCGGATGATCGTCGTCTTCCCCGAACCGGTGGGCCCAACGATCGCCACCCGTTGTCCGGGTTCTACGACAAACGAGACGCCTTTCAGGATCCAATCCTCGCCGTGGTACGCAAACCACACATCACGAAACTCGATCCGCCCCTCCGACTCGGCCGGTGTACGGCCTGCCTCCCCCGGATCTTCAATCGGCTCGTCAAGCAGGCGGAAGATCCGCTCGGACGACGCCATCGCGCCTTGAAGGACGTTGTAGCCCTCCGACAGGTGGATCACCGGTTCGAACAACATCCTCACATACTGGATGAACGCCGTCAGGGCTCCAAGGGTGAGCACACCGTACAGGACGTTCCGCCCTCCGTACCAGATCACAACGGCCACAGCGAATGAACTCAGGAAACTCATCAGCGGCCGGAACACGGCGAACGTCAGCATCTGGCGCATGTCGGCGTTGTACTTGTCGCCGTTGATGTCGGCGAACTGCTGGTTGGCGCGGTGTTCTTGCACGAACACCTGGACAATCCGCATCCCGGAGATGCTCTCCTGCAGGTAGGCGTTCAACTGGGCGACCTTCTTCCGAACCTCACGGTACGCAGATCGCACACGATTTCGGAACTGCCACGCCGCAACAACGATCACCGGGAACAGGACAAGGACGGCAAGAGCAAGGCGCCATTCGAGCTGAAACATGACGACCATCACGCCGACCAAGAGGAACACGTCGCGGAACAGGCTGACCAACGTCGAGGTGAACATCTCGTTGATCGCGGCGACATCGTTGGTGACCCGTGTCACCAGCCGTCCCACCGGTGTTCGGTCGAAGAACGACAGCGGAAGCCGCAGGATATGGGCGAAGATCTCGCGGCGCATGTCGTACATCACCCGCTGACCGGTGAATTGAAGGTAATACACCTGGAGAACCCCGAACACGAACCGTGTGACGAGCAGGAAGATAAACCATCCCACCAGGCGCAGGATGCCGTTGATGTCCGTCTGTCGGACCGAGTTCACCGCATCCGTCGGCAGCTCACGGAGATCCTCAACGGAAAGCAGGACTCCGCCGCCGACCGCTTCCCCGATCCCCGGGAAATCCGCAAGCTCATCCAAGCGCGCATCCCTGGGTCCCACCCAAACATACCGAGCATCGGACAGGTTCCCCGATCTCTCCCAACGGTTGACGATGTCCGCATCGACGGCTCGCGTGTCGATCAGAAACGAGTCATTCCCGTAGACGACAGCGCCGGCCCCGTCCGGCGCTTCGACGCCCGTGGCAACCGTCCACGGCGGCGTCATGAATGCGTCGATCGCCACCTTGCTGAGATACGGAATCACAAGCTGAATCCCGGCAAGCAACACCGTAAGCGCAACACAACCGGCAAACAACAGCTTGTACGGAGCAAGGAACCGCAGCAACCGCCGCGTCAACCGGAGATCGAAGGCCCGGCCGAGAACTTCATCTTCCTGACGCTTGGAAGAGTGTGAACCGGAGGCGGAGTCGCTCATGCCGTGCTCACCTGCCTTTCGGCCTGCTGCAGCGTCCAGATGCGCTGATAGGTGCCGCCCGCGTCCACCAGCTCCCGGTGGCCTCCCTGCTCGGCGATGCGTCCGCTGTCGAGAACGATGATCCGATCGGCATGCATGACCGCCGAGATCCGGTGAGCGATCACCAGCGTCGTTCTCTCACGGAATACGTCGCGGAGGTTCCCGAGGATCAGCTCCTCGCGTTCGGCGTCCACGGCGGAGAGAGGATCGTCGAGGATGAGAATCCGTGGATCGAGCAGCAACGCACGCGCAATCGCGACCCGTTGCTTCTGACCTCCAGACAAAGAGATCCCCCGCTCGCCGACCTCGGTGTCGTACCCATGAGGGAATCGCCGGATCTCTTCGTGGATGCCCGCCTGCTGTGCCGCTTGTTCAACCCGCTTGCGATCCATCTCGGGATTCCCGTAGGCGATGTTCTCAGCCACGGTTGCTTGGAACAGAAACGGGATCTGAGGAACATACCCGATCGCTCGGCGCAGTTCGGCGAGATCGAGCTTCCGAACATCCGTCCCACCGATCCTCACACTCCCCGGAGGCGGATCGAACAACCTCGGAATCAGATAGGCCAGCGTGCTCTTGCCCGCTCCGGTCAATCCGACGATTCCGAGCGTCTCTCCTTCGCCAATCCGCAGGTCCACCTGATCGAGCGCCAACCGCGTCTCCTCCTCGGCGTCCGGATAGCGGAAGGAGAGATTCCGCAATTCGATCGACGTACCCCGAAGCGGTTCCGGCTCATCCGGCGAGGAGATCGTCGGTTCGACAGCGAGCAGTTCGTTGATCCGGCCGAGTGACGCCTTCCCCCGTTGAAGGATATTGACGGCCCAACCCAGGCCGATCATCGGCCAGGCCAGCATCGACAGATACTGGGTGAACGCGACGAAGTCGCCCAGGGTGAGCCGTGCTCGCACCACGGCGGTTCCACCGACCCACAGGATGATGGCAAGCGTCGCTCCACTCAACAGTTCGATCAGCGGATGGAACATCCCCCAAACGCGTACCAAGTGCATATTTCGATCGACGTACGACTGATTCGAGTGAGCGAAATCGATCTCCGTGCCCGTCTCTTGGACAAACGACTTCACGACGTGGATCCCCGCCACATTCTCTCGCACTTTCTCCATCAACGCCGAGAACCCTTCCTGCACCGACTCGAACCGGCGATGGATGATCTTTCCGAAGCCGAGCATCATTACCGTCAGCAAAGGCAGCGGCAGCACGGCAAGGAGCGTCAGTCGGGGATCGATCGAGAGCATGATCCCTACGGCTACAGGGATCATGAGCAGTGGATCGGCGATGGTCAGAACACCAAATCCGCAGGCACGCGTCACGGCATCAATGTCGTTGGTGGCGTGAGCCATCAGATCGCCTGTCCGACGTTGATTGTAGAACGAAGCCGGCTGACTGAGCAGATGCCGGAACAGTTGTGCACGGAGAGCTCGTTCAATCCGTCGCGAGCTTCCGATGAAGAAGTACCGCCAGAGAAAGCGGAACAGCATCGCCACGGTGGCTAGCGCAACGATCCATAGTGCGCTTCGCAGCAACCCTGCCTCTCCGCGTCCAATGCGGTTGATCGCGTCTCGAACGATCAATGGAACACCCATTCCGGCTGCATCGACCATGACCAGGGCAGCCAGCCCGGCAAGGACTCGCCCACGGTATGTCCAGATTAGGCCCCACAAGGTTTTTCTCATATGCAATCAAGCTCCAATGCTACTCTATCCTGTGGGGCATTCAACGAACCTGCGTCGCGGGCATGAGTTGTTGTGATGTGTGACCTCTGTATAATCCTGCCATACCGACACCTGTCGTTGCGCGAGAGGAGACGCCATGCTTCATGCAGGTCGTGTTGTCGTTGTTGCGTTGGTTGCCCTTCTTCTTGCGACCATCGTTCCCACCGTTTCGCTGGCGGACGTACCGGTCGAACTTCGCATCAGCCTCCCTCCGTTGCTCAACAGCCTTCCAATCGCCTATGCCGAGCAGTGGGGCTTGTTCGAAGAGCATGGCGTCGCCGTGGAGTTGATCGGCATCACCGACAATCAAGAACGCAGCACGGCGCTGCTAACCGGCAATCTCGACGCAATCATGGAGGATCTCACCCGCGCGTTGCTCGATGCCAGCTCTGGTGGGGATGTGGTGATTACCGCCGCGGCGTATCAGCAGCCGGAATGGGCGGATCGTGAACTCGCCGTTCTGGCCCCGGCATCCTTCGGCATCGACACCTTCGACGCGCTGGCTTCCTCGGGCCACAACATCGCCACGGTGTTCTGCAGCGACCACGAATACATGCTCGATCAGTTGCTGCAAACCAGAAGCTATCGTCCGATGCGTGACATCTCGTACACGTACTGGACCGACCTCCTGCAGATGGCGGTATGGGTCGGTGCGCGCGCCCTTCCAGCGGCGGTCCTTCCGGAACCATACATCGCATACATCGACACGTACCAGCCGCTGCAGGGAACGAGTATCGACCTGGTCTCCCTTGCCGATTTCTCGGATATCGACTCGTTGCCGAGCGTGGTCGTGTTTCGGCAGGACTATGTGGCGGAACATCCGGACGCCGTCAAAGCGTTCCATCGCGCCTACGCGGAAGCGGTGGAGCGGATGAATCGTTCGGAGAAGGAGGAGCTGCTCGATACCGGACTTACCGTGGTCCTATCGTTGTTCTTCCAGGGCGCTGATCCCAGCCTGATCACCGACGACGTTCTCGATGCTCTCTCCATTCCTAAGTACGAACTCCCCGTCGGGCTGGATGGAGAACGTTTCGATGCCGTCGCCGTTTGGATGCGTTCGCGCGGCTACATCGGCAGTGTCCCGACCCTTGAGACGCTTTTCGACAACCGGTTTCTCCCATGATTCGCATCGACGATGTTTCCATCGCATACGGCCGCGGTCCTCGCCGCGTGCTCGCGGTCGATCGCATCCGGCTCGAGATGGATCAAGGGAGTTCGTTGGCGCTAATCGGACCGTCGGGATGCGGAAAATCGACCTTACTGTTCTCGATTGCCGGCCTGTTGAAGCCCTGCGAGGGAACGATCTCGATCCATGACCAACCCGTGGTGAGGCCTCGACGGGACGTAGCCCTCATCCTTCAGAACGCAGGGCTTCTGCCCTGGAAGACCGTATGGCAGAACGCCAATCTCAGTTTGCGGTTGGGAAAAGAGCCGCGGGACAAGACGGCAGCTGGGGTCCTCCGCGAACTTGGTTTGTATGACGTACGTGACCGGTTCCCGTCTGAGCTGTCCGAGGGAATGAAGCGACGGGTCGGCATCGCGCGCGCGTTGTCTACGTCGCCGTCGGTCATGCTGATGGACGAGCCGCTTGCGTCGCTGGATACACTGACGCGAGAACGAATTCAGGATCTGTTCCTGAGGCTTTGGCACAAACACGGGTTCTCCCTCCTCGTTGTTACACACGACATCGAAGAAGCGGCGTTTCTCGGGCAGAGGATCATCGTGTTGAGCGATCTTCCGGCATCGGTGAAGACCGTCGTCGAGAACCCCCACATGGGAGATCTTGCCTTCCGTCGAAGCGATACCTTCTATAACACTGTAGCTTCGTTGCGGGAGGCGTTGGCAGAATGAAAATGTCCGGGCAGGGAGAACCCAACACCACGAGAAGCCCCGGATGGTTCGACCGGCTTCGTCATCAGGGCGCCATACACCAGATCGTCCGTTACGTCGTGAGCATCATTCTCCTGTTGGCGTGTTGGGAGATCGCAAGTCTGATCATTACAGCTGTGAAGGGACGGGCGCTTCTTCCCGATCCCTACCACGCGATGTCCGAGGTCGTTCGGCTTGCTCCGATCCTGTTTCGGCACTTCTGGGTCAGCGCGTGGCGGTTGGTCCTGGCGATGCTGCTCGCCTTCTCGACCGGATATCCGCTCGGCCTGCTGATCGGCCATGAGAGGAAGCTGGACGAGATCATCTCCCCGATCATCTACATCGTGTACCCGATCCCCCAAGTCGCGTTCATCCTGCTTCTGTTTCTCGTGTTCGGGATCGGGAACCCGGTCAAAGTGGCGATTGTTGCCGTGGCGCTTTTCTTCCAGATCCTCGTCTCCGCACGAGGAGCGGCAAAGCTGATCGATCAGGAACACCTTACAAGCGTCCTGTCCGTCGGTGCTTCTCGGTGGCAGGTGTATCGTCATGTCGTACTTCCGGCGACCCTCCCGTCGATTCTGACAAGCCTGCGGGTGAGTGTCGGTTTGGGTATGGCGTTCCTCTACATCGCGGAAACGACAGCAACCATGGCCCCGGGGCTGGGGAGTTTCGTCAAGTCGAGCCAGTTCAACCAAGCGCAAGCGTTTGCCGGCATTCTGATGATGGCCTTCCTCGGTCTGATCCTCTACATCATGATCGATGTCCTCGAACGGGTGCTGTGCCGCTGGAAATACGTCCGTGGCAGAGGGAGTTGAAACCGGCATGGATCTCGGGCTAGCATCGCAGCGGACCCGAAGTCAGCCCGCAAACGCCGACAGGGATTCCAGGTGGAGTCAATCATGAAGGAGACCAGGCCCAAACTCCTTGTTGTCGCCAATACGCAACGCAAAGGCGCTCTCCCCTCGCTCTCCGTGCTCAATGCATGGTGCGTCCGTCAGAAGATCGAGGTTCAGGTCCTGAACGAACCGCTTGATACCGATCGTGTTCCGGCAAGCGCCGTCGTCGTAGCGCTCGGGGGTGACGGAACCGTGCTGAGAGCCGCTGGGTACGTGGCCGATTCGGGGACACCGATTCTCGGCTCCAATGTAGGAACCCTGGGGTTCCTTACCCAAGTGGGGTCGGAGTCTTTGATCCGGGCGTTGGAAGCCGTACTCGGCGGGCAGTACAGCATCGAAGAGCGGATGAGGATCGCGTACCGGGTCGGAGACGGCGCCGTCTCGGGGACTGTCCTCAACGATGCGGTCGTGACCGGGGTGACCGATTCGCGGTTCTGCGAGATGGAGCTCTCTTGGCGCGACGGACAAGTCGCCACCTACCCCGGCGACGGGATCGTGTTCTCGACCGCCACGGGATCGACCGCCTACAGCTTGTCCGCCGGCGGCCCGATCATCGTTCCACCGGCGGCGTGCCTCCTCGCCACCCCGCTGGCATCCCACAAGCTCGGTCTCCGCTCAATCGTCTTCCCCGCCGACGAAGTCCTCACCGTCCGCTGCTTCACACCGGCACGGCTGGTTGCAGACGGAGACTCCATCTGCGACCTTCATCCCGGGGACCTTCTCACCGTGCTCCAATCGCCTGTCCCCACGCGTCTTATTCGCATCGACAAGGCTCCGTCGTTCTTCCGCATTCTGACCCAGAAACTCAACTGGGGAGACAGCTCGATGCGAACGTGCGAATCACCGAAAGCGGAGCCGCAATGGGATGATCGATGATCCTCGGTTGCACACAGAATCAACGAAACCAGAATGACCACAACTTCGATGATGCCGTCTCTCGGACAACGTAAGCACGATGAAAGGATCCCATCTTGAAGAAAGCTCGCTCGATGCTGGATGGCGTATTTGCGCCGATCCCGACGCCGTTCGATGACAACAACGAAGTGGCACGGGATCGACTGACGCGCCATATCGGCCGGTTGTTGTCTCACGGTGTGCACGGAATCGTTGTTCTCGGCTCCAACGGGGAAGCGGTCCATTTGAGTGATGCAGAGAGGTCATCAATCGTGGCCGATGCGCGGCAGGCGCTTGATGAGCATCACCCGCTGATCGCCGGGACAGGATCCCTGTCGACATGGCATGCAATCACGCTGACCATCACCGCCGCCGCGGAAGGCGCTGACGCCGCGCTTGTCCTCCCCCCCTTTTACTACCGAACTCAGATGACCGAGCAGGCGTTGCTGTCCCACTTCCGTGCGGTTGCCGATGCCTCGCCGATTCCGGTGTTGCTCTATAACATGCCTCGCTGCACGGGGATCGATCTTCCCGTCGATGTCGTGTTGTCTCTCGCCGAACACGAGAGGATCTGGGGAATGAAAGACTCGGGCGGCGATCTCGCGAAGCTGATCTCGATCCGTGCGGGCGCACCATCCTCGTTCCGCCTGCTGGCGGGATCGGCAGGCTACTTGCTTCCCGCTCTGATCGCAGGCGCCACCGGCGGCATCGTTGCCCTTGCCAACCTGGCACCGGCGGAGTGCGTTAAGCTGTATCGTCATGCCACCGAAGGAGACATCGATGCTGCAACAGCTCTGCAAACAGCGCTCACGCCGTTGAATACGGCCGTGACGTCCCGCTGGGGCGTTCCCGGGCTGAAGGCCTCCCTGGACCTTCTCGGCATCTATGGCGGGCCTGTGCGCCCTCCCCTTCTCCCTGTCGGCGAGAGTCAGCGGAAGACGCTTCGTGCGTTGCTTGCTCAAGCCGGGTTGCCGCTCGCCGGCGAAAGGAGTCGAATCTGATGACACATGGAAAAGGACGATCCCTCTTGATGATCCCCGGCCCAATCGAGTTCGAACCTGCCGTTCTGCAGGCTCTGGGTGAACCGACAACCAGTCACGTTTCCGCGGGCTTCATCGAGACGTTCGGTCACGTTCTCGAACAGATGCGAGACGTCTGGTTCTCGCCTTCCGGGCAGCCGTTCGTCGTGGCAGGCTCGGGAACCCTGGCCATGGACATGGCCGGCGCCAATCTCATCGAACCGGGCGATCACGCACTGGTCGTGATCACAGGGGTGTTCGGCGAACGGTTCGCGCAGCTGCTCGAGCGATATGGAGCCAAGGTCACCGCAATCCGGGCACCGCTCGGGCAGGCCGTCGAAACTGCCGAAATCGAGACGGCGTTGTCGGAGGCAAGCTACAAGCTGATGACGCTCACGCATGTCGACACGTCTACCGGAGTCCGCAGCGATGCCCAAGCCTTCGGGAAAATGGGAAGGAAACACGGCGTTCTCACCGTGCTGGATGGTGTCTGCTCCGTGGCGGGTGAGGAGATCCGTCAGGACGAATGGGGAATCGATGTTGTCCTGACAGCGTCCCAGAAAGCGATCGGCGTTCCACCGGGGCTGGCGTTGCTTGTCGCTTCCCCGCGAGCGATTGACGCGTTTGCCAACCGGAAGGCTCCCGTACCGAACTACTACGCCGATTGGGAGAAGTGGCTTCCGGTTATGGCCGCGTACGAGAAACGCACGCCCAGCTACTTCGGCACACCGCCGGTCAACCTGATCTCGGCACTCGCCGTCAGTCTCGACCAGATCGTTGACGAGGGCATGGAGGCTCGCTTCGCTCGGCACCACCGGCTTGGCCGAGCGTTTCAGACGGGCGTTGACGCGCTCGGTCTGAGACATGTCCCCTCGGTCGAACGCAACCGAGCCGTCACGCTGTCCGCGGTGTACCTTCCGGATTCGGCGGAAAGCGCTGCGCTGCGCTCCGAGATGGCGCGAAGCGGCATCGTCATCGCCGGCGGACTGCACCCTGAGATCCGCGAGAAAACAATCCGCATCGGGCATATGGGTGCCGTCGGTCCAACGGATGTTCTCGGCACACTCGCCGCTCTTGAACGCGCACTTCTTGGTTTGGGGTGTGCCATGGATCCGGGGGCTGGAACGCTTGCCGGACAAAAAGCTTTGACGCAAGACATGTCCTAGGATCGGAACGGTTCTCTGTAGAAGTATGCCCCCCTTCCGGCGATGGTGAACGTGTTTCGCGCCGCCGTACACCGGATGGTTCGCGAGACGACCGATACGGCCCGGAATTCGACGGATGGGGCCCCGGGGTGCTGCAATCCTTGCGGCTTACAGCCTGTGCTCGACGGGTAAAAAGAGACGACCTTGATCCTCCCGCCCCAACAGCGGATGATTCCGTGTTGCAGAAACGGAAGCAACGCGTTGATGGTCCGCAGAGTCACGTCGTGGTACCCGGCAGAAATCCGTGAACCATCTTGGTTGTCGCGGACCGAGAGGTCGACGCAGTCGTGAAGATGTGTACAGAGATGCAACGAAGGATCCCGCTCCCGGCAACGAAACGGACCAGATACAATGTCACACCAGAAGCCGTGATGGCCGGACAAGCCGCCGTCGCGGCATGGAAGTGACGGGGCCGGACAAGCCGCCGTCGCGGCATGGAAGTGACGGGGCCGGACAAGCCGCCGTCACGGCAGGGGAGTGACGGGGCCGGACAAGCCGCCGTCACGGCAGGGGAGTGACGGGGCCGGACAAGCCGCCGTCACGGCAGGGGAGTGACAAGCGGATGAACCATTGTCACGGCAAGGAAGTGACGGGGCCCGATCAGTCACCGTCACGGCAAGGTGGTGACGTGCGAGTCAATCGCTGCCACATCTACAAGAGCAACAAGAGGTGAGCACAATGGTGGAAAAGGGAACATTTCGCGTGAAGAGCGGCTTGGCCGAAATGCTGAAGGGCGGTGTGATCATGGATGTCACCACCGCCGATCAGGCTCGAATCGCCGAGGAAGCGGGCGCCGTGGCTGTGATGGCCCTGGAGCGCGTTCCCGCGGATATCCGAGCACAGGGCGGCGTGGCGCGCATGGCCGACCCGACCAAGGTCAGCGAGATCATGGACTCGGTCAGCATTCCCGTCATGGCCAAAGTCCGCATCGGCCATTTTGTCGAAGCTCAGGTGCTGCAAGCGCTTGAGGTTGACTACATCGACGAATCGGAAGTGCTGACACCCGCCGACCCAACGTATCATATCGACAAGTGGGCGTACACGGTCCCGTTCGTGTGCGGTGCAAGAAACCTCGGCGAAGCGTGCCGTAGGATCGCAGAAGGCGCAGCGATGATCCGCACCAAAGGGGAACCGGGAACAGGAAACGTGATCGAAGCCGTTCGTCACATGCGGTTGATGAACGAACAGATCCGACAAGTTCTCAACGCGTCCGAAGAGGAGATCGTGCCGCTCTCCAAAGACCTTGGCGCTCCTCTCTACGTCCTACAGGCAATCCGTGACAAGGGGCGGCTGCCTGTGGTCAACTTCGCGGCCGGGGGAATCGCCACGCCGGCCGACGCTGCGATGATGATGCAGCTTGGCTGTGATGGGGTGTTCGTAGGAAGCGGAATCTTCAAGTCGACCGATCCGGCAAAGCGCGCCCGGGCTATCGTCGAAGCGACAACGCACTTCACGGACGCGGCCCGGTTGGCCGAGGTTTCCCGCAACCTTGGCGAGGCGATGGAAGGGACGATCATCGAAGAGATCCCTCCCCACGAGATGATGCAGACACGCTGATGATCATCGGAATCTTGGGCCTTCAGGGAGCCGTCCGCGAGCATCGAACCAGTCTCGAGAAGCTCGGCGTATCCGTCCGTACGGTCAAGCAGGTCTCCGATCTGGACGGGTTGTCTGGGCTCGTGTTGCCGGGGGGGGAGTCGACCGCCATGTTGCGGCTTGCCAACGGCTCCATGCGAAACCGGTTGCGACGGCTTTCACGCAACGGCTTCCCGATGTTCGGGACATGTGCCGGGATGATCCTTCTTGCCGATACGGTTGACGGCGAACCAACGCCGCATGTCGGGGGAATGGATATCGCCGTGGCTCGCAACGCTTCCGGACGCCAAGTTCACAGTTTTGAAACAACCCTGGAGGTAAAGGGAATCGGCTCCGATGTCCCGGCCGTGTTCATCCGCGCACCGTTCATTGTCCGGATCGGGCCGGACGTCAAGCCGCTTGCCGAACACGAAGGCAGCACCGTGATGGCGCAACAGGGAGACCTGCTTGTGGCGAGTTTCCATCCGGAGTTGACCGAAGACGTACGCATCCACGAGATGTTTGTTCGCATGGCGTGTCGCTATCAACGACAGGAAGAAATCAAGCAAAAGCAGGAGGCAAGTCTATCATGAAAGTAGCAATCAACGGGTTCGGCCGCATCGGAAGGGCCCTGTTCCGTCTCGGATTCGGCGAGGCATCGTTCGACATCGTGGCGATCAACGATCCGTTCATCACCCCCGATGTTGCTCGGTACCTTCTGAGCCGCGACTCGGTGTACGGACGGTACAACAAGAAGGTCGAGGCAACGGAAAACGCCCTGATTGTCGACGGTGTAACCGTTCCGCTTCTCGGCGAGCGGGCTCCGGCGGCGCTTCCGTGGGGTGACATGGGCATCGATCTCGTGATCGAGTCGACCGGGGTCTTTCGCGCTCTGACCGGTCCAAAGGGCTGTTCACAGCACATGGATGCCGGGGCGAAACGCGTTCTCCTGTCGGTCCCTCCCAAGGGTGACGGCGCGGAACAGATCCCTCAAATTGTGTACGGCGTGAATCACCAAGGGATCGATCTCGCAGCCACGCGAGTGCTGTCCGCCGCATCGTGTACAACCAATTCTCTGGTGCCGGTTGCACACGTTCTGGAAACTCAGTTCGGAATCAAGCATGCCTTCCTGACGACCGTCCATGGATACACGGCCGACCAGCGCCTGGTCGATTCCGCCCACTCGTCACTCTCGCGCGGACGCGCGGCAGCACTGAACATCGTGCCGACATCGACCGGCGCCGCAAAGGCGACGACAAAAGTCATCACCAATCTGCTCGGGAAGATGGATGGTATGGCGTTCCGAGTCCCCGTCGCCACCGGATCGGTGAGTGACTTCACGGTGGAGATGAAGCAGGAGGTATCGGCCGAGGATGTGAATGCCGCACTGCGTTCAGCCGCCGAAGGCCCGCTTGCGGGAATCCTTGGGGTCAGCGATGACCCGATGGTTTCCAGCGACATCATCCGGGATCCGCATGCTTCCATGGTCGACCTGTCATCGACCAAGGTCGTTGACAAGACCATGCTGAAAGTTGTTACCTTCTACGACAATGAATGGGGGTACACGAACCAACTGCTTCGAGTCGCGAAGTTGGCGCAGACCGCTTAGCCAACTACGTCGGTTGATCGAGGGACCGCTCGCGATGCTCTATGCACCGCACTGTCTGCTTTGCGGGCGATCGCTCGATGCTCTGTGCCCGGTGTGCTCTGAATGCACCCGGGCACTTCCGCCTTTATCCGGTCCGCGTTGTCTGATCTGCCAGCACCCCCTCCCTGATGAAGGATTGGACCTCTGCGTTCGCTGCGGGATACAGGATCGCGGGTTCTCCCATGTCATCGCTCTCGGAGCGTATGCGGGGGATTGGCGCCGGCTCGTCCTCGACTTGAAGGTCGGCAGAGATCGTATCGTTGCCAATTTCCTCTCCGCCAAGCTTGGGGAAGAGCTTTTGCGGCAGATGCCGCGCGTCCCGCATGTTCTGACGTTCGTTCCAATGACGGTACGGGAACGACGATCCCGCGGTTTCAATCAATCCCGGCTCCTGGCCACCGGTGTTGCACGCCGCCTTGGTTTGCCCGTTGCCCGCCTGCTGACCAAACAAGTCGATACAGCCCGGCAATCGGTTCTCACCGCCAAGCAACGTCGTGAGAACTTGCACGGAGCGTTTCGTGCAGTACGATCGTGCGCGAAGCCGAAATCGGAGTCGGTCGTATTGGTCGACGATGTCTTCACCACCGGCGCGACAGCGGAGGCCTGTTCGCATGCACTTCTCGGCGCCGGATATAGGGAAGTGAACGTGCTGGTCGTTGCGCGAGCGGAAGGAAGCTACCCCTCAGGATGAATACCGACAGCGGACACGGAACCCGATGCGACCTGAAGATTGAGACCTTGTCTCTAGGACCGCTTGCCACCAACTGCTACATCGTGTCCGACGGCACACGAACGATCGTCATCGATCCGGCCGAGGACGCAGAGCCGCTTCGTTCCTCCCTCGCCGGAAGGGAAGTTGATGGGATTATCAACACCCACGGACATTTCGATCATGTCGGCGGCAACTGGGCAATCGATCCTTCAGGCACACGGATCTTCATCCATCCGGCGGACATCCCCTGGGTCGATGACGCCTACCCCGGGCATCCGCCGTTCGCTCACCATCTCAAGGAAGGGGATACCCCAATCCCGTGTCTCGAGGTCCTACATCTGCCCGGCCATTCACTTGGGAGCATCGCCCTTGTGGGGGGGGGCGCGATCTTCTGTGGAGACGTTCTGTTCGCCGGTTCGGTCGGGCGCACCGATCTGCCGGGAGGATCCTGGAAAACGCTGCAGCGATCGCTGACGAGATTGATCTCCCTGCCCGGCGACTATGTCATCTACCCCGGCCATGGGCCACAGACAACGCTGGGACATGAGCGCAAGACCAATCCATTTCTCGCCGGGCTTGAGGGATGGACTCCACCCAAGCAATAAGAGGAGCCTATGGTCGATCGAGACACCGTAGATCAAATCAAACAACAGCTTGATCTGGTTGCCGTTCTCTCCCGGTACATCACCCTGACCCCGTCGGGCAAGAACTACAAAGGCCGCTGTCCCTTCCACAAGGATGACACTCCTTCACTTGTCGTGAGTCCCGAACGTGGGCTTTGGCACTGCTTCGGATGCAATGAAGGCGGAGATCTTCTTGCGTTCGTGATGAAGATCGAGCGGCTGACATTCCCCGAAGCGCTCGAACGACTCGCTGCCGAAGCCGGTGTTTCGTTGCCAAGCCGTGGCTCGCACGGCAGCAAACGTGCCGAATCGCAAGCGATTCTGACGGCGGCGAAGGCACTGTTTTCCGAGCAACTTCGCGATCATCACGATGCCGAGGAAGCCCGCGAATACCTGCGGTCAAGGGGCTTTGACAAGGAGAGCTGGACACGCTTCGGCCTGGGGTACTCGCTTGCGAAGTGGGACGGCCTCAAGGCGAAGCTGGCCGGCAAGTTCACGGCGAAGCAGCTTCTTGCCGCCGGCCTCCTCTCCGAGAGCAAAGGCCGCACATACGACCGTTTCCGCGGACGGGTGATGTTCCCGATCCACAACATTTCGGGCGTTCCGGTCGCATTCGGTGGACGCGCACTCGACGGGGAACCGAAGTACCTCAATTCCCCGGCCACGGCCGGCTTCGACAAGGGGCATCATCTCTACGGGCTGGATTGGGCACGAGAAGCGATTCAGGCTTCGGGAACGGCCATCCTCGTCGAAGGATACACCGACGTGCTATCGCTGCATATCGCCGGAATCGTCGAAGCAACCGGAGGTATGGGCACAGCGTTGACCGAGCGGCAAGCGCAGCTTCTCGCACGGTTCGCGGGCAGAGTGATCCTTGTGTATGACCGGGATTCAGCGGGAGATGCAGCCGCACTCCGAGGAATGGGAATTCTTCGCAACACGGGGGTGGATGTCCACGTCGCACGGCTTCCGATCGGTGAAGATCCAGATAGCTGCGTGCGAAAATCCGGAGCGGACGCGTTTCGCATGTCCCTTGAGCAGGCCGTCTCGTTCCAGGACTTCTTCGTGGAAGCGCTTGGGGCCCGCTTTGAAATCCGCACATCTCGTGGCAAGAGCGCCGCTCTTGAAGAATCGAAGAACGTCTTCAAGACGTTGACCAGCATTCCGATCCGGGAGGAGCTTGCAACACGGATCGCGGAGCTCCTTGGACTGTCCAGGGATGATGTCCGTCGCGAGCTCGACCCACGTAGCGTTCAGCGAACCACTGTACGGAGCAGCGTTCCCCACGAGGCGACATGGCAGCCGGCCACGGTTCTGCTGGCTCTCGTGCTCCGCTCCCGGGTTCCCTGGTCCAGGATCGACGATCTTGTTTCGTCGGCTGTCTTCCCACCGTCCTTGCGTCCGCTGGCGGAGGCGTTGTCGGATTCGGCGGGGGGTGAGATCCAGTCATCATCGGATATGATTGCGCAGTTGCCATCGGAAGCGGCACCTACGGCAAGCGAACTCGTGCTCCGACCTCTGCCGTTCGACGAAGAGAACTCGAAGCAGGTGGAAAAGGCAGTTCGCGATGCGCTCGCCCGGATGGTCGAAGCGCCGGCCGTAGAGCGGAAGCTTGGGGAGCTTCGGCAGCAGATGGCGGATTGCGTTGCTTCAGGAGACCACGAGCAGCTGGATCGTCTTCAGCACCGGTACAGCGTGTTGATCGTGGAGCGCAACCGTATGGCAAAGGGGGGCAAGGCGTGACACGGAGTGAATCGACGAAGTCATCGAAGCCGGCCGACAAAGAAGTCAAGAAAGCCAGCGTAAGCGATGAGAAGGAGAAAGCGCCCACCGGCGACTCTGCTCTCGACACCAAGGAGATCTTGACCGAGGACGAGCTCGTCTCCTCGGACGAAGAGGATATCGAGGATCTTGCCGAGGATGAAGAGCTTCTCGACGCGTCAACAGATCTGATGTCGGAGTCGGACGCCCTCTTGATCAAGGACAATCCGGTGGCCGCTCGGCGTCGTACATCTCGCGGCGCCCGTCCACGGTCTCTTAATGATGTCTCCAGCGGTCGTGAGGACCCCGTCAAGACCTACTTACGCGAGATCGGAAAGGTGCCGCTGCTAACCAAGGAAGAGGAAGTCCAGTTGGCCATGGCCATGGAAGCCGGAATCTACGCCGAACTCACGCGCGCACGCCGCAGCGGGAAAACAGCCTCCGAGAGCCTGTCCGATCTGGGTGAGGGTGAGCCCGATGACTCCGAAACCACTGAGCGGAGATTGCTCGAGGATCTTGTCGAGAAGGGCCAGCAAGCGGATGAGCTGCTTCAATCGTTCCCGCTGGATGGGCAGGAGATCATCCCTCTTCCGGCCCGCGTCTCCGAAGAAGATCTCACCACGCTGATCCAACGCGGGCGAGCTGCTCGCGAGCGGCTCACGGTGTCCAATCTTCGCCTTGTCGTCTCGATTGCCAAGCGCTACATGAACCGCGGACTCTCATTCCTCGACCTCATCCAAGAGGGAAATATGGGACTGATGAAGGCGGTCGAGAAGTTCGACTACACGCGTGGCTACAAGTTCTCGACGTACGCAACGTGGTGGATCCGCCAAGCGATCACGCGTGCGATCGCCGATCAATCGAGGACAATCCGCGTTCCTGTTCATATGATCGAAACGGTCCGCGAGTTGAATCGCGTCAAACGGGAGTACATCCAATCCCACGGAAACGCACCAACGTTGGAGGCCCTTTCGGAACTCACCGGAATGTCCATCGACAAGATCAAGAAAGTGGAGAACGTCTCTCAGTACACCACGTCGCTGGAGCGCCCGATCGGCGATGAAGACGAAGACACGCTCGGTGATTTCATCGAGGATCCGTCCGCCCCGTCTCCGACAAAGGAGACGTTCCGCATGTTTCTCAAGGAGCAGCTCAACCGGGCTCTCGAGCAACTGGATGAGCGCGAGCGAGAGATCCTCCGGCTGCGCTACGGACTGGATGACGACCATCCACGCACACTCAAGGACGTCTCGCTGAAATTCAACATCACCCGCGAGCGGGTGCGGCAGATCGAGATCAAGGCAATCGAGAAGCTCAAACACCCTTCGCGTCGTGCTGAACTCAAGAAGTTCCGCGAGCTGTTGCTCGGAGAAGAGTAGCAACAAGGAGGGGATCCGATCGATGATCTCGTCCTCGGATGCAGCGCACGGACTCTCACGGACAAGGGAATCACAGGATGTCATCGTCATCGTCGGGGCGACAGCAACCGGGAAGTCGGCCGTCGGGATCGAGGTTGCGCTCCGCGTTGGCGGCGAGATCGTCTCCGCCGATTCCCGCGCGTTTTTCCGCAAGATGGACATCCTGACCGACAAGCCGAGCCGTGCCGCTCAGCGGCGTGTTCCCCACCATCTGCTGAGCATCTGTTCCATTGGCGATTCCTATGACGCAATGCGATTTCGTCAGGACGCCGATCAGGTCATCCGCAGCATCCTTCATCGCAACCGTGTGCCGGTTGTTGTCGGCGGCGGCACCCTGTATGTCGCCGCGATCATCGAAGGGTTATTCCAGGGACCATCAGCCGATCCAGCGCTTAGATCCGAGCTGTCCCAGCGGTCAACGGACGAGCTTCATTCGATGCTCCGACGCGTCGATCCCGTCTCCGCGGAGCGAATCCACCCCCATGATCGCTTGAGAGTCGTGCGGGCACTTGAGGTCCATCGGAAGACCGGAAAAGCGATCTCCCGGCTGCAAGACCATGCCGCACCGCTCGATTACGCATTCCACGGATTCGTTCTCGCTCGCCCCCGAGACGATCACCGTCGAGCGATCGCCGAACGTGTCGACCACATGATCTCCGCGGGGCTGGTCGACGAAGTCGAAGCCCTTCGAGACGCCGGACTCCGATCGAACATGCAGGCGTACCGGACGATCGGAATCCCCGAAGCCCTCTCGTTCCTCGATGGGGAAATCGACGACCATGAACTGCGGGAGCGGCTGGTGAATCGAACGTGGGCGCTTGCTCGACGCCAGACAGCGTGGTTTCGCCGGTTGCATGGGTTTCGAAGGCTCGATGTTGGAACGATGAGCGCCGGAGAGGTCGCGCAGGAAGTCACCCGCCAGCTCTCCGATTTCGTGCCCTTTTCCAAGGAGGCCCTATGAATTTCCGGATGCGCCCTGGGTCAACGCCGGTCGTCACCGCCGCGGAACAGAAACGAATCGACAACCGTGCATTCGCCGGCGGAGTCCCCGAACGATCCCTCATGGAGAGCGCAGGACGATCCGCAGCAGACTACATCCTTCGGAAGGTCGTCGAAACCCTGCCCACCAAGACGTTCGCCGTGATCGCCGGATCCGGGGGGAACGGCGGCGATGCCGTTGTTGTCGCTCGGCTTCTGTTCGAAGCGGGATACACCGTCGAGACGTATCTCGCGGTTCCACCGGAGAACATGTCGAAAGCGGCAGCGTTTCACGCACGGGAGCTGATCGGGCGAACCCCCGGCAACGTTCACCGCCTCGCCGACAGCCCGGCCGAACTCCGTGTGATGTTGGATCCGGAGCTTCGGTCGGCAGGCTGCATCGTCGACGGCCTGTTCGGCAGCGGAACATCACGGCCTGCATGCGGTCGCTTCGCCGCCATTATCGATGCTGTAAACCGGTCTCCAGGCAAGCTCATCTCTTTGGACTTGCCATCGGGAATCCGCGCCGACAGCGGCGTTCTGGACGGCCCGGCCGTTGTCGCCGATGAAACCGTGGCGATGCACTTCCTCAAGCCGGCACACGTTCTCTACCCGGCCCGGCAGCGATGCGGCCGGATTACAGTCATTGAGGTGGCCTACCCCGAACAGGTAGCCGCCGATGTTCGTCCGATCGCCGTGGTTCCAGGACTGAAGACGCTGCGGGCACAGCTGCCTGAGCGGCCGGCAACCGGACACAAGGGCCGGTTCGGACGTGTCCTCGTGCTCGCCGGATCGCGAGGCATGACCGGCGCGGCGATCCTCTGTTGCCGAGCCGCTCTCCGAGCCGGCGCAGGAACGGTTACGCTCGCGTGTCCTGCATCGCTCGAACCGGTGTTCGAGACAGCCTTGCCCGAGGTGATCACGGCAGCCGTTCCCGACCGGGATGGTACTCTTGCCGGCGTCGACACGCCGAGGTTCCGTGATCTTCTCGACACTGCAGACGCGATGGTCGTCGGCCCGGGGCTGTCTCGCCATCCAGCCGTGACACCGATCGTCGAACGGCTTGTTGCCGAGGTGCCCGTGCCTCTCGTACTGGATGCTGACGGCCTGTGGCCGTTTCGGGGGCGGCCCGAGAGAATTGCGCGGGCTGAAGGAGAGAGGATCCTCACGCCCCACCCCGGTGAGATGGCCCGTTTGCTCGATCTGCCGATCGAAGAGATCGAGGACGCGCGATGGGAGATCGCACGTGAGACGGCCAATATCTCCCACGCCACCGTCGTGTTCAAAGGGGTGCCAACGGTGATCTCGTCGCCAGCGGATGCGCCACCTCGTCTGACCATGGTGGGAAATCACGGGCTCGCCTCCGGAGGAAGCGGCGACGTGCTCACCGGACTGATCGCCGGGCTTGCCGCCCAGAAAATCCCACCTCGTGACGCTGCCTGTCTCGGAGCCTATCTCCATGCCGCCTGCGCTGACACCTACGCCGAAACACGATCCGCCCGCTCGCTTCTCCCGAGCGATGTCGTCGAGATGCTTCCGCATGTTCTCTACAGCCTCGAACACGGTCTTCCATCCCTCTCCAATCCACCGCGGGTCCCAGGATGAGCGGTTCGGCAACCCGCGATTTGAGGCTGATCGACAGCCACGCTCACCTTGACGACCGCGCGTTCCACAACGATCGTGCTGCATTGATCGCCGATTTGTTTGTCCGCCGGATCGGCATCATCACGATCGGGATCGATCTGCCATCAAGTCAACAGGCGGTCAGCCTGGCCCTCCGGCATCGGGGGATCTGGGCCACCGTCGGTGTTCACCCTCACGATGCAAAGACTCTCGACCGCTCCGTTCTGCACGAACTTGAACTGCTCTCTCGGAATGAGAAAGTGGTCGCCATCGGCGAGATCGGACTCGACTACTACCGTGATCTCTCACCGCGGAACACCCAACGGCGTGCGTTTTCAGAGCAATTGAAGCTCGCTCAACACGTGGGGTTGCCGGTTGTCCTTCACAACCGCGAATCGACCAAAGACCTCCTCGCGGTCCTCCGTGCAACCGGGAAGCGTCACCGAGGCGTAGTCCATTCCTTCCTCGGCGATATCTCTCTCGCCGAGACATTCCTCGCTCTTGGGCTCCATCTCGGCATCGGCGGGCCGCTGACCTACAAGAAAAACGACGTCCTCCGAGATGCCGTTCGCCGGATTCCTCTTGAGCGAATTCTCATCGAGACCGACTCCCCGTATCTGACTCCAGAACCGTTCCGGGGCAAACGCAACGAGCCGGCTTACGTTGAACTGGTCGCCCGGGCAATCGCCGATATCAAGGGGATCGAGATGAAGGATGTCGCAGAGCGGACAACCTCCAGCGCGTTGCGCCTGTTCGGAATCTCCGACTGATCCCATGCTCATCACGCACCGTTCGGCCAGGCCTGATCGACCGATGCGCGGTGGATCCGCGAGGCAGGACCCTTGTTTGTGATCCTCAGACGGGTATTTCGCTGCCTTCCTTTCGATCTGATGGATTCTCGGCTATCATCCGACAACTCGCTACGGGCTGTTTGAGCCCGTCACACTCTTGGTGAGGTGATTATGGACTTCGATCGGAGTCTGGCACAGGTGTTGGGACGCTCGGATGTGGTGCGAAACCCATCTCGAGTTCGGATGATCGAGGATTCAATCGAATACAGGGAGGCGGTGACCAGCGCCTGCGGTGCGCTTGCCACGTGGACGCCTACGGAATCCACAGGACGAAGCCCGAAGGATACGCTGTGCGTTCGACGCGCTGCAAGCGAAGCGACCATCGATTGGGATTCGCCGAACAACATCCCGATTGACGAGGAGACGTTCGACATGATCCTCGAGGATGCGTTCGCCTTGCTTGCCGGAAAGCAGCATGTCTACGAGGTGGACCGTGTCGTCGGTGCCGATGGTACGTATGCTCTTCCGGTCAAGCTTGTCACCGATCGTGCGCTCACCGCGCTGTTCGCCGACAACATGTTCCGCCCTGTTCCGGATGACCTGTCGAAGAGCGTGTTCTCCGACCGACCGTTCACGCTCGTTGTTGTGCCGTACGACAAGCTCGACGCAAACAGATACAAGGGCCGTCTTCGGATCGATCCCCGCTTGGGGCACACATCAACCATGGTCATCGGCATGGACTTCGATCGGCGGATCGGTGTCGTCTACGGTTCGGCCTACGGCGGGTCGGTCAAGAAGCTCGTGTTCACGGTGATGAACTACTACCTTCCTGCCGATGGGATTCTTCCGCTTCACTGTTCGGCGAACGAAGGTCCGGATGGCGATACGGCTCTTCTGCTAGGCCTATCCGGAACCGGAAAGACGACCCTTTCCGCGGATCCGCGACGGGCGCTGCTCGGAGACGATGAGCATGGATGGAACGATCACGGGATTGCGAACTTCGAGAATGGCTGCTATGCCAAGCTCATCGACCTCGATCCTTCCAAAGAACCGGAGATCTACAATGCGGTTATGCACGAAGCCGCCCCGCAGGAACACGGCGCGATCATCGAAAACGCGATGATCTATCCAAGTGGGATGTTCGACCTGTACGACGATCGGTTCACGCCGAATTCCCGCGGCTCGTATCCCCTCACGTTCTTGTCCAATGTGAAGACGTCTTCGGCCGGCGGACATCCGAAAACGATCCTGTTCCTAACCGCAGATGCAAACGGCGTTCTGCCTCCCATTTCCCGATTGACCAAGGAACAGGCGATGCTGTGGTTCCTGATGGGCTACACCAGCAAGTTGGCAGGGACGGAGACCGGGATCGTGGAGCCGAAAACGACGTTCTCCCGTTTCTTTGGCGAACCGTTCATGCCGAGGAATCCCGACGTCTATGCGCGGATGCTGGGAGAGAAGCTTGAGCGGCACGGAACGGATGTCTACTTGGTGAACACAGGGTGGAGCGGCGGTCCCTACGGCGAGGCGTCCCGAATGGACATCAACCTTACGCGGTCGATGGTTCACGCGGCTCTATCCGGAGAACTTCGCTCGGTCGCCTATGACGAAGACCCCCGATTCCACGTGTCGATTCCCTCATCATGCTCCGGTGTGCCAGCGAACATCCTTAATCCGCGAAATACGTGGCAGGACAAGGCGGCTTACGACTCCCGGGCCCAGAAGCTCGCCAAGGAGTTTTCCGCCCACTTCGACAAGGCCTATGCCGGCAAGGGGATCGATCCCTCGGTGATTTCGCAGTGTCCGGGAAAGTAGGGCCGAGCACTCGAAACGAATCTTGAGAACGGCGGCGCGTCTCACGACGCGCCGCCGCTTCATACCACATCGCCGTTGATATCCGAACGACGCTGATCCCGTAGGAATGCATACAGCAACGTCACACTGTGCTGAACCCCTTCTTCCCCTAGACTCGCATCATGCCTTTTTGCGGTTTCTAGATACTTGAACGGATATCTTCGAATTGACGAAGTCACAGTGTTCTGTTATGATACACCACGACCTTGGGGCTCACCCGTGGGCAGTGGATTGCAGCCAGGCCGACGATCGCAACGGAGGTGGACGTGCAAGACGAGAACTTGATCTCCAAGAAGGATGTTCTCACGCAGATGGGGATCTCTTATGGTCAGCTCTATCGCTGGAAGCGAAAAGGACTGATCCCCGAGAAGTGGTTCGTTCGAAAGTCGACGTTCACCGGACAAGAGACGTTCTTCCCCAAAGATCGAATCATCGAAAGGATCGAGCAGATCATCAGAATGAAGGAGGATCATGCACTGGACGATCTCGCCCGGGTGATCCATCAGACAATCGGTGAGTCGATCCAGGTCGCACCGGATAGTTTGTCACGATTGGGCTGGGTTGACGACGAATTGGCCGAACTGTGCGGACGTCATGACACGGATTCACAAACGGATGTCACTGCGAACACCCTGCTGTGCCTTGCCGTCATTCACAGGCTTCGTCAGCAGCAACTCGTTACACCAGAGGAACTCCTCCTCGTACAACGAACCCTGGACAAGGCAAGAGAAACGGACGACGGGTTCATCGACCGACTGGCACGGGAACCGGTCTTCTTGTACGTGCTGCGGAAGCGATTGACGGCAGCCGGGATCTCGGCCCAGATCAGCCTGGCCATGGCCGCGAACGAGTCCACGTTGTTCGATCCGGAGATTGAAGTTGTTGACTCGGTCGATCTTGCGGGAATCCTGAATCGACTCAAACTGGAACTGGCGGAGGAGGAAGCATGAGCGGCGATAACAAGCTGGACAAGAGGGGATCAGCCAGCATTTCCGGAGCCGGAACCATTAGCGGGGGCGAGTACGAGCGCGTCTCCATCTCCGGAAGCGGGAAGATCACCGGCGACATCACCGCCGATGAAATCAAGATCTCGGGTTCGGGAAAGATCCAGGGGTTCGCACGAGCCGTTCGTGTGTCCACATCGGGTGCCGCCGTGTTCGAGGCGGGCATCGTCGCCGATGAGCTGAGAGTCAGCGGAAGCACGCGCTCTCATGGGACCACCGAGGTCAAGGAACTCAAGTGCTCCGGCGTGTTCAAGACCGATAGTGCGCTTGTTTCCGAGTACATCAAGGTCAGTGGCAGTCTCTCCGTAGACGGCGATGTCTCGTCGGAGATCTTCAAGACCACCGGTGCGTTCCGAATCAAAGGACTCCTGTCAGCCGATCACATCGAGATCAATCTCGCCGGGCGTTGCGAAGCTCGTGAGATCGGCGGCGAACGAATCGAAGTCCGTCGCGGTGCATGGCATCAGCGCGGCCTGATCCTGGACGGCCTCATTCGGATCTTCACCGGCAGCAGTGCGTCGCTGCTCCAGAGCCAGCTGATCGAGGGTGATACGATCCATCTGGAGGACACCGAAGCAGACGTTGTCCGGGGGAAGAAAGTCGTCATCGGCCCCGGCTGCACCATCAAGACCGTGGAGTACTCCGAGAAGCTGTCCGTGGACGAAGACGCCGAAGTCGGTCAGAGAAAAGAGATGTGAGCGGAACGGGGCAGCTCTTCTCCCCGTTCCGCGTCGGATCCGACAGCCGCCGAATGGATGCTCGGGAAACGAGCATCCCAAGGATCCACCAAGCGTCCGGTTTCGCTCCGTGGTACAGCTGCTAGCG
>Ga0272441_10002745_pt1 | contig 35021 bp, 28 predicted proteins | sample SSMProp6N_FD_193582 | JGI IMG/M metagenome (GOLD analysis project Ga0272441, IMG submission 193582) | Marine sediment archaeal communities from Little Sippewissett salt marsh, Falmouth, MA, United States - SSM-Prop-6N | ecosystem: Environmental > Aquatic > Marine > Wetlands > Sediment ... | reverse complement strand
CCGAGGGTTTGCGGTGTTGACAGGACAAAAGGACAAAAGGGATATTGCGGGGCCGGGAGATTCCCGGGGGTATTCAGCTATCAGGCGCATAACGGTGAAGAACCTCCCATATCGGGGACACGCGGATCAGGGACAATATTTTTCAGTAATTGTAATTTAAGATGTGTATACTGCCAGAATTACACGTTCAGTCAGAATGATGATTTTGATCAGGTTGATAATTATGAACTGGCCAAGATAATGGTTGACTTGCAACGGTCGGGGTGTCATAATATTAACCTCGTTTCCCCAACCCATTATCTGACACAAATCATTGAATCTCTTATGGTTGCGATGGAAATGGGGCTAAGCATTCCCGTTGTTTATAATACGGGAGGGTATGATAACCCTGAAGCGATAAAATTGCTTGAGGGGATCGTAGATATATACATGCCGGATATGCGTTATTCAAATGATGAAATGGCAAGAATTTACTCAGGAGCGGAATCATATGTCAAATATAATCGCGCGTGTGTTTCAATAATGCACAAACAAGTGGGGGATCTACAGTTAGACGCGGCAGGCATTGGTATGAATGGCGTATTGGTCAGGTGTCTAGTCTTGCCGGAGAATATATCTGGAACAACTGATACCCTGAGATTCATACGTAACAGCATATCCAAAAATATGTTTATCAGTCTGATGAGCCAATATTATCCTGCCTATAAAGCCCGTCTATATAGGCAATTATCACGGAGGCTTGAGGATGTTGAGTATATTAAAGTATATAAAGAGCTGAAGAGGCTCCAATTAGATAATGGCTGGATACAGGCCGCGCCAAGCGGAATGGATCTGGATTTTGCAGGGGAAACCTATTTAAAAAAGAGGGCTAAAGGAGGATGAGGTCATGAAGGTCTCCGAACGAATTTCCGTCTGGATAAAGGATATTGTGCAATCAGCAGATAAAAAAGGGGTTACGTTGGGTATTAGCGGAGGAATAGACTCGGCCGTGGTCGCGAAACTATCATGCATGGCTATAGGGGCAAAGAATGTGCTTGGTTTAATAATGCCCTGTAACAGCGACCCAAGCGATGAAAAAAGCGCGCTATTACTGGCCGGTCAAATAGGCATAAGAACGAAAAGAATTGAACTGGATCATGTCTATGAGGCTATGAAAGCGAACAATAAAGAAGCTAATCAGACGGCGCTTGCGAATTTAAAACCAAGGCTGAGAATGTGTATGCTGTATTATTATGCTAATACTCTCGATTATTTGGTTGCGGGCACGGGGAATAGAAGTGAGATAATGGTGGGATATTTCACAAAATATGGAGACGGGGCTGTTGATATGTTGCCCATAGGAGGACTTTTAAAAACACAAGTCCGAGAGTTAGCCGAGGAGATCGGGATACCGAAGGGGATAATAGGGCGCACGCCATCAGCCGGTTTATGGGAAGGGCAAACGGATGAAAATGAGCTGGGTCTGTCATACGAAGAACTTGATAAAATATTGTTAGCGCGTGAAAAAGGGCCCATTAAGAATGCCAGCAAAGAAAAAGTAAAGAGGGTAAATGAATTGATCGCAAAAAGCGCTCACAAGAGATGTGAGGCGCCAACATTCGTAATATGAGATATTCAGCAGATAAGAAGTATGATATTGCCGTTATAGGAGGAGGCCATGCGGGTTGCGAGGCCTCTTTGGCCGCATCACGCATGGGTATGGCTACCATTCTTGTGACAATGAGCCGTGACAATCTGGGTATGCTAAGCTGCAATCCGGCAATTGGCGGCATCGGAAAAGGGCAGCTCGTAAAAGAGGTAGATGCTTTGGGTGGTGAAATCGGAAAGGCCGCTGACTATGCCGGCATACAATTCAGGCAGCTGAATTCATCCAAAGGAGCCGCTGTTCGCTCCTCGCGATGCCAAACCGATAGAAAAAAGTACAAATTTTATATGGGAAACGTTGTATCAAAACAGGAAAACCTGGAAATCTTGGAGGATAAGGTAATAGATATAGTCGTAAATCAGAGAAGAGTAAAGGGAATAGTAACAAAAGAAAATGGTTTTATCCAGGCCAAATCTGTCATTGTGAGCGCCGGGACATTCTTGAACGGGCTGATACATGTAGGCTTGAAGAGTTATCCTGGCGGAAGAGCCGGTGAGCAGGCATCCAGCGAGATGTCCGGTGTATTGCTGAAGTTGGGAATAAAATTGCTGAGGTTCAAGACGGGTACTTGCGCAAGGATAGACGGCAGAAGCATTGATTTCTCTGTTCTAGAGAAGCAGGAACCGGATGCGGAACCCTTGCCTTTTTCCTTTTCGAACAATAAGATCCGGAACAGACAGGTTCCCTGCTATATAACATATACAAATAAAAATACCCATGATATCATACGTTCTAACCTCAACAGGTCACCGCTATATACGGGTGTGATTAAATCAACCGGGGTGAGATATTGTCCCAGCATTGAAGATAAGATAGTAAGATTCCCGGACAGGCAAAGACATCAGGTATTCATTGAACCTGAAGGATTGGACACATATGAATATTATCCTAACGGATTGGCGACCAGTCTTCCGCGGGATGCGCAGGATTTAATAATTAAATCTATCAGGGGATTGGAACATGCCCGAATAATCAAGTACGGGTATGGGATAGAGCACGATGTGGTCGATTCAAGGCAATTATTCGCGACACTTGAATCAAAGGATATAGCAAACTTATATTTCGCGGGCCAAATAAATGGGACGACAGGCTATGAAGAGGCGGCCGCGCTTGGCATTATGGCAGGAATAAACAGCGCTATGAAGATAAAGGGCAAAAGAGGCCTTGTTCTGGATCGTGCTAGGGCGTATATAGGGGTATTGATCGATGATCTTGTAACAAAAGGGACAAATGAACCCTACAGGATGTTTACATCAAGGGTAGAGTACCGGCTACTACTTCGCGAGAACAACGCCGATATACGACTGAGGTCGATAGGATATCAGCTGGGACTAGTCAATGATAATGACTACAGGACATCTCTGGCAAAAAAAAGTATTATAGAGAAAAAAATAAAAGAATTTAGAAAAATAGGAATATCGCCTGATGAAAAAATAAACGATCGGTTGACAAAAAGCGGCTTAAGCAGAATTGCCAGGAAGATTTCGATATATGATTTTTTAAAGAGACCGCATGTAAGCATGGGCCTGCTGAGATCATTGGGCGTTAAGGGGGTAGAAAACGAATACCTTTATGACGACATAATTGAGAGTGAAATAAAGTATGAGGGCTATATCGATAAACAGTCTAGGGAGATAAGAAGATTCAGGGATCTTGAAAGAATGAAGATACCGAAGGACCTGGATTTCACAAAGATCTCCGGCCTCTCCAATGAGATAAAAGAGAAACTCAGGGATTTTAGGCCTATGTCGCTGGGGCATGCGAGCAGGATACAGGGTGTCACCCCGGCCGCTGTTTCGATTCTGATGGTATATCTTAAAAAATGATAAGACCTATGGAAAGAAAAAGAGAGTTTTACAGGAAATACTCAACATATTTAAAAGAAAAATATGGAACGAGGGTATCGAGAATAAGCGTAAATGCGGGATTTGACTGCCCGAACAGGGACGGGAAATTGAGTAAGGAAGGCTGTATTTTTTGCGATAACAGGGCGTTCAGTTATCACGCGGACGGTAAAAAGAGAGCTTTAGAGGAACAGATAGGCGCGGGCATTAAAAGCGCCAAAGAAAGATATAGGGCGAATAAGTTCATCGTTTACTTCCAGGCCTTCACAAATACATACGCGCCGGTTGAAAGACTTAAGAGAAAATACGATAGTATAAGGGGATTTTCCGATATCGTTGGTCTGGCTATAGGGACAAGGCCTGATTGTGTGCCGGAAGAAGTGCTGGACTTGCTGGAAGGATATAGCGATGATTTTGACGTGTGGCTGGAACTGGGGATACAGAGCATACATGACAAAACACTGAGATTTATCAATAGGGGGCATACAAACGCAGAGACTATGGATGCGATAGGCCGAATCAAGAGGAGAGATCGTATCAAGATCTGCGCCCATGTAATCCTGGGTCTGCCCGGGGAAGACGAGAGTGAAATGATCCAGACAGCGATGGCTTTAGGGGATAATAAAATTGATGGGGTAAAAATCCATCCTCTGCATATAATAAAGGATACGGCATTGGAGAAGCTTTATAGAAGAGGGGTATATGTTCCGCTCGAAATGGAGGATTATGTTAAATTGGCGGTGTCATTCATCGAAAATCTACGGCCGGCCATAGTAATTGAAAGGATAGGGGCGGATTGCCCTCAAAAATACCTGATCGAGCCTCAATGGATAAATAATAAATCAAGTCTCTTAATGGCTGTAGAAGAGGAGTTTGATAAGAGAAATGGTTTTCAGGGCAAGCGCTTGAAGAATACAAGGAGCGGATAAATGGAGCATAACGATATTACTATCATCGGGGCAGGGGTGATAGGATTATCGGCAGCCTACATGATAAGCCAAGAGCATAAAGGCGTTTTGGTTGTCGAGAAAAATGATAGATATGGGGCTGAGACGAGTTCAAGGAATTCTGAGGTTATACACGCGGGGCTGCATTATCCAAAAGCAAGCGATAAGGCCTGCACGTGTGTAAGGGGTAGTAAGATGCTATATGAGTACTGTCGGGAAAAAAAAGTAAAATTCAAGAAGACGGGAAAGATAATAGTCGCGTGTGATGAAGGCGAGGAAAAGCAGATAAACCGGATATATGACCGCGGGAGGGAAAATGGCGTGGAAAATTTGAGATTTCTTTCTAGGGAGAATATATGGAATATGGATCCAGATATCGATGCGCGATCAGGGCTTTACTCTGCCGATACAGGTATAATCGATTCACATGGCCTAATGAAAGCGCTGTATTCAAATTCTTTGGATAAAGGGGTTGATTTCGCGTTCTCTATAGAGGTTATCGATGTTGACAAGAAGGATGCCTGTTACATAGTGGAGGTTAGAGAGCCGGACGGGTCTATCTACAGTTTTGAAACCAGAATATTAGTGAATGCCGCCGGTTTATACGCGGAGAGGATCGCTTCAATGGCGGGTATAAATACAGTTGATAATAATTATAAAATCCATCTTTGCAAGGGGCAGTATTTCAGGGTAAGTAACCCTGGTAAATACAGGGTTAATCATCTTATATACCCGACCCCCCGGGGTCCCGGGTTAGGGATCCATATCACTCAGGATATGGCGGGGGGCTTAAGGCTGGGGCCGGACGCCGAATATATAGATAAAATAGATTACGGGGTGAAAGATGAGGATAGGGATAAATTTTATATGAGTGTTAGCAGATTTATGCCGGCGTTGAAGATTAATGAAATAATGCCTGATACATCGGGGATCAGGCCAAGGTTAACGAGGAAGAATGGCGCGTTCGCTGATTTTATCATTAAAGAAGAAAGCGGGTCTGGATTTCCGGGCTTTATTAATCTGATAGGGATAGAATCCCCCGGGTTGACATCATGTCTGGCTATTGGGGACATGGTAAAGGAAATGATCAGAGGTGTATGAAATTGTATTAGGAGGGTGAGATATTGCGCTTTTCAATTGTAATACCCGTGGCGCCTTTGAGGAAAGCGCCTGTTCTTAAATCCATAGAAACGATGGAATATGATAAATCTGATTTCGAGGTGATAGTGGAAAGGGGGACGAATCCTTCTATCGGAAGGAATAAGGGCATTAAGAAAGCCAAAGGTGAGATTATAGCGTTTGTGGATGATGATGCGGAGGTAACGAAGGAATGGCTGGGTATCGCCGATGTGTTTTTTAAAGGGCATCCTGATATAAGCATAGTCGGCGGTCCGCAGTTAACGCCTTTGGATGCGGGTGTGTTCCAAAGGGGACAAGGCAACGTGTTCTCCAGCTATTTTGGGTCTTATAAGATGTCTTCGAGATATAAGAGGGGAAAAATGAATCTTGATGCTGAGGAGTCAAATCTTACATCGGTCAATATGTTCGTCAGGAAAAATGTTTTCGATGTACTAAAGCCTTTTAATGGCGCTCTCTACCCAAATGAAGAAACGGAATTCCTTTTCAGGTCGAAAAAAAGCGGTCTCGGAATCGCTTTCAATCCGGACCTGGTTGTCTATCATAAGCGCCGGGAGTCATTGTGGGCATTTTCCAAACAGTGTTTTGGATACGGAACGGGAAGGGCAAGACAGGATTTATTAACGGGATCCGTTCCGGGCCTAAAGGTTGTGATCCCAATGCTATTTATGTTGTATGTTCTGATGCTTCCGGTATTTTATCGCGTCAACGTATATATTAGCAGTTTGTTTTTCATCTATATGTTGATAAGCCTATCAAACGCTATTATTATATCAGTACGTTCAAAGGACATAATGCAATTATTTCTTTTCCCGTTATTATGTATGTTAAATCATATGCTCTATCCAGCAGGATATTTATATGAATACATAAAAAGACATCTCTCAAGCAGAGGCATCAAAAGAGGCGTCAACGGGAGGGAAAGATGAAGGTTGTTCTTACATATCCTCCGATAAAAAGGTTCGGAAAGTATCCCCTTATATCGCAAAACAGACAATTCAGGTATTCAAGCTCAAATAATGTAAGAATTTATCCGATCGTTTTGGCGCAGGCCGCTACAATGATGAACCTCTCAGGGGATAATGTTCTATGGCTGGACGGTATAAATGAGAGATTATCATGGGATGGATATATGGATAGGTTAAAGTCCTTTGGCCCGGAAGTCATAGTTATGGAAACAAAGGCCCCAATAATGAATGATATATGGAAAATCACGGATGAGTTTAAATCAGTTTTCAAAGGGTCAAAAATAGTATACGTTGGCGATCATGTAACAGCTTTTCCCGTGCAATCTTTTAAAAACAGCAGCGTTGATTATGTGATATGCGGAGGGGACTATGATATTGTGCTGAACGGATTGATAGGATCGATGAAGACTAAAAAGGATATGCCTCATGGGATTTATTTCAGGGATGACGCGAAAATAATTAACACCGGATGCGATAATCTTGATCACGATCTGGATGATTTGCCCATCATTGATAGAGGCTTGACAAAATGGAATATATACGGCGAGGCATACCTTTACAGGCCCTGTGCTTACATAATCACGGGGAGGGGGTGCGGCGGTAATGGGCAAAATGCAGGAAGGTGCACTTTCTGCATATGGCAGAATGTATTGTGGAAAAATACCCGCAGGCTGAGGTCTCCGAAGAATGTCGCGGATGAGATAAGGATGCTTGTAAATAAGTATAAGGTGCGCGAAGTATTCGATGACAATGAAAGCGGGGCGATATGGAACAAGGAGTGGTTGAGAGAGTTCCATGAGCGCATGAAACAGAGCGGTGTCATGGGCCGTGTGTATATTTCATCAAATGCCAGGGCGGACTCTCTTGATAATGATACATGTTCGCTTCTGAAAAAAACCGGCTTCAGGCTGTTAAAGATCGGTCTTGAATCGGCGAATAACAATACATTGATGAGAATAAAAAAGGATGAAAGTATAGAATCGATAAAAAATGGCATCAAATGCGCCAAGGACCACGGATTAAGCGTTCTTATGACGACCATGGTAGGCTACCCATGGGAAAGTGAGACAGATGTTTTGAATACATATAATGTGGCACGGGAATTATTGTTGTATCGCACCTGTTTCGGGGATTCCCTTCAATCGAGTGTCGTGACATCATATCCCGGCACACCGCTATATAATGAAGCGGTCAAAAATGGGTGGTTTGAAAGTGATCATCGGGATATATCAAGATACGATATGTCCGGCTCTCTTTATAGAACGGGCATTGATCCGATGTGGTGGTGTGACAGGATATGGAATTTGCATAAACACCCGAATTATATCGTAAAAACCTTAATGCGGGTAAGGAGATTCGAAGATATTAAATTGCTGATAAGAGGCGTTAGTTCGTTATTTGGGCATACAAAGGATTTTTAGTGAGAATGGAAGGAAAAAGAGCAAATTTAGCGTCAAGATATGTTCCGTTGTTAGGGATAGCGCTGTTGATAGGCATTATCTATGCAATAGGGATCGATGAAATATTGTCTTCTATGGAGAATATAGATCCGTTTATTCTGGCCTCTATGCCATTTCTTGTGTCAATCGCATATATGGTGCAGACATTTAGATTAAAACTAATATTGGCCTCAAAGGGCATCGATGTGGGCTATTGGACATTATATAGGATACAATTTATTGGCGCCTTTTACGCGGTAATTACGCCGTCAAGGATCGGGGGTCTGGTCAGGATCGGTCATATATCAAAGGCGGCAAGGCTGCCGATATCAAGTTCGAGCCCTGCCGTGATAGTAGACAAGTTCCTTGACCTGTTAGCGCTGCTCATCCTTTCATTTTTGGGAAGCGTAATTATAGCTTCGGACCACGGCCGGATACTCGCACAGACATCATTTTTGATCATAATTATAATCTTTATAGCTGGATATCTGCATAATAAGAAAAGGGCTATAAAGGCAATAGAAATGTTATTGAGAGTATTACCTCAAAAAAGCGCGTTAAAGGATAACATACGGAATGGACTGGATGATTTTTATCGATTCATGCCCAGGAAAAGAGATGTTATTATACCGCTCGCTCTATCATTGGTTAGTTGGCTGATGCTTTACAGTATAGCGTACCTGTTGATATCATGCATGGGAGAAAGGGTAGATTACATAAAATTTGTCTTGTTATATCCTATCGCCAGCGTTGCCGGTCTGCTTCCGGTAACGATATCCGGTCTGGGAACAAGAGAGGCCGCGCTTCTGGCCGTGTTTCATGGAATAGCGCGACCTTCCTCTATTATTGCGGTATCGTTGTTATCTGTTGTTTTATGCGCGATCGTGCCGGCTTTCGCCGGATTTTTATTGAGTTTCAGAAGACATAGATCACAGGTAAAAATATGAGATTGGGGTATTTTCCGGATTATCAGGGTAAGGGCATAATAAAAGACGCGTATTTAAGGTTGTTCGGTTATCCTTATACACCGAGGAGGAACGAGGCCAGGATAATATTTGACCTCTTAAAATTAAAAAAAACAGAATACGCGCTTGATGTGGGATGTGGAACCGGCATTTTTACGAATTACCTGGCAAAATCAGGCTATAAGGTGAAGGGTATTGACGTTGAAGAGGCCGACCTCAGGGTAGCGAAATGGCGGGCTGAAAAACTCGGGATACATGTTGATTACCGGTTGCAGGATATAGAGAGTATGAAGGAAGAGGACAATAAATACGACAAGATATTTTCGATATGTGTTTTCGAGCATGTAAAGAACGATGTAAATGGATTAAAGAATGTCCACAGGATGTTGAAGCCGGGTGGAAGATTTGTCCTGTCTTTGCCGAACGTATCATCTGTTTTTCCCCTTACACATTTTGCGATTAAATGTCCCGGTAGCATAAAGAAAGTCTTATTCAATTCAATTATAGCTTCCAGCAAAAGCATATCTGAATATGAAAGCCTGTATGATAAGAGGTTCGGCCATCAAAGACGGTACAGTGTCAATAGTATCACTGAAAAGATAGTAAGGGCGGGTTTTAAACTGGAGAAAATTACGTTCAGCCTGGGTCCGTTCGGCGGGCTGTTTTCAAGCCTTATCAGAACATTAAAGATATTTGAATGGGATAAGAAGCAGGATGCCGGATACAAATTCAATTCCATGCTTGCGTTTGCCCTCCTGCATCCCATATCATACCCCTTTTATATGCTGGATAATGTATTAGGATTAAAGGGTAAAGCGATAATTGTGAGCGCGGTTAAATGAAGGTATTTATATTAAAAACCATTTCGGTCTTGTTGTCCGTTTTCATTTGTCTTATGCTGGTTGAACTCGGGATAAAAGTGCGCATGCCTCAGGAGATATTGCACCCAAAATTCGGCGCTGACGATAAATATGGCATAAGATTGCCTGGGGATAAGAAGATAAGACATTCAAAAAGGGGTAAATACGATCTTTTGTATTCAACGAATTCGAAAGGATTCAGAAAAAATACCTGTATTAAGAGCGGCAGGGCAAAGTATAATATAATTTGCATCGGTGATTCATATACATTCGGTTTTGGGGTGGATGATGCGCATGTTTACCCAAGGCTTTTATGTGAATATCTCGGGCATGGCTATTATGTTTATAATTTTGGATCTCCGGGCTGGGGGCTTTCTCAAGAGATTAGGGCATACTATGAATATTCGGAAGGGATCGATCATCATGCGGTTATACTGCAGTATGCCGAGAACGACCCGAGAGATTCCTTCTATAGACCCGTGACAGGCTGGGATAAGGAAAAAAAGCGATTTGTATTCGAGAAGGTTACAAGCGAGGGGGAAATATTAACAAAAATAAGGCGCATCCTTCAATTGCCGATAGTAAAACAGGCGCACAACGCGCTTAGCAGGAATAGCCAGCTGTGGAATTTTATAGGCAATCGTTTGCACATGCTCAGATGGAACCATGACTACTATAAAGCGATTATACGAAAATACGGAAGATTAGACAAGCGGGATATCTTTGATATGGAAAACAGATATTATAATAGTTTGCTCCGGCATTTCTCCAGTGAGCTTAGATCAAAAGGACTCAGAGTGTTATTTATACCTGTAAAAGGAGATCTTGAAAAGAACGAAATGGTAAGGCAATGTATAGATGACCTGGACGATAAAGGCATGATAGAGTTGATGGATTCAAGTGAATGGTTCGATCCCAAGATATGTAAAGGCTCACCGGAAGGTCATAAATGGGGCAGGATGGAACATATGATTGTAGCTAAAAAATTGGCCGGCTATATAGAAAATAAAAAAGAGGGACAATGATCTGTGTTTGCCTTGATTCATTCAAGCCTGATTATTTAGAATTCGCGCCTAATATCAGAAAAATCGCCGAATCGTCAAAAAGCGGCGCTTTGGAAACAATAATCGGTTACACGGGTATTTCCGCAAGTTTCTTTACGGGTTATTATCCGGAAAAACACGGTGTATTTGGAATGTTCAACTGTTCTTTAAATAGTAATACGTGCGGTCCTATTGCGGCCTCAACGGCTATTGGATGGGCATTGTTTCATAATATAAGAAATGTTGTCAAAAAAGATCATTTCTTCGTGAAGCCGCACAGGATACCCAGAATAGTCAGACAGCACGGCAACTTGTCTGTTACAAAGTATTGGTCTGAATCCGGGGTGTTAAACGTACCCACCTTATTTGATTGGCTGAGAGATGCGGGCCTGAATGTCGCTGTCAGTGATTGGCCTATAAGGGCCTGGGGCAATAAATGCGCTGTAACGATAGATAGATCAGTTGAAAAACAGCTGAAATGGTTGAGGGGCGTTAAAGCGGAGTTTAAATATTTACATTTATGGGAATTGGATACCATAGCCCATAAGCATGGGACAAGGTCACATCAGGTCATGGAATGCGTCAAAGGGTATGACAATATTATAAGCGTATTGATGGAGATGGATAGTGATATTGTTATATGGTCTGATCACGGCATGATAGATGTCGCGGGAATAATTGACGTAGAAAGCATTCTTAGATCATTGAAGCTAAGTTTAGGCCGGGATCTTGTTTATTTTATTGATTCGACTTCTTGCAGGATATGGGCTAAAAATGATGAAGTTGAGAGGTCTTGCAGACAGAAACTGTCTGAAGTAAAAAACGGAAAAGTGTTATCACAGGATGAAATAGCCGGATTCAGGTTGGGAAAGAATATGTCGGATGTATTTTTCCTGGCGGATCCGGGATATCTGCTTTTGCCGAATTATTTTCAGGGGGCACATCCCGTTAAGGCCATGCACGGATATGTCCCTGCACATCCCGATCAAAAAGGATTTTATATTGTATCAAGATTAAAAGGCCGTGAGGATGCCCATATTGTGGATATAGCTCCAACGATCAATGATCTGTTCGATCTGAAAAAAAAAGAGGTCCATGGCCGGTCATTAATGAGAGAAAGGCAAAAAGGCCGATGATAAAGAACTATGTGTCCGGTCATAATATTTGCGCAAACAAAGTAGTGGAAAACCATATGAGGATGATAAAGGATATGATGTGTTCTGAGGTCAGGGGCATCAAGGGCATAACATTGATAGGTTCTTACGGATGGGGTGAAGGTTCCATGTTTATTAATGACGGGTTTGCCTGCCCTATTAATGACTATGATATATACGCATTGCGCGAAGAGAAGATCGATGAGTTGAGGATATATGATTTGCAGGAGAAGCTTAACGCGTTATTGCGGCATTCATTATCTAATGAGTCGGAAAGAATCGGGATAGATCAGGATACCAATATAGACAATCTGATCAGAGACTTCAAGGTCGATGTTCGGTTTGTCAATAAACGTCGGCTCAGGACGGCGCCTTGCATGCAAAGGTTTTATGAGATCAAGAAGGGATCAAGGTGTATCTGGGGAGAAGATATAGCGGATTATCTGCCGGATTATGATGCTAAGGATATCCCTCTTGGCGATGGATTAAGGTTGATTGTTAACGAGGCGTCGCATTTGCTCGAAGCTGGGAATATTGATGGGATAGATGACCATATCTATAGAAGAAGGATCATTTATTTTCTTTCAAAGGCTGAATTAAGTATACTAAAGATGTTTATGATAGAAAGAGGGATGCTTCAATGCCCGTATTCGGAATGCCTCAGAGCATTTAAAAGGGAATATGCGGCTAACACAAGCGCATATGAGCGGATTATCCCGGGCAGCGTACGTAGATTTGAAGATGCGTTAAAGAGAAAACTGGGTTTTATTGACATTGATATGAAAGATGTTCCCATGCTGTGGGATACCGTCGTAAATGATATTAACCGCGCGTTAAAATGGTTAATGAAGAAGATCATTCCGATCCGGTATGATAATGATTGGATGATGATCGCCGATGATATGGTAAAAGCTGATTGGTCAGGCTACTTTTCACCGTACGTTAAGGATATAGTGGAAAAAGGCATCGGTCTCGCGCTGCCCGAAAGATTCAGTGCTTTATACGGATATCCAGGTATATGGTACCTGAAGAAAAGGTATAGTTCGCATATCAGCAGGATCCGGGGCCATCGGTTAAAAATAAAAGGTAAAAATGAGCCGGGGATATATATCATGGCGGCATTGCCTTTAGTCCTATTGTCAATGAGGATTGAAAGACAAAATGGCGCTTTTATAAAAAAAGGCAATGAATTGCTGAACGAAATCAATCCATCTATATGTAAAACGCCCCATTGGGATGATCTCAGGAAAAATTATGTTGATTCATACAGGTTATATTTTTGGCAAAGGGGGATAGTGTAAGTTTCATGAAAATACTGAATGAAATAAAATATTTGTCTAAATTGGCGTTTTCAAATACGCCTGTTGAGTTAGTCTATCCTGTTACGTACAGATGCAATTCAAGATGCGCGTTCTGTTCAAGGTATAAACTGCAGGACATGAGTAATGAGTTAGATGTTGAAAAGATGAGTGAAATATTCAAGGATCTTAAGGGATTTGGTGTGGTCAGGGTAACACTCACGGGGGGGGAGCCTCTGATAAGGCCGGATATTATGGAGATACTAAAGCGCCTGGATAGTATGGGCATGAAAACTGTGTTAAACACCAATGGCGTGCTTCTTGATGAAAAGAATATCCGGCGGCTAGGGCAGTTCCATTCACTATCAATCGCGGTAAGTTTCGATACGATGGACAGGGCTACCTACGCCCGATTAAGGGGCACTGATCATCTGGATATGGTTATAGATAATGTTAAAAAGGCCAGAAGGATATGTAAGGATATGCCGATCAGGCTTCATATGGTAATGACAGAAATTAATATGGAAGAGGTGGATGATATCATCGGCTTCGCAAAGGATAACGGGCTCACTTTCTCTTGTATGCCTTACAACCATATGTCATCATTAGAAGCGAGAGACGATGAGCTGATCATAAAGGACGAGCGGAGGGCAGCGGATATAATGAGGCATCTGGGTTCGATTACGCATTTGAGGATGGTTTCTGGTTTTAAGGTCATATATGAAATGGCGGCAAAATGGATCGAAAAGAAGGATATTGGTCTGTGCTCCGCGGGCAAAGATGTCATTTTCATGAATGTAGACGGAAGGGTGGCGCCTTGCGCGAATATGGCTTATTTCGGAGACCTGAAGGGACAGAAGATCAAGGATATATACAGAAGATCCAAATGGGAAGACGGTGTCAGGAAGTGTTGTAATGATCCGATCTGTTTTGTGGGCTGTTTCTGGGCGTTATCCGCGATAAAAAGGCATCGGGCGGAAATCCTTGCCGATTATGTAAGGCATCCGTTAAGAGCCTGGGATCTGTTAACCAAAAACGTATATTGACGGAATTAAAAAAAACACCTTTACAATATAAACATAATAGTACAAAATATAAGTATTATAATATGGTAAAGACATATATGGAATCAATAAATAAAAAGCCTAAAAATAACGTTGATATAAACCTAAAAACCACTGTCATAATTCCCACGTTGAACGAAGAAGATAATATTACATTGTTGCTGGATTTGATAACTGAATTGTATGAGGGTATTTCGATTATAGTATCCGATGACGGAAGCCTTGACCTTACAAGAAAAAAGGTTATACCATATAGTAATAGTAATGCGAGGATAAAGCTTATTGACAGGTCAAGGGCATCGGTAAGAGGCCTGACGGCTAGTGTCATGGATGCGATAATGAAGGTCGAGACGGAATACTTCATTGTGATGGACGGAGATCTGCAGCACCCCCCTGAATATATTGCGCTGTTATTGGAAAAACTATCACAGGAATTTGATCTTGTGGTCGGGATAAGGGATGATATCGTGAGAAAGTGGAAACTACTGAGGATCATATCCCAGAAAGTGGCTGCCGCACTGGGAAGCGCAAGGCTGCTTTTTAAGGGTATAATTATTAAAGACCCAATGTCCGGGTTTTTCGGGGCAAAGACCTCTATTTGCCGGGCGCTTATTGAGAAGAAACAGCATAGATTCGTAAAAGGAGGATATAAGATACTTTTTGATATGTTGAAAATACTTCCGGATGATATATCTATAGGCGGGGTAAGATTTGAATTTTCAAGGAGAAAACACGGCAGTTCAAAGGTGAACGCCAAGGTGGTTTTTTGTTTCTTTAAGTCATTGTTAACATAGGCCATTAATGAAGATATTATTTATCGAGCCGAACATATCGGGAAATACCATAATGCCCAGCCTGTCCATAGCGGCGCTTAAGTCATTCATAAATAATAGGACTTCTCACGATGCGCGCACACTGGATCTTACGTTTAACAAAAACAGGTGGAAAGAACGGGTAGCAGGGTATATCAATGAGAGCAAACCTGATATAGTGGGACTGTCGGTTTTGAGCTTTAATCTTGGCCAATCGCTTGATATCGCCGCTTACATCAAGAAAAACGCGAAAGTAAAAATAATATTCGGAGGGATACACCCTACTCTTTTACCCGAAAAAGTAATAAATCATGACGAGGTCGATTATGTTTGTGTAGGGGAAGGGGAAATGACCCTGAAAGAGCTGATGGACAATGATCTTGATTTTACGGGGGTAAAAGGGATGTGGGCGAAGGATGGAAAGGAGATTATCAAACAGGATGATAGGAATGTCATGGATGACCTGGACGCGCTGCCATTTCCGGATTGGTCCGAATTTGATATGGATAAGTTCTTTGTGGTCAATAACGATCATTTCCCTATAATGGCATCCAGGGGCTGCCCGTACGATTGCACATATTGCTCCAATCATGCCCTAAAAAAAAGGATGAAAGGCAGATATGTCAGGTTCAGGCATGTCGATAATGTAATAAGAGAGATACAAGAGAGGCTCGCAACCTACAAAAGGGGAACTTTTAGGTACCTGTTCTTTTATGACGATACTTTCATCTTGAATAGTGAATATGTTCACGAATTTTGCGGTAAATATAGAGAGGCGGGATTGCATAAGATATTGAAGTGGAATGTGAATGTAAGGGCAAACCTCGTTAAAAATGACATGATCAAAGAAATGAAAGCCTCCGGGTGTTATGAGGTGCGGATGGGCGTGGAATCCGCGAACGATTTTCTAAGAAACGATATATATAAGCGCAATATGTCCAAAGAAGAGATAGAACAGGCGATCTTGATAATAAAAAATAACGGATTGAGGCTGAGGCTGCAATTTATGATAGGGGCGCCTTATGAGACAAGGGAGATGATGCAAGAGAGCTTTGATATGGCAAAGAAGGCAAAGGCTGATTATATCCTGTTTCCGGTATTGATGCCTCTGCCTTGCACTGAGATCAATAAGATATGCAAAAAAGAGCAGTTAATAGAGGAGGATGGTTTTACCGATTCTATACAGATGTATACAAGCCCGGTAATGAAGACGAAATATTTAACAAGATCTGACATAAAAGGATTCGTCAGGAAGGTTAGGCTCTACCAGATACGGAAATATTTTCTCGAAGGCCTCGGCATCAAGGGGGTCTTTTTTATATGGGACTTGATAGTGTTTTTCCTTTATTATAAACCAAGATACAAATTAAATATAGATAATGCCTGGAGATTTACTATAGGCAAGTATAACCTGGCGTAGAAAAGGCAATAATTACCGGGAGGATATAGCTATGGAGAGAAAATGCGGCCTATCAATCGTGGTGCCACTTTATAACGAGAAAGAGAATCTTAAGTATTTATCGGAAAAGATCAAAAGGACTGTTGAGGCCATGGGGAGGACATATGAGGTGCTTTTCGTGGATGACGGAAGCAGCGATGGATCAAACACAGAGTTGGAGGAAATAATTAAGAATGAAAAAAACGTTAAAATGATCACATTGAGGCGAAATTTTGGTAAATCCATAGCCCTTGCCACCGGTTTCAGGCATGCCAGCGGGGATGTCGTGATAACGATGGACGCTGACCTGCAGGATGACGCTGATGAGATCCCGAGGTTTGTGAATAAAATTGAGGAGGGTTGGGATATTGTCTCAGGGTGGAAGAGGGTAAGAAGGGATAACCTGGAAAAAAAACTGGCCTCAAAAATATTCAACATGGTTGTATCAAGGATAAGCGGGTTAAGGCTTCATGACTTCAATTGCGGATACAAGGCATATAGGAAGGATGTATTAACGCAGGTGAGGTTATACGGGGAGCTGCACAGGTTTATCCCGATGATAGCGTTCAGCTATGGGTACAGGATCTGTGAAATTGAGGTAAAACATCATAAGAGAAGATACGGCAGGTCAAAATACGGAAGAGGCAGGTATATTTCGGGAGTGCTTGACCTCATGACAGCGGTTTTTATATCCCAGTATCTTAGAAGGCCTCTGCACTTACTGGGTAAGATAAGCATGATGTCGTTTATGATGGGTTTTTTGCTGATGTTATACGTAGGTTTCATGAAATTCGTAATGGGCCAAACGGGTGACAGGCCGGCGCTGATTATTTCGGTTTTTTTTCTTGGCCTATCGGCTCAGATAATGCTTTTTGGGTTGCTGGCGGATTTCCTCTCACACATAAACCAGCGGGTTAATTTTGTGGATAGGGATTATGTTAAAGAACGCTCGCGATAAACAAATTTATGGACTTATGTAAAATTAGTTATCATCAACTGGGCAGGTGAAGAGAAAAAAGATAATAATGATTGGTCAATAACATGCTGGAAAAAGTTACTATAATCAGAAAGATAGTCTTGCCGATAGCGTTTATTTTGATATTCTTTTCAGCACTTATATTTTTATCGATGTTTTTAATGGACCAGAGGGCTATAAGAATATCTGAAGAGGATCAGATGCGGTCATTGCCATATGTGACATGGACTGAGGCAAAGAGCAAGGATACGGGAGTAACCATCTATAAGAAGGAAAAGACATGTAATGGGATCAACATAATTCAGTCAGACAACAAACCCGAAGCGCAACTGATGGGAATGGATGGAAGCATATTGCACACTCTATATGACAAAAGAAAAAAGGCTACGGAATGGCTGCATATAACTCCCTATGGAAAGGACCATTTTCTTGTCATGGTCAATAGTGAAGAACTTTTCATGATAGATTGGGAATCAAACGTAAAGTGGTCCAGGCGGATGCATTTTCACCATGAGATCACTATCACTGAGGAAGGCGACATATATTCATTGACACAGAAACTAAGGCACGTGCCTGAGCTCGGCTTTGATTATAAGGTGCGTGATAATTATCTTGTACTTTTTTTAAAGGATGGCAGTGTAAAAGAAACGGTCTCGTTCTCAGATATATTATTCCGGGATGCCCATTATATAGAACTTGCTGTACGCAACAGGAAAAAGGATGATAAGAGGCATAAGAATGACATATTCCATATAAATACGGTTGAGATACTGGACCGAGATATTTATGATGGAGAAAAGCTGCTTTACAAAAAAGGGGACATACTGATATGTATACGGAACATGGATATTATAGCCATTCTTGATATTGAAAAGAAAGAAGTACTATGGAGCTGGGGAGACGGTGAACTGGACAGGCCGCATATGCCGACATTGCTTGATAACGGGAATATAATGATATTCGATAACGGCTTTTACAGGAACTATTCCAGAGTGATTGAGGTCGATCCGATAACCGGTATAATCGAATGGGAATACAAGGGCAGCCCGCCGGAAGCATTTCATTCTATAACAAGAGGGTCAGCTCAGAGGCTTCCTAACGGTAATACCCTTATTGCGGAAAGCTGGTATGGACGCATATTTGAGATAGACAGGAAAAAGGAAATCGTATGGGAATATCACAATCCGGAATTCGATAAAAAGGAGAATAAAAGGGCGTCTATTTATCGGGCCCAAAGGATCACTGATAGGGATCTTTACCCTGAGCTTTGGGAGATTTTAGGCGGACATGTCAAATAGACAATCAATGATATGCATAGTAATAAAAAGAATATATTTTTAATCCAAACACCTTATATGGAGGATTACGGGCCTATGAAAAAGGCCGCAGGCACGTATTTCCCTTTGGGTTTAGGATATATAAGCACGTATGTTAAACAATATGGTTATGATGTACATATGTTTGATCCGAACGTGCAGGATATATCCTTAAACGATATGATCGAATGCGTCAACAGAGAAAAACCTCTCCTGGTAGGTATATCATTCATGACGCCGCAATTCTACGCCGCAAAAAACATTGTAGATGCTATAAAAAGGTCTTGTCCGTCCGTCAAGATTTTGCTCGGAGGGGCGCATCCGAGTGTGATGCCCAAAGAAACAATGAATGAGATAGAGAATGCCGACTTCTTGTCAATAGGCGAGGGAGAGAGAACTACTGTTGAACTGCTGGATTATCTTAGCGAGAACAAAGGTGGTTTATCCGAGATAAGGGGGCTGGCATGGAGGGATAATAAAGGGTGCGTGGTGAATACACAGCGCGAACCTATAGAAGACCTTGACGGCCTTGGTTTTCCGGATAGGGGGCTTATCGATCAATCTCTCTACCGTCAGCAGAGTTTTTTATCATACTCAAAGAACGCTAAGACCATATATACATCTCGTGGTTGTCCCGGCAGGTGCGTGTTTTGCGCCTCGGGTTTTAAATTAAAGCGAAAAGTTCGCATGAGAAGCATTAAGAATATTTTTGATGAGATAGACATGCTTGTTAAGGATTATAAGATGGATTACCTGCTTATAAAAGACGATACTTTTACGCTTAGTAGATCCAGAATACGGATGTTCTGCGAGGAGCTCATTAAGAGAAAATACAATATTAAGTGGCACTGTATGTGCAGGGTCGACACACTGGATGAAGAGACCCTTTCATTGATGAAAAAGGCAGGCCTGAATGATGTCCTGCTGGGCATTGAGTCCGGCAATAATGAGATTTTAAAAAATATCAAAAAGAATATTTCTGTTGAAGACGTGAAGAAGACAGTGTGCGTTTGTGATAGATTGGGGATAAAGACGTATGGATCTTTTATTTTAGGTTTACCGGGCGATGGTTACGGAACGATAGAAGATACTATCCGGTTTGCGTGCGCCTTGCCGTTGACGATAGCGGCGTTTTTCATATTGACCCCGTATCCGGGCACGGAGGTATTCGTGTATCATTGCCGGTATGAGAAAGGAAAGACGTTAGACTATAGAAAGTTTATATCATCAACAGGGCTGCATTTTGTAAAGGAATATGACGGAATGGCGGGGGTAAGGCCAGAGGAATTACCGGCAATGGTGTCAGGCGCGTTAAGAAGGTTTTATTTACGTCCGGGACAGATGATACGAATTATAAAAGCGCTGACGCCCTCTATGGCCATGGGTATCTGCAGGGCCTTTTTTGCGCTTATTAAAAGAGAACTGTACATAAGCAGGAAATAATGCCGTAGCCCCGATAAAAAAGGTGTGTATTGAAAACCAAAACGAAAAATATTTATATTCTTGATGTGTGTATAATCTTGGGTTTGTGCATACTTGCTGTAATTTTCTACTATCCCGAGGCTGAGCCTATCGTATCAAGATATGCGCATGCCTCGGATGTTTTTGAAAGATCCGCGGGGTTGATAAATCCCGAGTACCGGGATTACTATCAGCTGATTAAATGGGAGGGATTGTTTCCCATGCATACAATATTAGCGCGATTTACGCTTTATATATTTCGCGATAATATAAATTTAGCCATTACATGGCTATATATGCCCCTGGCTATTTTTGCCGCAGTGTTGACCTATTTGGCCAATTGTCTTTATCTAAGAAGGTTACAGGCTTTTTTAATTACTATTTTATTGATGTTTGGAAGAATTATCATGCCTGTTGCCAGAGGTCTGGGAGTGATGGGGGCGTTATTCCTGATACCGCTTGTGCTATATTTCATGCATTATATGTGTAAAAGCCAACAGGTAAGAGCAAGAAAGAAAGGTGATCTGGGGAAAATAGCGATGTTGGGTGTATGCGCAAGCGTAATATACTGCCTGGGCGGGCATCAGACACTTTTCGGGCTATATGCTGTCACGGGTATTCTTTTCATATTCTTATGCCGTTTTATCGTTCAGAGAATAAAGAGGAAACAAGCTTCCCTATTAACGGGGACGGCTGCTTTAGGTCTTGTTTCGGCCGTTATTTTTACGGTTCTTATAATGTCAGTTGGCGTATACGGAGTGCATGCGAACCAGGAACCGGTTTCGCTTTCGGACGCCCTGTTTCACAAACAATTTTTTTCAAGTTATTTCTTAAGAGATTTCAAGAAAGAACCCGCGCTTGCGAGAAAGAATCGAAAACTGCTGGTGAGATCGACATTCGTAGAGGGGAAATATCTTGTAAAAAGGGGGGATTGGCATAAAAATTGCTTTTTATATCCCGGCGCGGGGTTTAACGGGATTATACCTATATTTGTCGCAATAGGTTTTTTGATCGGAATTCTGCCCTTTTTGAGAAAGCTATATAATTCTCTTAAAGACATTGACGGAAATAGTTTCCACAGCACAAGTAATTATTTCATTCTTTTAAATGGGCTCTTGTTTGCTCTTTTTCTTGTTACATTGTATCTTTCCGGAGACCCAAAACCTACGCGTTACGGGCTAAGTGTTTATTCGATATTTGTGATATCAGCTTTCGGGTATACAAGGTTATTTGAGGGTATCGTTAAGGCGAAAAAAGTGCCTATGATAACTAATAAGGGAGGAATGATAAAAGCGATAAAAGAGGGGTTAATTGTTATTTTGGCCGTTCTATTGATAAGGGCCGTTCTTTGCATGCTGCATAAGAATTACGTGGATTTGCAGGATTATTATCAGGAATACAAAAATGAGATACCGACAATCGCGCTGAATCCGATCATGGAAAATTACGACAAGGAGCACACGAAAAAAACAGTTTTTGTGCTGGGGCATTTTCCGAAGGGAGGAGTGAGGAATCCCGCTGTTGGCCTTTTTATGAGGTTCAATATGAGAGAAAACATAAAGACAGTCCCAACGCGTTTATACAGCCTATTGCCAGATGGCTCTGTTATATACGTAAGAAATAAGTCTGGTGATGTCACGAGGATCAAATAATATCATAAAATGAAGATAACTTTAGTCATAACTGCGGGAAGCTTTCACGAGTATTCGGCTCCTTTAGGGTATTTGTATGTAGCCGCGAAACTAATAAAAGCCGGATATGAAGTAAATGTAATCAACGCATCGATCGAGGGGAGAAATACGGAAAAGTATTTATTTGATGTAATATCGGCATGCGGGCCTGACATTGTTATAACCGGTACAAGTTATAAGTTTTTTAATAATTGCCCTTCCCCGACTATAAAGTCAGCCATAGAGGTCTCCAACCTGGTTAAGAGGATCAGGAGCGAAATCCATACAGTTATTATCGGGCCGATAAATATATTATATGAAAACCTATTATTAAAAAATGAAAGCATTAATATGCTGGTCTTAGGTGAACCCGAAAACATATGCCTGGATGTCGCTAGGGCCATTGAAAAGGGTGAGGATTTGCAGAAAGTCAAAGGGCTTTCATTGCGCAGGGAAAATAAGATCACAAGAACAGGAAAAACAACCTATCCTAATTTAGAAAATATACCCATACCAGCAAGAGATGAGATTGATTTTGGGCGATACATAGCACAATCGCACTTTTCCAGCAGAACGGCTGAAATGATTACCTCAAGGGGATGCAATTTTAATTGTTCATTTTGCTTCGGGGCTTTGGGATCTAAAAGGCACGATAATAACGTTGGGAGGAATTACAGATATTTTCCGGCGAAAAAAGTAGTTGAAGAAATTGGGATTTTACGTAATAAATGGAATATTAATGGAATTGAATTTCAAGACCAGGAATTCTGTATGTCGAAGTCTCGGGTGGTTATTTTATGCGAAGAAATATTGCGGAAGGGTTATCAGAATATTTGCTGGAGGGCAGCTACCAGGATAACCAGCATGGACCGCGATTTGCTCAGCCTCATGTATCGTGCCGGATGCAGAAGCATTTATTATGGGGTAGAGAGTGGGGATGTAAGCATGCTCAATAAAATAAACAAGGGCATAGATCTTAACAAGGTAAGATCTGTTTTTAAGGATACCATGTCGGAAGGGATCAGGCCGGAGGCATCATTTTTGCTGGGTATGCCCGGTGAAACCGAAGAGACTTTGGGAAAAACCATAAAACTGGCCCTTGATATAGACGCATTTGCGGTGTCTTTTCATCTGTTTGTGCCATATCCCGGGATATTATTAGAAGATCAGCTAGTTATGGAGAACGAGTCTGATATTGACCAATGGAACGTTTATAGGCAGAACGAAAAAGTATCCTGCTGCGATATACCTGCGGAAAAATTACGGCAGCTGAGCAAAATGGCTTATAGAAGATTCTACATGAGGCCAAAATATATTAAAATGTTATTTAGGACATCTATAACTTCCCCGCGTTTAGTAAAGTTTATGGTATCCGCGCTTAGGGGAAAGTTGCGGGGCGGATTAATAAAAGAATTGATGTTTGGTGATTGAATTTTAACAAGGGGTCTGGAAATCATGAAAAAGGCACTTATGCGGCAAAAAGGGCACTATGACTCGGTCAATAGGAAGATAAATTTGAGTAATGCTGACGTGTATTTTAATAAAAGGATCGAGGTCCTTCAAAAGCATATTGGAGTTGTGGAGGGAAGAAGAATACTGGAGGTGGGGTGCGGAGATGGTATATTCATGGGTTATATGAAGGAAAGATTCAGAAAATCGGAATTTTACGGCGCTGATCTATCGGAGGGCCAAATTAAAAAAGCCAACCTCAGAATAGCCAAGGCGGGATTTGTTGTTTCATCGGCTGAGCATCTTTCCTTCATGTCAGATATTTTTGACGTAGTAGTTTTTAATGGCGTCCTTCATCATGTGGAGAATGTGAATGCCGCGATCGATGAAGCCGTGAGGGTTTGTAAAGGTTCCGGGATCATAATGGTAATTGAGCCAAATACGCTTAATCCGCTTATATTCCTTCTCTGTCTCTTTAAAAAACATGAAAGAGGTCAATTTAAATTATGGATGAATGGGGTAAGGTCCAGGTTGAAGGATCAGATGTCAGAGATACATGTTGAGCCATTGAATTCGCTTTGTTATCCATATCAAAAAATGCCGCCGAAGGCATTGTTCGGGATATTTAATAAGCTGGAGGATTATCCTATTTTATTCCTGAACATATGCACACATTTTGCTATCGTGGCTAAAAACAAGAAAGATCCGGATAAAAGATGAGGATACTTTTTATATCAACATTATGGGGCGATGTTTACGGGAATTATAAAAGCGCGGCGAAGGTAGGGAATGCCTATCCTCCTCTGGGATTGTGCTACCTCTCGGCCGTTTTGGAAAATAAAGGACACCTGACGAAGATCATTGATATGGAGATGGAGTCTAAAAACATAAATGACGTGTTTGAAGAGATTGAAAATTATAAGCCCGATGCCATAGGTATTACCGTAACAACGCCGATATTCCACATAGTCGCGAATGTCGCGGAAAGCATAAAAGCAAAATATCCACAAATGACGATTTTCGTGGGAGGCCCCCATTGCTCGGCGACATTAGATGAGAGCCTGAAGCGATCCGCTTATATTGATTATGCCATTTACGGAGAAGGTGAAAGGACGATAATAGAGTTTATAAATACCCTGATGGGGAAGAAAAGGCCGGGTGAAGTGGCGGGGCTTATATTTAGGGATAGAAAGAAGAACGTTATTGTCAATAAGCCCGCAAAATTGATTGAGGACCTTGACAGTCTGCCATTTCCCGCGAGGGAAAAATTGGACATGGAGAAATACACCTGGGGCGTTCCGGGTAAAGGCATAGTCAAATTTACGACTATAATGACAAGCAGGGGTTGTCCGTTCAATTGCATATTTTGTTCAGCGCATACTATTTTTGGCAAAAGGGTCAGATGTAGAGACATAGGGCTTGTTCTTGATGAGATAGAGATGCTGTATAATAAGCATGACATTAAACATTTTGCTTTTATTGACGACACGCTAACGCTTGACCATGAAAGAATTAAAAAGATGTGCGACGGAATAAAGAAAAGAAGACTCGATATAACATGGGAGGGGTGGACAAGGGCTAATACCGTTAATCACGAGATATTGAAAAGTATGAAGGAGGCGGGTTTTACGAGAATATCATTCGGTATAGAAAGCGCTAATAAAGAGATATCAAGGCTCATAAGAAAACAGGTCCCACTGGAATCCTACGCGAAGGCATATTCGATCTGTAAAGATCTCGGCATAGAGAGGAGGGCCTCGATTATCCTGGGTAATCCGGGTGAGACGCGAGAGACAGCGATGGAAACCCTTCGCTTCGCAAAAGGGCTTAAGGATTGCGATCAAATCTATATAAATATAGCCACACCGTATCCCAGCACGGAATTATATGATATGGCAAAAAAAGGCATGCATGGATTAAGGCTGCTAAGTGACGATTATTCGGATTACAAAAGGTATGGGAATTCGGTCCTTGAGGTAAATGATCTTAAGGCCGAAGACCTGGTTAAACTCCAAAAGAAAGGCTTCAGGATGTTTTATTTTACCCCATCAAGGGTGATCTACAACATAAAGAGGGCGGGATTAAGGGCGTTCTTTAAGAACGCGATGGCCTTTTTCAAAAGTGTTATTTTAAGCGGGAAGACGAGGTAAAAATTTGAAGGTACTTGTGTTGAGCCCCGGCAATAAAAAGATGAAGAACGTGGTGCGAGATCTCGTTTATGGTTGTTGGTGCGGAGGAAGACGGATAGGGGGTACCCAGATGCCCCCGTTAAACCTCCTGTATGTAGCTACTACGCTTAAGACGGAAGGCCATGATGTGGTTTTTGTGGATGCCGCGATAGAACAGGAAAGATATATAAAGGTGTTGGGGCGCATTACGGATTATACGGCGGTAATAATATTGTGCTCGACAAACACATTTAAGACGGATGTTATGTTCCTGCAAGACATTAAGACAAGGAATTCCGGTATATTGTCGATCGTGTTCGGTTCGCATCCGACATTTATGCCTGAATACTGCCTTAAAGAGGAATGCATTGATATCGCGGTTAGAAGGGAACCGGAGTTTATAATCAAGGATATTATAAATAATATTTCACTCGGAAGAGATTGGAGGAATATACGCGGAATCGGATATAGATCCAATAATAAAGTGATCTTAAACGACCTATACGAATTTGGGGACCTGGACAGCCTGCCAATACCGGATAGAGGTTATTTGCCAAAGGGCCTTGATTATTTCAACCCGGTTGTAAAGAGATTGCCTTATACGACCATGCAGACATCAAGGGGATGTCCGGGTACTTGCACGTTTTGTACGGTCCCTTCATTTTACGGCAGAAAAATAAGAGCCAGGAGCGCGAAAAAAGTATTTGATGAAATGAAGATATTAAGGGAATCGGGGTATAAGGAGATCTTTTTCAGGGATGAGACATTTACGGTATATAAAGAGCGCAATCGAGAGATATGTTCCATGATAATTGATAATAAGATTGATGTTACATGGATATGCAACGCGAGGATAAACGCGATAAGCGAAGATGATATAGGGTTGATGAAACGCGCGGGATGCCATATGATCAAGTTTGGCGTTGAATCAGGTGAGCAATTCATATTGGATAATATTAAAAAAGGCATAAGGCTGGAGCAAACCAGGCATGTGTTCAGGATGTGCCACGAGCTTAATATGGACACACATGCGCATGTAATGTTAGGATGCCCCGGCGAAACTGTCCAAAGCGTTGAGAATACGATAAAATTCGTCAAAGAGATCGATCCCTTGACCGTATCATTCGGCATACATACCCCGTATCCGGGCACAGAACTATTTGAGATGGTAGCCCGGAAGCATCCCGAAATAAGGGACGGGGTAGAAGCTAGTATTGAGAAATTACACATAAAGGGTTTTTATAATGAATATTTTACTTCGATAAAAAGGCACGACCTGGAGGCATTGCTGAGGAAGGCATACAGATCTTTTTATTTCAGGCCCGGTTATATAACCAGAAGGTTGTTAAAAATGAACGGTTTGGATGAGTTGATGAGGTGGGTTATAGCCGGCACAAATATATTCAACTTTGGTTTAAAAAGGGATGGCAAGTCGTGATTAGGCGGTTGTCTAATAATATTGCCGGCATTTTTAGAAAAGAAAATACCCGGCGATATATATTGTGCGTATTAACGGCCATAATCTACATTTTAATGCCCAATTTTGCCGTAAGAAGCGCGGTCATATTGACTGTTTTAATAATGGCCTATGACAGGTTATCAGTCGTAAAAAGACAGCATGTTTTCGCGCTTTTTTTAGGCATTTTTTACCTTTCGTACGTATTTCCGCCGTATTGGAATCTATTCGGCGGCCTTCAGTATAAATTGATAGCGGCGATCCTGATATCGGTATCGGGAGCGTTATGGGCATACTGGGTGTCGGGGGATCTGGTTTTGAACAAAAGGCGCGTGGATATCACGGCTTTTATATTAATTGCGGCGATCATGTTGTCGTTTAATTGGAGGGCCATACATTCTGATATCGCATGGATGGGCGATGAGGATTATCATATCAGCACCGTATTGACATTAGGCGCCTTTCTAAATAAACTTCCCACAAAAGATTTTTTTCATCTCGGGGACATCCGCATAAAATTAACTCTTTTTGCGTTAGCGCTTTCAGTTTTTCTGCTTCTGTATAATTACAGGAAAAATATATCCGCGTATTTGAGATCGGCAGCTATATACAGCCTCGCGACCCTGCCTATAATATGCATTTTTATTATTACTATCCTGAGTAATAAATATCTAAATTCACTGATGAAAGACGCGTTGAGGTATCCTTATCTTCAGAAATGGTTAGGTTTCGCAGCCACCTATAACGGCGTTTATAACGATGAATTATACAGGTTGGTCCCTTTTTTGTCCGGCGTCCTTCTATGCTGGTACGTATATCAATACCTGACTAAACACAATAAATACAGGCCGATATCTTTTGCGTTAACACTATGTGTGGCATCGATACCGTTATCGGTTTATTTTACCAGCATTTTGTACATGGAGATGCCGGCTGTATTATTGATGACTGTATGTGTGCTGAATATTGATTCTTTGGTCAAACATGATTTTAGGATATTGAAAAAGGAGCCCTGCTGGTATTGCTTCCTTCTACTGGGGTTTCTTAAGGAAACAACGGTCGTATTCACTGTCATTGTGTTATCTGCCAGGTTCATATATCAATCGATGCGGCACTTTAGGAATAAGGACGATAGAAGACGGATAATAAAAGGATATACGGTGTATCCGCTGGCATTATTCCCGGCGGCCTTTTACATAATTATCAGGATGTCATTCCGTTTTCAAAAGCACTATGGTGGGATCGAGCAATTGACAAGAATTATCGATCCCGCCAATTATGTATTCTTAATAAATGCGCTAGTAACACAATATGGGATAATAATGGTTATCGCGGTCATTGGTATGATGTGGTTGTTGTTAGGGAAAGAAAGGAAAAAGGCAATGCTCCTGGCGTTGATATTTTTAGCGACGTTGATTTTTTTTATGGTGTTTCGTCCGATGTCCTGCATGGGTCTGCCGCGCTGGAATATGATGGTTATGCCTATCGTTCTGTACTTTTTTTTGAGGTATATAGTGTCGCTAAACACATTTATGAGGGTTGTGATTTCTATAGCCATACTGGCATTTAATGTGGCGATGTATCCTCTGCATTTAGATGGTTCTAGAAAGCCGAATTGGGCATCGGTAAGAACAGATTACTATGAATATACATATCCCTATGATGAAGCAATAGATTGGTTGTGTTGGTACAACAGAACGCATCACATTCTTGTGATGGGGCATTACTATCACTATAACGGCCTTCAATTTTATTTTAACAAGCATTATGGAAAAAGAGGCCACATGATGCCTAACCTGATGGAGTTATATTATGGAAATGAGAGATTTGACAAAAAAGAAGAGATTCTAAGATTCCACGCTTTTTTTCACGGGTATAACAACGGAAATGTGGCGGATAATGTTTACAAAGCGGATACAATACTTTATCATTCGGTAAATAATATAATATTGGACGATAACATTTTATATGGGAATGTCTTCAAAATAGCGAAGAAATTCAGCAATGAAGAGAATAGCTTGTACGTATTGTTCAAGCAATAGGGTGTTTAGTCAATTGTCGTTCGTAGTCCGTCATTCGATGTTCGAAAAATGAGAACAGGTGTCATTAGGTTTAGACCGTATCCTTCAAACGATATACGGTATCCGCATAACGAAATAATAACTTGCAATACCGCCAATTATTGTTAAAATGAGATTTCAAGGAGGACTAATAATGAAAAAAGAGGGCATCGTAAAGCTGGTCAAAAAAAAGAAGGTTGGTTTTATAAGGTTATGGTTTACTGATGTGTTGGGATTCCTTAAAAGCTTTGATATACCCGTTGAGGAGTTGTCAGGGGCCCTGAAGGAGGGGATGGGCTTTGATGGTTCTTCGATCGAGGGGTTTTCACGCATTGAAGAGTCTGATATGATAGTGAAACCGGATCCTAAGACATTCCAGATAATACCCTGGATAAAGGAGGACCGGCCGGTAGCAAGGATGTTTTGTAACGTGCTGGAAACAACAGGCAAGCCTTTCATGGGCGACCCGAGATATGTGCTCAAAAGAAACCTTGAGGAGGCCAAGAAATTAGGTTACACGTTCAATGTCGGGCCCGAATTGGAATATTTTTATTTCCGCAACACAGGCGGGACGGAAATATTGGATAGAGGGGGATATTTTGATTTGACTCCGATGGATATCGGACAGGACCTTAGGAGAAAAACTGTACTCATGCTTGAAAAGGTCGGCATACAGGTTGAATACTGGCATCACGAAGTCGCCAGCTCACAGCATGAGATTGACTTAAGATACAAGGATGCCCTGACTATGGCGGATAATGTCATGACATACAGGATGGTAGTAAAGGAAGTCGCTATGCAGAATAATATGTACGCGACGTTCATGCCTAAGCCCGTATATGGCTTGAATGGAAGCGGGATGCATATCCACATGTCGCTTTTTAAAGGCAAAACAAACGCGTTCTTCGATCGGGCAGACAAATACCATTTATCTTCTACCGCTAAATATTTCATAGCCGGTATATTAAAACACGCAAGGGAATTATGCGCCGTGTGCTGTCAGTGGGTGAACTCATATAAAAGGCTTGTACCCGGATATGAGGCGCCAGTGTATGTATCATGGGCACAGCGGAACAGATCGGCGCTTGTGAGGGTGCCTGTATATAAGCCGGGGAAAGAGAAGGCAACAAGGGTGGAGTTAAGGAACCCTGATCCCTCTTGCAATCCTTATTTAACGTTCTCTGTTATTCTCGCGGCGGGATTGGAAGGGATCAGGAAGAAATATACGCTGCCTGCGCAAGTCATGGGGAATGTCTACAACATGACCGAAGGTGAAAGAAAGAAGGCGGGGATAGAATCGTTGCCGGATGACCTGTTCGAGGCGATAAAGATCACCGAGAAAAGCGAACTCGTCAGAAAGGCCCTGGGAGATAAAGTGTTTGAATATTTTATAAGAAACAAGAGGGATGAGTGGAGCGAATACAGAAAGCAAGTAACAAAATATGAATTGGACAGGTATCTGGCCATACTGTGACACATGAGAGAGAATAAATCATTCAAGGGATATATAGAGACACTTAACGAGATAAGCAAGGCGATCACTTCGGATCTTTATCTCGAGGATATCCTGAAATTGATCGTGGAGCTTACCGCGAATGTCATGGGTACAAAGATATGCGCCTTGTGGCTGTTGGATAAGAAATCCGGTGAGCTCAAGATCAGGGCTACTCAGGCAATAAGCCGCGAATATCTGAAGGACCGTACCATCAAGATTGGGGAAGGTGTTGTGGGCCTGGTAGCCAAGGAAAAAAAGGCGGTTACCATTTTGGATGTTATGAAATCTCCCGAGTATAAGGAAAAAGGGCTTGCCAGAAAAGAGGGGTTATCTTCAATGGCCAGTGTGCCTATGATAGTTAAGAAGCGCGTCATAGGGGTAATAAACTGTTATACAACGAAAAAATATAAATTTACGAAGAGTGATATATCACTTCTTAGCACCGTAGCGAATCAAGCCGCAGTCGCTATCGAGAACACAGAGTTAATGGTGAAGACAAAGGTAATACAGGAAGAACTGGAAGCAAGAAAGAAGATTGAAAAGGCTAAGGGTATATTGATGAGACAGCAGGGTATTTCCGAAGAAGATGCCTATGGTTTGATCAGAAAATCCAGTATGGACAACAGGATCCACATGCGAGATGTCGCTGAGGCGATAATACTATCTCACAATTTGACCAGACTGAAAAAATAAGAAATGTTTAAATTGATTTACGCCTGCCGATTAATGATATTAACGCCCTTGTTGTTACTATGCATACATTTAACGGGGTGCACAAGTAAGCCGTATATTATAAAGAAAAGTTCGGCAGGCCATTTTGAGTCCGCCAAGGAGGACACTCAAAGGCCGGAAATAAAACATTTTGATGTGGGCGAGTACTATAAATATCAGGTTGATTGGCTCGGTGTCCCTGTAGGATATGTTGTATTTCAGGTTGTTAAGACTGCTATGGTAAAGGGGGATGAGACTTATCAGGTCAGGCTGAGGGCGATGACAAATGAATATGCGTCAAAAATATACAAGATAGATGATAGGTACACATCATATGTCGAAAAGAAAGATCTGGTGCCTGTAAGGTATGACGCTGACAGGAAAGAAGGCGGATACAGGAAAAATTCCGTTACCTTTTTTGACCACGAAAAAAAACGCGCCTATTTTAAAAATTATCACGATGGATCAGAGAAGGAATACGATATTCCGCATGGTGTACAGGATCCCATATCTTCAATAATGAAAGCCAGATCATTGAAGATGAGGCTGGGAGATAGTGTCAAGGTAAAGGTCGCGAATAATGAAAAGGTTTATGACCTGAATGTGCGTGTTGAGCGCTGCGATATAATTGAAATTGATGGAATGGATGAATATGAGGCATTTTATTTAACACCGTACGCTGATCTGGAAGGAAAAAGGGTGAAAAAAGGAAAGGTTAGCGGATATATATCCACTGATAAGAAAAGAAGGCTAATTTACGCTGAGGTGAGGGCGCCGCTTTTCACGAAATTGACCGTTAAGCTCGTTGAGATGGGAAGGTCTGATGAAGAGGTCTATCCTATTGAAAATGAAAAGGGAGGTTAGGATGAGGGTAGCGGTATTAGTTGAGGAGAAATATCAGGTCTTGGAAGTCTGGTATCCGTATTACCGGTTAAGGGAGGAAGGGGTTGAGACCGTCATGCTGGGCACAGGGCGTTTTTCAAGCTATCCCAGCAAAGAGGGATACCCTGCGCCTGAGGAGCTATCGATAAAGAAGGCCGATGCAAATTATTTCGATGGGGTAGTGATACCGGGAGGCTGGGCGCCGGATTTCTTGAGAAGACATAGGCAGATAAACGAGTTCGTAAAAAAAATGCATAAACAGGAAAAACTTGTGGCCAGTATATGTCACGGCGGTTGGGTACTGGTCTCGGCTAATATCCTGAACGGAAAGAAAGCGACATGTTTTTCGGCCATAAAAGATGATGTGATAAATGCTGGGGCCGAATATCTGGATGATGAAGTGATAGTTGACGGAAATATCATAACATCAAGGAGACCCGATGATCTTCCGGCCTTCTGTCGGGAGATGATAAAATTCTTGAAAAGATCGGGATAAGCAATATGTTGGAAAGGCATGCTACATGAATGATATAAAAGGTAAGATCATTGATTTTAAACAAATGGCGGATTATCATGAAAATTCGGTCGTAAGCAGTGAGATCGTGAGAAGCGATAAAGGCACTGTGAGCCTTTTTGCGCTTGATAGGGGACAGGGATTAAGTGAGCATACGGCACCGTATGATGCCGTAGCGTGCATAATTGATGGGGTCGCAAAAATAAGGATAAAGGATCGCATTTTTACAGTAGAAGCGGGCAAGTCGATAATAATGCCCGCGAATGTGCCGCATGCCCTTGATGCGGATAACCGCTTCAAAATGCTCCTCATCATGATCAGAGGATAACGTGTTTGTTCCGGTTGCTAGAGAAATTGACGATGTTTACACCACGGCTGATTCTGCCAAAGAACATTAGTGAGAAAATATTTTCCGTCCGCTCGGTCAAGGATGCCTTGGCAGGGCACTTCCGCTTGCCGCTCACAAAATGACCGCTCATTTTGCTCGCTGTTACAAAAATCACTCACTGCTAGTATGGAGCGTTTGTGTTCGTGATTTTTGAAAGTCCCTCGACATGGCTCGGGATGGTTCTTGGGATGGTGAGCGAAGTCGAACCATCGCTCCAGTGCACCTGCCAAGGCATCCTTTACAGTCGTCGCAGTTATAACATAGGGGCTTGGGGATGCTCATGAGCCGATTATAGGTAAGCGACAAAGGATGCCCTGTCAGGGCACTTCCGCTTGCCTCTGGCAAAGAATACCAGCTCATTTTGCTCGCGTATGTAAAGTACCGCACATTAAAATGTGCTCTACTACTATCCCACATGTCAAACTATACACGTTATGATTGACCAGGTCGCTCTTCAAGCGACCTGGTCAATCAAAGGGACGGAAAATATTTTCTCACTAATTACTACAGTCTATAAGGGATGGCTTGGCAGGTGCATGTTCAACTGTTAAACTAAACGCTAATGACAAATTACCAATAACAAATGACAAATAAATGAATAATGGCAAATTTGAACAGAATATGATTTTTGTCATTTGTCATTATTAATTCATTTGTTATTTGGAATTTGTAATTTGGTATTAATATTAAAAGGAGCGCGGAAAACGATGCAAAAGCATGGATGGAATTTTGCTAGCGCAGGAATTGTTTATTCAGGAACTTTTCGTCGATCTCTATTACGGTAGGCCTGCCGTGAGGACAGGTAAAAGGATCCGAGCATTCCAACAGCCTTTCGCGCAGGAATTCCGCGAACTCCTTCTTAACCGTGTCACCGGCCATGCAGCTTTTTCTGCATGCCCAGCGGGCAAGCGTTTCGATATCCACTGATGAGGTGTCTTTTCCCGCAAGGATATTTCTTAGGGCAATATGGGGCTTGTGGATCAATTGGGGATGCGAGTGAATGGCAATGCTTTCTTTATCCCACTGAGTGGTGCTTATTCCGAGCTCATCAAGCTTTTCATGCAAGGATTCCCAGGCCAACATTTCCTGGGTTGTTAGGCGCGCGACAATAGGGGATATCAGGTGCTGGACCTCAACTTTATTTTCCTGGACCTGCCGAACAAGATCTTCAAACACGATACGCTCCTGAGCAGCGTGCTGGTCCATTATAATTATAGATGTGCCTGAAGAGTAAAGGATATATTTATTCAAGAAAGTTGATAAGAAACTGCCGAAGTATAATTTGCTCTTCAGGTTTTCAGGGTCATCGTTTTTAAGTGTTGATGGCGCGTCGTCAAACAGGTTTTTCTGGTGTTCTATAATGTCATCATGCTTAATAACGTGAGCGGTATCAAGAGGGGTTGAGGACTTGATGCCCGGATCGAAAGATTCAAGAATGTCGAATTGGGAGATCTTATCGTGTTTTTTTTCTGCGGCGGATGCCGCCGATTCATCGGGGGACGCGAAGGCTCCCATTATTTTCTTTGGTTTACCATGTGCCATTAAGGTATGTTCCGCAAGAGGCCGCATAAGGTGTACCAACCTTCTATCATCCTTAATCCTGATCTCCCTCTTTGTAGGGTGCATATTAACATCCACCTGGTCATGCGGCAGATTGATGAATGCGGCAAAGAAAGGATATGTCCCCTGTGGCATAATTAAACGGTAGACCTGATTTAAATGGAAGCTGATATTCTTATCATTGACAGGCCTGTCATTTACAAAAATAAATTGCATGTCTCTTTTTACGCGTTGGATATTGATGTCCCCGAGGAACAGGCGGACGCTGAGGTCACCATCAGCATCGGATTTGTAAGCCTCT
>Ga0272441_10002744_pt1 | contig 35050 bp, 29 predicted proteins | sample SSMProp6N_FD_193582 | JGI IMG/M metagenome (GOLD analysis project Ga0272441, IMG submission 193582) | Marine sediment archaeal communities from Little Sippewissett salt marsh, Falmouth, MA, United States - SSM-Prop-6N | ecosystem: Environmental > Aquatic > Marine > Wetlands > Sediment ... | reverse complement strand
GTGCTTCTCGGCTGGAGGGGGTCCTTTGTGGCAATCGGCCTGCTTTCCGCTGCACTGGCCATTCTCGCGTGGATCATCGTGCGAGACGCGCCGGAAGACAAGGGGTTGCCCGCCGTGAGTGCCGACGATACTACCAGCCCCAAGACTGGTGAAGGAACCAGCCTTTCAAAACGACTCATTACCATCTTCGGAAATCTGGATTTCTGTTTGATCAGTTTTGCCGTTTTTCTTTATTGGGGCGGAGCTGTCACCTTTCAGGGGCTTTGGGCCGTCCCCTATCTGATGGATGTCTTCGGCCTCGACAAAGTGCGGGCCGGATGGATACTCATGGCATGGCCTCTTGGATTTGCCATTGGCGGGCCCTTCATAGGGTTTCTGACTGACAGACTGAATCTGAATCATAAGAAGACGCTTCTGTGGTCTTTGGGATTGGGTGTACCGGCGTGGCTTCTCATGATCGTTCTCCAGAAGCAGGAACATCTTGTAATTGTGGCACCTCTTTTTTTCCTCTTCGGTCTGATTGGCGGAGGAACGATCCCCCTTGCATTCACTATCATTCGGGATCTCTTTCCCTTCCGACTCATGGGAACGGCAACAGGACTGATGAACACGGCTGGCTTTTTCGGAAGCGCCGTGTACATGCCTTTTACGGGGTACCTGCTGAGCGGCGCCGCTTCAACCCACCCGGGCAGTTACAGCTTCGATGCCTACCAGACGCTTCTTATCGTCTTTTTACTCTCCTATGCCGGTGCCTTTATTGTCTCGGCTCTGCTCGTGAATCGAAAGGCTTCTCCAGCATCGCTGACATAAAGAGAAAGCACCTGAAAGTATGTCCGGTCCAGAAAAGGTATAATGCAATTTTTATTGCGACCTTATTCAAGTATGTAAGTTTACCCCCACCACATTACAAATCAAAATATTTATAGAACACCGGTAGGTTAATCTCAGAGAACAGTTCCTTCTCATTCCCTGTCGCGTTATCAGTGCGATAGCACTGGCTCAACGACGCCGTCCTGAAAAATGAGGTCTCTAGGCCTCGTATGGATTGACACGTCTCTTTGAAAACTGAAGTATCTTTGCAAATAGGGTCTTTTCTCAACTCATGAAGGTGCCTTCTCCCAAAGTCGGAGGAAGTGTATAGCTCAGGATATATGATGTAAGTTTTAAAATCGTACAATAGATAATCGTTAATATCTATATATAATCGATGAGTTACACACTATGCTTAAATTTTAACCGGATAATAGTGACATTTTCTCTTGACTTTAGATTTGCCTTAGCATAGTGGTAAGTATATTGTATACAATATACAAGGTGAAAATATGGATCATGTAATTACGGTTAAATCACTGCAGGTGCTGGCCGCCCAGAAAGTTTGTGGAATGATTGCAGACGGAAAATTAAAGATCGGCCAGAGATTAAAAGAGGCTGATCTTTGCCGATCCCTGGGGATCAGTAGAACGCCTGTCCGGGATGCACTGAAAACTCTCCAAAGCGAGGGTATCGTTGAAATTATTCCTAATAAAGGTGCCTTTGTTGCAGAACCTGATCTGAAAGAAATAAAAGACATGTTTGAGATGATGAGCCTCCTGGAAGGCTATTCAGCGGGGATTGTTGCTCGAGAAAAGCTGACAGAGGAGAATTTAGAAACTCTCGAGGAAATGCATCGGGACCTCAAGTCCAGCTACCAGCAAAACAACCTGGAGAAATGTTCTGAAATAAATATCAGCTTTCACAAATACTTAGCTGAATTGTCCAATAATAAACATTTATCGGAGATGATTTTGAAGTTGCAGTACAAAAACTATATTTATCGATCCTGTCATCTTTACTGGCATAATCGTCTCGATAAATCGTTGAAGGAGCACGAAGCGTTAATGAGGGCATTTCGACAAAAAGATTACCTGGAGGCTGAAATAGCCATGAGAACTCACCTCTTAAATCAGTATGAAGAGATAGCGAGGCATGATTCGGACTTTAAAAAAGATCTAAAGGAAGCACATGAGTAAGGATATCAAAAATATGAAATGGTCGCTTAGCGATGTGACTGATTGAGGGAGCTATAGAAGCTATTGAATAAGCGTAACGAGCATCGGAGCGTAGATATGCTTAAATTACTTAATCACGATTTTGAATAAAAATGTTTCAATCCAAGAGTTCTTTGATGAATATACAAATCTAAGATAAAAAAAGAAGGTGTCACTTATGGAAGCAAAAGCAGCAAATAGTTGGTTAAAAACAACAGAAACCTCAGAGTCGAAAATAGAAAAAACTACTGCCAGGTTTATCGCAGAAACCCTTAAGGGATATGGGATTACTCATGTGTTCTACGTTGATGCTATCCTGAGGCGTGCCCTCGTCGAGATGGAAAGCTTGGGAATTCACAAGATTCTGACTCACTCTGAAAAGGCGGCAGCTTATATGGCCGATGGATTTTCCAGGGTAAGCCGGGGTCCCAGCGTTTGTATGGCTCAATCGGTAGGTGCAGCAAACCTTGCTGCTGGACTTCAGGACAGTTATTTAGGGCATTCTTCAGTGCTTGCAATTACCGGAAGAAAGCCTCCTCTTTTCCAATATAGAAATGCCTATCAGGAAATCAATCATGACCCCATGTTTGAGTCTGTAACGAAGTATCATGCAAATATCTCAGATCCTAAACAACTTTCCTTTTTGCTTCGTCAGGCTTTGAGGGAAACCACATCGGGAAAGCCCGGACCGGCACATCTCGACGTATTTGGAAATTTAGGTGATGAGATATCTATGGTCAAGGGAGACTTTCGGACCATTATAGAAGAACCGTTTAAACAATCCCCGCCCCTCAGGATTAGACCGGAACAAAAAAGCGTCGTGGCAGTTGCTGAGCTTCTTCGCGAAGCGAAACGACCAGTTATTGTAGCGGGGGGAGGGGTAAAAGCTTCCGGTGCAGAGACTGAAATTGTCAAACTTGCTGAATTACTTTCAATTCCTGTTGCTACCTCTGTTACGGGAAAAGGATCAATCGTCGAAACGCATCCACTGAGTGTCGGAGCAGTCGGATCGTATTCGAGATGGTGCGCAAATCGTGTTGTCTCTGAAGCTGATGTGGTTCTTTTTGTGGGAAGCCAGACTGGTGACCAGGTGTCATGTGACTGGAGAATTCCACCTATGGGAACTTCCGTTATTCAAATCGATATTGATCCATCAGAATTGGGCAGAAACTATCCCAATACCGTGGGGTTGCTGGGAGATGCCAGAGAAACGGTTGGAATGATTATTGAATGCTTTGACGGCACTGTTGAAAGACCGCAGTGGATTAACCGCATCCAGGAACTTGTTCGTGATTGGCAGGAAGAGCTGGCGCCGCTCCGCAATTCTGACGCCATGCCAATTCGTCCGGAAAGGTTATGCAAAGAAATTACTGACTGTCTGCCCCAAAATGCCATCTTAGTTGCCGACACCGGGCATGCAGCCATTTGGACCGGCACAATGGTTTATATAACGAATTCGAAGCAAACATATATGAGAGCTGCAGGCTCTCTGGGATGGGGGTTCCCCGCGGCACTGGGGGCAAAATGTGCGGCTCCGGAAAGGCCGGTTGTATGTTTCACCGGTGATGCGGGTTTTTGGTATCACCTCAGCGAGCTCGAGACGGCATTACGTTACGGGATAAAAACAGTAACGATCGTAAACAACAATTACGGCATAGGTCAGTGTGTGCCTGGAATCAAGGCGGCTTATGGAGAAACAGAAGGAAAGAAAGAAGAAATGTACCAATTTTCAGATGTCAGTTTTGCAAAGATTGCAAATGAAATCGGATGCCTGGGAATTCGCGTCGATCGTCCCGAAGAAATCGCTGGAGCGATCAATCAAGCTTTGGAGTCTTCACTACCTGCCGTAGTTGAAGTTATCACTGATATGAACTGTGTTTCACCAAAACCGTGGATTCCACCCATCGCATAGAAAGGAAAGGTTTGTATTGCTAACGTATTGTTAGCTCTTTCTATCGAGAAACTTGTAGTAAAGCGAATCAGGAGTGATGGTATGCGACTTAACAACCAAACTGCAATCGTAACCGGAGGCGGGCAGGGGATCGGACAACAGATCTCCCTCCGTCTTGCTCAAGAGGGAGCTAATGTTATTATTGCAGATATAAATAGGGAAGGTTCAGAAGAGACTGCAAAAGTTATATCAGAGAAATATGGCAGAAAAGCCCAGGTTATTCAAACGGATGTAACGAATGAAGGGTCTGTAGCTGATATGGTGAGGGCTGTTCTTCAAGCGAGCGATAGTATAGACATTCTAGTAAATAATTCAGGTATCGCGGGCCCTGTTAAAGCGGTAGAGGAAATCGACTTGAAGGAATGGGAAGCGACGATGTCGGTCAATCTATCGGGGATGTTTCTCTGTTGCAAGTATGTGATACCCGTCTTCAAGAAGCAAAGCCGGGGTACTATTATTAACATTGCTTCAGTGACGGGGAAACGGGCATTGCCGTTGCGCACTCCTTATGCTGCAAGCAAGATGGGAGTCATTGGATTTACCCGTACCCTTGCCGCTGAAGTAGGAAAATGGAAAATTAGAGTGAACGCTGTGTGTCCCGGAGCAGTTACCGGTGATCGACAAAAAGTGGTTTTTGAAGGGATAATGAAACATTCCGGTAAAAGCTGGGATGAGGTTGTAGCTGAAAGGAGCGCAAATTCTCCTTTAAATACATTGATTGATCCTCAATACGTTGCGGCGGTTGTGTCGTTCTTATGCACCGATGATGCAAACATGATGACGGGGCAGGATATTAATGTATCTGCTGGCTCTCTGATGTATTGAAAGTAGGTGCTTCCGTGTTCCATATTCACGCGAATAGGCAAATATTCGGTGATCGACGTACTGCTTGAGTGGATCTATTTCAAAAATATTGTGCAATAATTGAAGAGGTAAAGAAATGAAAGCTGCTGTATTTAAAGAAAAGGAAATTCTCGCTGTCGAGAATATCTCTGATCCGGAACCTGGCGATGACGAAATAGTCGTACAAGTTGAATACTGCGCCATATGCGGTTCTGATCTCCACCGCTATGCATTCGGAATGATGAATCCGGGCACGATTATGGGTCATGAATACTCCGGTCAGGTTGTAGGATTTGGGAAAGAAGTAGAGGGATATAACATTGGTGATCGTGTTGCCCGATGGGGTGGAAAAATCATACCCGGTAGAGAGTTGCCGAATTACCCTCCGAGGTATAATGCAAGGGAACGTGGTTTTCTTCCAATAAAACCGGGTGCCTATGCCGAGTACGTTGTTGAGAAAGCTGAGAAAATAACAAAGATACCGGATAGAATGACTTTTCTCGATGCATCTCTCCTGGAACCTCTTGCCGTTGCCGTTCATTCTGTCAGAACATCGAAAATCAGACTTGGTGATAATATAGTAGTCTTGGGGGCAGGACCGATTGGTCTTTTCACCCAGCAGTGTGCTTCTGCTGCAGGGGGGTTAAAAATTTATGTTTCCGATATGAACTCACATAGATTGAAAATTGCTTCAGAGTTGGGAGCTCACGAGGTTTTTAAAGCAGACCAAGTGGATTTATTGAAAGAAATTATTGCCCTGACAGAGATAGGAGCTGATGTGGTCTTCGAATGTGCCGGGGCAAAGCCAACGTTTCAGCAGGCACTGGAAGTGGCGAAGATGAGAGGAAGAGTCATGCTTGTCTCGCTCGCTTGGGAGCAAGTTGATTGTCTTCCCGTTGAATGGGTTGGTAGAGAAGTGGAAATGAAAACCTGTTACGGCCATCGTAACAGCGACTGGGCGGTTGCCATGGATTTGTTGCTGGACGACAAGATCGAGACGGAACCGATGATTTCTAAAATCGTCGAGCTCGATGAAATTCAAAATACCTTTCAAGAGCTCTTAAACCCAGCCACATCGGATGTACAGGTAATTGTTAAATGCTCGTGAGAAGATGGTGCGACGCTGACAGAGGCCGATGATTTTTACACAATCTACATCTCGAACATGGGCGTGTAATACTTTTTTCGAATGAGTGGTGTTTATGATTTATTCATAAATGAAACCGAATACCATAAAATATTTGTAGATGGAGAAATGATAGTGAAGTGGAAAAGGGATCTTGCGTGGGGCGTAATATTTTTAGCCACCAGTTTGGCGATTCTGATTTATAGCCGCTTTGTAGGTGAAATGAACTTTGCACAGGGGCTCGCAAAGACTAGTTTTTATATACAAGTATGGGGAGTGATCCTCGGTTTGCTTTCTCTCGCATTAATATTCAAATCGCTCAGGGTCAGAGATCAGCAGGAAACGACACCCCTCTTCACGCGTGCCGCTGTTTTTACCATTGCGGCCTTAGCATTTTATCTGTTTGCCCTTAATCCCCTGGGGTTTGTCATCTCGACTGTATTGTACTTAACGGCCATGATTTTGTTCTACTACTTTACATTTGTAGTCAAAACAAAGGGATATCCTGAAAATAGTATCATTATGGGAATAAAGTGCCTGGGAATCGCAGTAGTGATAACTTTGATTATTCAGCAGTTATTTGCGAGACTTTTAGGTGTAATGCTACCCACGCTCGGGATACTGGGTCTCTAGTTGTGTTAACTGCATTTTTTGAGATCAAAAAGTGTTGCATAGCGAGACCATAATTGAGCCGATGGGTAAGGGTGAAAAATAAATCGGTTTGAAAATAGTCTGGAGGATTGCAAAGACTAATACCAAACCAACAATGAGAGGAGTTATGTCATGAAGAAAAAAATCTTTTCTTGAGAGCGATGAGTTTAGCGCTTTGTCTCCTGTTTCTTGTGTTCACGGGATATGCGCTTGCAGGTTCAGCAGATAAGTACCCCGAGCGGTCGATTAAGTTAGTTGTTCCCTATGGTGCAGGAGGGGGCACCGACACCCTGACACGGGGCGTACTTAAATATTTTGATCCGGGTCAGCCGGTTGTTGTAGTCAATATGTCGGGAGCCAGCGGTTCAATCGGGACAATGGAGGTGTATAACGCTCGTCCTGATGGTTATACTCTGCTTTGCCAGGCTCCCCATAGCATGCTGGCCTTTAATCTCAGTGGAACCCTGCCCGCTCCCGCGTGGAAGGATATGGAACCCCTTGCAACGATGGTTTTGGATGCAAACGTGGTCAGTGTTCCCAAGAGTTCACCATTTCAGACGATTGAAGATTTGCAGGAATTTGCGAAAAAGAATCCCGGCAAGCTGAAATGGGCAAGCGTTGGCTCCGGAGGAACAAACCATATTGCTTCTTCCATCATCTGGGAAAGTATGGGCGTAAAAGTGACGTATGTTCCTTTCGCCAGTGCTTCAAAGTCCAGAACGGCAACCTTGGGAGGACATGTGGACTGTCTTCTGTCGCAGGTATCCGAAGTGAAAAATCTTGTGGATTCGGGTGATATGAGAGCATTGGCAGTGGCAACGAAGAACCGTTCCAAATTTTTCCCGAATGTTCCCACATTCTGGGAGAAGGGAATAGAAGTCGATACGGCACTATACAGATCCTTCTGGGCTCCCCCGAAGACCCCGAAAGCCATTGTAGAGAAATTAGAAAAAGCCTTTGCGGAAACAAGCAAAAATCCTGATTACCTGAATCTGATTGAAAAAGACTTAAATTATCAAGCAGTATTCATGGGGAATAAAGAAACTCATGAGATGGTAATGAAGGATCATCCTAAGTTCGAGAAACTCGTCAAGGAACTCAAATCCAAGAAGTAATTAACGTTTCTCCGGTAGCATTAGAAGCAGGATTTTTCCTGCTTCTAATGCGTTTTCAATCGATACTGACTTTGAAAAGATGTAGTAATTCATCATCTTTTGAGGAGGTAAAATAATGGGCGCATTTACAGCCCTTGCAGAAGGTTTCGGATTTTTTTTGTCTGACCCCTTCGTCTTTATCCTTGTTTTATTCGGTGTCTTTTTTGGCATGATTTTTGGGTGCATCCCCGGGCTCACTGCGGCACTCGGTGTTTCGCTTCTTTTACCTTTTACCTATACAATGTCAGCGGGTCAAGGCATAGCTATGTTGATTGGAATTTACGTGGGAGGGATCTCGGGTGGTTTGTATGGTGCAACCTTACTGAATATACCGGGAACACCGGCGTCCCTTGTAACGTGTTTTGACGGGCATCCCATGGCAAAGAAAGGCTTTGCATCCGAGGCTCTTACCATAGGTATTTTTTCATCTTTTCTCGGTGGTATGGTGAGCATGGTTTTGCTCGCCACCATTGCACCAATGCTTGCTAAGATAGCACTCATGTTTGGACCGTGGGAATATTTTTCCTTAGGCATAATGGGACTCAGCGTAGTTGTGGGTTTGGTCAGTCAGGATATGATCAAAGGCCTTATCGCAGCAGTCATCGGTGTGCTCCTTGCGATGGTTGGTATGGACCCGGTAATGGGAATCAATCGATTTACCATGGGGTTATGGCAATTAAGCGCCGGATTTCCTATACTTGCAACATTGATGGGATTCTTTGCCTTTGCGGAGATCTTAAGCCAATTAAAAGGATTGGGTGTTAAAGCCGAAATCATTCCGGTTCAGAAAAAAATCAGAATATTCCCTCCTTGGGAGACGATTAAAAAATCGCTGAAGGCACTAACGACGGGGTCCCTAATCGGCACGGGAGTTGGAATTCTTCCTGGAGTCGGTCAAACAACCGGTTCCTTACTTGCCTACAATCAGATGAGACAGATGTCAAAAACCCCCGAATTGTTTGGAACTGGTCACCACGAAGGAATAGCTGTAGCAGAGACTGCCAATAACGCGGTCAATGGAGGTGCTTTAGTTCCCATGATGACATTGGGCGTTCCTGGGGATGTTGTTACCTCTATACTGTTAGGCGGTCTTATAATTCACGGTCTTCAGCCGGGACCGCTGCTCTTCAGAACAAACACAGAACTCGTTGGTACCATGTTCGTTTCTTTTTTCTTCTCCAACATTATCATGTTCATTATGGCTCTCGTGTTGGTAGGTGTTTTTATTCGTATGCTCAGAACTCCCATTCACTATCTTTTTCCTGTTATTCTCGTGATGTGCGTACTCGGAACTTTTGCAGTAAACAATCGAGTCTTTGATATATGGGTACTCTTCGGATGCGGATTGCTAGGATATTTGGTCACACAAAGTGGATTTCCGCTACCCCCAATTATTTTGGGATATATTTTGGGCCCTATAATAGAGATGAATTTTCGAACGGCAATAGTCTCTTCCCGAGGAGATATTACAGAAATATTGCATCAACCCATTAGTGTTGGTCTCCTTATTGTTGCATTATTTTTTATGGTATTGCCGTTATTAAGTATATTAAGAAAGAAACGAAGCAAGACATGACAAAGCGATCGATATGATAACGCTTTAAGAGGACCATCGTTGATGGTAGGGTCTTACACACATTGAGCAGGTAACATCCATATGTCGGACTGACCCCTCTACGGTGCACAGATCAGCGTGATGAAATGAGAGCACTCTGACGGGAGGGGTGGGGTAATGCGTGTAGTAATTTTGTACCGAAATACAGACTTCCCCTTACGTTTTGCCATAGACCGTTTGCCGAAGTGAAGCACCCCGCCCACAGGGCGGGGCTTCCCGGCAAGGAAATCGAAGATTGCAGTTCCCCGCAATAAGGTGCGAGGAATCTCCCATTGTTAAGGAAGCTATTTATTTTATATTCTCGCTTCTCCCTCCGCGAGTAGCGGGGGATAGGCTTGCTGTTCAATTCAATTTCTGGAGAATTGAAAATATAACAGAAAAGAATGGTTACTATTTATGAACAGAAATGTCAGTCCAGCTGTTTTCGTGAACCTTTACCCGTATATCCTTCAGATAGAGGCTTCCTAAGATATCGTACCGTTCCGGATTTGAATCCTCACAGGACCCCAACTTGATCGTGGCATCATATTGCTGTAACGACGTCGTCACCGATTCCGGAAAGTAGATCCTCAAGAATGGTTCTCCGTCGTAATCTTTATATGTTCCCGAATCGGCCGCTACATGAGTAGCCACAGCGGTGTCGCCCTTTCTTTCAAGAATTTCCGCATGAATATCGACCCTGACACATCCCTTCGTTGTTTCGGTTGCCCAGGGCATGTGTGAACCATCATCGCCGAGGCCGTCGGTGTCACACCACACAGCCTGTAAATCCAGGGAATCCATGAAATACTGATTGGTTACGCTTATGATACCCATTTCATCATACCGAACCAGGATACCGGAAATAAGAGATTCCCTGATATCGCCGGCGTATGCCATTACTGCGGGCTCTTTCTCTATCGCTTCTAAGCCTGTCATATCTACATCAAACCAGACCGGAGTGGGTCTTGTCGGAACCGAATGTATTCTGAACCACCCGGGTGCGGCGATTCCCCAGCTCATGGAAAAATTATCATTGAGCGGTCGTAGCTTGGCGAGAGATGAAAGAGGTAAGGCAAGAAAAAGGAGAGAAATTAAAACGAAAAAGAATATAAGACAAACTCGTGGTATCGATTTTTCTGATTTCATCATGGTTCCCTCTTTTAAACCCTGATTTTTGATCTGCAGTGTTACCCTGTGTCTCCTCTTTCTTCCGAAGGAGGTTGTTCTAAATTCACCGAGTAATTCATGGGCAAAAATCTCGAAGGTGAATCGTCGATAGGGGTGAAGTCTTTGAAATTCCCGATATATCCGGAATAGATAAGCTCTCTGTAAATCGTGAAACTTTGTTTCAGCGGAATGCTGCCTGGGGATGCTAGGGTGATAAAAACTTCGGTAGCCTGGCGATCACAAGATTTGTGACCCATGGCTTTGCGTCCTACCCTCACGAGCAGTTTGCCTTTGTCGGTTTTTAGAGATCCTTGTTATCTGTAAAAATTTTTAGTTTATAATTTATCATACCGAAAAGCTTTCATGCAGTACTATGATATTTACCACAGTGTCAGTGTGAAATGTGGCACACCGGTAATGTGCGGGCGTCATAGACTGCGTGGCTATCGTGAATCCGGTTTGATATTCAGTAGAAATTTGCGATAAGTTCATGCGAGAAATTCCTGTCCGCATATAGAGATAGAGCTGTCTACGCCGTGAGTTATAGAAAGGCCGTTACTGCAACCGGAGAAACGAAAAGCCGTGGATAGAGGAATTGGCCCTCTCCGCAAATTATTGCTTTATAGAGCCTCTCTTTTTTGCTATCTCTTCTCGGTATTGATCTTACTGATTATATGCAACGAACGTAGTGAAAAAATGAAGAATACAAAGATCATCTGCACAAACTGCGGAAAAGCCTTTTCTGTTGACAGGGTCTATCCCCGCTGTGATTTATGCACCGAGCCCCTGGAAGTTGAAAGGGTAAGGACGGGAACAATCACCGATGGCGATATACTTCGTCAAACAATTCTGGAGCGCTATGCCGATTTCTTTCCCTTTTCCGAAGGCGAAAGGACACTATCGCTGAAAGAGGGATTCACCCCCCTGATCGAATCTTCGAAGCTTGCCTCCGAACTGGGAGTGAAATCACTCCACTTTAAGAACGAGAGCCAGAATCCCACCTGGTCTTTCAAGGACAGAGGAACCGCAGCGGGCGTGAATCACGCTTTGTCTCTTGGGTATGAGAGGATCGGCACGGTGTCGAGCGGCAACATGGCCGTTTCCGTCGCCGCCTATGGTGCCCGGGCGAAACTCAAAACCGTTATATTTGTGAGCGCACATATTCCCCCGGAAAAGCTTGACCCGATTGCCATCTATGATCCTCTTCTGATACGGGTCGATGGTGATTACGGGGATCTCTATTTTCAGAGCCTTGCAATCGGAAAAGATTGCGGTATCTATTTTATCAATTCCGACGTGCCCTTCAGGGTGGAGGGATCGAAGACGATCGCCTTTGAGATCTGCGAGGAGATGAATTTTGAGCCGCCTGATATTGTCATCGTCCCGACAAGCGCGGGGGGAAATCTGCGGGGTATCATAAAGGGTTTTGAGGAATTTCTGAGCTGCGGCCTTATTGAGAGGGTACCCCGATTTGTCTGCGCACAGGCCAGCGGCTGTTCACCCATCTATGAAGCCTTTCTTAAAGATAACGAGAAAGTATCCCGCTTTCAAAACCCCGATACGATTGCCCATGCCATAGAAAATCCCTTTCCCCCCAGCGGAAATGAGGTCCTGAGAAAGATAAAGCAAAACCGGGGGATTTTTGTCGCCCTTGGCGACGATGAAATCCTTCGGGCACAGAAAAGACTTGCCGAAGAAGGGATCTTCGCCCAGCCAGCCGGGGCGGTCCCCCTTGCGGCACTCGCAAAATTGAGAGAGGATAGATCAATCGATGAAGAAAGCACCGTTGCCTGCATCGTGACAGGGGGCGGTCTGAAATATACGGCAGCCTTTGAAAGGCACAACCTCGAGACGGCGAAATGCAGGATTGAAGATCTCGCCGATTTTGTTGGGGACAGGCTCTGACCATCTCGGTGTGGAATACACCAAAAAAGGAGAGGACTATGGAGGCGAAACGAGAGCTTGCAGCACCCTGCGGACTCTACTGCGGGGTCTGTGGTATCCTGATCGCCCACAGGGACGGAAATGAAAAATTCAAGGAAAAACTCGCACCGGTCTATGGCGTGAAACCGGAGGATATCCGGTGCAAGGGGTGTCTCTCGGATGACGTCTTTTTCTACTGCAAGGTATGCCCGATTAAAGACTGCACGAGGGAAAAAGGTTATGAAGGATGTCATCAGTGTGATGACTTTCCCTGCAAGATTATCGATGATTTCCCCGTCCCCGTGGGGAAAAGGGTGATGTTGCGCTCTGTCCCCGCTTGGAGAGAACTGGGAACGGAACGCTGGATGGCAGAGGAAGAAAAGCGATACAGCTGCGCCCACTGCGGTACCCCACTTTTCAGGGGAGCACGGAGATGCAGGAACTGCAAAGGGGAAGTCGATCTCGATTAAAAGATAGGGGAAAAATGAGAACCGCTGACGACCTGAGAGAAATACTACAGAGAATTGACGGCAGGGGATACAAGGCCTTCAAGGACATTAAGGGCGAGTACGATTTTGATGACTTTGCCCTTATCATTGACCATGTCCAGGGAGATCCCTTCGCCGATCCCAGCAGGGTTCGTGTGCGTGTTCCCCAGAAGATCGCAGGGTTTCCCGAAGATACACGGAAGTCTCAAAGCCGTGAGATCGCCCTTCGTGATTTTCTCACACGGCGATTTTTCGAGGCGGCGAGGAAATTTACCAGGGGAAACAGGGGGACGGGAAAAAGCGGTGTAATTCTGATCGACAGACCGGGGCAGGAAATTCTGGAACGCACGTCGGCCTTTGTCTCCGATGACCATGTGGAGGCGCGTTTTGTGATGGGGCTTCCCGCCTTCGGCAGAAAAATAGCGGGACGGCACGCCGAGGCGATGTTCTTCGAGGAACTCCCGGCGATCGTAGGAGATTCGCTTTTATTCGCCAACCTCTCCGAAAGAGAACTCTGCCGTCATATCGAGATGGCGGAAGACGCCGACTTTCTGCGAGACAGCCTCGGTGATCTCGGGTTGATTGCCTTCGTAGCAGATGGGTCGATCCTCCCCCGGGCGAGCGGTATCAATCCCCTTCCCATGAAAGAGGGAACGGTGATTCCCTTTGAAAGCCCGGAATCTCTCCGGGTGGAGATAGCTCTTCCGAATCTCGGTTCCATACAGGGGATGGGAATACCGAAGGGGGTTACCCTTATCGTAGGGGGGGGATACCACGGAAAATCGACCCTCCTGCGGGCCCTCGAACTGGGCGTCTATAATCATATCCCCGGGGACGGACGGGAATGTGTCGTCACCGATCCCGCGACCATGAAGATACGGGCCGAAGACGGCAGACGCATCGAAAAGGTGAACATCTCGCCCTTTATCACCAATCTTCCCTTCGGCAAAGGGACAGAGGATTTTTCCACCGACGATGCCAGCGGAAGTACCTCGCAGGCGGCCAATATCATCGAGGCGATGGAGGTGGGGGGGACGGTGCTTTTCATCGACGAAGATACCTCGGCCACCAACTTTATGATCCGCGATCACCGGATGCAGGAGCTGGTTTCCAAGGACAAGGAGCCGATTACCCCCTTCATCGATAAGATCAGGCAACTCTACCGGGAGAGGGGAATCTCGACGGTCCTTGCCATCGGCGGCTCGGGCGATTATTTTGATGTCGCCGACAGGGTTATCTGCATGATCGAGTACCGGCCCTTCGAAGTCACCGAAGAGTCTCGAAAAATAGCGGAAAAATACAGTACCGAGAGGACGCCCGAAGGGGGCGAATCCTTCGGTGAGGTGACGGAGCGGATTCCCCTTGCAAAGAGTTTCGATCCCAGCAGGGGAAAGCGGGAGGTCAAGATATCGTCAAAGGGTCTCCAGTCGATCGCTTTCGGCACCTCTACCATCGATCTCGGTGCCCTTGAGCAACTGGTCGATATGAGCCAGACACGGGCCATCGGCGATGCCATCCATTTTGCCACGGGCCTTATGGAGGAGGAGACAACGCTGAAGGCAATCGTCGATGGGGTGCTCAAAACAATAGGAGAAAAGGGCCTCGATGTCCTCGATGCCAGGCTCATGGGAAATTATGCCGCTTTCAGGGGGCTTGAACTTGCCGCCGCCATCAACCGCCTGAGGACACTGAAGGTAAAAATGCGGTAGCGATATGAAGAGAGTGCTATGATTACAATCAATTTCAAGGGGCGGAAAAACCTCTACGATTTCGGCGAGCTTTGCGAGCGCTGTTTCGAATGCAGCGTCTGCAGTCTCCACTGTGTCATTCAAAACAGGGAGGGATACGGCGGCAGGAAGACTTTTGTCTATGACCTCTTCTCCTCCGAGGAGCCGCGGGTTCACGAGGCGCTCTGGGCCTGTTCGGGCTGTCACAAATGTGCCGAGGTCTGTCCCCAGGACGTCGATCCCCTAAGGGTTATCGTCAGTCTTCAGGAACAGTCCTTCGAGGCGGGTGATGCACCGCCCTATGTCTACGACCTCGTAGAGCTTGTCCTTGAAACGGGGATGGCCTTTCCGGTGACAAAAAAGACACTCAAGGACCGGGAAAAGCTCGGCCTGCCGACGCCCGAGGAGAATGGTATTGATGAGGTGCAACGGATCGCCGGCCTTACCGGATTGAAGGAAAAACTGAGACGGAAAAATGGTGCACAAGATAATGGTGAAAAATAATACAAAACTTCGATATGCCCTCTTTCTCGGGTGTCTCATTCCCGCTCGTTTCCCCCGCTTCGAGTATCTGGCAAGACGGCTTTTCCCGGAGCTGGGGATAGAACTGGTTGACCTTGAAGGATTCTCCTGTTGCCCCGATCCGGTGCGATTCAAGGGGGCGGACCAGTTTACCTGGCTTGCACTGGCGGCACGAAATCTTGCCATCGCGGCGGAGGAAAATCTCTCCATTCTGACTCTCTGTCCCGCCTGTACGATGACGCTCGCGACGGCAAACATGGAGCTTCAGAACAACCCCGAGCTTCTAAAAAAGGTGAATGAAACACTCAGCGATGTGGGCCGTAGATTTGAAAACCCCCTTTCCGTGAGACATTTCCTGAAGGTCCTCTATGAGGATGTCGGGACTGAGGGGCTTCGAAAGATGGTAAAAAAGCCGCTCTCTGATCTACGCATTTCCTACCACAGCGGATGTCATGAAAATAATCCGCCCGAGATCATGCGGTTTGACAATCCCTTCAATCCAAAAAAGACGGAAGAACTGCTCGAAGCGCTCGGTCTTCAAGTTGTTGACTACAGCGAAAAGTCACACTGTTGCGGTTCTCCACTCACCCTTGACGGCAAGATGGACGATTCCCTCCATGCCGTGGTGCGAAAAGTGAAAGATATGAGCCGCTTTGGTGCCGAGGCCCTGGCCGTGGGATGTACCTCCTGTTTCCAGCAGTTTGAAATCGGCCAGGTGATGGCGGCGCGAAAGGACCTGACTACTCTCAAGCTTCCCGTTTTTCATTTTCTCGAGTTGCTGGCCCTCGCCATGGGATGGAAACTTGATGAAGTCGGGTTTCGTGAGCACAAGGTAAAGGGGGCAAAAGAGATGCTCGAAGCCCGCCTTGCGGAGGGGGTCTGATATGTGGAAAGACGTGGAGACACTCTGCCCCTTCTGTGGTGTCGGTTGCCGTATCGTTCTTCGGGTTCAAGATAAAAAGGTAGAGGCCCTCTACCCTACTGTGGGGGGTGTGAATGAGGGAAAACTCTGCATCAAGGGGTGGAGTGCCCATGAATTTATCCATCACCCTGAACGGCTTTCCCGGCCACTTCTCCGGGAGGATCGCTCGCAGGAATTTCGCGAAGTTTCCTGGGATGAGGCGCTTGACGTTATCAAGGGGCGTCTCGAAGCGGTGCTTGAAAGTGACGGTCCCGGGGCGGTGAACTTTTTCGGTTCCGCCAAGTGTACCAATGAAGACAACTATGCCCTTCAGAAATTTGCGAGGGCTGTTGTTGGGACACCTCATATCGATCATTGTGCACGGCTCTGCCATGCATCGACGGTGGCGGGGCTTTCCATGTCTTTCGGAAGCGGGGCCATGACCAACAGTATCGATGATATCGAGGATGCGAAGGTCATAGTCCTCATTGGATCAAACGCTTCGGAACAGCATCCCCTTATCGGGCGGAGGATCATAAAGGCGATAAGGGAAAAGGGGACTCACCTGATTGTGGCCGATCCCCGCCGGATTGATCTTGTCGAGTTTTCCCGCCTCCATCTCCGGCATCGTCCCGGCACCGATCTCGTCCTCATAAACGGGATCCTCCATGTGATACTTGTCGAGGGGAGGGAAGACCGGACATTTATCGAAGCAAATACCGAGGGGTTTGAAGAGGTTCGAAAATCACTGCGCGATTACACACCCGAATACGTCGAGGAGATTACCGGTGTTCCCGCCCAAAGGATTGTCGAAGCGGCCCGTCTTTATGCCGGTGCCGAGGCTGCATCCATCGTTTATGCCATGGGAATAACCCAGCACGTATCGGGTACGGACAACGTCCTTGCCCTCGCCAATCTTGCCATGGCGACGGGAAATGTGGGGAGACGAGGGACGGGCATCAATCCTCTCCGGGGACAGAACAATGTCCAGGGTGCCTGTGATATGGGGGTCCTTCCCGATTTATTCCCCGGATACCAGTCCGTGGCAGATTCGAATGTCCGGGATTTTTTCTCGAAGTCCTGGAATACGGATCGTCTTCCCGAGACAAGGGGCCTTACCCTCTGCGAGATGACGGAGGCCATCCTGGATAATCAGACGAAGTGGATGTATATCATGGGGGAAAATCCCGTCCTTTCGGACCCCGATTCTGCTCATGTGCGCCGTGCGCTCGAGAAGATCGATTTTCTCGTGGTCCACGATATATTTCTCACCGAAACGGCGGCCTTTGCCGATGTGGTACTCCCCGGTGCGAGTTATGCCGAAAAGGACGGCACCTTTACCTCGACGGAACGGAGGGTTCAGCGCATCCGAAAGGCGATAGAACCGGTGGGTGAAGCGCGACCCGAATGGCAGGCAATCGGTGATCTGGCCGGGCGGATGGGATATAAAGGAATGGAGTGGCATTCAGCCCGGGAGGTCTTCTCCGAGGTGGCCGGCGTCACACCCATCTATCGAGGCATGTCCTACGAACGTCTTGAAAATGAGGGCCTTCAGTGGCCCTGTCCCGGCGGCAATCATCCGGGGACTCCCCTTCTCCATTCAGAGGGATTTGCCAGGGGAAAGGGTTGTTTTATCCCTGTTCACTACAATCCGCCTCCTGAAGTGCCCGATGAGGGCTATCCCTTTATCCTTATGACGGGACGGTCGCTCTTTCAGTTCCATACGGGAACGATGACGCGGCGCTCCCCCACGCTTCAGGAACAGCTCGATGAGGCCTATGTTGAAATCAACCCCGGAGATGCGAAAATACTCGGGATAACCGATGGAATGAAAGTGGCTGTTGAATCGAGGAGAGGAATCATCCATATCGCGGCCCGTGTCACAGAATCGGTTCCACTCGGTACGGTCTTTATCCCCTTTCACTTTGCCGAGGCGGCAGCCAATATCCTGACCTTGCGAGAGCTGGATCCGAAATCCAAGATTCCCGAACTCAAGGTTTCAGCCGTGAGGGTAAAAAACGTGTTGTTATGAAAAGATAACAAGGGAAATAAGACTCTCTGAATGAACCGGACCAGACAATTGTATGTCGAAAGAAAGGAAAATCATATGAGTGAAGTTGCTGCTCTGTCAATCATCGATGAACGAGGGGTGCAGAAAATATCGCTTAACAGGCCTGATAAGGCGAATGCCTTGAATGATGAAATGGTTGATAGGTTATTAGGGCTTGTAAAGGAAGTATATTCAAGAAATATAAAAGTACTGATTCTGGAAGGAAAGGGAAATCACTTTTGCGGGGGGGTGGACTTTTCAGGATATTTAGATAAATCCGAGGGAGATCTCCTGTTGAGATTTGTAAAGATCGAACAGATTCTCCAGCTTTTACGATATGCTCCTTTTTGTACAATTGCCCGCGCAAGAGGCGCCGCCTTTGGAGCTGGGGCAGATCTGGTAACATCCTGTGCCTACAGGATTGGCACCTCAAGCGCTAAGTTTCGCTTCCCCGGGTTCCAGTTTGGTGTGGCTCTCGGGACGAGACATTTGACTCGACTTGTCGGCGGAAAAAAGGCTCGGGAGATACTCTTAAATAATCGACAGATCGATTCTCTCGAAGCGTTAGAATGTACACTGCTTACCCATATCATCGAAGATGATGATTTTGAGAAAGAGATTTTGCATGTTGTCGAAAATGTTGTCAAACTATCTCCTAGGTCGGTGGAGAAGATACTGTTTAATACAACTCAGGATACGAGGGATCAGGACATGGCAGATCTTGTTCACTCGGTAAGTGTTCCTGGAATTCATAAGAGGATAAAGAAGTATCGAGAGATGTCAATGAAGTGAGCGAAATCCCCTCTCAGGTTCATTGTAGTCACCATGGTGTGGTAAAAGTATCACCCGAAAGGCTATGTTATAAAATACCTTTACAATGCACACCTGTTCCGGTTAAGACACCCGGGAACGATGTAAAGGAGAGGTTGTGAGATTATGAGTATTTTCGAGATCGTGATGCTGATCTGCTTCGGGGCTGCCTGGCCCTTTTCCATATATAAATCTTATAGATCGAAGAGTAACGCCGGGAAGAGCGTCCTTTTTTTATACGTCATCGGTTTGGGTTATGTTGCCGGAATGCTTCATAAGGTATTCTATAACTTTGATCTCGTGATTCTGTTATACATCCTCAACGGTGTGATGGTCTTTGCCGATATCTTTCTCTATTACCGAAACAAAGGCCTTTTGGAGGCAGCAACCTCATAGGTAGGTTATTTCGAAGTGTTCACGGTGAAAGTAATTGTTAACTTTAATGTTAATCTTTTTGTTGAGCCGTGATTCCAGACCTTCTACGGTGCCCCGCTCCTCTTCGAGGAGGCAGTCGGCGATATCTTTGTGAACGGTAATGCAGACTGCTTCGGCCAGTTCGTTTATCGTTTCTCGTTCCAGCTTTCTGAAGATTGCATTGCAGATCGTCTTGCCCGACTTTACGCTTCCGCTTCCTTCACAGTAGGGGCAGGTTTCGCAGAGTATCTTTCCGAGGCTTTTCCCGGTCCTCTGCCTTGTCATTTCGATGAGTCCCATCTCTGATATCTTCTGTATTTTGGTCTTGTTCCTGTCTCGTTCGAGTTCCTCGTTGAGCGCATTAAATACCTTGTCCCGGTTTGCCTCGATTTCCATGTCTATGAAATCTATTATGATAATCCCGCCGATATTTCGTACCGGGAGCTGATAGGCGATTTCCTTTACCGCTTCCAGATTGGTTTTCAGAATCGTTTCTTCCAGGTTTTTCTTTCCCGTGTATTTGCCCGTATTAACATCAATTGCCGTCAGGGCTTCCGTTTCCTCTATCGCTATGTACCCTCCCGATTTTAACCAGACCTTTCTGTTCAATACCCGTTCGACATCAAGTTCGATACCGTAGTGATCAAAAATGGGTTCATACTTTTCATAGAGTTCGAGGAAATGTTCCGCATCGGGCATGAACTCACTCATGAATTGCGAAATCCTGTCGTACTCCTCCTTTGAGTCCACAATGATTTTTTCCACTTCTTCCGTATAGAGATCTCGCATGGTTCGAAGGGTAATACCGAGCTCCTCATGAACGAGTTCGGGTACGTCCGCTTCACTTTTTTTCTTTTTTATCGTTTCCCAGAGTCTCGTAAGGTATTCGAAATCGCCCCTGAGGTCATCCTCTTCCTTTCCCTCGCTGGCAGTGCGCGCGATAAACCCGTAGCCCTCGGGACTCAGGCGCTCTATGATTTCATGAAGGCGCTGCCGCTCCCGTTCGTCCTGTATCTTTCTGGAAACGCCGATGTGATTCAGGGTGGGCATCAGGACGAGGTTTCGCCCGGCGAGGGATATATGGGTCGTAATCCTGGCACCTTTGTTTCCGAAGGGCTCCTTCGAGACCTGGACGAAGACCTCCTGGCCTTCCTTTATTATCTCCTCTATCGAGTATGAAATTTCCCTTTTGTGCCATTTTTCGTCAAAATCGAGGTCGTCATCTTCGTCTACCATAAATTCGAAATGTGACAGATCGTATGAGGCATCGGCCACATAGAGAAATGCGGTACGGTCAAGGCCAATATCGACGAAGGCCGCCTGCATGCCCGGCAGCACCCGCACCACCTTTCCCAGGTATATGTTCCCTGCGATCGACCGCCCGGTGGTCCTCTCGACGAAGAAGTTAGACATAGTGGTATTGTCGAGCAGAGCAATCCGCGTTTCGCGTTCTGTATGGTTAACTATTATTTCTTTTGGCATTGAAAACGCTCTCCTTTGAGAAGATAGTTTTTCTTTTGACGATTCTGGTCATTTTTACCGCTTCGTCATCGAATCCCATGATCTCTTTGAGGATGTCCGTCGGCTTTACACTTCCCTCTGAATTGAATCGTATTGAGAGGTCGATTGTTGATCTCCCGTGGCCGAGTGACATTGCACTGACAAAGCGCCGTATATCTCGCTTTCTGTACCTTCCTTTTCTTTCCCTCGTTATGATGAAACTGTCAAGTTTGAGAAAATTGTCTATTTTTTCTTTCATCGATGAGAGGAGTGTCTCGTCACATTTTCCGGAAAGATAAATTTCGTATTCATATCCTGAAACGGAAAGCGACAGGGATTCGCTCTCAAGGGGTATCGCTTCGATTTCCAGGATTTTGAGCCCCGAGGGAAGGAATGAATTGATCGTGACGGTATAGTTTTCTATGTCTTCTTGGGGTCTTTTTACCTGTATATCGGCGTATTCATCGTTGCTCTCGATACCCACCGACGTGGCGAAGGGAAAGGATACCTTCGGGTGCGGGTGAAAACCCTCGGAGAAGCAAAAGGTGAGGCCGCTCATGTTTATTGCTCGTATAAGGGCCGTCGATGTCTCAAGATGGGAAAGAAGGCGTGCCGTTTTCTCTTTGGCGAACCGGAGCCTGAATTTTGCTCCAGTGCCCGCTGTATCTTCTCCCCCAGACTTTACCGTCACGGCCTTAGCCTTTTCGGCAAAAACCATCTTCAGATTCCCGCGGCAGGCACCACAGTCGTGGCATTTTTCAAACCGGCAGTCTCCCGTCAGTTCCCCCCGGGTGAATTTTTCCGCCTCGGCCACAAGAAAGTCCCTCGTAATGCCGCAGTCTATGTTGTCCCAGGGAAGGGTTTCGGTGAGATCCCTCTCTCTCAGGGATTCATCGACACTTATCTCGAGGTCCTTTATGGCCTCTTTCCAGACATGAAAATTGAAGTGATCACTCCATCCGTCAAAGCGGCAGCCACGAGAGAAGGCACGTTCCACAAGGGTGCCCATCCTTTCATCGCCCCGGGAGAACAGCCCCTCGAGAAGACTCATCCTGCTGTCGTGCCATTTCAGCTTCAGGTTTTTATGGCGAATATTGTTCTTGAAAAACTCCTGCCGCTCCATTATCTCGTTAATGCCGATCTGCCTTTGCCATTGGAATGGGGTGTGGGGTTTCGGAATGAAGGTGGAGAGACTGACCGTTACCTGCCGTCGGTTATTTCCTTCCCGCAGCACCTTATAGGCGAGATCGATGATTCCCTCGAGATCTTCCAACCGTTCTGTAGGAAGTCCGATCATGAAATAGAGCTTGATTGACCGCCAGCCGCCGTCGAAGACACGACGGGCAGTTTTGAGAAGATCCTCTTCGGTGTTTCCTTTATTGATAACATTTCTCATCCTCTGTGTCCCCGCCTCGGGGGCCAGCGTGAAACTCGTCTTCCGAACCCGCCGTACCTGCTCTATCAGCTTTTCCGTCAGGGTTTCCACCCTGAGAGAGGGGAGGGCAAGGGCAATCCTCTGTTCGTAGTATTTGTCCATGAGTGATGCGAGAAGCGGTTCGATCTGTGAATAATCTCCCGAACTAAGTGAAAGGAGCGAGAGTTCGTCGTAGCCCGTTGAGGCGAGCATTTTCTCTGCCATATCTTCCAGGACTTCAGGGTTTTTCTCTCGTGCAGGACGCCAGACCATGCCCGCCTGACAGAACCGGCATCCTCGAGTGCAGCCTCTCGCTATTTCCAGGGTAACACGGTCGTGGATAGTCTTCATGAGTGGCACCACCGGTTTCAGTGAAAGGCACGATGTATTCAGGTCTGCCACAGCCCGCTTTACTATCGTTGTCTCTTTGCCATGTATAGAGGGGACGTAGACCCCCTCGACAGTAGCGAGAGATGCGAGAAGCCCCTTTCTGTCGTATCCCCTTTTCTTTCCATCCATGACGGTGTGAGATATTTCCAGGATAACCTCTTCTCCTTCTCCTATGGCAAAGGCATCGATGAAGGGGACCATCGGATCGGGGTTAAAGGCCGAGGGGCCTCCGGCAATGATCAAGGGAGTATCGTTTCCCCGCTCTTCCCTATGGAGGGGAATGCCGCCCAGATCGAGCATATTCAATACGTTGGTATAGGAAAGTTCGTACTGGAGAGAGAATCCCACGATATCGAATCGGTTGAGGGGCGTGCCCGATTCCAGCGAGGCAAGAGGGATAGCCCTTTTCCTCATCTGAAATTCCATATCGGGCCAGGGAGCATAGACCCGCTCGGCTACAATTGCACCCTCATTGTTGAGAATTGCATAGAGGATCTGAAGTCCCAGGTGGGACATCCCCACTTCGTAGGCATCGGGAAAGGCGAGGGCAAAGGAAAGATCACATGTGTCCCTGTTTTTCTTTATCGAATTTACCTCTCCTCCTATGTACCTGCTCGGTTTCTGGACCAGGGAGAGGATCTCATCTTTATCGTTCATCATTATAAAAGGTTGAGCCCGTTGAATGTTTCCTTCATGATAACTGCCGACTGCCTGAGGGCGGCGAGTTCCTCGGGAGACAGTTTAATCTCGAATATCTTTTCCACACCCGACGAACCGAGGAGTACCGGCACGCCGATATGGGTTCCGCTTATTCCGAACTGCCCTGTGAGATATGCCGACAGGGGGAACAGGCGCTTGCTGTCGTTGATAATCGCCTCGATCATTGCCGTCACCGAGGCCGAGGGTGCGTGCCAGGCACTTCCCTTTTTGAGGAGGTTGACTATTTCGGCGCCCCCCTTCTTTGTCCTCTCGATGATCTCGTCGAGTCGTTTCTTTTGTATATAATTGCTGACGGGAATTCCCTTGAGGGTTGTATAGCTGTCGACGGGAACCATCGACTCTCCGTGGCTGCCGAGTACCATTGTTTCGATATCCTTCACCGAAACATCGAGTTCACGGGCAAGGAAATATTTATATCTCGCCGTATCCAGAATACCTCCCATACCCATGACCCGGGAAGGGGAGAATCCGCTGACCCGCCAGGCGAGATGGGTCATCACATCGAGGGGGTTTGTGACCATGATGATAATAGCTTCCGGTGCATAGTCACCGATCTTTTCGGTGACCGTCTTTATGATGCTGCCGTTTTTCAGTGCCAGTTCCTCTCGGGTCATTCCCGGTGTCCTGGGAAACCCCGCGGTGAAGACAATAATATCAGAATTTTCTATGTCGGAAAGATTGTTGGTGCCGGTGATCCTGCCGTCAAATTTTTCTATCGAGGCTGACTGCGATATGTCAAGGGCCTTTCCCTGGGGGAGATCTTCAACGATATCGTAGAGTACGACATCGGCCATATTTTTTTCTACCGTTCTCTGTGCGGTCATCGTTCCCACGAAACCCGATCCTATAATGGAAACCTTGCTGTGCATTATTCCTGCTCCCTAATATTTTATATAATTTGTAACGTAAAAACATAACACAAAAGGGCGGTAGTGAAAAGGTACCGCAACCATAGATTCGAAGGTGTTGTTAAAGCCTGTCTACAAAAGGTTGCCGTATCGGTGGGGGCGTTTCTGGATGTCTCTCAATTTCGAAAGGACGAATCGAGATGGGAATTCAGGTTTTTCGATGTAGGGAAGGGTGCTTTTCGTAAAATCATTCAGGAGTTCATTGAAAACCTTCTCTTTGTCGTTCCTGTCGACGAAGGTTCGTTCCTTTTTGTATTCATAGGATATCTCTTGTCCAAATACCCTGAGCACTATGTCAAAATGCTTGGGATTATCGAAATACTCTTTGTTGACGGCAACATTGATTTTTATTGACAGTTCAACCTTTGTCGTATCGGTGGCGATTGCCCGGGAATGATCCCATATCTCGACCACAAGATGATTCGAAAGGGGTATTGCCTTGACGAGACCCATTTATGCCCACTAACCTCCGCTTTCTCTGAAAGCCCCCGCCTCTATACCACAGGAGTCAGCTTTGGAAAAGTGATTAAATCTTGACTTGAAGGGACTATTTCATATATTGAGCTCTACGAATTAAAAAACTCAATGGAGTTTTATTGTTATGGAAAAACCGACTGCCATCATACTTCTTTCATGCCCCGATCAGAAGGGGATCGTTGCCTCGATATCCAATTTCATCTTTCAGAACAACGGCAACATCCTTGATGCCGCCCAGTATTCCGCCCAACCTGAAAATATTTTTCTCATGAGGATTGAGTGGGAACTGGAGGGGTTTTCCATACCCCGCGGGGAAATCGCGAAGGCCTTTTCTCCCCTGGCGGAACAATTTTCGATGAAATGGGATCTTCGCTTTTCCGACTATACCCCGAAAATCGCAATCTTTGTTTCCCGGCAGACATACTGTTTTCACGATCTCATCCTGCGGCATCGCATGGGGGACTTCCGAGGGGATATATCACTCATTATAAGTAACCACCTTGATCTGAAACTCCTTGCCGAACAGATGGGTATGGCATTCAGTCACTATCCGATCACAAAGGAAAACAGACTCAAGCAGGAAGAGAAGGAGCTGAAAGAGCTTAAAAAACATAAGATCGACCTTGTTATTCTTGCCCGGTACATGCAGATATTGAGCGGACGATTTGTCGATGAGTACCGGAATCGCATCATCAACATCCACCATTCCTTTCTTCCAGCCTTTGCGGGAGGAAAACCCTATGAGCAGGCCTATGAGAGGGGGGTCAAAATAATTGGTGCCACCAGTCACTATGTAACGGAAAAACTCGATGAAGGGCCGATTATCACCCAGGACGTTATCAGAATATCCCATAAGGATTCTATCGAAACGATGAAGCTGAAGGGGAAAGACCTGGAAAGGACGGTACTTGCCAAGGCTGTACGGCTTCACCTCGAAAACAGGATACTGGTCTACGGATCGAAAACAGTCATCTTTGATTGATGAAGGGATAAAACAAGGGACGTCCTCTTATTCTTTCAGCAGGTGAAGGCCATTGTCTCGGAATACCCGCCGGTAGAATTCATCTGAAAGGTAGAACCCTTTCAGACAGTCGATTTCTTCCTCCCTTGGATAGATAAGATTCGGGAAATCGGACCCATAGAGTATTCTCTCTTTGTGATCTTCGAGGACCTCGACCTCCTGGTCGAACATCAGGCCCGATTTAGGGAGGAATGCCCAGGTCGTATCCAGATAAATGTTGGGGAAGCGATTCAGAAGGCGGGCAAAATCACCATATTCCATTGCACCCATATGTGCCACATTTGCGGGGAGACCGGGGTACCGCTCGAGGAGCTTTCTGAAGTTGTCGATGCCCACATAGTCGTTCCCCACCGGCCCGTTTCCGACGTGAAGGAGGAGTCGCTTGCCCTTTTCCATGACCATTTCGTAGAGGGGGAAGAGCCGTTCATCGTCGGGATAAAACATCTGGACGAGAAGCTGTAATTTGAAGCCCATTATCCTGGGATGGTCGAGAAGGTCTCTCGCCATGGCAAGTGCATCATCATCGTCGGGGTGGTATGCGGCAAAGCAGTAAAGCTCGGGATAGTCATTCAGGACCTTGAGATTCCATTCGTTGAGATCCTGTGCTACTCCCTTTTTGTGGGCATAGTTGGAATAGACGATGTACTCCACGTCCCGTTCGTGGAGATAGTCGATGCACTCCCGGTAATAGATCTCGTGGAGGATGTTAAATCCGTAGGTTGAGGCGAAGTATCTCCAGATTGCTTCGAAGAGTTTGTCCGGAAAGAGATGTACATGAAAATCGATGATCTTGTCGGGAAGATTCTGCACGGCATCCGCCTCCTGTGAAATTTTCTTCGGGATCATAATGAGCTGAGAGGTGTCTGTATCACAAGGGTACCGGGATTACAAAGCTAAAGTCTCCTTCTCCGACGGGAAGATGCCCCCCCCATCGGGGGAAGCATCTTGTTCCCTTTCAGCATATTTTGTTACTCATACATGTTCGCGATCACCTGTGAATATTTTTCGTTGATTACCTTTCTCTTCAACTTCAGCGTTGGCGTAAGTTCTCCCGTTTCAATGCTGAATTCGTGGGGAAGCAGGACAAATTTTCGAATCTGTTCCACCCTGGCGTAGTCCTTCATCAATTCCTTTATCTTTTCGGTGTAGAATGAAAGGATGAGCGGCTGCTCGATGATGTCCTCGTTACTGGTAAAGGGTATGCCCTGATTCATTGCATAGGTGGCAAGTTCGTTAAAATTAGGCACGATGATGGCGCTCAGATATTTCTTCCCCTCCCCGATGGTCACTGCCTGTTCGATGAAGAGGTCGGCGGAAAGGGTATTCTCTATATTCTGAGGCGAAATGTTCTTCCCGCCGGCGGTAACGATAAGGTCCTTCTTCCTGTCGGTGATATGGAGGCAGCCTCTGGTATCTATGAATCCGATGTCTCCCGTCATAAACCAGCCGTCGTCGGTAAAGACCGCCTTCGTCTCTTCCGGTTTGTTGTAGTAACCCTTCATGACCTGGGGGCCCTTGATGAGAATTTCGCCATCTTCGGCGATCATAATCTCCGTTCGTGGGAATGGAGGGCCCACTGAACCGAAGGAGAAGACACCGAAGGTGTTGGCATTTGTCACCGGTGTCGTCTCCGTCAGGCCGTAGCCGTTGTGCACATTGATACCGATGCCGTTGAAGAAACGGTCAATCTCCGTGGCAATAGCGCCGCCGCCGCTGATGAAGATTCTGATTTTATCCATTCCCAGGGCCTCACGCATCTTTGAAAAGACGAGCTTTTCTGCGATAGCGTACTGGATGTTGAGGAAGAACGGCACGGGCTTTTGCTGTACGCGAAAATCGACGGCCCTGTCGGCCACACCCGTCGCCCAGGCAAAGAGTTTCTTCTTGGTCGGCGGGGCCTTTTCCACCTTCGAGAGCAGACCGGAGTGAATCTTTTCGAAGAGACGGGGGACGCTGACCACCAGCGTGGGACGTGACGCCTGCATGTCTTCCAGGATAGTCTGAAAGCTCTCGGCGAGATAGTTCGTCGCTCCGATGTCGTACATCAGATAGACGCTGACAGTCCTTCCCAGGGAATGACTCCAGGGAAGGAAGGAGAGGGCCACATCGTGGTGCCCGATGATCGGATGACTTTCATAGCACTGTTTTATGTTGGCCACAAAGTTGTTATGGGTGAGCATGACACCCTTCGGCTGGCCGGTCGTTCCCGAGGTGTAGATCAGCGTGGCGAGATCTTCCGGATCGATGGCGTTGAGACGTTCATCAAAGGCATCTTTTTCTTTCGATTGTGCTCCCATCTCCATAACCTGATCAAGGGTGAGGATGTTCTCATCATCCGTGGCGATAGGGTCAAAGGTTATGATCTTTTCCAGTCCCGCCATTTCCTTTCTGACGCTTAGCGTCCTTTCCAGATGGTCCTGGCCGGAGACAAAAACGATTTTCGATTCGGAATCGTTGATAATGTATGCTGCTTCCGGTCCCGAGTTGGTTGCATAGATTGGTGCATCTGACGCAGCGATTGAGAGAATGGCAAGGTCGGCCACCAGCCACTCCCACCTGTTGTCGGAAAAAATCGCTACCATATCACCCTTTTTCACACCAAGCGCGATGAGCCCGAGTCCAAGATTTATGACCCGCTTTTGCATCTCGTCCCAGCTGATATCGGTGAATATACCGTTCTCTCTGTAGCGCACGCAGGCTTCATGCCCGTATAGTTGTGCCCTGTTGTGGAAAATGCCGGCGATTGATTTTTCTGAGTACTCCATGTAAAACCTCCCTTCCTTTGTTAAACGTTTATTATGTTAAATCCATCAGGATTTAATACGCACGTTTTCTCTAGGGACGTCCAGCCTATCCCCCCCTGTTAAGCTTAACTTTAAAGCTTCGTCAGATCCTCTATTTCCGGATGATATGTCAAAAAGCAAAGTTAGGGCTTATAAATGCCAATGCCCCGGAGAACCGGGGCATTGTTATGTTTATCATGACGGCATGGTGGTGAACACGCCGTTTGGATCAACGCTGGTTCGAAGAATGTGGAGTGCTTCCTCTGTAATCATCGGCGATTCGGGTATTTCGCCCTCCGGTTTCAGGAGCTCAAAACCGGTGGTCTGCTCTGCAATCTCGAAGGGGATGCCCGGAGTAAGCGTTTTTACCCGCATACGTTTGGTTTCCGGTTCGAAGTCGTAAATGCCCCACTGGCTTATGACCGCCACGGGGCCCTTTCCAATCAGTCCCGCTTCCTGCCGAGTATTCCCGCCTTCAAGGTGTCCAACGGAAGTAATGAAATCAACTTTTTCGGGAAATCGCTCGGGTGTCTGGAGTCCCACGAGCACCATTTTTTCAGTCAGTGAAGACAAATCGTTGTTCCCGCCTGAGCCGGTTAACCGAGCCTTTGGATTGGTCAGGTCATTTCCTATATGGTGGGTGTTCACGTTTCCATACATGTCGACCTGTGCAAATCCGAGGAAGGCCATATCGACGTAGCCGTTGAAGGATTGACCGAAGGAATAGGCCATTTCCATCAAGACGGCAGACTTGCGCCAGGTGAGGGGGCATCCTACCGACCAGGGCATATCTCCCAGTATCGGATCCTGTCCTCCCGATTCATAGACCATGGTGATATTGGGTGCATGCGTCTTTCGTGCCAGGATGGCGGCTACCATGGGAAGTCCCGTTCCTACATAGACGACAGAGTCGTTCTCAATCTGTTGAGAAATCATATATGCAAGCATTTCCAGCGGATTTGCCGGTGTATCGCTATTCATGTGTCCTTACCTCCCTTAATAATAGATTCCCGGATCTTTATCGACGGTGTATTCCTCATAGGAAAAATCGATGTCTTCGTTGTCATTTTCTGCTGCCTTTGTCTGGCGTCTGGCCTCGGCAACCCATTTTGCACCGCCGAGTTTCTCGACAAATTCAAACTGGTCCTTCGTGTTCATGACCCATTCATCAAAGTGTTCTATGAACTTTTCCTCCTCCGGACTGGCGTAACGCAGGGTCTTTTCCCACCATTGACGTGACCAGTAATAGTAGCCCGGCATATTGCCCGGTACCGCTCCAAAGGGGAGCTCAACGACGGCATCGGCATAAATAAAAGGAATAACAATACCCTTCTTCCCATTACCATAGCGAAGCGAGGCTTCCGGAACGATTTCTTCCGCCGTGATAATGAGTTTCTTGGCGGCGATTGCCAGGGCGCTGTCGTTCACCACGGGCCCGTAGATAAAGGCATTTCCGAATTTATCGGCAACCTGAGCATGGATAACGGCAATATCAGGATAGAGTGCAGGGATAAATGCCACGGGATCGGAATCGTTTTTCAGGGGGTTCTGGATCGTTTTAATGTAGGGGTTGTATCTCATGATGTCGGAACCGAGCATCTGCTTGCTTATGAGGCCCGGCGCTCCAAGCTGGGCTGCCTTGAGTCCCAGCGCAACGCCACCGTGACTCCACTCGGAGAGAATCTTTACCTTCCCCTCTTTCAACTGACGGGAGTAGTTCCGGTCGGTCCCCCTCATCTCTGCGCCGATATAGGAATTGTGTGAATAGGCAACCGTTCCGTAATTGATCATATAGCTCTGATTTGTGTTCGGTGCCCCGATGGCCTGAAGATCTTTCTTTCCCTGACGCATCATCTCGAAATAAGCCTGATGAGGAGTCCGAACATAGGCGAAGCCCGCATCGCTCAATACATCACCGTCGCTTACATACTCGGCCACAGCCTCTTTCAACGATAACCGTTTATCCACTTTGCCGCGAGGCTTTTTGAGATGAGCAGCCCTGGCCGATTCAAAATCAACCAAACTGTCCAGGATTGAGGTGTCCTCGATATTGAGATTCTTGAGGGCCTCCTGATTGTAACTGAATTTGCTCATGAGTGTCTCCTTATTTTTTATGTAACACTATGAAAATATTGGTAGTTAATCGGACAGATATGCATTCGATGCCTATTTACAAACCCCCCTCACCGAAACGCAAAAAAGGTGCCACCGGGGGCATGAATTGCGCCGGAGAAAAAAGTTTCGTAATTTATATAGTAAATAGAAACATATAGAGGCGAAAAACTGTTAGAAAAGAGCACCGCTTTCCTACTACGGAACCCCTGCCGGTATTAGAATGTCCTGAAAAAGGTGCGATATCAGCACGGTAATTCATGGCATTGGTATACAATGGCTGGAATTATTTGCGAATGTCGGTGGCGTTCGTATATAGAACGTTCCGTTTGCAAGGCGCACGATTAGTTACATGAGTTCCTGCCGGCTCAGGTCCACCGCCCGATCTATTTCAGCTTTCAGTTTCGGGGGAAGACCCGGGATGTCGACGTTGAGAAAGCCCCTGACAATCGTTGCCGTTGCTTCGTCTTCCGTGAGGCCTCGTGACATAAGGTAGAATATCTCTTCCTGGGCTATCTTTCCCACTGCGGCTTCATGGGACATTTCAACGCCGTCCACCATACCGGTAAGTTCCGGTATTGCATGCATAGAGCCGCCTTTCAGGATGAGGCCGTGACATTCAAGGTGCCCCTTGACCCCCGGTTTCTCGCCCACCAGATCTCCCCGGGCAATAATATTTCCACCGTTCGTGATGGCGCGTGAGATGATTTCGGCCCTCGTATCTTTTCCTCTCAGGTAGACGCGGCCGCCGATATCGAGTTCCGTACCCGGACTCCCGACGAGAAGGCTGTAAAAACGGGCCACCGCTCCTTTGCCGTCGAGATAGGTCGTGGGATAAGACTGAATCGATTGCAGCGGTTTCATGCTCACGTAATTGCTGAGGAAGAGTCCCCCTTCCTCAACTTTTGCAACTGATCTGGGGCGTACGATCATCTTGTCGGCCCAGTTATGAATCATGGTAAAACTCAACTTTGCCTTCTTTTTTATAAAAAACTCCGAGACTCCGATATGAAGTCCCTTCGTTACATGACCGGCCGTTGCACAGCCGTTGATGATATGGAGTTCCGAACCTTCCTCGGCAATAATGATATTGTGAATATTCTGGATCGAACCATCTTTATCCAGATACAGGCAGGCCTGAACGGGGAAGGTTACCTTGCTCCCGGGCAGGGCCCTGATGACAAAGCCGTCATGGAGATCGAGATGGGCGCGGGCCGTGTATTTATCGGCGTCGACAGCGGCAAGTTTCCAGTAATACTCTTCGACCCAGCCATGTTTTTTCAGGGCCTCTTTTATGGGAATTACCTCAAGGCCGTCATCATGGGAAAGGGCGTAAATGGGGGAGGAATCTTTCTGGATAAAGGTCCCCGATCTCTCGCTCTCATCGGTATCGATGCCGGCGAAAAGCATCCGCTCTTTGTCCGCCTCGGAAAGTTTCCTCAGATCTTGTATGTTTTCGTGGACCGGAGCTGCAACGGAAAATGCATCAAGATCGATATCGGGTCCGATCGTTGCCTTTTTATCCTTCGCCCCGGCGGCCTTCTTGTCTAAACTGCGCATCGTATACACTCCCCATACCCCTCGTCCTTTATCTGCCTGAAAATCGCCGAGGGATTGCTCCTGCAGGCAAGCACGCCGTTGTAGAGGACCTGGCCTCTGTCGGCCGTCACGTAATCGAGGATAAAACCGGTATGGGTAATGATAAGTCCCATCTTCGGCCTTTCCCGGGCAATCTCCTTTTTCGACTTCTTGGCCGTCGAGTGGATGTTTTTGTGAAGAAGGTGATTTATCGTGTTTCCTATAAGAGCGATATTTTCGAGATCGACGCCCGATTCCGGTTCATCAAAGAGATAGAGGTCCGGATCCTGTGCCATCAACTGCAGAAGCTCGGATTTTTTGATTTCACCTCCCGAAAAACCCACATTGATATCTCGTCCCAGGAATTCGGAGAAGTTGATCTCCTCTGCCAGGGATTCCGTGTCTCCGCCATTGCTGCTGCAGATATCGATAAGTTGCCCCGTCTTGAGACCCTGTATGCTTGGCGGCCGCTGATAGGACATTCCGATACCCAACTCTGCTCTTTCATTGATATTCATGTGAGTAATGTCTTCGCCCTTGAAGGTTATTTTGCCCGAAATCACCTTATATCTGGGATAACCCATAATGGTCATCAGGAGGGACGTCTTCCCCGAGCCGTTGGGGCCGAAGAGGATGTGGGTCTCTCCCGGTCGAATTTCAAGATTAATATTTTTGAGGATTTCTCTTCTCCCCAGTTTAACCTTTAAGTCTTCAATTAATAACATATTATGTGCCTTCCGCAGGTTTTTGAAGCCCTCCTTCTCCTGCCTTTCTCTAAAAATGTCAAGTTAAATCTTTTCATCCTGTGCTCCATACTATATGCATCAAATAACTGCTGGCAAGGTAATTGCGATGATATTTCTTGCCTTTTTACCCTTCCTTCACTATAGATGACAACCTGAATTGAAAAGCGAGCGCATGCCCCGCTGCTTGCGGCGGGGGAAGCGAGAATATAAAACAAAGGTTTCCCTTAACAATCGGAGATTCCCCGTACCGTGTTGCGGCGAGATTCAATTCCGTGGGGAGTTGATAAGGAATGAGAGGAACAGAATTCATCCATCTCTGTCAGCCCGACTCCTGCAAGTCCTGCGGGGCCTGCTGCGGATTGTATAACTATGCCGACAGCAGGAGAGAATCGCTCCTGCTGCGTTTGAGAAGCAGAACGGAACTATTCCGCAAAACTGTGAGAGAGAAGTCAGACCTGACGGCCTTTTCCGATACAATCAAGGAAAGGGAGTCGCAGGATAAGCTCTACGAGGTAATCTATTGTTGTGAATACCTCGGTTTTCTGGATGACGATGAGAAACGGGTGGGATGTCTTCTTCATCCCCTCGCAAATAATGGTGTTGATCTCAGGGATGTATCCTTCTACGGGAGGGAACTCTGTGACGGGCACTTTTGCCCCAGCTACCACCACCTCTCCCGTGAGGAAAAGCGCGCCCTTATCAATATAATCGATGACTGGTATCTCTATGGACTCTGTGTTACCGATATCGACATCGTCAAGGAATACTTTCGATTTATCAGCGAAGGGATATACGAGGTTCCCGATCCCGAGAGGCTCTGTGAGGGTAAACTGAGGGAAATCGCCCACGAGTTTTTTTCCCTCAAGATATCATGGCCCTTCAGGTCTTCAGAGTCGAACCGTTTCGGAAAGTACTATTTTGACGGGTCCCAGTACATGATAAGTCATATAGATTACGATTCGCTCGGTGCCGAACGATCGAGGTATGACAAGATATTTTTATCCCTGACTTCCCGCTTCACATGCCGTGCGGAATTAGACAAGGCGGAAGCTATTATTCAGAGGAATATCGACGAGTTCATATCCTGTTATTGTGAGAAATGTTGACACCTTTTAATGTTTACGTTAGTGTTTAAAAGATTGGAGTATTGCGTGTTGAAAGATATGAAAAAAAGAGTACTTTACTCAAAGGACAGTATTGACAGGCGTGTGAAGGAACTTGCCGATATCCTCTCACATGACTATAAGGGAAAAGACGTTGTTATCATCTGCGTCTTAAAGGGTGCCTTTATTTTTCTGGCAGATCTCACGAGATATCTTGAGATGACCTATGTAGTGGACTTTGTCAGGCTATCAAGCTACGGTTCCCAGTCGGAGAGCTCAGGTACCGTTACCGTGACAAAGGATATCGAAGTTTCGATTGCAGGGCGTGATGTCATTATCCTTGAGGATATCGTGGATACGGGGACAACCCTTGTCTGGCTCAGGAATATGCTGGAAAAAAGAAACCCCGCCTCTGTAAAAATATGTACATTGATAGACAAAAAAGAGAGAAGGTCTGTCGAGATCGATGCCGATTATGTGGGATTTGACCTGGCTGAGGGATTCGTTGTTGGATACGGCCTCGATTTTAATGAGAAGTTTCGCTGTCTTCCCTCGGTGTACGTCATAGAGGAGTAGAAATTTGATCATACAATGCGACAGGTGCAAGACAAAATACAGCTTTGATGAGGACTCAATCGAAGGTGAGGGTTTCTGGGTGAGGTGCACCCGCTGCGACAATGTCTTTTTTCAGGAAAATCCCCTGGCCGATATTGTTTACCCCCTGGGGGATCTGGTTGAGCCGGAGGGAGAAGGAGATGAGGCGATCGTCGATGATTTGAGCATGATCATCGATGAAATTGAAAGGGGGGATGAGAGGGGAATCAGTGAAAAAATAGAAGATATTTACGCTCCCGAAGAGAGAGAGACTCCCCTGAAAGAGAAGGTAACTCTCAAGAAGAAAAAGGTGCTCTGGTCCCCCCTGGAACTGATTGCCTATCTCGTTGCTG
>Ga0272441_10002743_pt1 | contig 35058 bp, 30 predicted proteins | sample SSMProp6N_FD_193582 | JGI IMG/M metagenome (GOLD analysis project Ga0272441, IMG submission 193582) | Marine sediment archaeal communities from Little Sippewissett salt marsh, Falmouth, MA, United States - SSM-Prop-6N | ecosystem: Environmental > Aquatic > Marine > Wetlands > Sediment ... | reverse complement strand
TCATGAGACCGGATACCATAATGGAGCGGGAAACGGGATTCGAACCCGCGACCCTCAGCTTGGAAGGCTGATGCTCTAGCCACTGAGCTACTCCCGCTTTCAAAAATGGTGGAGGGGGAAGGATTTGAACCTTCGTAGGCTCCGCCGGCAGATTTACAGTCTGCTCCCTTTGACCACTCGGGAACCCCTCCAGAATCTCTCTATCAAATGGAGCTGGCGATGGGACTTGAACCCGCAACCTGCTGATTACAAATCAGCTGCTCTACCGATTGAGCTACGCCAGCAATTTTCAATCACCTGTACAAAGAACCGTGGATGCTCCGCCACATACCGGATGTCATCCTGACGCCGATGCCGAAGTTGCATCCCCCACGGGGTCTTGCAAAGAAAAACCAAATCCGGTCTTTACGGTACATCATATTTGGTCTCAAAACGGCCTGCGCCACTGTAAATACGAAAATGTCAGACTATAGTTTTTATATACCCCTTTGTCAAGTACTATTTTGGATCCCGTACCAAAAAGTTATCATGTCTCACCAAAGACATGGGCAGAGAATATGTAGATCTTCGTCTCCCTGTCTCTCCAGGCGTTACCGGACAGTCCTGCCTTATGGCATGTCTCTTTCAGAAAGGACATCCTGTCCCAGCGGTGTTCCGTCGCCACCTGCGGGAGCAGCAGCCCCGACTGGAATCCCCTGACGATATAGATGCCGTGCCTGCCGACGACAATATCCTCTACATCCGCTATCTCTTTCAGGGGCGTCAGGACCGATATCTCAATGGCCAGATCACCCATCTCTCCCTCTTTCAGGGGAGGAAACCTGGGATCGTCAAAGGCCGCCGCCTGCGCCATTTCGCTCACCGTCTCATAGAGGGGCTTCACCGCCTTGATATACCCGATACACCCGCGGAGATGTCCCCGCTTTTTCAGTGTCACAAAGGCGCCCATAGGCTCCTTAAGCACTTCCGACTCCACGGTCATCTGCGGCGTACCCCCATCGGCCAGTCCGGACGCAATGCTGCTCCGGGCAATCTCAAGGAGCCGGTCCCGGTCTGCCTTGCCGAGGACCTCATCCTCACGTTCCCGGTCTCCATCCGCTTCGGTTTCATAGAAGACGGCGGCGGCATAGCCGACAACACTGCTCTTGTCACCCGTCACATCTCCCGAGTTACGGTAGTTGACCACACACGATCCATCGGCACCCATCTGCTGAGCCGCCATCATGGTCACCGCAATCGGTCCGCCGCCGCAGGCCTCACAGGCACCCGTTCGCAGATCCCTTAGGAGACCCGCAGAATCCATCTTCTTCATGTGGTCGAGCACCAGAGAGTCCAACTCGACGGCCCTTTCATACTCCTTAAAATGCGAAAGATCGGAACTTCCCACAATGAGGGCATCGCGGCCCTCTAAGGCCCCGGCAAGGGCCCCCGCCAGCTCCCTGCAGGTCTTCTCGTCCTGCACACCCATGACGATGGGAACAAACCTGAAGGCCCCCAGTACCACCTGCAGAAAGGGGAGTTGGATCTCGACGGAATGTTCCTGCCGGTGGGCATCGGGAGTGAAGGATATCATGCCGCTGTGTGATTCTATTTGCCGTGCCGTTTCCCTGTCTATGGGGACAACCCCCAGGGGCGTTTCGTAGCCACCCCCGCCATAGATGGAAGCCCCCTTGAAAAAGGCACGGTGACTGGGCCCTATGACCACAACGGTATCAAACCGCCGTCCCTCGATGAGCTTGTAGGCATGGGCGGCAACCTGCCCCGAATAGGCATACCCGGCATGGGGTGATACGATGGCATTCACCCGTCCATGGACCGTCACAGCGGGAACCCTGTCCAGATATTTCTCTATGTCATTCCGCAATCGCCCGGGATTGCCGGGATACCACGACCCCGCAATGAGCGACTTTCTAACGCCCTGTTCCACGATTTTTATCCCTTCTCCCTGTCCGGATGACAGCGGCATAAGGAGATACACAGCGAACAGACAAAGGATTGTAGGGGAAAATCTGCCCGGTATCATGAAAAGCAATTCCCTGCAAGTCAGAGTAGTGTATAAACGATTAACCATCCTGTCAAGATGGTATTCGCATAGAAGACCCCTTTTCCCTCTGAATGTCAATAAAAAATATTGACTAATGCTCCCGTTCGTGTATAAAGAAGCCACCCTTGATTGTTTACCCCCGAGATGAACATTTCCATTGGGAGATGTCACAATAAAAACTGGAGGTTCACTATGAAAGTACGGATTGCCATCAATGGTTTTGGTCGGGTCGGCCGATATATGGTCAGGGCCTGTCTGGGAAGGGAAGACATTGAAATTGTTGCCATAAATACGCGAGGCAAGGCAGAGACCATTGCGCACCTCCTGAAATACGATTCCGTCCACGGCAAAATCAGCGCAGATGTCGCTACTGAGGGAAACGCACTCATCGTCGACGGCGGGGCGATTCAGGTTACCAACGTAACGGATAACCTTGCAAATCTCCCCTGGAAGGACATGGACATCGATGTCGTCATCGAATCGACAGGAAAATTCAGAACCAGTGAAACCTGTACACCCCACCTCGAAGCGGGTGCAAAGAAGGTAATCATAGCGGCCCCCGGCAAGGGCATCGACGGCAGCTTCGTCATGGGTGTCAATGAGAAGGACTATGACCCCGAACGACACAACATCATATCCAACGCGTCGTGCACCACCAACTGCCTTGCCCCGGTCGTCAAGGTCATCAATGACAACTTCACCGTCGTCAAGGGATTGATGACAACGGTTCACTCCTATACCATGGATCAGAGACTGCTCGACGGGTCCCACAAGGACCTGCGGCGTGCACGGGCCGCCGGCATGTCCATCGTACCTACATCGACGGGTGCAGCAAAGGCGGTGGCAGAGGTCATCCCCTCACTGAAGGGAAAACTGGACGGACTGGCACTGAGAGTCCCCACGCCGAATGTGTCGCTCGTCGACCTGGTTGCCGAAGTGGGACAGACGGTGACGGTGGCAGATGTCAATGGGGTCTTGAAATCGGCCGCCCAAGGAGAACTGAAGGGCATCATGGCATTCTGTGAAGAAGAACTGGTGTCGGTCGACTTTACCAGTGATTCCCAATCATCCATTGTGGACGGGCAGTTGACAAAGGTCATCGAAGGAAATCTCGTCAAGATCTTTTCATGGTATGACAACGAAAGCGGTTTTACCTGCAGGATGAGAGACCTGGCGGTCTATATTGGACAGCAGATCAAGAGGTAGGCCATGATACGTCCCCTCATCGCAGCAAACTGGAAGATGAATATGACGACGGGTGAAGCCGTCGCCTTTGCAAGGCAACTGGTGCAGGAGTTTCCCCGGCTCGAAGACAGGGTCGTGGTTATTGCACCCCCCTACACGGCACTCTACCCCGTGGCCGCGATAGTAGGGAATTCGCCCATTCACCTGGCGGCGCAGAATCTCCACTGGGAAGAGGCGGGGGCCTTCACGGGCGAGATTTCGGCATCCATGCTCACAGACATCGGCTGCACCCATGTCCTCGTGGGGCATTCGGAGCGGCGGACCCTCTTCGACGAAGGCGATGACGAGGTAAACAGAAAGACACTGACGGCACTGGCTACGGGGTTGCAGCCCATTGTCTGCGTCGGCGAGACACTCGATGAACGGGAATCGGGCCGCACCTTCGATATTCTGGCACGGCAGATAAAAGAGGGATTGAATAATATCTCTCCTGATGATATACAGGGCGTTACTCTTGCTTACGAACCCGTATGGGCAATCGGTACCGGAAAGACGGCAACGACGGAACAGGCCGAAGAGGCCCACCGGTTTATACGGGGGGAAGTGAGTAGAATCTTCGGTGAGGAAGCGGCCGCACAGGGGGTGATCCTCTACGGCGGGAGCGTGAAACCGGACAACATTGCGGGACTGATGGATCAACCCGACATAAACGGTGCCCTCGTTGGCGGTGCCAGTCTCGATTTCGAGTCCTTTGCGAAGATTATCAGATATTAACACAGTAACCGAGGAGATTACAAAGCCTTGCATACATTTCTAATCATTATACATATTCTGGCCTGTATCGCCATGATACTCGTCGTTCTCCTGCAGACCGGAAAGGGCGCCGATATGGGGGCGGCCTTCGGCGGATCGAGCCAGACAGTATTCGGAAGCAGTGGACCGGGGACCTTTCTCGGCAAGATGACAACGGCCATCGCCGTCATCTTTATGCTGACGTCCCTCTCTCTTGCCTACATGGCATTTCACAAACCGGTGTCCACGCTGGAGGATACCGCGCTCCCGGTAGCGGAAGAGACGGTGCCTGCCGATCAGGGCAGTACCCCCGCCCCGGGTGAAACAGATACAACAGAGACACAGTAGTCGTTCTTTCAAGGCCGAAGTGGTGGAATTTGGTAGACACGCTATCTTGAGGGGGTAGTGGGCAACGCCTGTGCGGGTTCAAATCCCGCCTTCGGCACCATTGTAATAGAGTGAGGGTTGACCGATCCGTGGTCAACCCTTTTTCTTTTTGAGGGACCGCTGCAGCAATTGAGATTGGCACCCATCGACTGCACGGCGTCTATACACGGCACCGGCAGCCCCATAAGCTCCCGGCAACGCGTCACCGGTCCCGTACTGTCAGATGAGGTGCTCGATCAGTATCTTGAGGCCGATGCCGACAAGAATGACACCGCCCGCTATCTCGATGGGCCGCCCCCCAATCCTCCCCAATCTGTCTCCGAAGAGCATGCCGACGACGGTCATCACGAAGGCAACGACACCGATGACGACACTGGGATAGATGATACCGATATCGAGAACGGCAAAGCCCAGTCCCACGGCGAGGGCATCGATACTCGTTGCGATGGAGAGCACCACCAGACTGCCGCCCCTGGTGGGGTCACTGTATGTGACGGGGTCCTCCTTCCTGCAGGCGTCGACGATCATCTTCCCGCCGATACCGGCCAGCAGAAGAAAGGCAATCCAGTGATCATAGGCATCTATGTAGGAAGCAACGGTTCGCCCCGCCATCCATCCCAGGATGGGCATCATGAACTGAAAGAATCCGAAATGAAATGCCAGGCGAAGGGTCCTGCGGAGAGAGAATCCTCTCGCCGAAAGACTGACACCGACGGAAACGGCGAAGGCGTCCATACCCAACCCGATGGCGATAAGAACTGTGGAAAGAAAACTCATAGAGACCGTCCGATTTCATCGTTCTGCCGACAACGGACATACCCCTACAACCCGGGGTACCAACGAAGGCAGTACTGACATACTATACATTCATAGACAGAAAGGCAACGGTCCAGATGTCCGGCATGGACGTATCGTCGATGGTAGCACCGGGCGATACAGGGCGCCCTGCGCCGGGATACCATCCACGGGGCACATGACGCACCCTATTACGTGCTTGACTTACCAGACGATCTTGTCTATACTCCCACCGCTTGACTATCCGGTGCGGTAAAGTATAATAACACGTAACTACATGCTTTTCATCGAAGATGGGGAGAAAGGAGAATTTTCATGAAGAAACACTGGCTATGGATACTGATGGTGGCGGTTGCCCTTGCAAGCGCTCCCTGGGCCTTTGCGGCGGAAAAGGTTTATATCAACGGAATCGATCCGAATTTTCCTCCCTTTGGCTATGTGGATAAAAAGGGTGTGCCCGATGGATTTGACGTAAAATCGGTGGACTGGATCGCCAAGGAGATGGGATTCAAGGTCACCCATAAACCCATGGACTGGGCCGGTATCATACCGAGCCTGCGGGCAAAAAAGATAGACCTCATCGCCTCAGGATTAAGCATGAACGATGAGCGAAAAAAAGTGATCAACTTCACCATTCCCTACTGGATCATCAAGCAGGTAATCGTGGCACCCAAGGACTCCAACCAGACGGTGGACCAGCTCCTGTCAAAGGGAAACAAGATCGGCGTCCAGCGAGGCACCACCGAGGCCAAATGGATCGAAGAGAATCTGATCAAGAAGGCGGGAAAGAAATTCACCCTCGTGCACTATGACTCCGCCCCCCTGGCCGTCATGGACGTAGTCAACGGTCGAATCGCAGGCGCAGCGATGGATGATGCACCCGCCAAAGATGCGGCCCGCAAGAAACCCGTCAAGATCGTGGGAACCTTCGGTATGGAAGAAGAGGAATTCGGCTATGCCGTCCGCAAGGAAGACACCGAACTGCTCAACATGCTGAACGAAGGGCTGAAGAAACTGATGGCCTCTCCCTACTGGGAAGAATTAATAGCCACATACAAACCCTGATGCTGGTTTCATAAAGTAGATATCAGAAAAGAGAAGGCATCGGGATGCAAATCCTGATGCCTTCCTGTTTATTGGATGGTATGACAGAAAGCCTCACAGCAATATATACCGCATTGCCCTATCTCTGGCAGGGAGCCCTTGTCACCATTGCCCTGATTGTGGGGGCCATGGTACTGGGTCTCTCTCTCGGCGTCATTCTCGCCGTTGGTCAGGTGTATGGCACACGCTTCATCAAGGCGATAATAGCCCTCTATGTATGGTTTTTCCGGGGGATACCGCTCCTCGTGTTCCTCCTCCTCTTTTATTTTGGTCTCTTTCCCTTATTACATATAAATCTCTCGGCCTTCACCGTCTCTGCAATGGTTCTCGGCCTGATCAGCGCCGCCTATCAGTCGCAGATCATCCGCGGGGCAATCCTGTCACTGCCGGCGGGACAACTGAAGGCCGCACGATCACTGGGGATGAGCGACACAAAGGCGATCGCCCTTATTATTCTTCCTCAGGCATTGCGGTTATCGATCCCCGGCTGGTCAAACGAATACTCCATCGTCCTGAAGGACTCCGCCGTTGCCTACGCGCTGGGTGTGACGGAGATAATGGCCCGTGCCCACTTCGTGGCATCGAGGACATACGAGCATCTCCCCCTCTACTTTGCCGCCGGCGTCATATTTCTGATCCTCACCTATCTCGGTACCAAGGGGCTGAGACTGCTTGAAGAGAAGGTTCGTATCCCGGGATATTCCAGATAAGGTAATATATGATGACAGAGAAAGAGCCCGTCCTTCGGGTAGAACACATGACAAAAAGATACGGAGGGAAGACAGTCCTCAGGGACGCCACCCTTTCCGTCCGTAAGGGGGAGCTGAAGATGCTGATCGGCCCCTCGGGCGGGGGGAAGAGCACCCTCCTCCAGTGCATAAATTTCCTCGTAACCCCAGATAAGGGCCGTATATGGCTTAAGGGACAAGAGATCGTCAAGGCCAGAAAGCGTGAACTCTATGCATACCGCCAGAACGTGGGCATGATATTTCAGGACTTCAATCTCTTCGACCACCTGACGGCCCTGCGCAATGTCGAGATCGGCCTTATCAGAGTAAAAAAGATGGCCCGAGACCGGGCCCGGCAGAAGGCCATGGAGGAGCTCGATCGAGTGGGACTCGGCGAACATATAGACAAATACCCGGCACAGCTGTCGGGGGGACAGAAGCAGCGGGTATCCATAGCCCGCGCCCTCGCCATGGATCCCGAGGTCATGCTCCTCGATGAACCGACATCGGCACTGGACCCCGAACTGATATCGGAGGTCCTTGCCGTCATAAAGGTGCTCCGTGCAAACGGCATGACAATGATCATGTCCACCCACCAGATCGGGTTCGCCCGGGAAATGGCCGATGAGGTCGTCTTTCTCGAAAATGGCCGCATCGTTGAAATGGGATCGTCGGAAAAGATCTTTAGTCAGGCGGAAAATCAACGGACACAGGAATTCTGTTCCAAGATCATAGAATTATACGGGAACGCTCGCTGATATGGAAGAACTCTTTTTCATCAAGAACGATGTCCTGCCGCTCCTGGGACAGGGTATGATTATCAGTATCAAGCTGATTATTCCCTCGGCCATCTTCGGTTTGTTGATCGGCATAATTGCAGGCATCCTCCGGGTCTTCGGCGGTTTCATTACCAGAAAGGCAGTCGATACCTATGTGATCCTCTTCAGGGGATTTCCCCTGGTGGTGCAGCTCTTCATCTGGTATTTCGGTCTACCCTATCTGGGTATCTACCTGTCGCCCTACACGGCCGCCGTCCTGGGTTTTTCGCTATGCAGCGGTGCCTATCACTCCGAATATATACGGGGGGCCCTTGCATCGATCAAGACGGGCCAACTCCTGGCGGCACGGGCACTCGGTTTTCCCAAGACACGGATGATTATGTCCATTGTGCTGCCACAGGCAATCCGCCGTGCCCTGCCAGGCTGCGGCAATGAGATCATCTACCTGATCAAGTATTCCTCACTGGCATACATGATCACCTGCATAGAGCTGACGGGCAAGGGACACACCATCGCCTCGGAGACCTTCAAATTTACCGAAATATTCCTCATCGTGGGTGCCATTTACCTCTTTTTGACCACCGTTGCCAGCTGGATACTCCGGTACTGTGAATCGCGTCTCCGTCTCCCCGGTTTCGAGCAGTACAGCATGTAGACGAAGGACCCTTCCATGTCACACTATTCACCCATTACACCGGACATACTGGATGCAATCGAAGCGGCCGTCGGCGCCGGTTGCATCGTCAGGGATACCGAAAAACTCGTCGAATACGGAAAGGATTCGGGCGACATGTCCTGCACGCCGGAACTCGTCGTCGAAGCCCAATCGTCGGAACAGGTAGCGGGACTCCTTCGCCTCGCCAATATGCACAGGTTCCCCGTGACTCCCCGGGGGCTCGGTACCGGTCTCGCCGGGGGATCGGTTCCCCTCCATGGGGGAGTACTCCTGTCGATGGCCGGCATGAACCGCATACTCGCCATCGAGGAGGACAATCTGACCGCCACCGTCGAACCGGGGGTGCTCAATCTGGACCTCAAGGAGGCCGTTCGCCGGAAGGGACTCTTTTATCCCCCCGACCCCGCCAGCCTCGACACATCTTCCATAGGGGGCAATGCGGCCACCAATGCGGGCGGTCCCTCCTGTGTCAAATACGGGACGACACGGGATTATATCCTGGGCATCGAGGCGGTCCTCCCGTCGGGGGAAACGATCAGGGCAGGCGTCACAACGAGAAAGGGTGTGGTGGGCTACGACCTGTTGAGACTGATTGTGGGTTCCGAGGGCACACTGGGCGTTATCACCGAGCTGACACTGAAACTGATACCCCATCCCCCGGCAATCATGACGATGGTGGCCTTTTTCAGCGATCTCCCTGCGGCAATGAGGGCCGTCATGACCATACTGATGAAGGGTCATATCCCCTGTGCCATTGAATTCATGGACAGGAAATGCATCACACTGGTGCGGGACCTTCTCCCCTTCGAAGAGATGGATCGAACCGGGGCCTTTCTCCTCGTTGAAACCGACGGCACCCCCGATATCTGCGCACGTGACATCGAGATGATGGGTCATGTCTGCCTGGAATGTGCGGCCATGAATGTGATCATGGCCCCCGACTCGGTGAAGCGGAACCGCATGTGGGACGTCCGCCGGGAGGTGTCACTGCGGATAGAGAACAGTTTCCCCCTCTATATACCCGAAGACGTGGTACTGCCCCTGGGCAAGATCGCCGATTTCGTGGCCTGCCTCCCCGAATATGAGAAGGCCTACGATATGAACATATTCGCCTTCGGTCACGCCGGCGACGGCAACATTCACCTGAATATTACTGCAGACGATCGGCAATCGAGACCACGCGTGGAAGGGGGGATCGAGAGTCTCCTGCAGCGCGTCATAGACATGGGGGGGACCATATCGGGAGAGCACGGGATCGGCATTGCCAAGCGGCGCTACCTCCCGCTGGAACTCTCCACCGAGAGCATCCGCATGCAGCGGGCAATCAAGGGGATCTTCGACCCCTCCACCATACTCAATCCGGGAAAGATTTTCTGATCAACCGGCCTTGACAAGCATTTTCCTTGCGAAGGCACGGGCATCGTCCAGGTCAGACTCGTCGGGATGCCCGAAGGCACTCTGCGCCTCTTCACACCACGGTCTGTTTGCCGGTTCCTTGGCAAGATTCTCGATGACCTTGGGATTCACCTCACCCCTGCACCCGAAGGTCCCCAATACACAGGCCCGGGAAGCAAGGCTCACACCGTGTTCAATAGCCGTCCGTGCCTTTTCGTTACCCCGCGCCGAACCGTGGGTCGAGAAGAGTGCCAACTTCTGGCCATCGGCCAGACCCTTCAAAAAGGACTGCGCCTTCGCAGGGACACTGTGGACATGCACCGGAAAGCCACAGAAAATCATATCATAGCCATCCACATGCCGTGCCTCCTCGATGGGCATGATATGGGCATCGACATGCACCGCATCATAAATGGCGCGCGACACCTTTTCAGTGTTTCCCGTTTGCGAAAAGTATGTTATCAGTACCCTCATCAATTCCTCCTTGCACGGTCCTGATTGTCGGATATACTGTATTTACCGGGATATTACAAGGAGATTTCGGTTCCTGTACCGATTGTTTGCAGATTTCCATGAAGGCTGCCCAGAGTGCGGGCAGGGGGAGTTTTATATGAATGACAGAGACACCACAGACATGACCCTCTTCGTCAGGACCTCCGGCGAGGACATCACCGGCTGGCAGCGGCAGAAGATCGTCGATGCCCTGATCCGTGAAACGAATGTGGATATCGATACTGCGCAGGAGATCAGCAGGGATGTTGAACGGCAGATCATCGGCTCCGGGATAGAACACCTGACGGCCCCCCTTATCAGGGAACTGGTCGATGCAAAGCTCATGGAGCGGGGGCTCGAGGGGGCCACGAGGATGCACGCCCGTATCGGATTTCCCCTCTATGACGTGGGGCAACTGCTCTCCTACCGCAACAAGGAAAACGCCAATGTCCCCCACAGTCCCGAGGGGACCAACCTGACACTGGCTGAGGGAATCAAGCGGGAATATGCCATCCTTACTGTCTTTTCAGACGATGTGGGATACGCCCACATGACCGGTGACATCCATATACACAACCTGGGATACATAGACAGGCCCTACTGCGCCTGCCAGTCACTGGAATATATCAAGAAGTTCGGGGTCAATCTCCCCAATTCTCTGGCGGTGACGGCGCCGGCAAAACACGCGGAAGTGCTGTTGATACATATGATCAGATTCGCCGCCGCCCTCCAGGGAAATTTTGCAGGGGCCGTCGGATGGTACGGCGTCAATCTCTTCTTTGCCCCCTATCTTGACGGTCTCAGTTCCCGGGAGGTGACACAGCTCTCCCAGATGCTCATCTATGAGTTCTCGCAGCAGGCCGTCGGCAGGGGGGGACAGACCATGTTCACCGATATGCACCTCTACTGGGAGGTCCCGCACCATCTCGAGGCCGTGCCGGCCATAGGTCCCGGCGGTCAGTACACGGGAAAGACCTATGGAGCCTACGCCGCAGAGGCACAGCGCTTCGTGCGGGCAATCTTCGAGGTGTACCGGGAGGGTGACGCCGCCGGACGTCCCTTTGTCTTTCCCCGCCCCCTGGTCCATATTACCGACAAATTTTTCCAGACACCGGGGCATGAGGAATTTCTCCACCTCATCTGCGATGTGGCCGCCGAAAAGGGAAACACCCATTTCGTCTTCGACAGGGGACAGCAGGTCAATATATCGGAATGCTGCCGCCTCGACTGCTCGACCGACGGCGGAGAGGGGGCCAACATCGCGCACCCCGAGAACATGCGATACTTCGCCCTCCAGAATGTCTCCATCAACCTCCCCCGGCTGGGATACCGGGCCGACGGCGATGACGAGACCCTCTTTTCACTGATCACCGAGGCACTGACACTGGCGGCGAAGGCACACAGCGAGAAGAAGGCATTCATAGAAGGGCTCATGTCCCTCGGTACCGAGGGCCCCCTGTCGCTCCTCACCATGGAAAAGGACGGATCTCCCTATCTCCAGATGAGCAGGGTGAAATATCTCACAGGGATGGTGGGGCTCAACGAACTGGTCGAAATTCACCGGGGGAGTCAGCTCCACGAGGACACCGCTGCCCGGACCTTTGCACTGCAGGTGATCACACACATGAAGGACGTCATCGACGGTCTTGGCAAGGCATATGGTAGCTGTCTCGGCCTGCAGCAGACCCCTGCCGAGAGTACCCCCTACCGGTTTGCCCGCCTCGATCTCAAGCACTTCTCACCCCGGTCGGGGCGCTTCGTGAAGGGAGACATCGCGCGGGGCGAGGTATACTACACCAACTCGACGCACCTGGCCGTCTCGGCGGACGTCAGTCCCATCGACCGCGTTACCGTCGAGGGCACCTTTCACCCCTTTATCGAGGGTGAAACCATATCTCCCCTGTGGCTCGGCGATGCACGCCCGTCGAAGGAATCACTGGCTGATTTCATTATCAGGGTGTTCAGGGAAACGGAAAACCAGCAGATCGTCTTCGCACCCGAATTTACCACCTGCCTTGCCTGCAACAGGACGACCAGGGGTCTTGCAGACCGCTGCGGGCACTGTCAGTCCGACGACGTGGCGGGAATCACCATGATCACCGGATATTACTCCCGGATCTCGGACTGGAATAAGGGGAAAGTCGCCGAATTACGTGACAGAAAAAGAATGGACCGGTTCGGCTAAAAGCCCCGTCGCCACCTTGACATATACAGGGGTCATCCATATATTATGGTAAAATTTAATGGTTTCAGAGATATGGAAGACACCGAAGATATCATAATCCAGATATTCAAAGAGAGCAGTCACCTGAAGCAGGTCTTCATCAATGAAAATCTCTCGACAGTCGTCAGAGTCGTCGATGCCGTTATAGCGACGCTGAAGCAGGATAAAAAGATCCTCCTCTTCGGCAATGGCGGCAGTGCTGCAGACGCGCAGCATCTTGCCGCGGAATTTGTCAATCGATTCATGATCGAGCGGCCGCCCCTTCCGGCTATATCACTCAGCACGGACACATCGGTCATAACGAGTATCGCCAATGATTACGACTATGCCGACATATTTGCGAAGCAGATACGGGCCATCGGCCAGCAGGGAGACATCGCCTGGGGTATCAGTACCAGCGGTTCTTCTCCCAATGTCGTCAGGGCACTGGAGACGGCGAACAAGATGGGAATGACAACCATCGCATTCACCGGAAAGGACGGGGGCACCATGATATCCCTGGCCGATTATACCCTCAATGTCTCTTCCACAAGCGTTCCGCGTATTCAGGAGGTCCATATAACGGCGGGACACGCGATATGCGAAATGGTGGACTACAAGCTCTTCAAAAGACCTGATTCATAATGGAGAGGGACGGAACGGTTATGGCACGAAAGGCAAGTGAGAAACAGAAGAAGAAAGGCGTGGATGTCCGCATAGAGGAACGCGAAAGCGAGGAGAAGCAGGACCCTTCGGACACCCTGGAACAGGCGCAGAGAGAGGCGGCAGAGAATTATGACCGGTTCGTCCGTCTCAGTGCTGAACTCGACAATTACAAGAAACGGACCGCCAGAGATCGTGCGGATCTGGTGAAATACGCCAACGAGCGTCTTATCAGGGACATATTGCCCATCAAGGACAGCATGGAACGTGCACTGGATCAGGTGTCCAGTTCCGATGACCTTGCCGCCTTCGTCAAGGGACTAGGGCTGATACACGAGCAGCTGACCCTGACACTGGGGAAAAACGGTGTTGAAAAGATAGAGACAGCGGGCAGGGATTTCGACCCCACCGTTCACGAGGCCATGCTGCAGGTTGACACCGACGAGTGTGATGCCGATAATAAGATTGCTGACGTATATGAAACGGGATACCTGCTCAACGGCAGGTTGCTGAGGCCGGCCAAGGTATCCATCATGAAATATAGCAAAGAGAATTCTGAAGAGTAGATAGAGACGTAAGGAGGTCTATTAAAAAAATGGGAAAGATTATTGGGATTGATCTTGGAACGACAAACTCATGCGTGGCCATCATGGAGGGGGGAGACCCGGTGGTCATCACCAATCAGGAGGGAACGAGAACCACGCCATCGGTGGTTGCCTTTGCCGATAACGGAGAGCGCCTGGTGGGACAGACGGCCAAGCGCCAGGCGGTAACCAATTCCGAAAATACCGTCTACGCCGTCAAGCGACTGATCGGGCGGAAGTATGACTCCCGGGAAGTGCAGTACGATATCACCATCAGCCCCTTCAAGATCACCAAGGCACCAAATGACGACGCACAGATAACGACGCGGGGAAAAGATTACACGGCTCCGGAGATATCCTCGATGATACTGGCCAAGATGAAACAGACGGCCGAGGATTACCTGGGAGAGAAGGTGACCGACGCGGTCATCACCGTCCCCGCATACTTCAACGACTCGCAGCGGCAGGCGACAAAGGACGCGGGGAAGATAGCGGGCTTGAACGTCCTGAGAATCATCAACGAGCCGACGGCGGCCTCACTGGCCTATGGTCTCGACAAGAAGAAAGACGAAAAGATCGCCGTATTCGATCTCGGCGGCGGCACCTTCGACATCTCCATCCTCGAACTGGGTGACGGCGTATTCGAGGTGAAATCGACCAACGGCGACACCCATCTGGGGGGAGAGGACTTCGACCAGAAACTCATCGATTACATCGCCGACGAATTCAAGAAGGACCAGGGCATCGACCTGAGGAGCGACAAGATGGCCCTGCAGCGTATCAAGGAAGCGGCTGAAAAGGCAAAGATGGAGCTCTCCACGTCCATGGAGACGGACATCAATCTCCCCTTTGTAACGGCAGACGCCTCCGGTCCCAAGCACCTGAACATGAAGCTGACACGGGCCAAGTTGGAGATGCTCGTCGCCGATCTCATCGCGCGCCTGGAAGCCCCCTGCCGGACGGCACTGAAGGATGCGGGTTTGAGCCCGGGAGACGTCAATGAAGTGATCCTCGTGGGAGGCATGACACGGATGCCGGCGGTACAGAAGAAGGTAAAGGATGTCTTCGGGAAAGAGCCCAACAAGGGGGTCAATCCCGATGAGGTGGTCGCCGTCGGTGCCGCCATTCAGGCAGGCGTGCTGACGGGAGATGTCAAGGATGTCCTCCTGCTGGATGTCACCCCCCTGTCACTGGGTATCGAGACACTGGGTGGCGTCATGACCACACTGATAGAGAAAAACACCACCATCCCCACCAAGAAGAGCCAGACCTTTTCGACGGCAGCCGATAATCAGCCCGCCGTGAGCATCCATGTCCTCCAGGGAGAACGACCCATGGCGGCGGACAACAGGACGCTGGGAAGATTCGAGCTCACCGGTATTCCGGCGGCACCAAGGGGTGTCCCTCAGATCGATGTCTCCTTCGACATCGATGCCAACGGCATCGTCCATGTCTCTGCCAAGGATCTGGGAACGGGGAAGGAACAGAGCATCAAGATCACCTCTTCAAGCGGTCTGTCCGAGGAGGAGATAGACCAACTGGTCAAAGAGGCCGAGGCCCACGCCGAAGAGGACAAAAAGAAGAAGGAACTCATCGAAGTGAGGAATCAGGCGGACACGCTGGTATACAGTGTGGAAAAGAACCTGAAGGACATGGGAGATCAGGTGGACGCCGCAGAGAAATCCCGCATCGAAGAGGCCGTTGCCAAGGTCAAGACGGCCATGGAGTCGGGCGACCTGGAGGCCATCAAGGCGGCGCAGGAAGAGCTGACACAGGCATCACACAAGCTTGCAGAGGCCATGTACGCCAAGGCGTCGGCACAGGGAGACGCCGCCGGTGCCGAGGCTCAGGCGGAACAGGCCGGCCCGGCACAGGGCGATGACGACGTGGTTGACGCAGATTTCGAAGAGGTAAACAAGGAATAGACAGGATTACCGCTCACCGGGGGACAGGCACGCTGTGTCCTGTCCCCTTTTTTTGTTTTGATTTCGCCGCGGTTTTGTGTAAAGTCTGACATAGAGACTCTTGACGAAAGTACACGAAAAGGATGCACGGCACGATGCGTACCATAATCGCACTGTTCGTGGCGATACCCCTCCTGCTGCCGGTCTGTGCAACTCCCATTGAGGGAGATACCACCGGTCATCACATAGAGTTATTGCGGGACCGGGAATATTTTGCGGAACTGGTGGAGGCGATAGACGTGGCGCGGAGCGAGGTCGTCATGGCCTTCTTTCTGTTCAAGACACAGGAGGGCGGAAAGACCCCTCCCGACATACTCCTTCGTCACCTGCTCAGGGCGGCCCATCGGGGTGTGGCGATACGGATTCTGCTCGAGAGGGGAAAGAGCGCGGCATCGACAGTCGATAAAACCAACAGAGAGACGGCACGGAGACTGAGAGAGCAGGGAATCGAGGTCTCCTTCGATACCCCGCGCAGGACGACACATACCAAGGTCGTCGTTATCGACCGGCGATATACCTTTCTGGGAAGTCACAACCTGACCAGTTCGGCGTTGCAATACAACCATGAGCTGTCGCTCGTTGTGGACTCACCGGAACTCGCCATGGAGACACTGAGATATATGGACACATTGCATTGATGAGGACGAGAGTGACCCTGATGAGAGTGGGAAAATTTTTGTGTATAGGGAGCCTGACGCTGATCCTTCTGGTCGCCGGGTGTGCACCGGTGGCAGTCAAGAAGGAACCAATACCTCCCCCGGTACCGATGGGGCCGGAAGCGGTGACGCCGGAAGAAGCGGCACAACAGGCACTGGAGAAACGGCGCGACGCGGCCCGCCGGTCCTTGGATAGGGCGGAGGAAGCCTTCAAAGCGGGAAACTACACCGAGGCCATGCCCCTCTACGGCGAGATACTGAAGACCCTTCCCCCGGGGAAGGAGACCGCTCTGTCCCGTCTTCGCAGGGGACAGATATACATCGCCGGGGAAGCCTACGATCGGGCCATCGCCGAGCTGAAGCCGATTCCCCGGAGATTTGATCAGGATCCCATCTATTACGATGCGGTCTACAACCTCGCACTCTCCTATGCCAGACAGAGAGACTACGACCGCTCCGATCGCCTCCTCGAGGAGAGCCGTGAGGGACCCTTCACCCCGGGGCGTGCCATGGACATCGAGATCCTCGCCGGGGAAAACAGTGAGGGGCGGGGGGCCTATTATGAGGCCCTCATGGCATACATGAAGGCCCTCGACCGGGAACCGGAGGAGATCCTGCAGACATCAATACGAAAACGAGTGGAGTTTATCATCACAGACCGCCTCTCCATCGAGGAACTGGAGTCCGCCCAAAAGAAATACCGTGAAACCTATCCCGCCGGCTATATCCTCTATACACTGGGCACCCGCTACATTGACGAGGGAAACCTGGAGGAGTCGACGGCGGCACTGGAGACATTCATGACGGAATTCGAGGGGCATCCATTTTATGAAGCGGGTGAGCACCTCCACCGCCGCCTCATCGACATCGGTCTCGTGGACCGCCATGCCATCGGGTGTATTCTCCCCCTGACGGGGAAATATGCCGCCTTCGGGAAGCGGGCCCTCGATGCCATCATACTGGCCACGGGCGTCTTCGATACCGCAGGAGACAGCCCCCTGCAACTGATCATAGAAGACTCGAAGAGTGACCCCGAAAGGGCACGCGAGGCGGTGGAACGACTGGTCGAAGGCGAGCGGGTCATGGGAATCATCGGTCCCATGGGGAGTGCAGCGGCGCAGGAGGCGGCACGGGAAGCCGAAGGGCATCGTGTCCCCATCATCACCCTGACACAGAAGAAAGACATCACCGAGTGGGGAGACTACATCTTCCGCAACTTCATAACCAGTGAGATGCAGGTCCGGACACTGGTACGCTATTCCTTCGAGAACCTGGGTATACGGACCTTCGCCATCCTCTACCCCCGTGACACCTACGGCACGGGCATGATGAATCTCTTCTGGGACGAAGTCATAGCGGCAGGGGGAGAGATCAGGGGCGTGGAATCCTACTCGAGCGACCAGACCGATTTCGGCAAGGAGATCAAGGCCGTCGCCGGTGTCACCTACGTCGACAGGGGAAGCACAGTGGACAGGGAACCGAAACCGACCATCGACTTCGACGCCCTCTTCATCCCCGATTCCCATACCCGGATTGCCATGATCGCACCCCAGCTGGCCTTCTACAATGTCACGGATATACAGCTGCTGGGGACAAACAGCTGGAACTCACCCAGGCTGCTGGAGGGGGACAGTGAGTTCATAGAGGGATCGATCTTCGTGGATGGATTCTTCCCCCATTCCTTCTATCCGCAGGTAAGGGACTTTATAGACCGCTTTTATGTCGCCTTCGGCAGGGAACCGAAGGACCTGGAGGCCCTGGCCTACGACGCCACCGGCATCCTGGTGCATGTGCTCGCAGGTAACGATATCAGGACGCGAAGCGATGTCAGGGACGGCCTCATCGCCCTTGCCGATTATCCCGGCATAACGGGGCGGACATCCTTCACGGAGACGGGTGACGTGGAAAAATCCCTCTACGTCCTGATGACCCGGGGAAAGGAGATCATCCAGATCCACTGACGGATCGGAAGAAACACCATGAGAATTCTCATCACCAATGACGACGGCATACATGCAGCGGGACTGGAGGCCCTCCACCGGGAACTCTCGGATATGGCCGATTGCCTCATCGTGGCACCCGAGACGGAACAGAGTGCCGTGGGACATGCCATTACCCTGTCACGGCCCCTGATGGTCAGAAAGGTAACGAAGAAGGGACGCTTCTGGGGATATGCCGTGGCCGGCACACCTGCCGACAGCGTCAAAATCGCCATCAAGGAACTTACCGAACATCCCTTCGACCTGCTGGTATCGGGAATCAACCTGGGCGCCAACGCAGGAATCAACGTCATCTATTCGGGCACGGTATCGGCGGCGGCGGAAGGAACCATGATGGGCATCCCGTCGCTGGCCGTCTCACTGGACACGAGGAGCGAGGGGGCCGATTTTTCCGTTGCCGCCCGTTTCGCAGGCAGACTGGCAAAGGCGGCTGCAGCGAACGGTCTCGCCCGGGGGGTCACGCTCAATGTCAATGTCCCCGCCCTGCCACGGGGTGAGATCCGGGGTGTTGCCGTCACGAGGCAGGGGCCGCAGCACATGACCGAGACCTTCGAAAAGAGGACATCTCCGCGAAAAGAGACCTACTACTGGCTCTCGGGATGGACATCCGTCCCCGACGGGGGACATGAAGACTCAGACATAACGGCCCTCCGGAAGGGAATGATCTCCATCACACCCATCCACTACGACCTGACAAAACATGAGGCCCTCGGTGCCCTGGGAGAAAGCATCACCGACGGTCTGCTCGACGACATCTGACATCAGCGCGTCATGAGGACGGGGATGCTGCTCTTTCTGATGACATAGGAGGTGGTACTCCCCAGGATCAAAGTCCTGATCCTGCTGTGACCATAGGCACCCATGATCAGCAGATCGATGGAACCGCCCCGGGTAAACTCTATCAGCCCTTTCTCCTCCTTGCCGCCGCGTACCTCGACGACACTGTCGACGGCGGCGGACCCCAGCAGTTCAGTGACCTTCCCCTTCAGTGACTGGGCGCGCCGGTCATCATTGGTCACTATGAGGACCGCGAGGGGGCAGCCCATACAGCTCGACAGCCCGACCGCCGTCGTGAGGGCCTTCTCCGCTGGTCCGCTCCCGTCGTAGGCAAGACCGATGGTCTGCACCTCGCGAAAGGCGACAGGGGTCACCAGGACCGGTTTTCCCGACTTTCTGACGACGGCCTCCGAAGTGGAACCGAGCAGACCGCCGCGCGTCAGGGAGTAGTGCTCGCCCCGCTGTGCCAGGATGATACAGTCGGCATCGGCCCCCTCTTCGATGATCAGATCATCTACAATCCCCGTCATCTTCTTCACACGGGGACGAACCCCCGCATCGAGACAGCGCTTCTCGAAATCGGCGAGGATGGCGTCTCCCCGTTCCTCCAGACCCTTTTCAATGAGGGGAACGAATTCGTGGGATGGGGGAACCCCCATGGAACCGGAGATGTCGTTGAAGAGGGGGCTCTGGACGACCTTGATATCGACGACATAGAGCCCCGTGACGCGGGCATTGCAGGTGCGGGCCAGATAGATCCCGTATTCCAGCGAGATCTCGCTGTACTGAGACCCGTCGGTGGGAATCAGGATGGTTTCAAACATGGCGTCTCCTCCTTTCCGTTACGAGGCCGCTCAGGACCGCTCTCTTTCAGGTGAAGAGGAGTAAAGGATAGCCCATATTGGTATGCAAGTCTAGCAAAAAGAGGCACACCATTGTCGAAGGTATCTGCCGGCTACCCTTCCGCCACCGACCTCGTCCGCCATCGCTGCCGCACCGTCTGCCAGATGGTAAAGAGCCGCACGACAACAATGGCGATAGCGAGACGTGGCACCCAGAGCCAGAAGGGACTGATTCCCAGGGGCAGGTAGAGGACCGGGTCCTCTATGAGGGAATGATTGATCCCGATGGAGAGGTGCAGTGTCTCCAGATCGTTTCTCGACAGCGCACCCCCTCTCGTCTCCTCGACGATGAGGGCACCGCCGTAGGAGAGGCCGAAGAGGACGGCGGTCATCCACAGGAAACCCACCTTCTCGCTCAACCCCATGATCCTGAGAAAGGGAGACAGGGACCTGACAAAGGGGGATATCCAGCCGCGGTCCTTCAAGATCTCCTGAAACGTCACGATTGCCATGATGATACAAAAGACCTTCACCGTGAGGGTACCGGTGGCAGAGAGCCACGCCCCCGCCATCGCCATGAAGGGGAGTGGTACCTGCGCCGCCGGAGCGAGCGGATTCCGCTCACCCGGCAGAGACGTATCGACGAAGTGTGCCGCAATGAAGAGGGTCAAGAGGGCAAGAAGGAGTCGCACCAGCGTGGCCTTTACGGGATGATATCCCGAATTACCCTGAATGATCCCCTCCTGGATGAGATTGTGGGCCATCAGCAGAAAGACCGCTATCAATGTCATCTCATTCACCGTCAGGGGAAGCACGGCCATGGAGGCGATGGCCCCATAGGGACCTGCCAGTATGCCGATGAGCAGCGGGAGGGCCGCGATGGAGGGAAGACCGACCAGTGCCATCACCGGATCGAGAAGGAAATCACAGGAATCGACACAGCCGCTCCATGCAACAAGGGAGGTCGCGAAGGAGACGGGAATAATAATCTTCATCATCCACAGGAAGGCACGCCATCCCGTGGAGATGGCACGCCCCAGCGTCCCCTTCAGTCTCTTGTTACATCCTGCCTGCATATAGTGTCACACGGGGGAAAACCGGCACCGCACGATCGGTAGTGCCGTCCGAGTACTCGATAGATTCGATGCATGGTTATCGCGACGGATATCCCGATGGGGATGGGATATATCCACCTTTCTCCTGCCAGCCAGTTCCCTTCGGTCTCCCCGCCCTTGTGTCCGGGTCACGCCTCGTGATTCGGGAACATCCCCTTCATGGCCGCAATGGTCCGTCGGTAATCGTCACTCTGAAAGATGGAAGAGCCCGCCACGAATATATCGGCGCCCGCCTCACTGACGTCTGCAATGTTGTCCGGCGTAATACCACCGTCCACCTCGAGGAGGACATCGGGCGCCCGGGCATCGATGAGGGCACGTGCCCGTTCTATCTTGGGAAGGACGGTGGTGATAAACTGCTGCCCCCCGAAACCGGGATTGACCGTCATGACGAGGAGCAGATCGAGGTCCCCGATGATCTCTTCCACAGAGGAGAGGGACGTCGCCGGGTTCACTGAAAGGCCCGCCTTGACCCCTGCCTCGCGAATGACACTCACCGTTCGGTGGAGATGCGACGCCGTCTCGGCATGGACGGTGATATAATCGCTCCCGGCCCCGACAAAGGCATCGATATAGCGTTCGGGGTGTTCGATCATGAGGTGGACATCGAAGGGGAGCCGTGTCACCCGCCTGATCGATGCGACGACGGCGGGACCGATAGTGATGTTGGGGACGAAGTGACCGTCCATGACATCGATATGGATCATGTCGGCGCCCGCCTCTTCGACCAGTCCTATCTCCTCTTCAAGCCGAGCAAAATCGGCAGAGAGTATGGATGGTGCAATCTGTTTCATGTCAATAGCCCAGAATGAGTGTGTATTGTCTCCCCGTATCGGTCTCTCTCAGTGAAAGCCGGAGCTCTCCGGCCTTCTTCGCCTCTCCCGGGAAGAAGATAAATCCGTGCGAGATCTCGTGGGGCGGTACGGGCTCACGATCGAGGGACCGCTTCCTGAGATCCTCGCCGATCTTCCGCTCGGCGCTCCCGTCGGACAGTCCCCGCGTGCCTCCCATGGTCATGCCCGCCGCGGCACCGACGGCAGCCCCCTTCATGGCGGCATCACCCACATTGTGTCCCGATACGATCCCTATGGCGGCGCCGATGATCGCCCCGGCCGTGCCGGCGAGGAGACCCGATTTCGTCGATTCAGGTGCAATTTCACCCAGTTCCGTCTTCTTCGCGATCCGGTCATAGGCGAGTCCCGCATCGATGACGGGCCAGAGGTTCTTCTCACTATCGATGAGGTAGGTCCGCTCCGGGATTATCTCCAGAGGATGGGAGGATTGATTGTCGAAGATGACCTGCACGGGGAGGACACCCGACCCGATGATATCGAATCCGAAGGCCTCCTTAGCCTCCTTCTCGTCATCGAAGGCCTTCGATGCGATACGGGCGTCGCCCGCCTCCTGTACATTGGCATAGGCGTCAGGCATCTTGAAAGGGACCACTGTCCGCTCATACCGGGCACAACCGGCAGATACACAGAGGATACAGGCCGCCGTAATCAGTAGTATATGTTTTTTCATCATGATATCTATCCCTTCTTCGGTTTCGTTCGTAATTCTACAGAAAGGGCATCGGCCTGTCAATAAAAGCTTTCGCGTGATTGGGCTTGACAGGGCCTACGAAGGACAGTATGTTCCGGTCATTATGACCTATCTTATCTACAATGCGATCCTCATGGCGGCATCTTGTGTCCTTGTACCCTACTATGGCATGAAGCTCCTCGTGACAAGAAAATACCGGAAGAGCCTGGGACCCAAACTGGGGAGGGTCTCCGACGAGTCAAGAGAGGCGCTGACGGGATCACCCCGGATCTGGGTGCATGCCGTCTCCGTGGGAGAGGTCACCGCCGCGGCCCCGATCATCGCGTCCCTGCGGGAACGCATGCCCGAAGCCTGTATCGTCCTCTCCACGAGCACGGAGACGGGACAGGAGATGGCACGCCGTGTCGTCACCGATGCCACTGCCATTATCTACTACCCCCTCGATATCCCCTGCGTTGTGAAGAGGGTCATGGATCGCATACAACCCGACATCTTCGTCCCCGTCGAGACAGAGCTGTGGCCCAATTTTATCCGTATATGCAAAGAGCGGGGCGTCAGGATCGTCATGGTCAACGGGCGCATATCACCCCGTTCCTTCCGCAGATACCGGCAGACGGCCTGCTTCTGGAAGGGGATCCTCGGGCAGATAGATGCGGTAGGGGCCATTTCCCGGACAGACGCGGAGCGGCTGCAGGCCATGGGCATGGACCCCTCCCGCATCCATGTCATGGGTAACGCCAAGTACGACGGCCTCGCCGCAGGGGCAGAAGATTCTCTGAAAGAGGAGATGAGGCACCGGCTACGCATAGAGCCCGGTTCAAAGGTCTTCGTAGCGGCCAGCACCCACGCAGGAGAAGAAGAAATCGTCATCGATGTCTATCGGAAACTCCGTGCACGGTACGAAGATATGGTCCTCATCATCGTCCCCCGCCACCCCGAGCGGGGGGAAGCGGTACGTTCTCTCATCCAGAAGGCGGGCATCTCCGATATCATATCCATGACCGACATCAACGGGGGCAAAGAGAGAAGTAATGAGCACGTCATCGTCATCGATGTCATCGGTGAACTATTCAGGGTCTACAGCCTGGCCACGGTCGTCTTCTGCGGAGGCAGCCTCGTCCCGAAGGGGGGACAGAATATCCTGGAACCGGCGGCCTGGGGCACGGTGGTCCTCCACGGCCCCTCCATGGACGACTTTACGGGGGAACGAATGGCACTGGAAGAGGTGGGCGCAGGCATCACGGTACGAAACGGCAGAGAACTCGCCGATCGTATCGACACACTGCTGGAAGACCCCTATTCCCTGGCACGACGGGGCGGCAGGGGGCGTGACGTCGTCCTCAACAATCAGGGTGCCTCCCGCAGATATGCCGAATTGATCACCCGGTCCATGCAGGTGAAAGACCCCGATGACCGCTCCATCCCGGAGAGATGAGGCCGCCGCGACAGGTATCTCTGAGTGTCATCACATCTCCCCGGTACTGATGGGACCTGCAGGAACAGCCCATCTTCCCTATCGATATCCGCATCGCATCTCTACCACTGAGACTTTCGTGATATGACATCTTCCAGTTTCCCGATGAGCGGGGGGAGCGTATCGGTCCTGAGGGCCGAGACCGGCAGCGCGTCAAAGCGGTGGCAGAGATCCCCGAGGAGGGCCTTGTCGGTGAAACGGTCCTCCTTGTTGAAGACCCTGATGTGCCCCTTCTGTGTGAGATCGAGATCGCCCAACACCCCTTCCACCGCCTCGATGTGCCCCTCGAAACCGGGGTTCGTCACATCGATGACGTGGAGGAGGATATCCGCCTCCTTGAGTTCCTCCAGCGTGGCGCGGAATGCCGAAAAGAGTTCCTTCGGGAGGTTGCGAATGAAGCCGACGGTATCCGTGATGATGGCCTCCCGCTCACGGGGAAAACGGAGCCGGGAACTCTTCGGGTCCAGCGTCGCGAAGAGCCGGTCTTCCGTCAGGACCCTGCTGCTGGTCAGGGCATTGAGGAGTGTCGATTTCCCGGCGTTGGTGTACCCGATAATGGATATGACGGGTAACCCCTGTCGCTTCCGTTTCTCCCGCCGCTGACTGCGCCCCCGTCCGACGGCGGCCAGGTCCTTCTCCAGCCTCCCGATGCGGTCGCGGACCCGCCGCCTGTTGATCTCCAGCTTTGTCTCGCCGGGACCGCGCCCCCCGATACCGCCGGTGAGCCGCGACATGGCCGTGTTCTTCGTGACGAGGCGGGGCAGGAGGTATCTGAGCTGTGCCAGCTCCACCTGTATCTTTCCCTCCCGCGAGTGGGCACGTCGGGCAAAGATGTCCAGTATGAGCTGCGTCCTGTCGATGACCTTCATCTCGGTAACATCGGTTATGGACCGTATCTGGGCCGGCGTCAGCTCGTGATCGAAGATGAGGAGATCGGCGTCTTTCTGGAGGGCACCGATGCAGATCTCGGTGAGATTTCCCCGCCCGATGACGTATTTCGGATCCAACCTCCCCCGGTGACGCATGACACTATCGAGGACCTCCACACCCGACGTCCGGGCCAGCTCTCTCAGCTCCGCCAGGGCATTTTCTCCATCGATGGGGGATCCTGTTTCCGCATGGACGAGGACGGCCCGGTCCGACAGTGCCACCGATCGCGTCCGCTGGCTCCGGGAAAATTCATCCTCCAGCGACTGGATGAAGCGTGTGAAGTCGAGATCCATCGCAGCGGGAACCACGGGATCCAGGAAGAGCCAGTAGTCGCCCCCGGGATTTTCGGGCACCAGGTGGGCCGTGTGCATCCGACCCGGGAGACCCTCTTCCGTCACCTCGATGGCCGCGACAAGATCGAGGCGCAGCAGTGCCAGGTCAGTGAGGTCGTCACGCGTCAACTTTTCGCCGTCGAGGTGGGTATGGATCAGTCGCAGACCCTTGAGGCGTGTCGCGCCGGACCTGAATCCCTCGAGACCGGGAATCATGATCTCTCTCCTGCCTCCGCAGATCACGCAGGATATGTCGCCCTTGCGGCTAATGAGGACACCAATCTGTCGCTTGATATCATGCGATATCTCACAGATGGTCCGCGCAAATTCGTGAGTAACGACCCTGTCGGTAGAGATTTTCCTTCCGTAGAGTCGTTCAATCCGTTTGATCTCACCGACTCTGATACCCACCAGATTTCCGTGTATCTTTCCTATTGTTTCTTCCTCACCCTTACCTGCATTTCGGCGGCATACAATCTTTGCTCGGGGTAATTTGAACGTGATGCATCACGAGTGTAACAAACATATCTGCATCTTCACCGCTGCACTCGCAACAGACAGAACCGGTGTGTGCATCCCTCACCTCATGGAAGACTCCAGAGATGTGGGAACTATCCGGGCGTGCACATCCCTCTATCGGCGAATGACACAACCGTTCGTCATGCCTGTGATGAGTGTAAGGGTACCATAGATAGGAATACGCGGTCAAGGACGGGGTGGAGACCATAAAATAAGGCCCCGGGATCTCCCCCGGGGCCTCACGTTACATCAGATCACTCGGTATCGATCACCTAGAATACCCATTTGATCTCGTGTCTGATCATGTAGGTATCCTCGAGCTGGGTGGCAGTAGACGTGCCTTTCCAGTAGTCTCCTGCCCACAGGTACCCGAAGTAGAGGTTGTATGAGACGCTGTCAAAGAGTTTGTAACTTGCATTGAAGTCCCACTCAAGCCCGAAATCATCATGCAGGGCACTCCCCTGCCTGTCGGCATAGGAGGTAACCAATGCGGTATAGAGTGACAGTTTCTCAATCGGTGAGAATCCGGCAAATATGGAGTAGACCTTACCACCAACCTGCAGGTTGGAGTTTGTGGCATCCGTATAGGCACCGAAATCAGCCCCGCCGATCCTTCCCGAACCACCATCATTCCACAGATAGTTAGAGGGGTTCCAGTCAGCACCGGTCTTTCCCGATTCGTCATCCGTCGTGGTCGCCGGGTCATCACCCTGTACGTAGGCATACATGGCACCGACATAGGCGGGACCGAGATTCACCTTCGCCATGGCATAGTAACTGAGACCTGACTTGTCGACATCGGCGGTACCGGCTGCGTAGTAGTCCTTATCGGTTCCGAAGTACTTATCTATCTCGGCCTCGACGTACAGGGGCCCGAAGTTGGCCTTCACATAGGGAACCAGCAACTGAGATTCTTCCTTGTAGGCAGCGTTGGTGTCATCCTTCGCATAAACACCCAGGACACCGGCCTCGCCGCCATCCCAGCTGTAGCCAAGACCCAGCTTATAGACATCATAATCATCATCGGCCTCATTAGTGGCCTTGTCGCCCTCGACAGCTTTCTGGACAATCGCCAATACTCCCACGGGACCGAACTGACTCTCGTACTGGATCTTCTGTGCACTGGTGCCTAAATCACAGAACCCGGTACCCCAGGACCCGTCACCAAAGGTACCCATGGAGAATTTTCCGATGCCGGTGACAAAGGAACCCCAGGCGCGCTCGACGTTGAAGGAGTCCTTATTTTTGGTAGAGCCTTCCGTACCGTATACACCGGCAGCACCGGCAGCATTATTGGTACCCCACGTGTACTCCATGATATCTGCACGCATCTCTACGGCAATACCTTCGGCTATCTGTATTTTCGGTGACACACGCAGAATCTGGTCATAGTACTGGCTCGTTGTTGTTGTGTCCGTCTTCAGCACGGAATCTCTGTCAAAGTAGAAGGCACGTGTCCTGTACCAACCCGACCAAGACATGTCGGCCGCATAGAGGGGCATGGTAAAGGCGAATACCAGACCTACTGCGAGCAGTCCAATCAAAAGCTTTCTCATATTGTTTTCCTCCTGTTATGTGTTTGTGTAAACCCTTTTGTGACTCTAACAAATGCTGATTCTTTCACGATTCGATGCCCCGCATCACCCCCTTTCACGCACAGGGCGCACCTGCCCCGCACTAAACACAGGATCGACGCTAGCACCCCCCACAGTGAATGTCAAGACTTTTTTACAGGAAAAAACAAGGTCTCACCAGCGGTATTGTCTCATATTCCCGTGGCCTTGCCCTCCCACCACCGCCGGCTGTCGCCGAACACGGGGCGGCAAAACAGGGACGACGTATTTTGCTCATCACCATCCACAAGGGTAAGGGAATATTTTTCTTGACATATGGGGGTGTCTATTCTATACTGCTGCGGCTTTGGGGGGTTCTGAAGCCTCAGGAAAGTTCCAATGAAAACGAGAGGTTGGGGGGGGTCACATCCTGTGTGGCCCCTGTACCGATACGGTCGAAACCAGACAGTGCACAACACCAGCGGCACGACAGGAGAGACAGTCTCTCCGGAACGTTTGGAGGGATTGCGCCCTCGGCGAGACGTGTCACGGCTCGACGGCCCTGTGCCGGACAGTATCGGTATCCCGACATCCACAGACGTGAAAGGCCCGATTGCCATGGGAAACACCGACGTGATCGCTTCACTGGAACGGGAGGGGCTGCCGCCGTGGCCGGGCACATCCGGCCTCACATATCACCGAAGCACAGAGCGGGCATAGCGCAAATAAAATTGGAGGAGTGAGATTATGGTAGAAGAGAAGGTAGAACTGCAGGAGATCTATCCGGTACCTGAGTGGGCACAGAAAGGGGCCTACATCGACAGCAAGGAACAGTACGAGGAGATCTACAGGCGATCCCTGGAAGATCCCGAGGGATTCTGGAACGAGGTCGCCGAGGAGTACGTAGAGTGGTTCAAGAAGTGGGACACCACGGAGGATTACAACTTCGACATGAGAAAGGGTCCCATCTACGTCAAATATTTCGAAGGGGGCAAGCTGAACGTCTCCTATAACTGTCTCGACAAGAACCTGAAGACACGGGGCGACAAGATCGCCATCCAGTGGGAAGGGAACGAACCGGGAGAAGACCGGGCCTTCACCTACAGGGAACTGCACGAGCAGGTCTGTAAATTCGCCAACGTCCTGAAGGCCCAGGGAATCACAAAGGGAGACCGGGTCTGTCTCTACCTCCCCATGGTCCCCGAACTGGCCATCGCCATGCTGGCATGTACGAGGATCGGCGCCATACACAGCATCGTCTTCGGCGGATTCAGTTCAGACGCACTGCGCGACCGGCTGCAAGACAGCGAATCGAAACTCCTCGTCGTCTGCGACGGGACGTTCCGCGGCGCCAAGGCCGTTCCCCAGAAGGCGAATGCCGATTCGGCCCTCGCCGAATCGCCGTCGGTGGAAAAACTGATCGTCGTCCAGCGCGTCGGTGACAAGATCAAGTGCGACTGGAACGAGGGGAAAGACCTCTGGTGGCACGAAGAGATGGCCAAGGTAGACGCCGTCTGCGAACCGGAATGGATGGACGCCGAAGATCCCCTCTTCATCCTCTACACGTCGGGTTCGACGGGAAAGCCCAAGGGCGTCATGCACACCACGGGCGGATACCTCGTCTATGTGGCCTATACCCACAAGATGATCTTCGACTATCATGAAGAGGACATCTATTGGTGCACCGCCGACATCGGCTGGGTCACGGGACACAGCTACATCGTCTACGGACCCCTCTGTAACGGCGCCACATCGATCATGTTCGAGGGTGTCCCCAACTACCCCAACATGAGCCGCTTCTGGCAGATCGTCGAAAAATACAAGATCAACATCTTCTACACGGCACCGACGGCGATCCGTGCCATCGCCAAGGAGGGCAACCAGTATGTCGAGGGGATCGACCTCTCGTCACTGAGGATTCTCGGCACCGTGGGAGAGCCCATCAACCCCGAGGCGTGGAACTGGTACTACAACGTCATCGGCAAGGGCCGCTGCCCCATCGTCGACACCTGGTGGCAGACCGAGACGGGAGGAATCCTCATCACGCCCCTGCCCGGCGCCATCGACATCAAACCGGGCATGGCAACGGTGCCCTATCCCGGCGTCTGGCCGGTGCTCCTCGATGACGAGGGGAAGGAACTGGAAGAGACCGTGGCAAGCGGCGCCCTGTGCATGAAGAAACCCTGGCCGGGAATCATGCGCGGTGTCTATGGCGATCCCCAGCGGTTCCAGGAGACCTATTTCGAACAGTTCCCCGGATACTACATGGCCGGTGACGGCGCCCGGAGAGACGCAGACGGGTACTACCAGATCACGGGACGTATCGACGATGTCATCAATGTGTCGGGGCACCGGATGGGAACAGCGGAGGTGGAGAGCGCCCTCGTGGCCCACGAAAAGGTGGCCGAGGCGGCCGTCGTGGGATATCCCCACGAGATCAAGGGACAATCGATCTACGCCTACGTGACCCTCAATTCGGGCATCGAAAAGACAGATGACCTGAAAAAGGAACTGGTGGCCCACGTGAGAAAGGAGATCGGTCCCATCGCCACACCGGAGAAGATCCAGTGGGCCGACAGTCTCCCCAAGACGAGGAGCGGGAAGATCATGCGGAGGATACTCAAGAAGGTGGCCGCCGACGAGGTCGGCGATCTCGGCGATACGTCGACACTGGCCGATCCCACCGTCGTCAGCGATATCGTAAAGAACAGGCTGTAGCACATAGGGGGTCGGGTCTCACCTGGTGAGTCCCGACCCCGCTGCTACCACCTTTGTCTTGACAAGTGATTGGGTACGATAGTAATACTGAGACGCCGGTATAGGCCACTATGCCGGCGTTTTTTCCGTGCAACGCAGGCGGCGTTTTCCCTTCAAAGGGCAGGGAAGGCGAAGGAACAGCAACACACATTCGAATTGCTCCGCACCGGGTGCGGAAGATCGTAAAGGAGGCAGTCGTGAATATCATCGCATGCGTAAAACAGGTCCCCGACTCAGAGGCCCTGATCAAGGTCAAACCGGACGGATCGGGCATCGAAGAGGCGGGTATAAAATGGGTCATGAATCCCTATGATGAATTCGGCGTCGAAGAGGCACTGAAAGTGAAGGAGCAGCATGGAGGGGAGGTCGTCGTCGTCACCGCCGGTCCGGCGCGGGCCATGGAAACGATCAGGACGGCACTGGCCATGGGTGCCGACCGTGGCATCCAGATCGATGATCCGCAACTGGAAGGGGCCGATGCCTATACGACGGCACATGCCCTGGCGGCGGCCATTGGGGACATCCCCCACGACATCATCTTCTGCGGCCAGCGTGCCATAGACGATGACGCGGGTCAGGTCGGTTCCATACTGGCCGAGTTGCTCGACATTCCCCAGATCACCATCATCACTAAACTCGACGTAGAAGAGGGAAAAGTCAGGGCTGTCAAACCGATAGAGGGCGCCCAGCTCGTGATAGAGAGTTCCCTCCCCTGCGTGGTCACCGCCCAGAAGGGCCTCAATGAACCGCGCTATGCATCACTCCCGGGTATCATGAAGGCAAAGAAGAAACCGGTAGACATCAAGGATGCGGCGGCCCTGGGCATCACCGTGGACGCCAAGGCACAGATCAGCAGGATGACGCCTCCGCCCGAACGGGCTCCCGGTAAGATCATCGAGGGAGACGATCCGGCGGGAAAGGCCGCAGAGCTGGTCAGGCTCCTGCGGGAAGAGGCCAAGGTAATTTAGTACGTGAGAACTTATTTTCCAGCAGAAAACAAGTTCGGTAACATACCTATCCCCTTTAGTGGGACCGAGAAAGGGAGAATAAACATGTCACAAGGTGTATGGATAGTAGCGGAACAGAGAGAGGGGGCCATGCGAAAGGTCTCCTTCGAGATAGCGACGACGGCACGAAACCTGGCCGATGAACTGGGAGTGGAGGTCTCTGCCGTCCTGCTGGGATCTGGCATCGAGAACCTGGCCCCCCAACTGGCAACCTATGGTGTGGATACGGTGTATGTGGCCGACGACGCGGCACTGGAGACATACACGACAGACGCCTACGCAACGACAGTGGCACGGCTGGTCCAGGAACACGATCCCGACATCCTCCTGATGGCGGCCTCCGTTCAGGGAAAGGACCTGTCATCACGCCTCGTGGGAAAACTGGCCACCGGCATGGCCACCGATTGTGTGGAGGTGAACATAGCCGATGGGAAACTCGTGGCCAAACGTCCCCTCTATGCCGGCAAGTGTTACGCCGAGGTGGTCGTTTCCGGTACGCCGCAGATGGCCTCATTGCGACCCAATGTCTTCCCCGCCGCAGAGAACCCCAAGGCGGGTACGGTGGTGACGTTTGATCCCGCCCTGACGGCGGAGGAACTGAAGACAAAGGTACTGGAAGTGCAGAAGGACACCAGCGGCAAGATCGATCTCACGGAGGCGGAGATCATCGTCTCCGGCGGCCGCGGCATGAAGGGCCCGGACAACTACGCGATCATCGAGGAACTGGCCGACGTACTCGGCGCCACCGTGGGTGCCTCCCGTGCATCCGTCGATGCGGGATGGCGGCCCCAGTCGGACCAGGTGGGACAGACGGGCAAGGTGGTCTCTCCCAACCTCTATATCGCCTGCGGCATATCGGGGGCGATTCAGCACCTCGCCGGGATGGGATCGTCCAAGTACATCGTGGCCATCAACAAGGACCCCGATGCACCCATCTTCGCCAAGGCCGATTACGGCATCGTCGATGACCTCTTCACGGTCGTTCCCGAAGTGACGGCGGCGGCAAAGAAGCTCCTTTCCTGAGCATCACCAATCAGACATCGATGGCCTGTGTCCTTCTTCTCAGGGGGAACAGGCCATTGATACTTGACATTTTTCGGTAATTTTGATTTCTTGGACGTCACAGACGATGATCGATGTTCTTCGCGGAGAGGTGCGGGGAACGCAGGGGCGGTTCGACAGGACCGGCAGGAATCAGCGGAAGCGGACACTCATCTCGCGAATAGGGCGGAGGTACCATGGAACATACATACAGCGTTGGAAACGAGGGGAGAGAGGTCTTCTGGAATGCACCCTATGAGGCCATACTCTTTATTTTCACGGCCGTTGCGCTCATTATCTTTGCCTGGGGTCTCTACCGGCGCTGGCAGATGTGGAAGGCAATCGGCAGACCCGAAACGAGAACCGACAGTACGGGACAGCGCATCGTCTCACTCATCGTGAACGGGTTTTTCCAGGTGAGGACATTCAGGGACTCCTATGCGGGTATCCTCCACGGCCTGATCTTCTTCGGTTTCTTCGTCCTCATCTTCGGTGCGGCCATCGACGCCGCCCAGTTCCACTTTGGTCTCCCCTTCTTTCACGGCACCTTCTATCTCGTCTTTTCCCTGATCATGGAGATATTCGGTCTCGCCGTCCTCATCGGCATCATCATGGCATCGGTACGAAGATATATCACGAAACCCGATCTGCTCGGCTACCGGGAGACACCGGACAATACACCCGACGATGCCGTCACCCTGGCCCTCATCGGGGGCATCATCGTCACGGGATTCATCGTCGAGGGGCTGCGGATATACGTCAATGTCAACGTCGACGGCTTCACCTGGGAGCACTGGTCCTTCGCGGGCTTTATCATTTCAAAGACGCTTACCGGCATCAATTACGACACGACCCGCATACTCCACAAGGTGATGTGGTGGGTACATGCCTTTCTGGCCCTGGGATTCATCGCCTACATCCCCTATTCACGGCTCCTTCACATCATCACCACACCGGCCAACCAGTATATGCAATCACTCAGGCCGACGGGATATCTGGAGCCCATCAGAGACTTTGAAACGGCCGAATCCTTCGGTGTCGGCCAGCTCGAAGATTTCACCTGGAAGCAGATCTTCGACGGTGATGCCTGCACGAAATGCGGGCGCTGCCAGGAGGGGTGCCCTGCCTACCTCTCGGGGAAACCGCTGTCGCCCAAGAAACTCATACAGGACCTCAAGACCTACTGGCTCGACCGGGCAGCGGTCACCGTGGCGGCAGACAAGTCGGGAAATGAGGAAGTTCCGCCGGCGGAAACGACCATGGTGGGAGAGGTCATCGATCTCCATGAACTCTGGAGCTGCACCAACTGCATGTACTGCATGGAACAGTGCCCCGCCTTCATCGAACATGTCCCCAAGGTCGTGGGGATGCGACAGTACAAGGTCCTCATGGAGGCCGATTTTGCACCGGAGCTGCAGCTGACCTACCGGAACATGGAAAACAATTCAAATCCCTGGGGCATCGGGGCACACACGAGGGCCGACTGGGCCGAGGGGCTGGGTGTACCGACACTGGCCGAAAATCCCGACGTCGAGTATCTCTTCTACGTGGGATGTGCCGGTTCCTTCGACGACAGGGGGAAGAAGGTCTCACGGGCCGTGGCACAGATCCTGACGGCGGCCGGCGTCAGTTTCGGCATACTGGGGACCGAAGAGGGATGCTGCGGTGATTCCGCCATGCGCGGTGGAAACGAATACCTCTACCAGATCCTGGCCCAGACCAATATCGACGTCATGAAGGGCTACGGTGTCAAAAAGATCATCTGCACCTGCCCCCACGGCTACAATGCCCTCAAGAAGGACTATCCCCACTTCGGCGCAACCTTCGAGGTCTACCACCACACGGAGATCATCGCCGACCTCATCGCCCGGGGGATCATCGACCTGAAAATACCGGCGGAGGGCCTCGTTACCTACCACGACTCCTGCTTCCTGGGACGGTACAACGATATCTATGACCAGCCGCGGGATATACTGAAGGCCATACCGGGAATCAGGCTCGTCGAAATGGAGAGGACACGGGCGAAGAGCTTCTGTTGCGGAGCCGGCGGCGCCCGTATGTGGATGGAAGAAGATATCGGCGAGCGGATCAATGACATGCGGACAGATCAGGCCATCGCCGTCAATGCCGACTCTGTCGCCGTTGCCTGCCCCTTCTGCCTCACCATGATGACCGACGGCATCAAGGACAGGGACAGGGAGGAAACGATGGGTGCACGTGACATTGCAGAGATGGTTTGGGAGGCCATGGGTGTGGAGGAAGAGACCACCGCATAGCGACGTCTCTCTTTACTGCACAGCCATACCATGGGGGAACAGAACTAACCAACGAAAGGAGAGGACTATGGGAGGAGACATTACATACCAGGACAAAGTATGGTTAACATCCTACGAGAAGGGGGTCCCTGAGTTTCTGGACTTCGAAGAGGTCTGCATGCCCGAATATCTGGAACGGTCGGCCTCGAAGTTTCCCGACAGGGACGCCCTGATCTTTCAGGGATACCGGATGACCTTCAGTGAGTTGAAGGACATGGTGGATCGCTTCGCTGCCTGCCTCGCCTCCTTCGGCATCCGGAAGGGGGATGCCGTGGCTATTCTCCTGCCCAACCTGATCCCCTGTGTCGTGGCATACTTCGCCACACTGAAACTGGGCGCCATCACGGTCATGAACAACCCCCTCTATACCGATCGTGAACTGGAATATCAGTTCAACAATTCAG
>Ga0272441_10002742_pt1 | contig 35060 bp, 25 predicted proteins | sample SSMProp6N_FD_193582 | JGI IMG/M metagenome (GOLD analysis project Ga0272441, IMG submission 193582) | Marine sediment archaeal communities from Little Sippewissett salt marsh, Falmouth, MA, United States - SSM-Prop-6N | ecosystem: Environmental > Aquatic > Marine > Wetlands > Sediment ... | reverse complement strand
AACCTCTCCGTAACTACTGCGACAATTGGAGGTTACATCGAAACGCATCGAGGCTATGTCAGAAAGTTAACGATGTTTGAGGTTAGTAGTACAGCGCCCCCGCACCACCACTCACCGCAAGACATGTTGCGTCCGACCAGCCCGCCAACGGAGTCGACGCCGACAACCCGAGCACTTGAATCGCATCGGACCACGACCCCACCACCGCAGCTTCCAACCAGGCCACCGACCCCGCTGTTGCCTGAAACGCTACCGCTCTCTACGTGGCAGTAGGTGAGTGTACCACTGCCCAAATGCCCCACCATCGCCCCTACGTCACTTCCACTGCCGGCGGCAACGGTAGGATTGGCCAGTCTCAGGTCCCTCACTTCAGCATCTAAACCGTCTATGTACCCAAAGAGCCCGATGGAATACCTGCTCTCCAAGGCATAGGTGAACCCCGAGATTGTGTGACCATCACCATCGAATACACCCGTGAAAGGAGTGCCGTCAACACCATAATAATCGGGAGGGCCCCACCCGATCATGTTGAATGTTGGTCTGGCGTCCTTACCGTCGAACTCAGAGAGATCGATGTCCGCCATGAGCTTGAAGTGCTTATCCCACTCGCAGGGGAACAAGCCAATCAGATTGAGTTCATCAGCCGTACAGATCAGATATGGGCTATCTTCTGTTCCCAAGCCTGCCAGAAAGTCTGTGAGTGTTGTCTCGGCGAAGATCGGTTCTCCTGGCCTGTTTTCCCACCATAGCCGGGGGTAATCCCGCCCCTGATCAACAGCCCAGATTCCCTCGTTTCCACATGCACCCCAACTCAGAAATGTGACAGGGGTCTTCATCTGGACTGTAGTCTTGCCTAAACCACCGGCACTCGTGGCTTGGCCTGAGGTCTGGATGTCCCAGAAGCAATTCATCACATCGACAGCATTGCCCCAACCCACAAGGCCGCCGATATCGCTATTTCCAGTGACCGCCCCGGCGCTGTAGCTCCTGATAACGCGGCCACGCCAGCCGTTTTCGCCCACTAGCCCACCAACACGCTTGTCTCCTAAGACTGTGCTGAAACTGTAGCAGCTAGAGACGCTGTCCACACTTTTGTATCCTACTAGCCCGCCAACACAATCATCTCCTGAAACTGTGCCCGTACTGTAGCAGTTGGAGATGCTGCACGCCGTGTTGTCTCCCACCAGTCCGCCAATGCGCTCGTGACCACTGACTACAGCGATGGCGTAGCACTGGATCACCGGACCGCTGTTGGCTCCCACTAGCCCGCCGACACTCCTATTCCCGCTGACTGAACCAACGCAGTAACTCGTGCCGATCCTGCAATCGTAGGCGCTACTACCCGCGAGACCCCCAACACAATCACTCGTCCCGGTCACATCCGCCGCTTTCACACCTAGATTCCTGACAAGCCCTCCACTACGCAACCGTCCGAACAGGCCCAGGTAGCCCGCGCCGTCAATGCTTAGATGTGAAATCACGCGCCCGTTGCCATCGAAAACACCGGTGAAAGAAGTCCCCTGAAAGCCTGTTTCGACCCCATTCGTGTCCGGCGCGATGACGGCCCTATCGAAGACTCTCCCACCGGGGAGGTTGGGGTCCAGGTCAATGTCGGCGGTCAGGATGAAGTGCTTGTCGTAGTCGTCGGGCGTCTCGCCGAGGGCAATCAGGTCGGCGGCCGTGGCAATCTGGTACGGGTCGTCGGCCGTGCCGCAGCCGCCGGAGTATTGGGCCTGAGCGGGCAGGACGAAGAGACAGACTATCAGCAAAATAGGGATTGTCCGTGGGATTCCGGTGTGTCCGGCTGCCCTCATCTTTCGGTCCTCCAGCCCCCCGGGTTCGGTCAGGGCTACGGGAGCACCGACCTTCGTCTGGCCTCGATCAACGGACGAGCAATGCGGCAGGACGTCCGTTCTCCGTTTCTTGGTAGACAGTATACCAAACCGAACCCGTCTCTGTCAAACCGGAGAATTCCTTCGAAACACCCAAGCGGAAAGCCACTGGCTTGCTCCCTCCACAGGCCGGTTTCAGCGCACCGGCGCGGTCGGCGACCCGGACCTGCGCATCCGATCCGCGGACGAACCGCCCACGAATTCATGTGCTTCTCTTTCAAGAATATCGTATGATAGAATCATGCAAACAGTGTACGTAGAAACCTCGATCATCAGCTATTTGGCGGCTTATCCGAGTCGTGACCTGGTCGTGGCTGCACATCAGCAAATCACCCGGGATTGGTGGAAGACCGCTACCGCGCGCTTTGACCTTCATGTCTCTGAGGCCGTCCTGGCCGAGATCCGCGCCGGAGATCCGACGGCGGGCACACGTCGGCTGCAATTGGTCCAGGCCATACCCGTCCTCAGACAAACGGAGGATGTGAGAGTCCTGGCCGCACACTATGACAAGACCCTCGGTCTGTCCGGGAAGGCACGCGCCGATATACCGCATTTCGCTTTTGCGGTGTCGCATCAGATGGATTACCTGGTTACCTGGAACTGTTCGCATATCGCCAATGGCCAGATGATCAAAAGACTTATGACAGTGAACGCCGAATTGAAGCGACCGACGCCGCTGATCGTAACGCCGGAGGAGATTATGGAGTCGCTGGAGGATCCCACGCTATGAACAGAGACCCCATCGTTGAAGAGGTGCGAAACATGCGTGCGAAGTTGTTTGAGGACTGCGGCGAAGATCTTGACACACTCCTCGACCGGCTGAAAGAACAGGAGCAGCAGGATCGGGCGCGGCTCGTCTCGAAACAGGACAAGCACGGCGCGCAGGACGTCGGCGCGGCGTAGGCGAGCCCGCACACATCGTGCCGATTTCCGGCCATGCGCCGGCACAATCGACCTCACGTAAAGCCGCGAGCGTTTGCGGTAGCTCGCTGCCTTGCAGAATCTACTCGTCCTCGTCTTCGTCGGCGGCGGTGGAGATATAGCCTTGCTGGCCTTCGGTGGCGTAGACGGTCTGGTGGACCTCTTCTTCCTCTTCTTCGTCGTCGGCCAGGTCGGCGAAGCCCATTTGGGCGTCGTTCTCCATCTGCTCTCGGATGCGGTTGTATTCGTCGGCCGTCATGAGCACTTCGCGGGCCTGGCTGCCCTTGTACTCGCCGAGGATGCCGGCGCCGGCCATCATCTCGATGATGCGTGAGGCGCGGGCGTAGCCGATACTGAGGCGCCGCTGCAGGAGCGAGACGCTGCCGCGCTTGGTTTCCAGCACGACCCGCACGCCCTCGTCGAAGAGCTCGTCGCGCGGCATGTCGGAGGCGCTGACCTTGTTCAACTGCGTCAACTCCGGATGGAACTGCGGCTCGGCCACCTCCTTGAGGTGCTTGACGATTCGCCGGATCTCCATGTCGTCGAGGAACGTCCCCTGGGCGCGGATCAGGTCGCTGGTTCCGGGCTTGAGGAACAGCATGTCACCCTCGCCCAGCAGCGTCTCGGCGCCGTTCTGGTCGAGAATGATCCGGCTGTCCATGCGGGCCGCAACGCGGAAACCGATGCGGCATGGCATGTTCGATTTGATTAGGCCCGTGACCACCGTGGCCTGCGGACGCTGCGTCGCCAAGACAATGTGGATGCCGACGGCGCGGCTCTTCTGCGCCAAACGAACGATGTAGGCCTCGATTTCCTTGGACGCGGTCATCATCAGGTCGGCCAACTCGTCGATGACGATCACGATGTAGGGCAGCTTCTTGGGGATCTTGGCCTCTTCCTCCGGCGTGCCCGGATTGAAGCGGGCGATGACCTCCTCGCCACCGAGCTTGTTGAACTCGGCGACGTTCTTGACCCGCGCCTCGGCCAGCAGGGCATACCGCTCGTCCATCTTCACCGTCGCCCACTCCAGGATCTGCACCGCCATCTGCGTCTCGGTGACGATCGGGCACATCAGGTGCGGCACCGTGCTAAACGCCGTCATCTCCACCATCTTCGGGTCGATCAGGATCAGCTTCACTTCGTCCGGACGCTTGGTCAGCAGCGTTCCGACGATGATCGTATTGATGCAGACGCTCTTACCCGAGCCGGTCGTGCCGGCGATGAGCAGGTGCGGCATCTTCGTCAGGTCCGAGACCAGCGCTTCGCCCGAGGAGTCCTTGCCCAGGAACATCGGGATCTGCATCTTCGCCGGCTTGGAGCCCGCCGTCTCCATCATGCTCTTCATCCGCACTTTCTCTTTTTCGCTGTTGGGCACCTCGATGCCGATGGTGTGCTTGCCGCGCAAGGGGGCCACCACGCGCACCGCCCCGGCGCCCAGCGCCCGGGCCATGTCGTTGGCCAGGTTGGAGATCTGGCTGACCTTGACCCCCGCGGCCAGCTCCAGCTCGAACATGGTCACGACCGGTCCGGTCTCGGCGGCCACCACGCTGGCGTTGATATTGAACTCGCCGAGCAGCTTCTCGAGGGCCGCGGCCTTGGACTTGACCACTTTTTCCTGCACCGCGGCGTAGCCATACTCGGGCTCCTCCAGCAGGTCGAGCGGGGGCATGGTGTAGTCGTCGTAGGAGGGCTGCACGAAAGCGGGTTTGGCCCGGGGCCGCTCGCGCCGCTGGCGGACCTCGACGATGCCCGGTCGTGCGGCCGGAGCCGGCTCGGGCCTCTCGGCAGTCTCCTCGACCTCGTCTGCTTCGACCTCTTCGGGCTCAAGCTCTTCGGGCTCAAGCTCTTCGGGCTCGGGCTCTCTGGCGATCACATGCTCGGCCGCCTCCCGCGCCAGCGCGGCCAGCGATTTCTGCCGGGCGCTGAGCCTCTGCCAAATATCGCTCAGGGCTTCGGAGTTCTGCCGGGCCACCGCGCAGGCCGGCACCACAATCCCCAACACGCGACGGACCGCCACACCGGCACCCGCCAGCAGGCCTACGATCAGACTGTCGGCCAACAGCGCCAGACCCACAACCCACGTCGCCGAGACCAGCATAAAGGTCCCCAGGGTCGCGAAATTCTGCTTGAGAAACGCGCCGACCGAGACGCCTAACACCCCGCCAGAACCCATCGGGAAGAGATATACCTTGTGCGGCCAAAATGACGAGAAGGTGCACGAGCCGGCCACGGTCAGCAGCATCAGCCCGATCATGCGAAATACCGGCTGCCCGACCGGGCGCCGAGCCAGCTTCGCGACACAGTAACACGTTACCGCGGCAAGAATTACGAAAACGCCCGGGCCGATGTAGTACAAGAGGTAGTAGGCGGCAAACGCGCCCATCGACCCGCACAGATTCTCCGCCGGCTCATTCTGCGGCGACCTGTACCGGCTCGGCCAATCGCCGATGTCGAAGCTCAAACAGCTAAACAGCAGCATCAGGCACAGCCCGACGCCAAGGCACAACAACGCCGATTTGGCACCGGCGCCAAAACGCGGATGCCCGGTAGCTTTCTTTCGCGATCGTTTCTTTTTCTTCACAACCTTCGCTCCTGGAGGATGTCCTATAATAACAGTGCTTCAAATGTCGATACCTTCCCCGCTTAGTATCGGACAACAGTTTATATCGGCAAGCGGCCCCGCTTTTCTACACTATTGCTCGATCGACCTGCGCGCAGGCCCGCCGCCCCGGCCAGCCAAAGCTCAGCGCAGCAGCCCGAACTCTGCAAATTGGTGGAATAGACGTAGTATGGCCTTGCTCCGTAAGTACCGCTGCTGTTCGCTGTTGCTCTTGCCCTTCGGTCTCAAGAGCGCCACAGGATCGTACCGTAGAGGCAGCTTCTACGCGCCGCGTCGGGCTGGGGCTTCGCAAAGGCCAAACTGACGCCGGATGGATGGCCGAAACCGGGAAAAAATCTGCCACGGTTCCTCCTCGTACAAACAAAAAAGGGGATGAGAACACCCCACTGTGACAAGGGACACTATACGCGCCTGGCGCGGATTGTGGGGCGTGCGGTCTGGCTTCAGGCGGGGCGAATCCGCGCAATCCGCAGAGTCAGGAGGGGTCTGGGTGATAATTGTCTATTCCTGACGCGCTACATAGGTGACCTGTGACGTCACTTGTGCGCTATCGCCATTGCACGGGAAGCGTTTTTTCTTTGGCCGAACGGTCGCGACTTACTATGATAAACGAAGTAGAGATGCGAATGAGCTATATCCGTGCGCGCCAAAGCGAAGCCCTTATGGATGGAATCCGAAGGGAACAATGTTCCGTCGCGTTCACACGAAACGGCCGGCAGGCAAAGCGCCGTGAGTCGCCCAGAGGGGACATTGCCCTGTGAGCAACTCGCATGTGGGCCGTCTGGCCGTGTTCCGGCAAGAGAACCCGGCAAAAACCCCCAAGGAAGGTGACCGCCGTTAAGGATCCGGACAATGGACCCTCGAACTTGGCAATCGCTACGCAACGCCCTGTCATTTTGCACGGTCTTTCTTCTCTGTCTCCTGCATGTGGCGGTGCCCGTTGTACTGCAACTGACATCGGGCACCCCGTCACACGCCGCAGGCGTCGGTCTGGAGCTGCTGTGGAGGACAACGGCGGTGTGTCTCCTGCTCTTCGTGTTCTATCTCTACCAACGGGTCCTGTACGACGTTCTACGCCGGAAGATCCACCGCGGGATTACCTGGAGCATTCTCGTGCTGTCGCCCGTCGTGTTGTTCGGCGCAGAAAGCGTGTATCACTCTCTGCCGCCCGTCCGGGCGCGGCATATCCTGGGCACGGCCGAATTGGCAGCGCTGCCGGAGTCGGCAACCGACATAACAATTTACACCTGGTGGACGCCCATGTCGAGAGAAGAGTACCTGCGATTCCGCGCCACTCCTGCCGACATCGAGTCCTTCGTGGCGCAATCACCCATCCTCAGGCATGCCGAACGCCGGGATTACTCATCTACGAGAATGAGACTGCTCAATCAAAACAGAACCGCACGTACCCCAGGCTATGGCGTGAGCCGCCATGAGTACGTTCCCGACCATCCGACCGCCCCGCCATGGTATATGCAGGAGATCAAATCCAAGGCCCGGCTCTATCGGATCCCGCGCACGACATACGAGTACAGAGGCGAGCTCATCATCGACGAAGACAACGATGTCGTGTGCGTCAAATTGGTGTTCAGTTGAATCCTGGACCAGACAATGCCTCCAAAAGGAAAGGGAAAGAGGTCAACTCTTGACACTTGACACCTCGCGTCGATGACGAAAGCCCGCCGTGGCGCAGCAGATGTGCACACTACGGACCCGGATACACTGCTCATGCGCCGGCGACGGGGGATGAATAAGCGCTTGTTTTTCTCGATAGCCGCGGTACAATACTCGGTGCAGTTCAGTATCATCAAATCCCGATATGAAGGCTTGTACGGTGGAGGTTCACCATTCTCTTGAAAGGTCGAATCATGCTTCAGCGTCATTGCAGCTTCGTACTCTCGTTGTGTCTCATTGTCTCGCTCGCGCACGTCCTGGCGGCCGAGGACTGGCCCCAGTTTCGCGGCCCGGGAAGTTTGGGCATTTCCTCAGCGACCGATCTGCCCACGACCTGGAGCGAAACCGAGAATGTGGCTTGGAAGACCGCCCTGCCCGGATACGGCTCGTCCAGCCCGATTGCGCTGACCGGCAGACTCTATGTGACCTGCTACAGTGGATTCGGCATCGAGAGAAACCGCGGCACGATGGAGGACCTGACACTTCACGTCATGTGCATCGACGGCAAAGACGGCGCGATCCTCTGGGACAAGCACATCGAGCCGACGCTTCCCGAATCGTCGCGCGTGCGCGATCATGGCTACGCGGCTCCGACGCCGGCCACCGATGGCGAGCATCTCTACGTCTTCTTCGGAAAGAGCGGCGTCTTCAAGTTCGACCTGGAAGGCAACCAGATCTGGCGCACCAGTGTCGGGACGAAAACGCACGGCTGGGGCTGCGGCACCTCGCCCGTGCTGTACGAGAACCTGGTCATCGTCAACGCCAGCGTCGAGAGCGGATCGCTGGTGGCCCTCGACAAAGCCGCGGGCAAAGAAGCCTGGCGCGCTGAAGGCATGGATTCGTCGTGGAATACGCCCCATTTGGTGGCAACGGGCGACGGGAAACACGAGCTGGCCGTGAGTGTTAAGAAATGGATTCTCGGGTTCGATCCCGCCACCGGCAACGAGCTGTGGCGCTGCCAGGGCATTCCCGACTATATCTGTCCGAGCATCGTGTCCTATGAGGGCATTCTGTACGCCCTGGGCGGGCGCAGCTCCAAGACCATCGCCGTGCGCAGCGGTGGCCGCGGCGACGTAACCGCCACGCACAAGCTTTGGCAAGCCGACGTCGGGGCCAACGTCGCCTCGCCGGTCATCCACGACGGACACCTCTACTGGGTCAGCGACCGCAACCGGCAGGCCTACTGCCTCAGCCTGGCCGACGGATCCGTGAGGTATGCCGAACGCGTTTCGGCCCAGCCTTATGCCTCGGCCCTGTTAGCCGACGGGAAGATCTACATCGTGACACGCAACGGCGGAACCGTCGTCCTGACGGCCCAGCCCAGCTACGAACAACTCGCCCACAACAAACTGGCCGATCGAAGCACCTTCAACGCCAGCCCCATCGTCTGCAACGGAAAACTCATCCTCCGAAGCGACAAAAACCTCTACTGCATCGCAAACGAAGATCAAACCAACGCAAGATAGAAGTCCCGTGAAACGAGGCTCTACCTCCCCGCCGCTCACTACCAGAAGATCGAGCGGATGTGGCGGTCGTAGATGTTGGTGGTGACTTGCTCGGCTATGGTGGGTTCGTATTTGCGCAGGGCGTTGCGGAAGCGGGGGCCGGTTTCGGCGGCGATTTTGTAGGCGACGTGGAGAAGTTGGCGGAAGCTGGGGTTGTAGTCGGCCCAGTTCGGGTCGTGGCGTAAAGTCGCAGCGAATCTTGGGCCGTCCCACGCGTTGACCTGCTCGGGCGCGGGCAGTTTGGCCTTGTCGATGTCGATCACGGTGGCGTAGGGGCCGCACAGCTCGTCCATGCGCGCCAGGGCTGCGGCGTAGATCTCCTGCGCCAGCGCCAGACCATCGCCGCCTGCCAGAGCCAGGCCGATCAATTCTTCCAGCCAGGTCGTACCGGCGGTCTTGACGTGCACACCCGCGTCGAATTTCTTCAAGGCCTCCCGAATCGGTCCGTAGATCGAAAACTTGTCGCTGCCCGAATGCACGCTGAGCTTAAGGCCTTCGGGCAGGCCGAACTCCTTCACGGCGTACCCGATCACCGCCAAGTCCTGCTCGAACTCCCGGGCAAATTGGGCCGGATCGCCCACGTAGTCCACGCCCTTGTTGAAACGACCGCTGAATTTCGGCGCGATCGTGCGAGCCGGAATGCCCTCATCGGCAATTGCGGCCAGGATAATCAACATCTCGACCGGCGTCTGCGGCGCATCCGTCTCATCCATCGACACTTCCGTGATGAAGTTGCCCGCGCCTTTGGCAGCTTCGATGTGGCGACAGATCTTTCCCGCCTCGGCGACAGCGACCAGGTACTTCGAGGCGATGGCGCGCAGTTGCGATTCGCTTACCGCGAAGGCGTCCTCGATCCCGTCGAGCCTCAGTGAGCCGAGGAGGGCCCGGTGTTTCTCAACGAAGGCCTCCACAGCCGCCGCCTCGGCGTGCCGCCCGATGAAATCGGCGACGTCCAGCGTGAAGAAGTCGCTTGCCTCCAGGAACGCATCCACACTCGCCAGGCCGATGTGATCGGCATCGACGAAGTACGCTCCCTTCCAGCCGCAAGCAGCGACCGCCTCATCCGCTTCCCGGCGCACGTCAGCGGGCTCGGTGCCGATGATGCTGTGCTCGCGGTGCGACTTGTTCCAGACCGGCGTGATGTCGAGCCCCTGCTCGGCAGCCTTGATCAAAGCGGCCAACTGCGCCTTGCCCTGATGGCCAAATCGATCCCCGACTCCAAACGAGTATTTGCCCAGGTTCATTGTTTTCCTTCCTTCGCGCGGTTCCCGTCAAAGCGATTCATCATTTCGAACACGGCCGTCTCGGCCACGCCGGCCCCCGTCTCGTAGACCTTCTCGGCCCCGGCCAGGTCGTTGCCCACGAGCATGATTGCCTTGCTCTGCGCCCCTTCGACCCCGAGAAATAAATCGGTCCCGACCTCGGGCCTGCAGCCGCGAACGAGCACGCCCGTTGCGTCTTTTAATCGGACCAGCGCACCACCGCTCGAAGGGGCGGACGCGTCGAGCTGATCCACCATGGCGTGGGCGACGTCATCAAAGACGACCGCGGAGCGTCGGTCTTGCTTTGCCAACTGCAACTGCACATTTCGCATCGTCAGACCGGTGATGTGGCGGCAATAGAGGCCGTAGGCGGGCAGCCGCCCGAACATCGAGTATTCGGGATAGTTGGCCGGATGTTCCGGTATCTCCCGCGCGGCGTCCGCTTCGGCACCGCCGCCGTCGAACGACAGTCTCACGTTGTCCAGGGTAACATTCTCGATCCTCGCCTGGGGCAGTCCGGCGATGGCGCAGCCGGTTACGTTGGCGCCGCAGGCTTCGATGTTGGCGATGGTGACGTTGCGGAGGCTGCCGATGCCCGGCTTTTCCATCTGGTCTTTGAAGGGCCTGGCGCGGTTGCCCAGGCGAATGAAGATCGGTGCGCCGACGCCGTCCATGGTGATATCCGAGACGACGACACGGTCGATCGTCCCCCCGTCAACGGTCTCCAGTGCCACGCCGGCCAATCGCGTGTTGTGGATCGCGCAGCCGGTGAAGACGATGTTCCGGAAACCGCCGTTCGATTCGGTGCCCATCTTCAACGCATTGCACGTGCTGCGCAGGAGGCAGCCGCTGACGGTGACATCGCGGCACACCCGCGCCGAGGTGCTCTTGAGCACGATGGCGTCGTCGCCCGAATCAATGTTGCAGCCGGTGATGACGACGCGGCGACACGAGTCGATGTCGATCCCGTCGTTGTTGTGGTTGACATGGCTCTTGACGGTGATGCCGCTGATGCGCACGTCGTCGCAGGCCAAATAGTGCTGGACCCACATCGGCGAATTCCGGATGGTGACGCCCTCGACCATGACGTCGCGACACTCGATGAAGCGCATCAGGTACGGGCGCACCTTATACGGGCCCTTGAATGCGGTTCCCTGGCCGTCGATGACGCCCCGCCCGGTAATGGCGACGCGCTCGACGTTCTCGGCGTAGATCAGGCTCTTGTCGGTGTAGTTGTCGGTGTAGGACCGGTACTTCGGCACCGTGACGGGGTAATCGCGCAGATCCGTGCTGCCCAGCAACGTGCACCCGGCCGCCAGGCGCAGGGTAACGTCGCTTCTGAAGGTCAGCGTGCCCGAGAGAAACGTCCCGGGCGACAGGTAGACCGTCCCGCCCCCGTCGGCGGCGCAGGCGTCAATCGCCTTCTGGATCGCCTCGGTGCAGCGGCGTTGGCCGTTCGGATTGGCCCCGTAGTCGCGCACGTCGTAGACGGCTTGCCCCGCCCCGCCGCCAACCGGACCCAAGAGGCCAATCGCACCCAACACCCACAACAACCGTCTCAGCCGCCACATATTTCACCTCTTCGCATCAACCGCCGCGTGCAAACCGTTCATCATCTCCAGACCAGAATCAGACCGGGACAAGTCCCCGGAATCATACCCGGCCACCCCGCAGCGCCAAAGAAAAAACCCCGCGGCGCATCCGTTCGCCACGGGGCAATGAAAAACACGGTTCTACCCATATCATCAGTCGCAGGGCCGGTTCTCACCCCACGCTGCAAGACACCGCGTGCACAAACGCGTGGGTCAAAGACCCACCCTACAGCTATTCCTGGCTCTCCCCTTCGACTTGCGGTGGTCCCGGCGCCTGGACAACGACTCCAAGCCGGCCTAACGCCCCGGCTACGTCCGCCTGGCGCGGGTTCAACTCAAAGCTCCGCGAGAGATACTTCTTGGCGTTGTCGCTGTCGCCGTTGCCCAAATAGAAGAATCCGATCTGGCGGTGAGCCTCGAACGAATCCGGGGCGATCTCCAGCGCTCGTTGAAAACAGCGCAACGCGTAGTCGTCCAATTCCAGCTTCTCGAACTCCCATCCCAAGCGCAGCGTCTCTCTCTCGGAATTGGAGGCCGCCTGCCTCAGGTAGGCGTTGGCGTACTGCTCGGCTTTGGCCGCCTGGCTTTGGTCGAGGAACGCCTTGACGAGCCCGGCCTGGGCGGCGCGAAAGGCCGGATCGAATCCCAGCGCGACATTGTAGTGATACTCCGCCTTGGTCCATTGCCGGGATTTGTGATACACCCGAGCCAATTCGTAATGCGCCGACGGGTTCTCGAATTTCTCGTTGATCTCGGCGAGCAGTTGCGCTTCGGTCTTCTCGGAAGGAACGATCCCGGTCGGATCGGTCGCCGTCTTTCTGCGAACGCCATCCTGGCAACCGGTCAACAAAACAACCGCGCAGCCGAACAGCAGCCACGATAGAAAGCTCATTGTTGCGAGCCTCACCGGGCTCTTGCGTTTACCCCTCATGTAGCGCCTCCCTGTCCCACCGTTACCTACTGGAAAAATCCTAACGCCGTGGGACTGACGGGGAGTATTCTTTCATCGACTGCTGCCAATTGCAAGGAAAAAACGCGGCGCTTTCGTACAAACGGACATTTTTTTCCCAAGGGTGACAGGGCTTTTTTTCTTCTGGGTCAGGCTTCGTTGTTTGTAAGAAATCACAGGGCGGCAACGACATACATGATGGCGGGCACGTGATCGGGGCGTCTGCGCGCCGGGACGGTCAGGCCCCGTAACGCCGCATGGGCAACACATACAGCCAAGGCGCCGCTTGCAAGTGTATGACTGGCAATCAATTGTGAATCAACACGGGCCGTTGGTCTGGCAGACCGCGTGCCGACTGGTGGGCAACGAGGCCGCCGCTGTCTGTCCGTCGGCCTGACGAATTGTATTAAACCCCGTCAGGCGCGGCGTCGAACCCCGCCGGCGCGGTGCGCTCGTTAGACGTCGAGGTTCTGGACTTCGAGGGCGTGCTCCTTGATGAAACGCCGGCGTTTTTCCACGTTGTCGCCCATCAGAATGCTGAAGAGTCTGTCGGCCTCGCCGGCGTCGTTGAGCCGGACGCTTAGCAACGTCCTGGTCTCCGGGTTCATCGTGGTGTCCCAGAGCTGGTCGGCGTTCATTTCGCCGAGGCCTTTGAAGCGCTTAATCTCAATGCCTCTTCCCCCGATCTGGCGGATGCCCGGGCAAATCCCGCCCAGGCCGGCAACCTCGTACGTGTCCTCGCCGTGAACGAGGTGGAACTTCGTGGGCAGCGATTCTCCCGACTCGGCCTTCTCGGCCGTCAAGAGAAAATCCCTCAGGTCCAGACCGAAGTCCCCCTTGAGCTTCTGATTGATCTGGTTGATACGCCCGACTTCGTGCAGCTCCTCGCCGACGAAAGCGGGCTCGGCTTCGCCGTTGCCCTCAGTGGTCTCGTCCAACTCCTCCTCACGCAACTCGTCCAGGCGCTTCTCGTACTCAGCGCCTTCGTAATACACTTCCTCCTGCTCCCCTGGCCGCCTAATGAGGAAGCACGGCAGTCGTTCACCGTCGTAGCGGGCCTTAATGAACTCAGCCAGCTTGATCCCGCGCCGAGTGAGCACCGTCACAATGCGCTCGATGTCCGCCAGCGCTTTTACCAAGTCGCGGAGCTGGTCACCCACTACCGCATGTCCTGTTGAGTCCTGGTACCCGCCACCCGAGGCGGCGTCGCGCACGATCAGTTCGGTACCCTCGAGGCCCCGCGTAATCATGCGCCGGCGCATCTCATGTTCGCTCAGCACGTACTCAGCCTTCTTTTTGCCCTTACGCCTGATCTGATAGAGCGGCGGTTGGGCGATGTAGACCATGTGGTGATCGAAGAGCTGCGGCATCTGGCGAAACAGGAATGTCAAAAGCAGCGTGCGAATGTGGGCTCCGTCGACGTCGGCGTCGGTCATGAGGATGATTTTTCCATAGCGGCACTTGCCTACGTCGAACTCATCCGTTCCGATTCCCGTTCCGAAGGCACTGATCATCGTGCGAATTTCGTCGTGGCCCAGCATCTTCTCGAGGCGGGCCTTCTCGACGTTCAGGATCTTGCCCTTGAGCGGGAGGATAGCCTGGATGTTTCTGTCGCGTCCGGCTTTGGCCGAACCGCCCGCAGACTCGCCCTCAACCAGGAAGACCTCAGTCGTCGCCTTCTCCTTGCTGGCGCAATCCCACAACTTGCCCGGCAAATTGGCGCCGCTCAGGGCGCCTTTGCGCCGGGTGAGTTCGCGGGCCTTGCGCGCGGCCTCGCGTGCCGCGGCGGCTTGAATCGCCTTGTTCAAAATGCGCTTGGCCTCCGGCGGGTGCTCCTCGAGATAGTGCCCAAGCTGCTCGTTGACCGTTGTTTCGACGAAACCGCCCACTTCCGGATTCGTCAGACGAACCTTCGTCTGCGCCTCAAAATGCGGGTCGGAAAGCTTGACCGCCACGACCGCGGTCAGGCCTTCTCTGAGGTCGTCTCCGCTGGTGCTCTGGCCTTCCTTGAGCAAGTTGTTCGTGCGAGCGTAGTAGTTCATCGTCCGCGTCAAGGCGGTCTTGAAGCCGGAGAGGTGCGTGCCACCGTCGATGTTGCGGATGTTGTTGGCAAAGACGAGGACGTTTTCGTTGTACCCGTCGTTGTACTGCATCGCCACTTCGCAGCTCAACATCGAGTCGGGGTCGTTTTTGGTCATGTACAATACATCATTGTGCAGCGTGTTCCTGGCCTCGTTGAGGTGCTTGACGAACGCCTTGATGCCGTCGTCAAACTTGAAGACCTCTTTCTTGTCGCTCCTGTCGTCGCGGAAGGCGATCTGCAGTCCGGCGTTGAGATACGCGAGTTCGCGAATACGTTTGAGCAGGGTATCGTAGACGAACTCCCCGTCGCCGAAGATCTCCTCGTCCGCGAGGAACGATATCTTCGTGCCGCGCTTGCTCGTGGTGCCGAGGACCTTGACCGGCCCGCGCGCCTTGCCCCGTTCGCACTCGAAATGATAGTGCTGCCCGTCGCGATAGACGTCCGCCTCGAGCCACTCGCTCAGCGCGTTGACCACGCTGATACCCACCCCGTGCAGACCGCCAGCGACCTTATAGCTGTCCGAATCGAACTTGCCCCCGGCGTGCAATGTCGTGAGGACCACCTGGAGGGCGCTCATATTGGCGTCTTTGTGCATCTCGACCGGAATGCCCCGGCCATTGTCCTCTACCGTGCAGCTTCCGTCGGCCTGAATGCGCACTGCGATCTCATCGCATACACCGGCCATCGCCTCATCAATCGAGTTATCGAGAACCTCATAGACCAAATGGTGCAGCCCCCCGGTGCCGCGGTCGCCGATGTACATGTCGGGGCGCTTGCGGACAGCATCCACACCGCCTAAAATCTTGATGTTACCTGCGTCGTACTTATGAGCCTCCATATGGCCCTCAAATATGAATCGTTGTTTTTCCGTTACCATCGCTGCGCGAATGCATCAGACGACGTGCAATCATCGAGCCATGCTTACCTCGATGCGTCGCAAACGCGCCTGCGGGCAAAGGCGTTGCAATTCCTCGAGCAGCCCGGCCTTGCAGAGCCGCAGCTCATAGAGATAGCTTGAACCGTCGGCAACGAGCTTGACACACCCGCCCGAGACCGACGCGACGCGGCACTTGCTCCGTAGCGTCGGCGGGAGCACCTGAGGCAGCACTTCTCCGACCGTACCGCCGGCCACCGGCGGCGGACCCAGGCGCTCGACGAAACCGCCCAGCGCATCGCCCAATGGGCAAGCTTCACGGTTCGCATCCCGACCTGCGCCACGGCGGCGCCTGGCAAAACGGCCGGTCCCAGCCCTGTTAAACAACATATCCCTCGAATTTCGCATTGTACCCAAACAGCTTTCTCCGAACCATGCCGAAGAACCGGTCCTACGCACATAGTACCCAGGTGTGACTTCGCCCCGTCGATAAGACCCACACACAGCACCGACAAACTCGCGCAGTGCGGTCGAGCCTACCCCAGATTGATCGGCATCAGGACGTACAAGAAATCGGTGCCGCCTTTGACCACGCCGGGGCGGTCCGATTGGCCTAACTCCAGCACGAAGTCAGAGCCCTGAACGACCCGCAGGACATCAATCAGGAACTGCGGATTAAACCCGATATCGATTGCCTCGCCCCCATACTCAACGGGCATGCTGATCTCGGCGGCACCGGCCTCCGGAGACCTGCCCGAAAACACCACCGCCTCTTTTCCGACCGAAACCTTGATCCCCTTCGATTCCTCACTCGTCAGCAACGCCGCCCGGCGCACCGCACTAAGGACCGCGTCAGTCGAAAGCGTGAGTTTCTTATCATAATCGCTGGGAATAATGTCTTCATACTTCGGGAAATTCCCCTCGACCAAATTCGAACTGATCACCACATTGGCGCAACGAAGGAGAACCTGGTTCTCAACCAACTTGACCGCTACGCTCTCTTCATCGTGCGAACCGACCTTGTCCAGCAAAGCCATTGTTTTGGCCGGCACGATCATCTTGACATCGCCCAGCTCCTTCTTCGGCGCCTCCTCCAGCATCACCCGGCAGCGAGCCAGTCTTCTGCCGTCGGTGGCGACGAGCATGAGTTTCTTGCCCTGGACTTCCCAGAGCACACCGTTGATCGCGTACCGACTGCTCTCCTTGGCCGTGGCAAAGAGACATTGCTGAATACCCAACTGCAACTGCTGCAGACGGATCGACAAATCCGCCTCGCCCGCTGCCAACGAAGGCACATCCGGGTATTGCTGCGGATCCTGGCCGTAGATGGTGAATCGGCTGTCGGCGCCCCGGATTTCACACGTATTCTCGCTGGCCTCCAGGACAAGAACGTCCTCGGAACTCTCTCGGACGATCGCCGCGAGGCGCTCGGCCTCCACGACGACCTCGCCCTCACGATGCACTTCGACCTCTGAAACATGATAGTTGAGGCCGAGCTCAAGGTTGGTAGCGCAGATCCTGACTTCCTTGCCGGCAGCGGTGACACGCACGCAGCGAAGAATTGGCTTGGGGGTACGGCTCGGCACGACCGAAGTCACCAAGCCCAGCGCCTCGGCCAGGGCGGCACGGTTAAAACTAACCTTCATGCTATACCTCTACCTCTTTGTATTCCCAAAGGCTAACATCGTACGTTCTGGAACCACGAAACAGCCCGTCAGTCTACACGCACTTTCCCGGCAAAACAACTGTTTTCCGGCAAAAAGGTGGATACGACGGTCCCGGCACTGCGTCCTCTCGCCCGGCGGTACGCCGGGGCGTTCAATGGGACCGGTGTCTTTAAGGTTATATTATTAAATACCAGTTATAGTAATAGTAATCTTATAGGCGGTTGGATTGTTGCGCCCGACGCGGGAGCCGTCGTAAGTGCTGAACTGGCGGGCAGATGGACCGGTAGAATAGGCCTTCGTGGTTGTGGAAAAGCTGTTGGAGATGCGGTTAGCAGACTTGACAAAAGGGCCCTTGCTATGTAGGTAAGGGCGTTTGCCGGTTCCGGTGTTACAGGAAACCACGCAGTAATTGACAGGTTATCCAGAATCGCCAGGTCAGGGCGAATGTGCGGGGAGAAAGAGTCGCACTTTCGGCAACGGGGGGCGTAAACCGACGCAAGTGCCGGTGGGCAGGGAAGAGCGAGGGCACGTGGGGCACGGTGACGCCTTATTGTGACAGGTCGAGCAGAAAAGGATGAAAATGACAAGAGAGACAGAGGCGCGCCCCAACGAGGCGAGCTTGTATGTAGGTTTTGACGTTGGCAGCAGTTTCGCCCACTATGCGGTTTTGGGGTCGGACAAATCTGTTGTTTATTCCCCGCCTCCGCTGATGCACTTTGCCAATCCGCTTGGCGCCCTGCGGGAAGCCTGGGCGGACGTCATTGAGCGTTTCGGGCGAGCGGCCATTGGCAGCACGGCCTTGACCGGCAGCGCGACCGCGTCGTTCCCGCGCGTCATGCCGGGGGCGGTCTACGTGTATGACAGCGTGGCGGTCCCCAAAGGACTTGAGGTGATCGCGCCGGCGGCGCGGTACGTTTTCCACATCGGGGCCAAGGACTCGTATTTCTTCAATGTTGCAGTCGTTGGAGGCCGGCGCGTGATCCGTGAGTGGCGGACCGGTACGAAGTGCGGCGGCGGCTCGGGGATGCTCGTCGAGAAACAGTGTCGCAGGCTCTTCGAGGGGGAAGTGGCGGACGTAGAACTGGAAGATGCCGGCTCAGGGGCTGATGAGGGTGCTAAAAGTGCGATCGCCGCACGGAATCGGGCCCGCCTGCAAGAGCGCGTCGAGGAGATGCTGCGCAGAGCCGAGGCCGAGGCGGGGCAGTCGCGCGAGCCGAGCGAGTTCCTGGCGCGCTGCGGCGTGGTCGTGCAGTCCGATTTGATCCACAAGCAAAACGAGGGAGCCACGCGGGTGGACAATCTCGCGGGGCTTTTCAAGACGGTGGCGCGGAATTACGTGATCGATGTGCTGGGAGCGCGAGAATTCTCGTCGGATATGCAAGAGACCGAGGCCGTCGCGACCGGGGGCGTTTTCTGTAACGATCGGGTGAGGGCAAATCTCTCGGAATTGCTCGGGGTCCCGGTTGGGCGTCCCGAGTACCATCACAATGTCGGGGCGATAGGAGCGGCCCTCAAGGCCATTGAGGAAAACAGTTCTTTTGTCCTGGCGGTCGAGCAACTCGACAAGGTCGCTGAGTATAGCCGACGCAAGCGCGCCTTCGCGCCGGCGCTCTCGAAGAGCCTCGGGTACGTGCACCAGCGCGATGAAAAGCTGGAAGAGGAGGTGCCGGCGGGCACCGAGGTCGTTCTCGGAATCGACGGAGGCAGCACGACCACGAAAGGGGCTCTCGTCGAGCTTAAGACGGGCAGACTCCTGGACAAGCTCTACATCAAGACGCATGGCAATCCGGAGGAGTCGCTCAAACGCGTGCTCAAATATCTGAGCCGCCACAAGGACAACGTGGTCGTCAAGGGAGTCGGCGCGACCGGCTCGGCGCGTAAGCTGTACGAGAAGATCCTCATAAGCAAGAGCAAAGCTGCAGACCTGGCGGAGCAGGGCGTTGTTCTGACCGACCGGGTGACCGACGAAATTACGTGTCACGCCCTGGGCGTCAAGCACAACAATCCCGAGATCGACACGATTTTTGAGGTGGGCGGTCAGGATATGAAGTTCACGAGCTTCGGCGCCGACGGGACGGTCAAGGAAGCGAAAATGAACTACAGTTGCCAGGCCGGCTCGGGGCAGACGCTGGAAAACATGGCGGACGTGATCAACCTCGACGTGGAAAACACGCTGCAGGAGGCGGCTTTGCGGGCCGAGCGCGTGCCCCTGATCGACTCGACGTGCGGCGTCTTCATGGAGATGGATGAGAACAGGCTGATCGCCGAGGGGTTCAATCGGGATGAAATCGCCGCGGCGATTATTCGCGGAACCGCGGCCAGCTACTACTACAAGTTCGTCGGCGGGGCCCAGCATTGCGGCGATAAGTGTTCGGCCCAGGGCGGACCGGCGCTGGGAAAAGCCTTTTTAGCGGCACTGGCCCAGGTTAGCGAGAAGGAGATCGGAGCCTATCCACACCGCGAGATGTTCGGCGCGTGGGGCCAGGGCCTCGACATCATCGAGCAGATAAACGCCCTGGAGAAGGAAGGTCGCCCGTACGGAACGGCCTTCCGGGGTTGGGGGCTGGTCGACATGGCCTTCGACAAACGCAAGGTGATGTGCCGGGAGCTGTTCGGTGAGAAATCGTGCGGCATGCGCGACTGCGAGCTCGAGGTTTTCCGGATCGAGGATGATGAGATCATCACCGGCGGTTTCTGCCCGCGCGGCAATTCCGAGGCGGTGAAAAGGCCCAAGACCAACTACGTCGACCGCTATCACAAAATCTACGACAAGCATTTCAAGCAACAGGGTTGCCTGCTCAAGGACGTTGGCTCGGCCGTGGCGGACGGGCCTACGGTGGGGATCAAGCGCAGTATGGCGACGCTGGGCGAGAAAGGCATCTGGAGTGCGGCCTTGCTGCGGAAGCTCGGCTTTTATCCGGTTGTCTCGCCGCGCAGCGACAAGGACATCGCCAAGATCGGGGTGGACAACTCGCGGACCGAGTTCTGCATCGCGCGGAAGCTGGCGACCGGCCACGCGTCGGTGCTCAACGATCATCCTGGGGTGGAATATCTGTTCAATCCGAGCTTCATCGAGCAGCGTCAGGAGAAGCCGCCGCACCTGAAGTACTGCATTTATACCGAGTCGGAAGGATACGTCCTCAACGACGTGCTTTCCCTCGACAAGAACAAGCAGATCAACCCGATTCTGCACTTCGGCGACGAGCCGCTGTTGGTTCGTCAGATCAAGCTGGAGTTCGACCGGCTTGGCGTCTCTCTCTCCGAGCGACAAATCAAAGCCGCCATGGCCTGTGCCGACGAGGCCGAGCGCCGCTTCAGGGCGGACCTGCACGCCGAGGGCGACAAGTTCCTCGAGCGCATCGAACGCGACGGCGTCAAAGCCTACGTCGGGATCGGCAGGGATTACGTTCTTCTGGATCCGGAGGCCAGTTCCAATTCCGGCGCGATGTTCTCCCAGGTTCGCGGGCTCGACTACATCCCGCAGCAGTTCCTCGAACATAAGTTCAAGGATATTGCGATCGATCCGTTCGTGGAGAACGAGTTCTGGGTACAGAGCGTAAAAATCCTCAAGGCGAGTCTTTTCGTGGCGGACCATCGGAATCTTTTTGCGATCCGCATGATGAATTTCGCTTGCGGCCCGGACAGCTTGAAGATGTACCAGGAGGAACGGATTCAGCAAGCGGTGAAGAAGCCGCTGCTGGTGTTGCTCACCGACGCGCAGACGAACAACGCTCCCTTTGTTACTCGCACAGAAGCGCACGAACGGGTGGTCAATCAGAGCCGCCCGATCAGGCTGGATATGGACAGGCTTCGCATTGAGTCGGCCGATACGTATGACAAGCGCACCTGGCTGATTCCGTACATGGGGGACGCCAGCCACATCGCCACCGCGGGCCTGGCCTACTTCGGGATTCACAGCGAAGTGCTGCCGACCAATACGCAGCGCGGCTACGAGGTCGCCCGCAAGCACATCTATACCGAAGTCTGCTATCCGCTCAAAGGCGTGGTGGGCGACGCGATCGGATACCTCCAGGAAAAGATTGAAGAAAGCAGCGCCGCAGAGGTGGAGGACCGTTTCCTGGTGATGCTGCCGACGACGAGCGGCCCGTGCCGATTCGGCAAGTACGGGGAGGTCCTGCGCGAGTGCATGCGGCTCGAAGGGCTGGAGAAAATCCCGGTCGTCGGCCCGTCCTCGGAGACCGATTACATCGATATCCCGCTGCCCGGCGGCATGGGCGCCAGCGACAAGATCAAGATGCAGCAGATTCTCTTCAAAGGGATCCACGCCACCGATTTGCTGGAAGATACGCTTCGGCGCTTCCGGCCGTACGCTCAAGACAAGGAGGCTATGGACGTCCTGAAGAAAGAGAGGCTCGATGCGCTGAGAGAGGTCATCTCGGCCGGCGCTGAGACCGACGAGATGGTGCGCTGGGGCGAGCAAACCGTGGCGGCGTTCCAGGCGGCTCCGCGTCGCTATCACGAGCGTTTTCCGCTGGTGCTCTACATCGGCGAAATCTATATGCGGCAGCACGACCCGTATACGAACTACGTGATTCGTCAGCTCGAGGACAAGCAGCTCGAAGTTCTGCGCGACCCAATTACCGATTGGCTGCTGTACATCAACCGGATCAACCTGCGCAACGCCAGGGGCGACGCGGCTCTGGGGGCCAAGTCGTTGAATTTCGGGCGGACCCTGGCCGCAGTGGGCAAGGCAAGCAAGTCCGTGCTCAAGGGCCGATACATGGCGCATGTCAGCGAAAAGCTGGCGGCGCCGTTCCATGACGTTCTCGCCGGGCGGCACGTTCTGCCGCATCCGATGGAGATGATCGAAACCCTGGAAGCCAGGCACGAGGGACACGGGAACATCCAGGGCGAGTCGCCGGTGAGTACGGCGATCGCGTATTATTTCATGCACGAACTGATTCAGCCGCAGGGGGACGCGTGCGTCTCCGGTATCTTCCATGTCGGGCCCTTCACCTGTATGCAGGAAGGGGTCGCCACGGCCAAGATCGAGGCGATGGTCAAGGAGCACCGCAAGAAGAAGCCGGACCTGGTCTTCCCGATCATTCACGCCTTCTTCGGCGATTCGCCGAATGCCAATTTAGCTGCGGAGATTGCCGTCTTCGAGGAGCAGTGTTACCAGAAGAGAGACCTGCTGCGCGACGGAGGCCGCCGTTCAGAGGAGGGCCGACAGGCGATCGTGGAAAGCGGCGCGAGCACGGCGCGGACGCCGAACGAGGCGCCCGCCGAGCGGTAGCGGCTCTTACTTCTTACCCGGTCGGGCGTGGGTGATCTTGAGCACGAGCGGATTGGGCCAGCGGGTGTTGTTGTAGATTCGCTGGGCCCGCATGACCGAGACGTGAAGACCATCGTCGGTTTGTGTCCACCGCGTTTCGGGATTCGCCTTGGTGTTATACTCCAGTACCCGGCCCGACTGGCCGAGCACGCTCACGGTGCTGCGGTCCGTCGCGCGGACGCTCTGTAGCGTGAATTCCTTGCGCTGTCCTTTCTTCCAGTCGGGCTGCTTCGTGAGGATGGCGTAGACGGTGTCAGCATCCTTGGCCTTGGTGAACCAGATGTCGCCTTCGCGAATAACGTGCCAGGGACGGATCTCATAGACGGCCTCGCGGTTGATGAACAGCCACAGGGCCATCTCGCGAATGCGGCGCTGCTGCTCGAAGGGGATGATCCCGTCGGGTTGGGGACCGACGTTGAGCAGGAAGTTGCCGCCCTTGGCGCGAATCTCGATGAGCATTTGGATCAGTTGTCCGCCGGACTTGTAGTCTTCGTTAGTCGGTTTAAACTGCCACTGCGTTCCCAGCGTGTAGCAGGCCTCCCAGGGCCCGGGCATGGGCTCGTCGGGGGTCTTCTGCTCGGGGGTTTCCATCTCGCCTCGTGTGATGACGAGATTCGGTTGCAGCTCCCAGGCTAATTCCTTGAGGCCGTCCGCCTGCCCGTCGATGAACAGCGCGTCGACGGGGCCGTAGTTTGTGAGCAGCTCGCGGAGTTGGGCCTTGTTGTGGGCCATCAGCTCGGGATTGTTCACGGGCAGCGCCTCAGGCCGGCGGCGGCTCACGTCCTTGCCTTGTTTGTGCAGCATCCAGAAGTCGTCGGGCGAGAAATAGAACCTGACAGCTACGGCGTGGCGGCGGCAGGCGTCGACGACTTGCCTGGTGATATCGCGTCCGTACGGCGTGTTCATGATGTTGAAATCCGTCGTCTGCGTCTCGAACATGCAGAAACCGCTGTGGTGCTTCGTCGTGAAGACTACGTATTTCATGCCCGCGATTCTGGCTAAGCGGGCCCACTCGTCCGGGTCGAAACGCTGCGGATAAAACGTCTGCGGAAGCTCATTGATGAACCGGTCCAGGTACTCGTCCGAGGCGCCGACCATCGAGTGACTGATCACCGATCCGAGCTGCGAATCCACGCTCCAGTGAACGAACATTCCCAGCGCCTGATCGATGAACCATTCGGTGCGCTGCGGCTTGTTGGCCGCGGCGGCGCCAGTGCTCACAGTGAGCAGCAGAAGGAGGCAAAGTGCCTTACGAATCGTCATATCGGTCTCCTTGGTATGGTTTCGATGTCTTGGTTGTGCATCTGCCGGGGGGCAGCGGTCCTCTGTCTACGGGGGGCAGGGTGTTCTGTGCGGCCACGAGACGCTCTTTGCGCAGGCGGACGCGCTGTTTGGCGTTCTCGTAGCGTCGTTTCTCGTCGTCGGTCTCGGGTTGCAGCGGTGGCGCGGGCGTGGGCTTCTTCTGCTCGTCCAGCGCGACCATTGTCAAATGCGCGGTGGTGGCGACGGCCCTCTCGCCCGTGCAGGGATTCTCCCGCGTGACGCGGACGCCGACTTCCATGGAGGAGCGGCTCACGTAGTTGACCGCGGCCTGGAGGACGACCTGGTCCCCGATGCGTATGGGGGCCTTGAAGATCAGCGAGTCGATGCCGGCGGTGACGACCTCCGTGCCGCAATGCCGCTCGGCCGCCATGGCCGCGACCATGTCGATCCAGCCCATGATCGCCCCGCCAAAAGCGGTCCCCCGCGGATTGGCCTGCTCCGGCATCACCAGATACCGCGTCTCAACGGCACTCTCACTCGGCGTTTTACCCTTTTCGTTCGTCATGACCCCATAGTGTCGCCAGGACGCCGGACAAGTCAACCACCAAGTGTAGGAGAATTCGCTGTCGGGCGTTCCTGCGTTGGAGGCTCGGCCGCTCGAGTTTGTGCAGGCGAGGTCATTCCGCGTGGGTTGAGAACCGACCCTACCGCTGCGCCTTTTTCCTGCCCGAGAGGGAAGCGGTGGGGACGTCTATTGGCCTTTGCCGGCGGTTATGGAGTTGTAGTAGGCCTGTGCTTCGCGCTCGGTGATGATGAGGTTTTCATCGGTGTCCATCTTGCGGATGTGGTCGTTGCAGTTGGCGTTCCAGGCGACCGTTTCTCCTCGTGAGTACACCGACAGACCGGGCACGCCAATGCGCGAGACGTTCTGCTCGCGGCCGTACGTGGTTTTGACGGCTTTCACGAAGAGATCTTCCGCCCGCTCGTTTTCGAACGACACGTCCAGCAGCGCCTCATCGCTGCGCACCTCGTCCATTCGATTGTAGATTTGACACCCGCCGCCGGCCCACAGCATAAGCGACAGCCAGCACGTTGCACCGATCCAGCTTATTCTACCCATGATTTTCTTCTCCCAAGCACAAGAATCGTCGTCCTGGTCCTCGCTCGCGTATGGTGGCGTTGGCTCCTATTGCGGCGCCGGTTGGGCCTGGGGCGCGGAGAAATCTACTGTGGGGACCTCGGTTTGGGCCTGAGTAGTGGCCTCGAAGTATTCGCCTTCCTCGACGCCGGCCTTCTTGCAGAACCACGCGCCGAAGAGTGCCCTGGCGTAGTTGTTCAGCGTTCTGACGGCCTGGTTGTAGCGGGTCCGCGCCACGGAGATGCGGTTCTCCGTGCCCTCCAACTGGTCCTGCAGCGCGAGGAAGTTCTGGTTGGCCTTGAGGTCGGGATATCTCTCCTGGAGGACCAGAAGGCGCGAGAGGAAGCCGCTGAGCTGATTGGAGGCCTCGATCTTGCCCGCGGTGTTGCCGGCCTGGAAGTACTTCTCGCGCGACCGGGCGATGTTTTCGAACAGCTCCTTCTCCTGCGTGGCGTATCCCTTGACCGTGGCGACCAGGTTAGGGACGAGATCGAGGCGGCGCTGGAGTTGAGCATCGACGTTGGCCCAGGCCTCTTCGGCGCCCTGTTCGAGTCGGACGGCCTTATTGTAGCCGGCCCTGTACCAGCCGAACAGGGCCAGGCCCAGGACGAGGGTGAATGCGATCAGCCCGATGACGATGATGGCAGTCAATGAGCCAGCCGAACCTTTATTTCTCATCTTCAGTTTCCTTCCGAGTGTTGTTTTGCCTTGTTGTTTTACCAGCCGCCGCCGGCGCCCCCGCCGCTAAAGCCTCCTCCCCCGCCGCCGCCGAAGCCACCGAACCCGCCTCCCCCGAATCCGCCAAAGCCGCCGCCGAAGCTTCCGCCACCGTAGGAGCCGCTGCGTCCGTAGCCGCCGTAGCGTCCGAATCCACCGAACAGCAGGGGCCAGAAAAGCCACCCGCCCAAGCCTCCGCGCCTACCGCCGCCCATGCCACCGATGAGGATGATGAACAGCAGGAAGAACGGCAAGCTGCAGCAGGGCAGACCGCGGCGCCGGTTTGCAGGGCGGACGGGAGCCTGCTGACGCGGCAGGGTCGGCATTCCGCTCAGCGTTACGCGGGCTTCGGCGGCGATCCTCTGCACGATGCGCAGGTTTGCTTCGTATATTCCCTGACTGTATTGCTTGCCCTTGAGGTAGGGCACCAGCACCTCTCGGCCTAAACGTCCGAGGTAACTGTCGGAGAGAAAGCCCTCGAAACCGCGTCCCGGCGTGAACCAGTACTTTCGGTCCTTGGCCGCCAGCACGAACAACATGCCGTTGTCCTTGCCCTTCTGGCCAAGCTGCCACTTGTCGTGGGCGAGCTCGACCGAGAATTGGGCGATGGGGACGCCGCCGGTGGTCTGGACGGTCAGGACGATGTACTGGGCGCCGGTCTTTTGTTCGAGTTCCTGGAGGACGCCGTTGAGAGCGCGTTCGTGGTCGGCGTTGATGACGTTGGCCAGATCCTCGACGTACGTCCGCGGTTGTGCGGGCAGCCCGGCCTGACCGAAGGCCGGGGCGCCGAGCAACACCGCCAGGACGAGCGTCGCTGCGCGTGTGGCAAAGTTCTTCTGCATGCTCATAGCTCCAGCGCGTCTACGGTTGTCGCCAAATGCTCGACGGCGGTGTAGATCGATTCAAAGGCGGTTTCGATGTCGTTGCTTGTCAGGCGCGGCTTTTCGTACCGCCAGCGTTCGGCCGTGACAACCGCGTCGAGCTTGACCTCGAACGCTGCGGCGCCCTGGCGGAACGTGGCCTCCATCGTTCGGGGCCGGTCGCTGTCCTTGAGCCAGAGCATGGCCCGCAACAGCGGCGCCAGGCCCTTGGCCGCGGCGATCAGTACGTCACGCACGAGCTTGTTGTTGCCGGCCGCGGCGATGTAGCCCTGCCGTAGCCGAATCAGCGTGGCCTTGAGCTCCCGCTCGCATTGCAGCCGCACGTCCCGCTTCTCGAAACGCAGCGACTCGAACGGGTCGGACCCGAGCACCGTCCCGTGGGTCAGTTGAAAGTCCAGCAGCTCGACGCCGAAGACGTCGCGCGAGCGCTCGATATACGAGGCGGTCATCAACAGAGGCGGGGACAGCTTCTTCTTTCGCATCGGTTTAGCCAGCGCCGCGATGGCGTTGAGGGCGGCGGTCTTGTACTGGCCCAGGATCAGCACCGTGTTGATGTCGCTGACGCCGGCGCGGAAATCGTCCGTCAAGGCGCTGCCCACCACGGTGATGCTCTGGAGGTTGTCCGCCAGCGACTCGCCGAGCTGCTCGGCCAAAAGCGTCAGCGACTCGCCGAGCGCCTCAGGCAGCCCTTGCAGGTGTAAAGCATTCTTGCTTTCGGCCATTTGGATCCGTCCCTTCGTTATTCAAAGCGCGTTTTCTTCAAGGCCCATAGTGTACCGCATTTGTCCACCTGCCACAACGAGGGTGTCGTAACAACGCCAGAGAGGTATCGCAGTGCCAATTTGACAGCGTCGCAACCTGCGGCGCCGCGTGTTTTGTCTTCTTGTGGTGCATAAAAGCTTATATTATCGGCGATTGGTGTTCTGGCACGCGGTTTGCAGCTCTTCCTTCCAAGTGTACGAGTGTTTTACGTGTTGTTTATGTAAAATCGTGCTTCGCACGAAAGGAGGTATGGTTATGACACTGGTACCTTGGACCAACAGAGGCAGAAACGAATTGGCAAGGCTGCATGACGAGATGGACGGTTTGTTCGACGGGTTCTTTCGGGGCCTGGGTCGGCCGTTCACGGGTTACAAGGCCTGGCCTGCGATTGACGTGGCCGAGAAGGACGACGCGATCGTGGTGCGGGCCGAAGTGCCCGGCTGCCAGCCCGAAGACATCGACATCTCCGTGTACGGAAATACGCTGACCATCAGCGGCGAGAAGAAAGAGCGCAAAGAGGAAAAGGAAAAGGGATACTACCACCTCGAAACCAGCTATGGCAACTTCCGCCGGGAGATCAACTTGCCGACGGACGTCGATGAGACCAAGATTGAGGCCGTCTGCAAGAACGGCGTCCTCTCCGTCACGCTCCCGAAAGCCGAGAAGACCAAGGCCGTGAAGGTTGAAGTCAAAGGCTAAACCTGCCCTTCACGAGCCTCGCAGCTCCGCAGGCCACCTGCGTCGTCTGGCGCAGGTGGCTTGTTCGTCAAGAGACTGCGGCGTCCTTGTCGCGCACCTTTCGGGCCTGCGCTTTCTTGTGTTCGACGAGCTTTTCCCGGAGTTCCGGATCGGCGAGCGCGAGGATCTGCACCGCCAGCAGCGCGGCGTTTTTCGCGCCGGCCTTTCCGATCCCCATGGTGGCTACCGGCACACCGGGCGGCATCTGCACCGTGCTCAGCAGCGCATCGACCCCGCCCAGACCCGCCTTCGCGGCCAGCGGCACGCCAATGATCGGCAGCACGGTCCGGGCCGCCAGCGCGCCGGCCAAATGAGCGGCCATGCCCGCGGCGGCGATGATGACCTCAATGCCGTTAGAGGCTGCCTTTTCGGCAAAATCCGCGGCTACGTCCGGCGTGCGATGCGCCGAGATGATCCGCACCGTTGCCTCCAGACCGAATTCACGCAATTGCTCGACACAGCTCTGCATCGTTTCCAGGTCGCTGTCGGAACCCATCACCACGGCGACCCGCACTCGTTGTTCGGATACCATTTGTGTTTTCCACCCTGCGAAATAGAATATGTGTGTTGACGGCTGTTGGCCGGAATCATAACGATGCCCCACGACGAATGCAAGGAAGCAGGTGATTGAAATGGAAACGCGCGAACCGGTGGTGGCCGGACAGTTTTATCCCGGCAGGCGGCAGGCTTGTCTGGCCGAGATCGAGGCGTCTCTTGCGGCCCGCAGCCTGCCGGAGAAATTGCCCGACCCCATCGTCGCCGGCATTGTACCGCACGCCGGCTGGACTTTCAGCGGCGATCTGGCAGCCCTTGTCTTTGCGGCGATTCGGCACGGTGGCCAGGCGGTCGAGACATTCGTGATCTTCGGGACCGCGCACGGCTACTTCGGGCCCCGACCGGCGGTGGACGCCAGCACGTCCTGGCGGACGCCTCTGGGAACGGCGACCGTCGCCGCCGAGCGGCGCGAGGCTCTGCTGGCCGAAGAGCTCGTCCTCAATGACAGCGCCGCCCATCGGCGCGAGCACAGCATCGAGGTGCAGGTGCCCTTCATGCAGCACCTCTTCCCGGAGGCGCGCATCCTTCCCATCATCGTGCCGCCCGATCCGGGCGCCGCAGCCTTCGGACAGCGCCTCGCCGAGGTGCTGGGCAAGCAGGATGGCAGGATCGTCTACATCGGCTCGACCGATCTGACGCATTATGGACCCCGTTATGGCTTTACTCCTCAAGGCGCCGGGGCCGAGGCCCTGCGCTGGGCCCATGAGGTGAACGACCAGGCGTTCATCGACGCGGCGTTGCATCTGGACGCGCAGCACCTGCTGTCCGAGGGGATCGAGAGGCAAAATGCCTGCGGACCCGGCGCCGCGGCAGCGGCGCTGGCGGCGGCCCGGCAGCGCGGCGCCACCGAGGGCCTGCTTCTGGCCCGGACCAACAGTAATGAGGTCATGCAGAGCCGGATGGGGACCACCAGCAGCGACAGCGTCGGATACGCCGCCATGGTGTTCTGACCTGCGGCACGTCGGCGCGAACCTGATAAGGACACGCTCGGCCCCGGCCGGCGAGCGCGGAGACCCCTCGCTGGCTTGCCAGGAAGGGACAATATGAGGATGAAACGTCCGATATTATAAAATACCTTACTACTGCCGGTCCAGAGAGATTTTTTTTGACATCGTTCGATCTATCGGCTATCAATAACCCAGCAGGGGTTCGGCGTGCGCCGGCTTCGCGTGTGTGTACTTTGGTTGGAGAGCGGATAATGGAACGTAAAATTCTATTAAAAGAGGGTGACATACCGCGTCAATGGTACAATCTGGCGGCCGATCTTCCCACGCCGATGTTGCCTCCTCTGGGTCCCGACGGCAACCCGGTGTCCCCCGACATGCTGGCGCCGGTGTTCCCGATGAACCTGATCGAGCAAGAGGTCAGCACCGAGCGGTGGATCGATATTCCCGAAGGCGTTCTCGATATCCTGTACCGGTGGCGTCCCGCGCCGTTGCGACGTGCGGTCTATCTGGAAAAGCATCTCAAGACACCGGCGCGCATCTACTACAAGGATGAGAGCACCAGCCCGCCCGGAAGTCACAAGCCCAACACGGCGGTGGCCCAGGCGTGGTACAACAAGGAATTCGGCATCAAGCGGCTCACCACCGAGACCGGCGCCGGGCAATGGGGCAGCGCTTTGGCGTTTGCCTGCGCCTTGCTGGGTCTGGAGTGTAAAGTTTTCATGGTGCGGATCAGCTTCGACCAGAAGCCCTTCCGCAAGCTGATGATGCAGGTCTGGGACGCCAACTGCGTGGCCAGTCCCAGTTCGGAAACGAACGCCGGACGCAAGATCCTGGAAGAGATTCCGGATACGCCCGGAAGTCTGGGTATCGCCATCAGCGAGGCGATCGAGCAGGCGGTTACCGACCCCTCCGGTAAGACGCGCTACTCGTTGGGAAGCGTTCTGAATCACGTGCTGTTGCACCAGACGATCATCGGTCTGGAAGCGAAGAAGCAGTTGGAAATGGCGGGGGAGAAGCTCCCGGACGTGGTGATTGGCTGTGCCGGCGGCGGCAGCAATTTTGCCGGCTTGGCGTTCCCCTTTACCCTCGACAAGATCAACGGGGCGGACATCACGATCATTCCGACCGAGCCCACGGCCTGCCCGACGCTGACGCGGGCGCCGTTCCACTACGACTTCGGCGATACCGCCTGCACCACTCCCCTGCTGGCGATGTACACGCTGGGCCATGCGTTCATTCCGCCGCCCATCCACGCCGGCGGCTTGCGGTACCACGGGATGGCGCCGCTGGTCTGTCAGTGTGTGGTCGAAGGCCTTCACGAGCCGCAGTCTTACCACCAGAATACGTGCTACGAGGCGGCGTTGACCTGGGCCAAGACCGAAGGAACGATTTGCGCACCCGAGACGAGCCACGCCATCGCTGCCGCTATCGACCAGGCCAACAAGGCACGTGAGGAAGGCAAAGAGAAGGTCATCCTGTTCAACTACAGCGGTCACGGGCTGATGGATTTGACCGGCTACGATGCGTACATGTCGGGCCAACTCACCGATTACGAGTTGCCCGAGGAAGATCTGGAGAGATTTACGAAGGGTCTGGAAACGTTGCCCCAGGCGGAGATGCGAAAAAGTGGCCGCTGGTAAACACCCGGCCCCTTATTCCCATACGACGTTGTCAGGGAGGCAAATGAGCCATGGTTCAAGAGTGAGAGTAACTAAGGAGAGATTACAATGAGGCAAATGGTATTTGTGGCCGTTGTCCTGTTGGCGGCGGCGGTAGTGTCCGGGCAGGCCTGGGAAGGCGACTTGTTGGGCATGGAGACAGGCGAGGTGCACGGGATGGTCGGCGCGACCTGGGACAGCGAGTGGCTCTGGCGTGGCTTCCCTCTCTACGACAACAAGAGCGCCACGCATGTGATGGCGGACGTGAACTTGTTTGAAACGGGTTTCGGCATGAGCGCCGTGTGGCATCGTGCCAACAGCAGCGGCTTTGAGAACTGGGAGCGGCTGGACTACACCTTCTATTACCAGAACGGGATGTTCTCGGGCGAGCCGTACGCCACGAATTACCGCTTTGGCTGGGTATATTACAACTACCCGGACCACAGCCCGGACTGGTACGATCTTCAGGAGGCTCAGGCGGTATTTTCCTGGCCGAACCTGCTGCCGGTCAAAGGTTTGTGCCCGAGTTATGCCCTGATCAAGCTCTGGCCCTCGAGCAGCAGCGACGACGGCTCCTTCATTGGCAGTCGCCGGGCTCGCGGTTCGGCCTCGGGATGGCTGCACATCCTGATGCTCGACTACGGCTTTACCGTGCCGGGAATCCTGCCCGACGTCCCCGAGCATCTGATCAAGCTCCACGGCGAGATGGTGTACAACGATGGGTGGCATCCCCTCGCCCAGAATGTCGATCAGGACTGGTCGCACGCGGTCTTTGGCGCCTCGACCGACATTGATCTCGTTCCGAACGTCACGCTCACCCCGGCGGTCTACTATCAGTTGACCATGGAAGACAGCGTGAATCCGGATTCGGATGAGCTTTGGGTCAGCCTGGGTCTGCGCTACTCGTTCTAAGCCAGTTTCATCAGAACGACGAGCCGGCCGATAAGGCCGGCTTTTTTTATGCGCGTGTCGCTTTCGCGGGCGCTTCCTCATGGTTCAGAAAAGTTTGGTGGTATCGAGGAGGAAGGTTACGGGGCCGTCGTTGGTGCTGGTGACTTGCATGTAAGCGCCGAAGGAACCCGTTTCGACGGGGACGTTCTGTTGGGCGATGAGTGCGGCGACTTTTTCATAGAGCTTTTCTGCCAGCTCCGGCGCTGCGGCAGCGTCGAAGCCGGGGCGGCGGCCTTTGCGGCAGTCGCCGTGCAGGGTGAAGTTGCTGACCAGCAGCACGGCGCCGCCGACATCGATGACACTTCGGTTCATTTTGCCGGCGTCGTCAGCGAAGATACGCAGGTTGGCGAGCTTCTCGGCCATGAACTCGGCGTCCTTTTCGTTGTCCTCCTTGCCGACGCCGAGATAGACCAGCAGGCCCCGGGCGACCTGGGCGATCGTCTTTCCTTCCACTTGCACTTCTGCGTGCACCACTCGTTGAATCACTGCGCGCATGATACCTTGCTTTCCATTTCAGTTATGGGCGATGCCGGCGTTACCATGGGCAGGCTGGACTTACCGTTGCCACGCGTTGCCCAGATGCATTCGTGCATCGCCTCAGTTGTCAAAGTGGAACCAGACGCTGGCGCGATAGGTTCCGGAGGCTTCGTTCTTATGGCCTTGCGGCCCCAGTCGTTCGGGTTTCTGGAACTTGGTGCCGATGGCCGGGATGCCGTGGAGCAGTGCGATGCCCGTCTGCGGGGCGTCCAGGGTGGTGTTTCTCGGGTCCGGGCCGTCCTTCGGGCGGTACACGCCCAGGAATAGATCGTCGGTGTCGTTGACGACGGTGATAGTGCCCTGATCGGTCTCGAAGACGACCCAGCGCCAATTGCGGTAGTAGCCTCGGAACTCGGGGAAGTCCCACGTCTGGCCGGGAGTGTGGTCCTTATACGCGTTGGTCCAGACGTCGAGGCGGCCTCCCTTCATGCGGTTCTTCCACACACGGTAGGGTCCGCGCCCCAGCCAGCGCATCGACTTCATACGGCTCTCGGGATAATCGAAGTTGACGCCGAAGAGGCCGAACTGCCCTTCCAGCTCGCAGGCGTACTCCAGGCGAACCCATCCGCTCGGGCACACGGTCCAGCGGGCGCTCTTGAGGTCTCCGTCGTAGGCGACTTCGATCACAATATTGTTGCCGTCCTGAACGCCTCTGACCTTGGCCGGCTTGGCGGTCCCGCCGATCAGGCTCGGGCCTCCACCAAAGCTGATGGGTTTGCCCTTGACCCGAATATCGGCCAGTGCCGCGTTGTTGGGATCGAATCCGAAGGTCAAATCGCCGACTTCGAGGCTGACTGTGCCGGCCTGGGCGGTGGCTTTTACCTCGGCGCCGTCGGAGGCAGCCTTTTGGACGAATTGCTCGCGGTAATGATTCAGCGGGCGGATGTCCCAGGACCACGTCCATATCTCGCGGTCCGTGGGGTCATAGGCGGTGACGTACAAGACATCCGCATCCCGCCAGCTCGCCGGCAGGCCCAAGTCGAGGGTGCCCTTGGCGTGCGGATCGACGTCGGGGCCCGCGAACGCGCGCTTGAAGAAGACGGCGTGGCCATCGATGCCGGCTCCCGGCGCCGGGAACTCCGCCAGCTTTACCTCGAAGATGCACTGGCGCAGGTTCGTGAAGTGATAGAGATTTTCAACCTCGAGCGCGCCGGCAAATTCCGCCGGAAGCTCGTCCAGGTCGATCTGCACCGGCGACCAGATCTCCTTGATCGTGTAGAAGCTGCCCTCCTTCTGGCGATACGGCCCGACGATTCCATCGGGGGCGTGGTTGCCGTCGACGTCGATCTGCCCATTTTTGTCGGTACGCACGACGCCCTCGTCGGTGAGTACCCAGAGAAATGCACCGGCGCCGAGGGGCGAGGCGGAGATCAGCTTCCACTGGTCCTCCAGGCCGGCGCCGTGCCCGCCGTCGTAGAGCCCGTGGAGGAATTCGGTCGGCATGAAGGGCGTCGAGCCGGCGAGCTTCTTGCGAACGCTGGAATAGCTCTCGTAATGGTCGGTGTCTATCCCGTTGAAGTTCTCCCAGGGGTGCAACACCGTTCGCTTCTGCGGATCGTAGAGGGCGAACTGGTCGTCGAGGTCGCGGTTCCAGCCGCCTTCGTTGCCGTTGTCCCAGAACAGGATGCTGGGGTGGCACACGTCGCGCGGGACCATCTCAGCGACGAGTTTTTTGCCGATATCAGTATTGTAAGGGGGCTTTTGCCAGCCGGCGAGCTCGTCGAGGACGTAGAGCCCCAGCTCGTCGCACGCGTCGAGGAAGTGCGTATCGGGCGGATAATGCGACATCCTCACCGCGTTCATGTTCATCTCCTTGATGAGCTTGACGTCGGCGTAGCTGATTTTTCTGCTGAGGCAGCGCCCGGAGTCGGGCCAGAAGCTGTGTCGGCAGACGCCCTTGAGGCGGATCTTCTGGCCGTTGAGGTAAAGTCCGTCGCCCGGCCGCACCTCGAACGTCCGAAAACCAAAGCGTTGCACGACCCCGTGTACCGCCCTGCCGCCCTGCCTGAGCGTGACCCGCGCTTGGCAGAGGTTCGGCGTTTCGGCGGTCCAGAGCTTGTGCCCGCTGACGTGCGTGCGTAGGGTCGCCTTCTCTTGTCGTGGCGAGACCGTTGCCTCGAACGGTTCACCGAGGCATTTGTTGTCAGTGCCGATAATAAGTGCAGTAATGGTACTGGTATTACTGGCTATGCCGTTTAGCTGTACGTCCATGCGGAAGGAGCCGTCGGCTCGGGCGTCGATGGCGACGGACTCGATGAACTCTTGGGGGAGCGCCTGGAGATAGACAGGCCTGAAGATGCCGCCGAAGACCCAGTAGTCGGCCTTGCGCTCGGCAGCTTCGACGCTCGCATCGGCTGATACCTTGCTGACGGTGACCTCGAGCAGGTTTTCGCCCACGGTGACGAGATCGGTGATTTCGTACTTGAAGCGGTAGAATCCTCCCTGGTGGAGGGGCCCGGCCGATTTGCCGTTGACGCGCACTTCGGCGTCGGTCATGACGCCCTCGAAGACGAGGAAGATCCGCCTGTCGCTCCAGGTCTGGGGCACGTCGAACGTCCGCCTGTATTTGCCCTGCTCG
>Ga0272441_10002741_pt1 | contig 35063 bp, 38 predicted proteins | sample SSMProp6N_FD_193582 | JGI IMG/M metagenome (GOLD analysis project Ga0272441, IMG submission 193582) | Marine sediment archaeal communities from Little Sippewissett salt marsh, Falmouth, MA, United States - SSM-Prop-6N | ecosystem: Environmental > Aquatic > Marine > Wetlands > Sediment ... | reverse complement strand
TCATGATGACCACGACCGTTAGCAGAACCAGCATTGGCGCGATAACCCCCAAGCTCTGCATCAGCATGCTGCCCAGCGTCTCGACGATCACCTGCTTTTCCATGGTGCGAGCATGCTCTATCGACAAGCCACGGCTCATTATGTCCCGCATACCGGACAACAGACTCTCGCCCATCAGCAGGAATCCCCCCGCTGCTGCCATCAGCAGGCTCATACTGTTCAACTCTTTCGACCGCGGGACCTGACCTTTCTCACGTGCCTCCCGCAGTCGTTTCGGGGTAGGTTGTTCGGTACGCTCCTGTCCGGTATCAACGGCCATTGATCAGACTATCCTGTTGATCAGGCTGACCGCCTGCAGCATTAACCGGCTCAGATGGTCGGTAATACTGGGTAAAGTCAGGATCAGGAATACCAATCCGACGATAATCATCGCTGGAAAACCCACAGCGAAGATATTCAGCTGTGGTGCGGCCCGTGAAGTCACACCGAAGGCCAGATTGACCAACAGCAGCGCCGCCACAGCAGGTAAAGCTACCAGCATGGCACCGACAAACATGTTGCTACCCCAGGAAACGAGTTGCCAAAGGCTGTCGGGTGATATCACCAATGGTCCTACCGGCAATCGTTGAAAACTGTTTGCGAGCAGTTCGATCAACAGCAAATGCCCGTTCAACGCGAGAAACACGAGGGTCACCATGATCAGAATCGCCTGGCTGACCACCGGTACCTGGACCCCATGCTGCGGATCGATAATAGAAGCAAAACCCAGACCCATAGTCATCGCGATAGCTTGACCTGCGATGATGAAGGCAGAGAAGACCATTTGCAGAATGAATCCCATGGCCACACCGATCAACACCTGATACACGCCGATCAGCACTGCCTCGGCACTGATCAGGTCCATGATCGGCGGCGCAGGTATGACTGGCACCAAAAGCCACGCGATCAAAAAAGCCAGCAATACACGGGTCCTCACTGGCACGCTGCGCGCCGAGAACACCGGCATCGCTGTGAACATCGCGCCAATTCGCATGAACGGCCACAGCAAGCTTGCCAGCCAGTGGGTCAGTTCAGCACCGGTGATGTTAACAGCCGCGGTCATCATCCAATCAGCTCAGGAATGCGCTCGATCAGATTGATCGAGAAATCAGAAATCAAGCCAAGCATCCAGGAGCCAGCGACCACCAGGGCGATTCCGAGAACAGCCAGCTTGGGTATAAAAGTCAGTGTCATTTCCTGAATCTGGGTGGCCGCCTGTACCATGCCGACGAGCAAACCGACCGCCAATGCAGATATCAGCAATGGCGCCGCCAGCAATGCCATGACCCAGAGCGCTTCCTGCCCGACATCGAGTACCATTTCAGGTGTCATGAAAACCTCCAGTGTTCATCAGTAGGTGCGAATGCAGCACCGGTTTCACACGTAAAAGCTCGAAGCCATCGTGCCCATCACCAGCGACCAGCCGTCGATCAGCACAAAAAGCATCAGTTTGAAGGGCAAAGAAACAATCATTGGTGACAGCATCATCATACCCATCGACATCAATACGCTGGCGACAACGAGATCAATGATCAGAAACGGAATGAAGATCAAGAAACCAATCTGGAAAGCCGTTTTCAGTTCACTGGTAACAAACGATGGCAATAGCAATGAGAACGGAACTTTCTTGGCTGGATCCAGTTTCCCGTGTCCGGCAATGTCTGCAAAAAGGGCCAGGTCGGACTCGCGTGTTTGCTGAAGCATGAAATGGTAGAAAGGCTCAGAGGCTTTCTCCATCGCCACTTCAGAGCTCAGCTCCTCATCCAGATAGGGCTTGACACCCGAATGATATGCACTGCTGAAAACGGGCGCCATAATGAAAAAGGTCAAGAACAATGACAAACCGAGCAGGATCTGGTTAGAGGGCGTCTGTGCTGTTCCGAGTGCCTGCCTCAAGATCGATAGTACGATGATGATGCGAGTGAAAGACGTCGTCATAATCAATGCTGCCGGCAGCAGACTGAGCACCGTCATCAATGCGAGAATCTGGAGAGTGACGCTGTAGGTCTCGCCACCATCCGCAGAGGGCGTCACCGTGAAAGCGGTAAGGCCCTGAGCTGACCAGGCGTCCTGGAACGACAATATCAGTACGATCGTGAGTAGAAATCTGACTTTAGGCATCACTTGCTCCTTGATAATGCCGCAGTCAATTTATCTGAGAAACTTCCGGTCAGCAGTCTCTCGACGCCATTGTTGGCCCTCGAACCCGTCGCCTCCACGGGTTCATCGAGCTGGTGCAAAAGGCTTATCCGGCCCGGAGCAACACCGAGTAATAATTGTGTCGAACCCACCTGAACGAGCACCAGCCGTTCACGCGCGCCCATACTTATACCTCCCAGCACCTGCAGGGCTCCGTCCGATGACGACTGCAAGCGATTGACGCGTTTTGCCAACCAAGCCAGCACCACAATACAGAGCAGAACAAACAACAGACCGATAATCAGCTGCAGCAGGTAACCCGAGCCCATATATTCGTTGCTCAAGGCTGCAGATCGCGTAGCGGTTGACGACAAGTTTTCCACGTCGTCGACAGCGCCAACACTGAATGGAAACAGCATCAAGCCCCAGACGCTGTGACTGATCCATCGAAAAATAGTCATAATCCGCGCCAGCTCCATCTATCTCAATTTCTTGACGCGCTCTGCAGGGCTGATCACATCAGTCAGGCGGATGCCGAATTTCTCGTTGATAACAACAACTTCGCCATGTGCGATCAATGTCCCATTGATGAGCACGTCCATCGGCTCGCCCGCGATACGATCGAGCTCGACAACGGAACCCCTGTTCAGTGACAGCAGATCCTGTATTGGCACTTCCTTTCGACCCACTTCCATCGATAATGTGACCGGAATGTCCAGAACCACATCGAGGTTGGCCTCTGCAGTGCTAAGGGCTCCATTGTCACTGGCGAGGCGCTGGAATTCGGCACGCTCGTACCCACCTTGCTGCTGCGCATCGCTGCTTGGCTCTAACGCGGTATCACCGGCAGCAGTCGACGCGGACTGCTCAGTCACAGCATCGGTTTCGGTTGAATGTTCGTTCATGTGCTGACTCCTGCTCGTTAATCATGTGAATAATCGGGCCGCTCGACCGGGGTCACGAACTGGACCGCATTGCGACCATTGGACACTCCGATCACGCCTCTGAATATCGGCGTATGCATCGCCCGAACCGTGACCATCTCGCTCAATTCAACGGGTATCACGTCCCCTGGGTTCAGCTTCAGGACATCACTCACAGACAACCTGGTGTGAGCCATGCAACAATCGATCTCCACGACCGCCTGTCTGATGCCATCCTTGAGTGCTCTGATCCAGTTCTGATCGACGTCATTTTGCTCGGCGCCTGCATCATGGCTCTCCAGATGCCTGATGGGTTCGAGCATTGAATTCGGGATTACAATTTGGATGACCCCGCTACCACCTTCCATTTCTATTTTGAAAGCTGAGACAGCAACGGCCTCGTCGGCGCCGGCGATATTTGCAAACTGCGGGTCCACTTCGGATCGAATGAAAGCGAGGTCCAGAGGCAGAGAAGCCTGCCAGGCGGCGGCCAGATCGGCCATTAATCGATCCAGCAACAGACGTATCACGCGGTTCTCGGTAGGCGTGAATTCACGATCTTCGATATTGACTTGATAGCGTCCATCGCCGCCGAAAAAGTTGTCAACTGTGGTCAAAACTAAGTCGGGTTCGATCACGAACAAGCCAGCGCCATGCAACGGATTGATACTGACCAGATTCAGGTTGATGGGTGTTTTCAGAGACGCGGTGAACTCGACAAACTTGACCAGCCTTACACCATCCGCGACAACCTCGACAGACTTTCTCAACATCGTCGAGATGCTTTTTTCAAAGGCGCGCGCGAAGCGTTCGTTCGCTCTGTCCATCGCCGGTAAATGACAGTCATCCGTCAGATCCTGGCTACCGAATTCATACGGAACGACTTCGCCTCTTGCAGCCAAGCGCTCTGACTTCGTGTCGATCTCACCATTATCGACACCCTTCAACAGCGTGTCGATTTCTTCCTGTGAAAGATGCTCATTCACGTGATGCGCCTATTGAATCACAAAGGAGTTGTAATAGGCAGCCTCGACACCGGACTTACCACCGATTCGCTCCAGTGTTTGATTTATGTCCGCTGTCATCTTCTCGAGTAATTTTTCCTTGCCCTCACGCGTGGTCATTGTTTCTGAATCCTGATTGTCAACCAGCAACAACAGACTGCTGCGAATGGCCGGGCTATGTTTCTTTATGTCTTCAATGACGTCCCTGTCTCGTGCCATCACCTCAAGAGAAAACTGCATGAAACGCGCGTGCTTCGGATTGCGAAAACTGACGACGAACTTGGGGTCCATCGAATGGTATATTGGCGGCTCGCTCGCTACCGTCTCGGTATCCTCGCCGTCGGCGGCCGCCGTTTGATCATCCCCTTTTAAAAAGACCATCATGCCAGCCGCGATTCCGACACTCAGTACAATAGATACTGCTATCGCCACAATCACGATGATCATGGTCGAATTGCCTTTCTTACCCTGGTTCTCTGCCTGTTCCGCCATTAAAGACCCGCCATATCGTCAATAAAAGTTGTCCATGTTGATTTTTGCCTGACTTCATTGTCCTACTACAGACATTGAGCAAATCCCATGCCAAGGCGAATGACCTAATCATTCCTATATGATTCAATCAGATATGAAGGCGGTTTGTAGAGATGCTGACTTTTTGGCTCGGCCGGATATAAACTCGCCGAAATCTTGGCGTTGATCAACGGGGCTCGTCATTGCCAGGAGCGACAGCGCCGTGGCAATCTCTTGGCCCCTGCGCGCGTCTCGCAAGGTTACAAGTTACCTGCATGTAACTTGCCCGCTTGAGGCCGCACTTCGTCGTTAACCCGTATTTCTCACCAGGATCTCGGGAACAGGCGGGCTAGTGTTCGTAAGCGCCGCTCAGGAGCGAAATGCGCAGCCATAGCTGCGGTTTGAGTGACGAGACCGTAGGGTGCGCCGTGCGCACCGCTAATTTTCCGATCAGTGGTCGGCTCTGGTGCGCACGGCGCACCCTACGATCTTGCCCGCAAAATCCAGGTCCTTCGTGCAACATGCGGGCTAGGGAACAGGCGTAGGGTTTAATCTGCTTAGTCGTAGATGATCACCGGATAGATGTCCAGCATCCGACCCGGCGGATAGCGATAATAGCCGCGCGGCCGTCGCATATCGCGCTCATGTGTAGAGCCGCGGCGACGCGTCGAATAGGTTCTGTAACCGTCTGCAAGACCCGCTGAGGATTCATTCGGACTCAGAGTGATATCAAAAGAGATTTTCTGCGTAACGATATTATTGCGATCAACAACACCCTCGAGAACGTAATAGATCGTATTGTTCTGCGCGTCTTTTTCAGCGATCACATGCAAATCCACGTGAACATGCCTGATCATCGGTGCTGCGAAACGTTCGTCGGACGGCTGCTGAAAAGTTTGTAGCTGCTGGTGTAGACCTTGCAGGAACTCGCTCAACGGCAGTTTGTCGGCGGCATGCACAGCCGTGTTCGCAACGATGAACAATAGTACGAACCCAAATTTCATCGGTTGCGGGCTAAATGTAGTAATCGACCAGGCCCCGACCGAAGATCTGCGGATCGGCACCATGCCCAGACGCTCGAACATCAACGTCCACTGGCTTTTCGGCCTCAGCATCCACTGAGAACTGGCTCGATGAGCCGCTGTTTTGATCACCAGTCTGCCCGAATGCCGAGTTACGCTGATCCGAGAACGAATGCTGCGAGACATCTGCGTGCGACAGGTTAAGTCCCTTGTCCTCGAGCATCTCGCGCAGCCTGGGCAACGCCTGCTCGACTGCATCGCGAACATCTGCGTGTCGGCTGCTGAAGGCTACGTTCACTTGATCATTGTCCATCTCGATACTCACTTCCAGTGGGCCGAGGTTTGCAGGATGCAATCGGATCTCGGCTCTGCTGATGTTCTGATTGACCATCCACATTACCTGTTTACCCATCCCTTGACCCCAGTCGGATCGTCCTAAGGTCTCCATAATCGAGGACTGGCCAGGTGCGCTGGAGGAATCGGAAGAGAGAATAATTTGTGGCATCGGAGACCGTGCTGTCGTTATTGTCGTCGCATCGGTCGGAACCGTCGGTGGTGTGGTCTGCAACGTCTGTTGAGCCAGCTTCTTGAATGCGTGTTCACTGGTCAGGAAACCGATATCTGACTGTATTCGTGTCTGCAGCAAGCGATCGGCTTCACTCACCAATGTGTTCATTTTCATCGAGGACTGAAGCTCCGCCATTTCTGGCTTCGCGGCCTGCGGCAAGATATCCGTTTTGAACGTGCCACGTTTATTGCTTGCGGTAAGCTCTTTCGGTTGATCCGTCGAGCCGATCAGCATTCGGGACAGCGATGTGTCCGAGTTGAGCAAGCGTGACAAGGCGTTTTCGGTATTGACGGCTTGATCTACAGCAGGTGCGGGCAGTTCAGGCGGGCGTGCTGAAACCGTGCCTGCTGAGTTCAAGCTTGCTGCAGGCTGTCCAGCGACATCAGTCATGGCCGGATGCAACGAAGCCAGTGCCAACTCAGGAAACTTTCGTGGCATCTCGGACAGGGCCGAGGGCACCGATGCCGGCCCCGCTAGTCGCGCCAAGTCATCCGCGAGTCCCGATTGCAACGCGCTCACCGAAATCTCACCGTGTTCGAGTTGCTGATCAGTCGCTGCGTCCAACCTGTCGGCTGGGCCCAAATCTGCCAGATTTGCGGCAAGCGGCAAGTTTTTGCCGGCAAGCGTCGTCTCAGCCAATGCGTCGCCACGCGCTTCGACTGACTGCATCAGTCTCTGCAGTGACTCAAGGAACGAAGCGTTACCGTCGGCTTGTACAACCTTCAAGCCCTGAGCGGCCGCTGCACCCCGGGCTTGCGTGGCGGTCTTCAATGGCTGCGTCAAATTGACTTCATTAGCGGCCAGGCCGTGCGTATTCGCGATTGGTAACGGCTGCTTCATTGTTGGTCTCGTAATTAGATCACTCGCGATCAAACATGCAAGGCATATGCCAACAAAGCTGTGAGATCATCCCTTCATTGCGGGCTAGCCCGCATTTCTCACCAGGATCACGGGAGCAGGCGCAGGATTCGTGTTCGTAAGCGCCGCTCTGGAGCGAAAAGCGTAGCCATAGCTACGGTTTGAGTGAAGAGCAAGCTTACGGACACGAAGACTAGCCTGAACCGTGATAGGCATGCTTGAAAAACACGCTGTATTTTCGATCATTCGGGTTTTCCCAAAATAGCCAATATCTTATCAGTACTCTACGCCGCCTGGTGAGAGATGCGGGCTAAACATCGTCTTTCGTTGAGCTCGCTGGGCGATCGTCCTGTTCGCGTTGTTCACGCTGGTTGCTCTCGTGATTTTCGTCCAGTTTCCTGCTCTGAATGAGCTTGTCAATCATCTGACTGTGGCCATAGCGGCTGCGCCAGTCACTCTGGCTTTGTTCACAATTCGCAAGACTGGCCGCCAGCTGCTGTTGCTGCTGCATGATGGCATCATCCAGCCGTTTCAGGAAAAGCCGATAATCCCTGAGTTGGAACGCGGTCAAACCCTGCTGGCCCGCCGCATTGAAACCGGCGATGTATTCGTCCCGGTACTGCTTCAGGTTCGCCAGCTGCTGCTGGTGCTGCTCGGTCTCGCGCAGTCTGTCGCCAAGCTTGGAGGCTGCGTTGCGTTCGTGTTGACGTGCGACCCTGGCGACAGGCTGCAGTCGCTTGGAACGTTTCATTGCATCGCACCTTCAGCGTTGCCCAGATCCCGGTCCGTGCTCACCGTCTGCAGCAGCGCCTGAACGCTTTGTTCGTATTTCACCGCTTCACTGCTGTGCTGCTGCAAGAAATGCATCAAGCGCGGTTGGTAGTTGATGGCCTCATCAACCTCAGCATTCGTACCAAACTGATAGGCGCCTACGCTGATCAGATCCTGATTTTGCTGGTAAGCAGAATACAGACGCTTGAACCTGATCGCCGCAGCCTGGTGTTCATCAGTCACAACGTCATTCATGACCCGACTGACCGATGCCTCGACATCAATAGCCGGATAGTGCCCGGATTCAGCCAGTTTCCGTGATAAGACGATATGACCATCGAGCACTGCGCGAGAGGCGTCCACGATCGGATCGTTCTGATCATCCCCTTCGGCCAGCACTGTATAGAATGCCGTGATTGAACCGCCGTTCTCGCCATTGTTACCTGCGCGCTCGACGAGCTGCGGGAGTCTTGCAAACACCGACGGTGGATAGCCTTTGGTCGCCGGAGGCTCCCCGATAGCCAGCGCAATCTCGCGTTGCGCCTGCGCGAAACGTGTCAGCGAATCCATCAGCAACAACACCTGCAACCCCTGGTCGCGAAAGTATTCAGCAACGGTTGCCGCCAGCCAGGCCCCGTGCATACGCATCAGCGGGGAGTTATCCGCTGGACTGGCGACGACAACCGAGCGTGACAGTCCTTGGTCACCGAGAATATTCTCGACAAAATCCTTGACCTCGCGACCACGTTCACCGATCAGGCCGACAACAATCACATCGGCAGCGGTGTACCGCGTCATCATTCCCAGCAGTACGCTCTTGCCGACACCGCTCCCGGCGAACAGGCCCAGACGCTGCCCCCGTCCAACCGTCAACAGGGCATTGATCGCAGATACACCAACATCCAACGGCTCCTTGATCGGCACCCGAAACAACGGATTAATGGGCCGGCCCGCGAGCGGTAAACTGGAATTACAACGCAGCGGCCCTTTACCATCCAGCGGTCGCCCCGATGCATCGATCACGCGACCCAGCAACTGATTACCCACGCTCGCTTCGTACATGCCACGACCGGGAATAACGCGGGCCTCAGGGTACAGGCCGCGTATGTCACTGGTGGGCATCAGAAACAGACGTTCACCGGCAAATCCGACAACCTCGGCCTCGATGTCACCCTCGGGCGACGATACGGTGCATCGCGAGCCAATGGCTGCGTGGCAACCGACGGCTTCCAGCGTCAAACCGACCATGCGCGTCAATTTTCCTTCGACAGTCATCGGGATTTTTGTTTCAGCCCGCGACTGGTAATGCCGCAGCATCTGCCGCCAGATCGTGCTGCGTTGGTGCGGGGGCCGGGTCGATGCGGTCACGATGTTCAATCGACCTCGCGCTCGCAACCGATGACTGCCGCGATTGCGGCGTTGATTCGACTCTCGACGGTTGCATCGATACGGGAAGTGCTGGTCGAAACACGGCATCCTCCTCGGCTCAGCACTGGGTCCTCAATAATCTGCCAGGGCGCTTGGACGTCGGATCCGAGCAAGGCATTGCGAACCAGCGCAGCGTCTTCCGGGTGCAGCTCAAGGCGCACATCTGTCGCTGTGACCGGCAGCAGACTCAGCGCTTCCTTGATGACCGCAACGATCTCACCAGGAGATGTCTTCAATTCGCGTCTAATGATCTGGCGCGCGACCGCCATTGACAAATCGACCAGCTCATCAACGACCTGCTTGTCCAGGTCCGCGAGTGGCGTCGCCAATGTTGTGACCAACGACTGCAGGTGATGAATGTGCTGATTGATCTCATTCTGAGCTTGCTCCAGACCTTCCTGGTAGCCTTTGGAAAACCCCTGCTCGTATGCGTCCTGCTCGAGCCGCTGTTGCTGTTGCCGGGTGACCAGGCTCCCGCCTCCGCTTGTATTGTCAAACTGCGGCGCCTGCCAGGTCTTGCAATCACCCGGGGCATCGCAGTCCAGAAGCTTAGACATATTCGTCGTCTCCCTTGCCGCCCAGTGAGATATCGCCTGCCTCAGCCATACGCGTTGCGACTTCCAGAATTTCTTTCTGCGCAGCCTCAACATCCTTCAGCCGCACGGGCCCTTTGGCGTCGAGGTCCTCCTGCATCATCTCCGCAGCTCGCGACGACATATTGCTGAATATCTTCTCTTTCATCGTATCATCGGCACCTTTCAAGGCCACGATCAGCGTATCTGACTGCACTTCGCGTAGAATCGATTGGATACCACGATCATCAACTGCCAGCAGATTCTCGAACACAAACATCTTGTCGGTGATTTCCTGCGCCAGCTCGGCGTCCTTCGCGGTAATGGCTTCAGTGATCGCAGCTTCAACATCAGCATCCATTAGATTCAGAATGCTCGCAGCCGTTTTGACCCCGCCAACACCGGTACTCTGGACGTTGGTGCTGGCTGACAGCTGTTGTTCCAACACCCCATTCAATTCATCCAGAGCTGTGGGTGAGACATCGTCCAGCGTAGCGATCCGCATCAATACTTCCGAACGGTGTTTTTCCGGCACGTGCATCAAGATCTCTGCAGCGTGGTCGCTCTCCAGCGTCGACAGCACGATCGCTATGATTTGCGGGTGCTCATGCTGAATCACGTCCGCAACAACACGTGGATCCATCCATTTCAATGAATCAAGCCCCTTGTTGTTTTTTCCTTCCAGGATGCGGTTGAGCAGGCCGTTGGCCTTTTCGTCTCCCAGGGCCGTTTTCAAAACCTTGCGTACATAGTCGACCGAGTCGACACTCAGGGCAGACTGGTCCTGCATGATCTCGGCGAAATGTCCGAGCACCGCGTGCACCTTATCGTTGGAAACATGACTCAGATTGGCCATCGCCGAGCCCAACTCCTGGACTTCGCGCGGCCCCATATGTCTCAGCACCTCAGCAGCCGCTTGCTCGCCGAGACTCATCATGAATATGGCTGCGCGTTCAGGACCTGAGATTTCCTCTGACACCTTACTGTTCCTTGGCTACCCACGTATTGAGAACCTGCGCAACGCGTTTGGGATCTTCTTTGGCCACGGTACTGGCCATCTGCATCAGTTGCTGGCTGGTCGCCGGCGACTGGCCGCTCAGTGCCAGCTGACCCTCGCCTGCTTCGAGCTGCTCTGCCTGCTGACCTGGTGGGAGTGCTTGCGCGTTGACATATTTGCCGTGTGTCGACAGGTTTCGTAGCATCGGTCGCAAGATACCAAAAGCGATCAACAACACCGCCAGCGCACCGAGGATCTGCTTGGCCAGGCTCTGAGCCCAGGCCTGCTCCCAGATCGGCACATCGGGCAAGGGCTCCACTTCCTCAGGCAACTGGAAAGGCGTATTCACCAGGTTGATCGTATCGCCGCGACCTTCATCAAAGCCAACGGCCTCCTTGACTAGCGCGTTGAGACGCTCTATCTCACCAGCTTCCAACGCCACCCTGACCAGCTCACCGTTTTCGTTCCGGGTTGCCCGGTAGTCAACTACGACCGCGACGGACAGTCTGTTCATTGAAACCGGTGAGTTGCGAGTATGACTAATCGTACGGTCGACTTCATAGTTTCTGGTCGATCGTGAGGTGTTGCGTATTGGTGGTGCTGAAGTTTCCTCGTTTTGCTCAAAACCCTGTGTGGTTCCGCCTGGCGGTGGTTGGTTGCTGAGTGCGCCCGGAATACCGACAGCACCGGGCAGATCACTACTCTCTTCGAAAACCTGCTCGCTGCGTATGACCGACTGGTCCGGCAGATAGCTCTCCCGGGTCTGCTCTTGCGTCGTGAAATCGATATCCGCCACAACTTGCGCCCGGACACCGTCGAGTCCAACGATTGGGCTGAGAATATCGATGATGCGTTTGACGTAGCGCTCTTCCACCTTGCGCGTGTAGTCGAACTGAGTACTGGTCAACATTAAATCCGACGAAGAGCGGGTGTTGCTGAGCAGGCGCCCTTTCTGGTCGATGATTGTCACATTCTCAGCATCGAGTTCGGGCACGCTCGAGGCAACCATATTGACGATGCCCGCAACCTGCATTTCATCGAGCATCCTGCCGGGAAACAGACTGAGTACGACCGAGACGGCAGGTTTCGCAGTCTTGCGGGCAAAAGCCGACTGCTTTGGAATAGCCAGATGGACGCGTGCACTTTCGACGACGTTAAGTTTGCTGATCGACTGCGCCAATTCACCCTCGAGCGCACGCTGATAGCGCGCTTTCTGCAGAAAGCTGTTACTGCCGAAGCCCTCGTCTTTCTCCAGCAATTCGAATCCAACATCACTGCCATGCGGCAAGCCCTGGGTTGCAAGCCTCATACGCGCATCATGCACCTTTTCGGTAGGGACCATGATCGCACCCGCACCTCGCTCGAGGCGGTAGTCGATGCCAGCCGCATCCAGTGACTGAGTCACGAGCGACATGTCCTTGGCATTCAGGTTGCCATACAGCATGCTGAAATTCGGACTCTGCGACCAGATCGCGATGGTCACACCCAAAGCCACGCTGAGAGCAAGCCCCATCATCAGACCCAGTTGCCGCAAGGCTGGCAAGGCGCCAAAACCTTGGACCTGCGATGTTACGTTTTCTGCAGACACCAATGCCATTGATTTATACTCTTGTGAACCATACCGTTAAGCAGTTTCAAACCTGCATGTTCATGATTTCCTTGTAGGCTGACACCAGGTTATTCCGGACTTGCGTCATTGCCTGAAAGGATACACTGGCCTTCTGCAGCGCTATCATGACCTCACTCAGATTCACGTTTTGGTCACCCGCCTCGAAGGCAGCTACCAGATCCTTGGCTGTCTTTTGTGTTTCATTGACTTGATTGACCGAGTTCTTCAACAACTGCCCAAAATCCAGCTTCGCCGCTTCTGCATTCATTTCGGTGGGCAGTCTGTTCTCAGCCATTGCCGCCATCGTGCGCATTTGCTGCAGAACCTGACTTATATCGATATCACTCATGACTTCTTTCCTGTGTTTAATTTCCTGTTAGCAAAGCCGAACAACACCCCTATAGCTCCTTCGCTGCCCTTCGCTTAGCCTCAGTTTCGGCAAAAAGCTGGCAGTCATCGGACACTGGCACTCAAACCGGAATCGCGATACCGGCATCACGCAACTTGGCCAACTTGTAACGCAAGGTACGGGGGCTGATGCCGAGCTGTTCTGCGACCTCTTTGCGGCTGCTCTTGGTACGCAGTGCGGAGATAATCAAATCTGCCTCGCGCGCTTTGAGATCACTGCTCAGACTCTCTTCTCTCGACTTCTGGGCCCAAACCTCTGACGGCAGCCCGTCGCTTGCTGGTCTGTCGGCAGTTGCAACTTCCTCGAAACGAATGTCGTCTGCCTCGATGACCGCACCCATACCAAGAATCATTGCTCGTTGGATCACGTTATCCAGCTCCCGAACATTGCCCGGCCAACTGTGTCCTGTTAGCTTTCCCATTGCGGCAAGCGACAGGCTGGGCGGTGTGCTGTTATCCGCATATGACAGCATCAATCGTTTCGCGATCGGCAGGATGTCATTCACACGCTCACGCAGTGGCAAGATGTTCAACGGGAACACATTGAGCCGGTAAAACAGATCCTCTCGAAAGCGACCTTCGCTGACAACCTGGCGTACATCACGATTGGTCGTAGCCAGAATGCGCACATCCAATGGAATAACCTGGCGGCCGCCCAGGCGCTCGACTTCCCGCTCCTGCAACACACGTAAAAGTTTGGCCTGGAGACCAAGATCCATTTCGGTGACTTCGTCCAACAACAAGGTGCCGCCTTGTGCCTGCTCGAATTTTCCAGCTTTGGACTGATAAGCACCGGTGAAAGCACCTTTCTCGTAACCAAACAAGACCGCTTCAAGCATATTCTCGGGTATCGCCGCACAGTTGATGGCCACGAACGGACCATCGGAGCGGCTCGAATGATAATGAATAAACCGTGAAACCACTTCCTTACCAACGCCCGATTCACCGCTGATCATGACCGTTGCATCAGTAGCGGCAACACGACGCGCCACTTCGGCCATCTCCTGGCTACGCGCGTCGACCGCGATCAAGCCGTCGTAATCATCGTTGTTTCTAGGCACGATAAATCGCGCGACAAGGTTCACCAGGGTTTCAGCTTCGAAGGGTTTGACCAGGTAGTCATCCGCACCGTCCTGCATCGCCTGTACGGCTTTTTCGATGGTTCCATACGCTGTCATCAAGATCACCGGCATCTCCGGGCACAACGATTTGGATGTCTTGAGCAAAGCGTAACCATCGACTGGCTGCATCTGGACATCACTGAGTACCAGCGCAATTTCCTGGTTGGCTTTCAGCAGCTGTAGCGCCGCTTCACCATTATCTGCCTTCTCGATCTTGTAGCCGGCCAGTCTCAGGGTCTCACAAATGACTTCACACAAGGACGGGTCATCTTCAACAACGAGAATGGTACCCTGATTCATATGCTCACCTCTTTTAAATCCTGTAATTCGTCTGTGTTTGCATCCTCATTTGCAGGCTTGTCATCCGGCCTGCCCAGTGGCTTGGCTGCGCTTGTGAACCGGCTCGGAAGCAGGGTGTTATTGCCGACCACCGGTAGTCTGACGATGAAGCAGCTACCGACACCAACTTCCGACTGGACTTCGAAACTGCCTTGGAAGCGTGCGACAGTCGCATTCACCACGGCCAGACCAAGGCCTGTTCCATGCTTTCGGGTCGTAAAGAACGGCTCAACGATACGGTCCTTTATTGCATCCGGTATGCCGCAGCCATTGTCGCTGAAACGAAATTCGACGCTGTCTCCGTCATTCAGGCAAATTTGTATTCTGATAACGGGAGATTGATCACCGGCCTCGATCGCGTTATTGACCAGGTTGTGAAACGCGCTCATCAAGCTGTCCTTGTTTGCGCGGATATTTGCTTTTCCAACTTGATTGTCAATGATCAGTTTTGCCTGTGTTTGTCTGAACTGGTGCTCCAACGCTTGTCTGAAAGCATCGACGAACGCAGTTACATCGAAGTGCTCGGCGTCAGTGATCTCACCGCGCGCGAATATCAACATATCATTGACCATACGTTCGAGATGATGCAGCCGTTCCTTGGCTTTTTCAGCATAATGTGCCCTGTCGGTGCCGTTCACATTCGGGTGCGTGGTATTCGACAAATGAAGCATCGCCGTGGCCAGCGGCGTACGAATCTGGTGCGCCAAGCCGGCAAGCATTTCACCCAATGACGTCAGTCGTTGTTGGCGGCTGATAATCGTCTGCAGCGCATGCGTTTCACTGATATCCGTTATCAACACGATTCGGCCTGGTTCCGCGTTCAGCGACCGGGTCGAGACGCTGATCCAACGGCCATCTTGAAGGCGTAACTCATCGCCTTCCGTCTTGATGTTTTGCTGAGCAATGGACTCCCAGGGCCGCCCCAACAGGTCCCTACCTAGCATGTCATGCGCCACCGGGTTGGCTTGATTGACATGACCATCACCATCCAGAACCACAATGCCAGCGGGCAAGGTATCGAGCAGCCTTTCAAGACGGTTTGCGATCCGCTCTTTTTCGGCGAGCTGCTTCAAGCGCTCGCTGCGTGCCTCCGCAAGCTCCCTGGAAAGACGCTCCACCTGTTTCTGCAGATCCCCATAGGACTCAGCCAGCGTTGCGGACAGCTGATTGAACCGGTGAAAAGCATCCTCGAGTTGCGCACCGGGGAGATTGTTTTCAGTCTTCATAAACGTTTGTCATCGTGTCAAACATGGTTTAAGCAAGATGGTTGCAAGTACCATGCCGGTTATGCTTTATCAAGATATTTCAGAAGCTTATATGATCAACGCTGCAACGGTGACAAACACTCGTCTCTGAATACAAAGACGATGACGTGTTTCTGGCGGAATCGGGTCATCGCGAGAAAACGCTTTGCCCTTGTTTGGGCATCAGTCAAACGCCATGACCGGAGGGTTCGCAGCAGATCTGCTCGCATATAGCCAATAAATAGACTAAAACAGCGGTAATGTCTCTATATTCCTACGACAAACTGATCGAACAAACCCGCAAACTCGCCGCCGAGTTCCGACGCACAACCGGAACCATGCTGCCCGTATCCGGGGAGATCGCGCGTTATGACGTAGCGCATCACCTGGGTCTTGAGCTGACCCAGGACAGCAGCGCCGGCTTTGATGCAATCGGTCGAGATGAACGTGAGGGCATGCGCATTCAGATTAAAAGCCGCGTCGTCGGCGACGCTGTCAGACCAGGGCACCGTATCGGTCAATTGAATCCCGGTGGTGACTGGGACCTGGTCATCGTTTCGTTGATGGATGATGCCTTTGAGCCGCTGGAGATGTATGAAGCAACGCGCGAGGATATTATCGGTGCGATCGAGGGAGCTAACGGTAAGCGCAGTAAACGCGGCGCTCTCTCGGTCGCAAAATTTCAGATCATCGGAAGACTGGTCTGGACCAGGGAACTGGGTGTGGAGCGGTGACGCGGGTTAAAACCCGCATTTCTCACCAGGCGGCGTAGAGTACTGATAAGGCATTGGCTCTTTTGAGAAAACTCACCTGACCGAAAATACAGCATGTCTTTCAGGCATGCCTATCACGGTTAAGGCTAATGGCACTGACTTGAGCCGATACGGGTTGCTTCTGTAGGAAATGTCGGCGGCAGGGAAGCCGCCGTCGAGCCTACACGGACGTGTTCACGGCGTTTTCCGGAAGAAGTAACCCGTGTCGGCGGGCCGATTGCCCGACGATAGCTGTTAAGTCAGTGCCATTCGGGTTAAGACGTGATTGATTGGTCAGCGGGAATTTTGCGCATATGCGCTGACCGCTTTGCGCCCGATGCCGATCCTCTCAGCCTCTCCTTTCGCGCGCTCTCTGGCCTCAACTGTCAACTGCTGCATCCGGTCATTGATCTTAATCAGCTCTTTCAAGGCTCCGCTTAGATCCGATTCGTTGGCAGGGTTTGCGGGTTCTGAGAAGAACTTATCGATCAGTTGGCGACGAACCAGTTCATCTTCGGCTACACGTCCCCAGTCGCCGGCTTCCGCATGGCGCAGCATGGCCTGACTCTGCTCGATCAAAGTTGAAACATCTGGCGTTCCAGCTGCACAGGTCTTCGGTGCAGTTGAATTCGCTCCTGGCCGCGTATTAACCATTTTTGCAACCTTGATCGCTACACCGCGGTCGCGCTGAGTTCGGGCTTTGATCTCAATTCCTGAGGAATCGACTCCCATGCACCCTTGATCTCCCGCAGCAAGGCTGCGACTTCGTCGAGGATTGCCAGATCATTATTCAGGTTAGCTTCGAGCAGACGACGCTCGATGTATTCGTAAAGATTGTCGAGATTGGCCGCGATTTCTCCACCTTTAGACAAATCAAGACTGGAGCGCAGACCGCCCACGATAGAAATCGCCTGACCGATGACTTCACCTTTGGTCGCCGTTTCACCGCGTGTAACCAAGCCTTTCGCAACAGCGATTTTTCCAAGCGCACCGTCCAGCAACATTTTCACCAATTGATGCGGGTCGGCCTCGGCCACGCCAGTATAGCAGTCGATCTGTTCGTAGTGACCTGCGTTACCGGCAGATGTTGTCATTCCCATGCTTTTTCTCCACTCTGGTTAGCCATTAGCATTGATTTTTCGGTCTTGACTATCCCTGGTTGGCACCAGGCAATTGCGCCAGCTGGTTCGTCAAAAACTGCCCTGTACCCTGGAGTTGCCCGACGAGCGCATCCAGCGCGGTGAATTGCGCGAGATAACGTGATTCCACGATTTCCAGATTACGTTCGAATGCGATCTGTCGATCGAGCAGGTCATCGACGCGTGCCTTGAGCCCGTCCTGACGAGACGCGATCAGCCCGCCGCTGGCCAACCAGCTGTCCGCCAGCGTTTCCAGACGATTAGCGAATCCCTGGCCTTCGGCCGCGAACAGTTGCGCTACGCCATCGAAATCCGCTTGCATCGCCGCCTCGAGCTTGCTGTTGTCCAGCGACATCGTGCCATCCTTCTGGATACTCAAACCGACCTCGAAGAGTACGCCGTAACTGCCTCCGACCGCCGGATTGTTGAGCACAGAAAGCACCTGTCGCTCGATCGACAGCAGCGAACTGTCTGCTTCCAGCTCACCGCTACGCAGGGTCTTGATCGAGGCTCTGAGTTCATTGAACGCATCCGCGAATGCTTGCACGGCTTCCTGAACCGCTGCCAGATCGCGTTCTATCGACACGTTATGCGTATTGCCGGGGTCTGCACTGACCAGGTTCAGCGTGACCCCGCTGATCACATCGCTGATGTTGTTGCTCGGGCGTGTGATGTTGTAACCATCGACATTGAGTTCGGCATCGAGCAAGCTGGTGTCACCGCCGATGTCGTTCACGGTCTGAAAGTCAAAATCGCTCAGCCGCACTCTTCCGGAGGTTGATAACGAGAGCGCATTGTCGGCACCACTATCGTCCGCGGTCAGTATGAGTTTCTGCCGGTTGTTATCGCCGTTGATAATCGTAGCGGTCACGCCGGGATTATTGGGATCTTCGTTGATCGCGGTACGTATTTCCGAGAGTGTCTTCGCGGTACTCAGATCAACCGATATCGTGTTGGCGGCATCGCTGCCGACCTGGATGTTCAGCGCATCATTCCGCCTCCTGCCACCGAAGGTATCGCTACCCAGCACTTCCTTTGAGGCCATCTTGTGGTTTTCTGCCAGACGGACGACTTCGATACCGAAGCTGCCAAGGTCGGCATCGCTCGAGGGCGTCACGTTGACAACATCGGCGTTGCTGCTGGTGCCGTTGAAAACTTTCAGCGCGGAGACGGAGCTGAGCTTCTCCATCGCTGTCTGGAAGTTGGACAATGTGCTGCTAAGCTGGCCGTAGGCACTGATCTGCGCCTCGAGCAGACTCTGCTTTCGCTGCAGTCGCTCCAGCGGCTGCCGTTCGATCTCCATCAGCTGGCTCACGATGGACCTTATATCCAGTCCGGATCCGATGCCTGTTGCTGATATGGTTGGCATGTTACGCTCCGTAAAATATCCTTTGTATTGTTTGGGAAGCTCTGAATCAATCAGAGTTTCCTTTGTTGAGGCTGATTTCGGCGATGCTGCCGAATACCGGTCGCTCAACCTTGTATTCGCGACGCACTGCCTTATCGGCTTTCTGAATTACGATCAGAAGATAATCAAGCAAATTCGATGCCACAAGAATAATGCTCAGATATAGGTATCGATCAGTTCGAGATCAGCGCCCTCTTCCAGCATCCGCGCAAATTTCAATACTTCGTCGCTAGGAATCTGCCGAATCGTGTCCTCCGTCTCCTTGTCAATGACCTTGATCACGGTACGACCACTGTCTTCATCGACGCTGAATCGCAGTTCGCTGTTCGAGGCCTTGAAATGCTCGTTAATGATTCTAACCGCTTCATCTACAGCTTCATCAATGTCTTCAGCTTTCTGGCTGTTGGGTGGCAATTCCTTGCCCTCCACCGGCAATTCCTGTAGCGGCTTTGCCGGCGTGGCGGGATGCACCTTCTCAGCAGCACGCGTCTGAGCAGTTCCAACGCTAAACATCACTTCTGAATCGATTTCAGCCCCCATAATGGTCACCTGTCAGTCACAGACGTCCGGGGCGAGTGCCCCGGACATCAAGTACCACTCGCTTAACGCAGGAGTGAAAGCACAGTTTGCGGTGCTGCATTAGCCTGGGCCAACATCGCAACACCGGCCTGCTGCATGATCTGCACCTTGGTCAGGTTGGCAGTTTCAGCCGCAAAGTCGGTGTCCCGAATCCGGCTGCGCGATGCAGTCACGTTTTCCGCATAACTCTGGACACTGCTGATCACCGCTTCGAACCGGTTCTGGGTCGCGCCGAAGGTCGCGCGCAGTCCCGAAACGGCATCGATATCGGCGTCAACGAGGTCCAGCACGGCCTGCGCAGCATTGGCATCGGTACTCACGTCGAAAGCACCGCTGCCTGCGTAGGCGTTGATACCCGATATATCGAGGTCGGTCGATGCTATTGCAATCTGGTCAGCCGAATCCTGACCCACCTGGAATTCCAGATCAGCCGCTTGGGTGCCGTCGAGCAACTGCACGCCATTGAAATTGGCCTCGCCCGCGATACGCAGTATCTCCGCAGACAGAAGATCAACTTCGGTCTGTATACCAGTGCGGTCCTCGACCGTATCATTCGAGGCCTGCACAGCCAGCTCACGAATGCGCTGCAAATTTTCACCAATCTGTCCCAGCGCTGCTTCTGCGGTCTGTGACAGCGAGATGCCGTCAGCGGCATTGCGAGCGGCCTGGTTCAAGCCGCGGATATCTGCGGTCATACGTTCAACCGAGTACATACCCGCCGCGTCGTCCTTGGCGCTGTTGATACGCAACCCCGATGACAGACGCTGGATCGATGTCGCCAGTTCGTTGTTGGTCGCACTCACATTGCGTTGTGCATTGAGTGACATGATGTTGGTACTAATCATTAATGCCATGTTATTGCTCCAAACTTTGTGCACCGCCTGCAAGGCGGTGAGTTGTCTTTAGCGGATATATCTACAATCGAGATATTCACCGCTTCCAGCAAGGACATCGGCGTCGGAGCCAATTTCTTTAGCAAATTAAAGGAAAAACATTAATACGGAATTCAACGAGATAGGTATGTTTTGGCCCGGCTCTGTCACTGTCCGAAACAACCGGTTGATAGCGCGGTACATTGGCACCGTCTTCTTTGGCGGACGATCCTCGTCATTCAAGCCAGCATCGCTGGCCTGTCAGCTTCAAAGATAATTGAACAGCGACAGGCCTTCGATCTTGATAAAGCTTTGCTGGGATGCCTGCAGCGCCAACAACTGGCGTTCAAAGCGGCTGACGGCCTCGGCATAATCGAGATCTTCCAGCGCCGAGCGATTCTGCTGCAAGAGCAGATCGAATGAATCATTCATGTTGCGTTGACTGTCGATCGTATTCAGCCGGGCGCCGATCGATGCGCGCGTAGTCAGCACCTCGTCGATGGCCGAATCCAATCGGGTCAAGGTCGTTGTCGATGGATTATTGGCCTCCAGGTCGAGCGCGAAATCATACAGGACCGAGAACATATCGCTCACGCCACCAGCACCATCATCGACCCGCATGAAGACCTGATCACCCGAGTCGCCGACCGACACCTGTCGGGTTGGACCGATCTGCAGGCTGCGCTCCCCCTGATCGCCATTGTAGGAAAAACTGCCGGCACCGTTATCGCTGAACGGCTGTGTCCCGGTCTGGTAGCCAGAGAACAGGTACTCTCCGGTTGCATCCGTGCTATTAGCAAGCTGTAGCACTGCATCGAGACTGGTGCGCACTTCGACCGCTATGGCATTTCTGTCGCCGGCGCTCAGTGTATCGTTATTGGCTCGCACTGCCAGTTCCCTGACACGCTGCAGCACATCGCCGACATCGCTCAGGACTGATTCTTCGAGTTTGAGTCTGGCTTCGCCATAATCTGAATTTCGCTGATATTGTTGCAAGGTGTCGACCAGCTGATCCAGCTCCAGCACGCGGGTCGCCGCCGACGGATCATCGCTGGGCTTCAGTATACGTTGGCCGGTAGCGAGCTGCTGCTGCGTTTTGGCCAGCGCCGTCTGCTGATCCAGCATCGCATTGACGCCCTGTTGAAATATCAATGAGGTTGAAATACGCATGAGCTACCTCGAAACAGCATTTAACAGAGTATCGAACAGTGAATTCGCTGTCGAAATCACCTGAGCAGCGGCCTGATAGGCCTGCTGATAACGCACCAGGTTCGCAGCCTCCTCGTCCAGATTGACACCCGATATCGACTCCCGCGTTGCCGTTGCCTGGTCGAGTATCCGTTGCTTGGCGAGACTGTTGGTCTCGGCCTGGCGGGTGCCGGTCGCAACATCGGCAACCAGTCTGTTGTAACTGTCTGCGATGCTCGCGCTGCCGCCATACATCAAATCATCGGTCGCCAGGGCGGCGAGCAACAATGCATTGCGGTTGTCGCCGATGCCGCCGGTATTGTATTCGGTGTTGAATTCGTCGCCGGCGGCAGGTGCTCCATTGATCGACACGCGGTAACCATGGTCGATACCACCGGGTGTCGGGAAGACCTCTGCGCCGGTTGCCGGATCATAAGCGATGCCCGCCTCGAGCAAAACCGGGCTGGCGGAATTGGTGTTGTCGTATATATCGTAACTGGTGCCAGACGTGAACCGGACCAGGACCGGAGGCGATAATTGACCTGACACCGTCTGAAACGCCGGATTCGTGATGTCGACCACGGTGCCCGGCGAGATCACGCCGGTTCCGGTATTCGCGGTCGCTGCAGCGCTCCTGACCGGCGCAGCCGCGGCGATCTGGCGGCTGTTGGCCAACACCATCTGAATTTCCGCCGCACCGGTCCGCGTCGGCCGTACCATGTAGGTATCGCCGTTGGCCGGCGCAGCCGTGATCTCGATCGCTACACCTTCGGCAATGAATGGGTCGGCTGCTGTGCCGCTGCCGGTCATCGGTATGTTTTGGCCGGTCAACGCATTCGTCAGCGCCCAGGCGCCACTGTCGAACTGAAGTTTGTAATCAGCGCCGGTCAACTGCGCGACATCATCGAAACTGACCGCGACATTGCCCGGTGTGCCCGAGACGGTCAGCACTTGCGGTTGTGCGATGCTGAAAAAATCCTGGCCGAGCATGCCATCGAGATCCATGCCACGTTGATGTTGCTCGTTGACAAAGTGACCTAGACCTATCGCAACCAGACCGAGACTGTTACTGGCCGGGTCGAGCATGTGATCGCGGAAATTCAGCACACCCCCCAAACGACCACCCGACAGCTGTTTGGTAACCGGAACCAGCACGCCGCCATTACCTTCGACAGCCACACCGATCTGGCCAGGATCACCCGCTTCCTGAATGACCGATAGCGACGTTGCTGTGCTTCCCCTGACCAGCGTTTGACCCGTGCCGATCATCACATTCACGGAACCGTCATCCTGCTCGAGCGTCGTCACCGAAACCAGCTCTGACATCTGCCTGATCAGCGTGTCACGCTGATCCAGCAGGTCGTTCGGAGGCTGGTTGGCGCGTCCCTGTTCGATCACGATTGCCTCGTTCAGTTCGGCGATTGCCTGGCTGAACTGGTTGAGCTGGCTCACACCGCTCTGCAACTCGCTGTTGACCTGGCGACGGACACTGTCGATCCAGCTGGCGAGCTCGTTGAACTGGGTTGCGAGCAACTGAGCCTCATTGAACATGACTTCCCGGGCTGCGGGTGAGGCCGGGGTATCGGCAACGTCCTGAACGGCATTGAAAAAGCGTTGCAGTGACGCATTGACGCCGGTATCGGCATCGGCAACTACGTTGTCCAGCTGCGAGGCCAGCGCATGGTAGGCTTCGAATTCGGCAGCCGCGGAGGTGCTCGAGCGCACACTGGTTTCCACAAACGCATCGTAGGAACGGCGAATAGTGACCGTCTCCACCCCGGTACCGACAAAACCATAACCCGTCGGCTGCGGTGGTCGCGTCGCCAACTGAATCGACTGACGGCTGTAACCCTCGGTATTCACATTGGCAATATTGTGACTGACCGTGTTCAGCGCACGCTGGAATGCGAGCAAGCCGGATGTGCCGATATTGAATAGATCACCGCTGGCCATTTATCGACACCTGCTGATGTGGATGCTGCTATGCATGTTGGTGTAGCCAAGTCTTCTCTGTTGCGACATCGAATCGTCTCTCGATTAACCTTGTGCTCGTGCGGCCACAGCCTCTCCGGGCTGTAGCGCCGAAACGACACTGGTGAATGATTCTCTGCTCATAATGTTACTGATCTTCTCTGCATAGGCCGGGTCGGTTGCATAACCAGCCTGCTGCAAGGCCTGCAAAAAAGCTTCTGCATCGTCGGCCTGTTCCAGTGCCTGTTGATACCGCGGGTTGTTTGTCAAAAATTCAACATAATCATTCATACTCTGCTGCAGCGAGCCATACGCGCGAAATGTCGCGGACTCCTTGCGTGCAATACCGTCACGATACTCCAGGGTCGGCACAGTAATCTGCGGGCCCTGCCAATTTGTTCCAGCCTTGATACCGAACAGGTTGAACGAATTGCGGCCAGACTGGTCGTGAATCATGTTTCTGCCCCAGCCGGTCTCAAGCGCGGCCTGTGCTATCAATACATCGGCGGAGACACCGAGTTCTTTAGCACTTTCCAAAGCATGCGGCCAGAGATCTTCGATGAAGGCCTGCTGACTGGTGGGATTCCACTTGAGCACCGGTTGTGCCTGAGATTCCCGTGCACCATGCATCGATATTTCAGCCGTGGCACCAGGGCGCTGCGCCGCGCTCAACGATAGTTGACGCTCGATGACTGCCCCCAGCCCGATGCCGCCATTGCGCGCCAGTTCGAGCGCAATTTGTTTGTCGAACATGTCCATGTAAAAGCGGGTTTGCTCGCCATCGGTCGATGCACCCAATTGGCTGGCCTCGCGCATCGCCTTGAGCATGTTCTGCACCAACAACGCTTCAAACTGGTTGGCCACGGCCTTGTTGGCCTCGGGTGATTGCTGGGACGCCTGGGCCCGCAGCCGTGCCAGGCTATTGAAATCGGTGTAGACACTCGCAGTGGCCAGTTCCTTGAACGTCGTGTTGCTGTTGTTCATCATTGTGGCTATGCGGGGAGAACTTATATGACCACCAGCTCGGCCCGCAAGGCGCCAGCTTCTTTGAGCGCCTCGAGAATCGCCACCAGATCACCTGGTGCGGCGCCGACCTGATTGACTGCTCGCACGATATCATTCAAATCGACACCGGGCTCGAACACGAACATTCGGTTCTGCTCCTGCTCCACTTCGATTTGGGTATCCTGCACGATCTCGGTCGTTGCCCGATTCGTGAATGGCGCAATCGGCTGACTGACCAGTTGATCCTCGGTAATCGTGACCACCAGGCTGCCATGGGCGACCGCTGCGGGTGTGACACGCACCATATTGCTGATCACGACGGTGCCGGTTCTTGAATTGATGACCACGCGGGCGGCGGCCTCGCCAGGCTCCAACGTCAGGTTCTCGACCATAGACAGGAATTCGACGCGCTGCAGGTTGTCTCTCGGCGCCATAACTTCGACCGAGACCGGATCAATGGCTTTGGCAGTCCCAAGTCCGAACTGCTGGTTGATCGCATTGGACATACGACTCGCGGTGGTGAAGTCAGCCGTGTAAAGATTCAGCGTAAAGGTACCCGCTTGACCCAGGCTATTGCGAATCGTCCGTTCAACAATCGCACCTTTCGGTATCCTGCCGACACTGGGTATGTTGATCGTTACGCTGGAGCCGTCATCGCCAGCCACGCCCAGACCTCCAACCACAAGATCACCCTGTGCAATCGCGTAGACTTGACCATCGATCCCTTTCAATGGCGCCATCAACAGCGTGCCGCCACGCAGGCTCTTGGCGTTACCCACCGATGACACCGTTACATCGATCTTTTGTCCCTTCTTGATGAATGGCGGCAATTTGGCATGCACCATCACTGCGGCGACATTCTTCGGTTTGAGCCTGATGCCATCCGGGACGACCACGCCGAGCTGCGACAGCATGTTCTTAAGACTCTGTTCGGTATAGAAAACCTGGTTAACCTTGTCCCCGCTTCCGTCCAGCCCGACCACCAGGCCATATCCGACCAGCTGGTTGTCACGCATACCGGCGACCGAGGCCAGGTCCTTGATTCGGTCCGCCCTGGCCGGCGTCAGACTAACGAGTAGGACGCAGAACAAACAAAAACCGCGAGAAAAAACTTGTGACATGCTATCCACCTGTTGCTCTGATCAGAATGGCATCCAAGGCCCGTTGAAGAACCTGGCCAGCCAGCCCATGCTGTTGGTATCGTTGAGCACACCGTTGCCACTGTATTGGATCTGGGCATTGGCGACTCGGGTCGATGCGATCGAATTATCGGCATTGATATCGCTCGGACGTACAATGCCTCGGAGGCGAATAAACTCCTCACCCTGGTTGATGTTGATCCACTTCTCGCCCTGCACGACGAGATTCCCGTTGGCCAGCACTTCGACAACCGAGACGGTGATACTGCCGGTCAATGAATTGCTCTGGCTGCTTTCGCCGGCACCATCGAACTCATGTTCAGAGTTCAGGCTGCTGTAGACAGGCTCGCCCTTGTAGGTGACATCCCTGCCGAAAATGATCGGCTGGCTGACCTCGCTACTGGTGGATTTGGTCGTACCGGTGTCCGCTGTCTTCGCCGCATCGGTCTTCTCTCGCAAGGTGACGGTGATCATGTCGCCCACTCGACGGGCCTTGATGTCCTCCAGCAACATCAGAGCAGTTCCCGGCTGATAGATCGCATCCGGATTTTGGATCGACGCATTGGCCTGAACCGGCATCGCCGGGGCGAATTCAGGATCGCCGCGTTTTGGTGTTGCGCAACCAGAGGTGAGCACCAGCGCTAGAACGCAGGCGCTCAGCTGGACCACATTCATCGAATTAGCTTTCATAGTAACTTTACAAGTTATTCGTTGCGTACTGCAGCATTTGATCGACGGTCGATATCGCCTTCGAATTCATCTCGTAAGCACGCTGCGCTTCGATCATATTGACCAGCTCTTCAACCGTATTCACGTTGGAACCTTCGAGTGAATTCTGAACCAGGGTGCCCAGGCCATCCAGACCGGGCGTACCGGTTTGCGGCGATCCACTGGCGGCTGATTCCAGAAACAGATTGTTGCCGATGGGCTGCAACCCCGTCGGGTTGATAAAATCGGCCAGCTGAATGCTGCCCACTTCCGAGGGTGCCGCAGAGCCAGGTTCCAGCACCGACACCACGCCGTCAGAGCTGATGGTGACACTCAGTGTGCCATCAGGAATCGTAATGCTCGGCTCGATCGGGTAGCCCATCGATGTGACCAGCTGACCCGTTTCATCCATTTGTAGCGTTCCGTCGCGGCTGTAGGCCAGGGTTCCATCGGGCAAGCTGACCTGCAGCAGACCCCGGCCCTGGATAGCGACGTCGAGCGGGTTGCCGGTCTGGATAATATTGCCCTGCGTGAACAGTTTTTCGGTTGCAACGGTGCGCACGCCGGTACCAAGATTCAGCCCCGAGGGGTTCAAGGTATCCTCTGAGGACTGCGCTCCCACCTGGACAACGTTCTGATAGATCAGGTCCGAGAACACCGCGCGATCACGTTTGAATCCTGTGGTACTGGCATTGGCCAGATTGTTCGAAATCGCACTCATGCGAGTCTGCTGGGCCTCGAGACCCGTTTTTGCTATCCACAATGCCGTTCCCATCTGTTTTCGCTCCTCTGTCTTGTCGTTTTGACCGGATTAACTCATCTGAATGATTTGCGCTGCAGCCCTGTCGTTTTCCTCTGCGGTCTGCATCATCTTGATATGCGCTTCATAACTGCGCGCGAGCTCAATCATTTTGACCATCGATGACACCGAATTAACGTTGCTCTGCTCGAGTGAACCAGCAATCATACTGACGCCGGCATCCGGTTTCGTTGGCTTGCCGCTTTCGAGACGCATCAGACCGTCCATACCCTTTTGCAGCTGCTCCAGGGCGGGATTGACTAGTTTGATACGATCCAGCACCACCATGGTTTCGGGTGTATCACCCAATGGCTGAATCGATATCGTCCCATCGGACCCGAAATTGATCGCCGCGTGTTGAGGAATGCTGATCGGTCCCTTGTTGCCCAGTACGCTGTGACCGGCACCATTCTTGAGCCGGCCCAGCGTATCGATATGAAAATCACCGGCACGCGTGTAAGCCTCTGTTCCATCTTTTGCCTGTACCGCAAACCAGCCTTCACCGTTGATCGCCATATCCAGTTCGCGTCCTGTGCTGACAATACTGCCTTTGTTCAGATCGGCACCACTATCCTGAGCCGTGGCATAGACACGACTCGGATGCCCCGGACCGTAAACTTGCTGACTCAGGCTGGTCTGAAAATCGGCCTTGAAGCCGGTTGTACCCGCATTCGCCAGGTTATTTGAATTCACCGCCTGCGCCGTCATTGCTTCCTTGGCGCCCGACATTGCCACAAATATCATTCGGTCCATAATCAGCCTACCTCGTTAGCAGTTTGCGATTACCTGAGATTGATGATGGTCTGGGTTACAGCATCCTCTGCCTGTATGGTTTGCGCGTTGGCCTGGAAGTTACGTTGCGCCTCGATCATGCGTACCAGCTGATCGGTCAGGTCCACGTTCGAGTCCTCCAGCGCGTTCGACTGAATCAGGCCGAGTCCGGCTGTGCCCGGCTCGCTGACAACTGGCGCGCCTGACGCGAATGTCTCTGCCCAGGCCGTATCACCTAACGGCTGCAGCCCCTGAACGTTGGCAAAATTGGCGAGCACGATCTGCCCCCGAGCTTGCGATTGCCCGTTGCTATAACGCGCGAAGATAATACCCTCTTTGTCGATGTTGACACCGAGCAACTGTCCAGAGGTATAACCGTCCTGACTCAGGCTGTTCACAGCAAAGTCACTGCCGTACTGTGTGCTGGTGGACAAGTCCATATCGAAACTCTGCGGTACGGATGCCCCGCCTGTGGGGTTAAACGTGATCGGTATCAATGCCGGCGCATTGTAGGTACCGTCGGTGTTGAATGTGACAGCCGTCGTGTCCACCAGCGTGCCATCGATGATCGTGCGCACATTCCATTCGTTCGGGTTGGTCAGCGGGTCCAGCTTGCTGAAGTACACCGCGACGGTATGATCATTGCCTAGCGAGTCGTAGACCGTTGTCGTAGTCGATGAATTGTAGCCAGCCGGATCGGGAACACCGCCAACCAGCAGCCAGCTCGAATCCGTCTCAGGCTCACGCGCGTCAAGATTGACGTTCGCGTTGAGCGCCGATGTCGGATTCGGCGCCACGTAATCGGTATCAAGCTGCAGCGGACCGATAGCACCGGTTATTGCACCACTACTGTCTGCGCTTCTCGCCATCAGCGTTGCGCCATCGTTGTTGACAACATAGCCCTCACGATCGAGGCTGAAGTTGCCAGCACGCGAGTAGACTGTCGCCCCGGCCGAGTCGAGCTGGAAAAAGCCTGAGCCGCTGATGGCCAGATCCAGCGCATTATTCGTGAAGGTGATATTGCCCTGGGCGAACTGCTGCGCAGCATTCTGCAGTCGCACACCCGATCCGATCGTGGTATCCGACGCGCCCAGCAATGAGGCATAAACATCGGCAAACTCTGCGCGCGATGATTTAAAACCCGTTGTCGCCGAGTTCGCAACATTGTTGCCGATGATGCCAAGATCCGCGGATGCGGCTTGGATTCCACTGAGTGCTGTATTGAAAGACATGTTTCTCTCCCGCTATTCAATCTATCTGATTTGTTCAACATTACTGAGCGGCATCGAATCACCACTCGCGAGATTCAGCAAAGGTGCTGAACCCTCCTGGTTGATCGTGACGCTGTCAACACGCGTTGCTACAGCAACCTCTATTGCCTGTCGTTCGCCATCGATCAGTGCTTCAGCAATCACTCTGTATTCACCGGGCAGCGCAGCACTGCCGTCGTCTGCCAGGCCATCCCACTGAAACTGGACCGACCCTTCATTGTGGCCGCCCAGTGATAAGCTGCGAACTTCAACCCCAAACGCATCGATGATGCTGAGATCAAGCACGCTGGACTGTTGCGGCAAATTCACATGTCCACTGATCGTACCGCCCGCAGCCAGCGTGCCCCGGCCACCAGGGACGAGCACATTACGGCCGACCAGGCCAGCCGCCTGCAAGGACTGTTCGGACGAAAGCCTGCCTGCCAGCGATTCGAATGAGGCCTTGAGTTCCTGAATACCGTTGACCGTGGAGAACTGTGCGAGCTGACTCATAAACTGGCTTGGATCCAGCGGCTTGGTCGGGTCCTGGTTCTTGATCTGTGCAACCAGCAACTCGATGAAATCGGCCTGTCCCAGCTCCGTGCCTGACGCGCCCAACGTGGACATAGAATTTGCCGTACTCGCTCCGAGTGATGGCAGGGTATTGTCCAGGGTGATTTGATCCATCATTAACCTCGTGTCGAAGACCTAAGTGTTTCAGCGGCCCAGATTGAGCGTCTTCAAGAGTAGCTGTTTGGAGGTATTGAATACTTCGACGCTGTTCTGATAGGAACGCGATGCCGCCATCATGTTCGTGAGCTCCTCGATCGTATTCACGTTCGACCGGAATATATAGCCGTCATCGTTGGCGAGCGGATGATCCGGCTGATATTCCTGGCGCGCCGGCGCCTGACTTTCGACGATGCCGACCGTCTGAACTGGCGTCGACGACGACTGACCACCCAGGGCCTGCATGACAGCCGCGAACACGGGTTGCCTCGAGCGATAGATGTCGTTCTGATCCGCGCTGACCGTATCCGCATTGGCCAGATTACTGGCGACTGTATTCAGACGAACAGACTGTGCGCTCATGGAGGAACCCGCTACGTCAAACACGTTGTAAAGCCCCATGACTATTCTCCTTTCAATGCGGCGGCAAGGCCTTTGAATTTACGATCCAGAAAAGTGAGACTGGCTTGATAACGCAGTGCGTTATCAGCAAATGCGCTTTTTTCCAGCTGTGAATCGACTGTGTTGCCATCCAGTGATGACTGGTTGGGTATGCGGTACATGAGTTCCGTGCCGCCGGGTTGCGATGCCAGCTGAATGTGATTCTTATGCGTCACCTTCAGGCCACCATCGCTTTTCGCCTGTATATTCGCCATGGCTGTTTTGAAGTCGATGTCCCTGGCTTTGTAGCCCGGCGTGTCCGCGTTTGCGATATTCGATGCGAGCAACTCGGCACGGCGTGAGCGCATCAGCAGAGCTTTGTCATGATTTCCGAGCGCTGAATCAAATGATATCGGCATATCGATCTCCAACTTTAATCTTTCGTTGCGTTCAAAGTTGCAATCGTTGTGCCAACTTGTTTGCGGTTCCGGCTCGGATACGCATGGATCAATAATTCATTGCCAGAGCGCCGTCTACGCGATTAAAAGGCCTGTAAATAATACTGGACGGCCTTTCTTGATGGTCTGATGGTGCGGCCGTTTGATTCGAAAAGCGGCAAGGTTTTTCCGCCCTGCGGCAAGATGATGTCAATCAGGTTGATGACTACCGCCCGATTGGTATCCGGGCGAACAGCGCTGGTAGGTTTCTATTCCAATCGTGAGCTTGGATGAATTTGCCAGTATTGGTCTATGGCAGAGCTAGCCCGCATTTCTCACCAGGCGGCGTCGCGCGCTGATAAGGTATTGGCCCGATTCAGAAAGTTCGGATGATCGCAAATACAACGTGTTTTTCAAGCATGCCTATCACGGTTCAGGCTGGTCTTCGAGTCCGTAAGCTTGCTCTTCACTCAAACCGTAGCTATGGCTATGCTTTTCGCTCCAGAGCGGCGCTTACGAACACCAGCCCGCCTGTCTCACCAAGGGGCGAGATGATCACGCCGAGATTTGGATGCACAAAGGATTCTGCGAAGGAGCGGAATAACCGAGTGTATTGCCGACTGAGCAAAATTCTTTGTGCATTCAAAGATCAAGTGAGGGCTCGTCCATCTGGTGGGGCATGCGGGCTCCGTCCTGCGCCTGCTCCCGTGATCCTGGTGAGAAATGCGGGCTAAATCAGGCCTTGGTCAAGGTGTGCGTCTCGGAAGATATCGTCTTGTAGCCGGTCCGGTCATAAAGCTCCGGGCTCGATGACAGCTGAGGTGAGATACCACGCAGGATATCCAGTGCGTGCCGCGACTGGCGGGATACGAGATCAACAATGCTTCCATTGATTCGATTCATTTCCTGGCATTTTTCGGCGAGAACTACGAGTTCGTTCCAGCGTGCGGCAAGGCTGCTCTCGCCCTTGGCAGGGTCACTGGCCTCGGCGAGCTGTTGTTGAATGGTCGTGTTCATCGAGGCGAGCAGGCGATCACGCTCACGGCCGATTTGTTCCAGCTGACCAATGGTTTTCTGCTTGTTTTTTACGACCTCTTCGAGCGTCGTCGTCTGCCTTTCAGCAAGCGCGGCATATTCCTGCTCCAGGCAATGCAGCAGGTTCCGAACCTGGTTCAGCTCACGCTGCAGTAGCGCCGAGAGTTCCTGCTGATTGATGCTTTGCTGCGGGCTTGCCGCTGCATTCATAGCCATAGCGTCAGCCCTTGGACTTCAAAATACTCTCAAATTGCATCAGCTTTTCCGCGACCCTCGCCGGGTCCACCGTGTAGCTGCCATCCTCTATCGCCTGCTTGACCTGTTCGACCCGCTGCGTATCGACCACGGGCGTAGCGGCAACGGTGTTTTCCAGCTTACCCAGCTTTACCGCGCTGTCTGACAGGCTGACGGTATCGGTCGTCGATGATTTGCCGGACTCTTGCTGCGCCGACGGCTGCTCTAGCGTCTTTTTGACCTGCGAGTCGTCGGTGGAGCTGGCCGCCTTGGCAGGAGATCCACTGTTGATTTCTATGGACATAGCAAATATTTCCTCAATTCAGAAATTAAATTCTAATGTTGTTATCGACATAAAAAAATAATACTTTAGCGCGCCCAGCGAAGCTCCGAATAAATCAGATATCTACCCTGACATCGCCCGATGGCGTCACAGTCCCTTCCACTTTTTTCTTCGATCGCAAATTTTGTACCCTGATGCGCTCACCGACAGCACCGTGTTCGAGCGCCTTGCCCATCATGCGGACTTCCATGCCCCCAGACCTGGCAATAATCGACACTTGCTGACCGCGCTTGATGATTTTGGGTTTTCTTATCAAGTTTGTAGTCAACGGCGTATCGCTGGCGAGGCGCCGTGTGAGTTCCATGCCAACAGCGTCCTGCTGATCCTCAACATAGCCTGCTGGCAACTGCGACATATCGTATTTCATCACTCGCATGTTTTCCTGTTCAAGAATCGTGCCACGCGGCAGCGGTTTCGTGATCACGATGACATCCTGATATACAGCGACCGTCACTGGCACGTGTATCGACCAGGGTCTTTCATCATTGCAACGAATGCCTACGGTGAACCTTCCCAGGTCCCGGCTACCGGTCGGGAGATAGGCTTCCAACGGCAACTGACACTGGTTCAGCTTCAATCGTGAATCCAGTCTGCCGACTTCTATATCGCCCTGCTGTCCGTAGTTTGCCCTGGTATGCGTTTCGACAAATTGACGCGCTGACTGCTTGATACTATCAATACTCTGGTACCCTGCGGCACTGGCGTGCGCAAAGCTCAACACCAGACATAACAAAGAGATTCGGTTGATTGCTTTTGGCATTGTCGAGAACCAGTTAGAGCGACGCAATCCCGTTTTGGTGAACATTATTTGCCTGAGAGGTCATAGTCGCACCTAATGCTGCCTGATCCAGCCACCTTCAAATCCGTGTTTTTCGTTGGCTTCTTGAATGAATGCCTGGGCGGATTCTCGTGATGAAAATCCATCCACGGTGATTCGATAGGTCTTCCTGCCATCGACCATGGTTTGCTCGATCATCGGCAGAACGCCTGCATCCACCAGCCTGTCATAGGCCGATCGGGCCTTTTCCTCGCTGGTCAGGGAGGCAAGATTGACGACCAAGCGGCCGGTTCTTGTCACTGGTATGGGCTTGATTTGCGGCAGCGGCGCCAATAACTCCATCTCCGTCGGCTTACCGGTTTTCATGGCTTCAAGCTCGCCTTCCATCTCTTGCACCTCGTTCTGCATGTGTTCCAACTGTCGTTTGAGCACGCCTACCTGCTCACTCGTTGCCGCCATCTGTGCAAGATGCGGCTCCACGTTTTCGACTCGGGCCTGGCTCAAGCGACTGTTGGTCTGCTGCTGAACACTCTTGACATGCTGCAGTTCCACCCGCATTTCTGCCAGGGCCTTGTCAAGATTGGTCAACTTCGGCAAAAGCTCTGAGCGCTCTGCGTTGGCACCCTGGAACTGTTTTGCACTGCGATCCTGAGCGTCTTGCAGTTGATTTGCCTGTTGATCAATCCGAAACAAGAGCACAGCCATGACAACGGTCATGACAACCACAGCGAGCAGAACGAGCTGTTGTGAAAGTGGAATCCTTGTTCGATTGCTCGCTTCTGACTCAATCTTATGTTTTTCCTGTTCTCGTCCAGCAGAATGCGGCAGCGATCGGTGATCATTCGTCGGTGTCGCAGGTGTGTACGTGTCATCTGGCAGTTGCCATGCTTGAAGACCAGCGTCTTGCTGGTTATTCTGGGCAACGTTGCGGCTATGCTGTTTCAGCCGAGCCGGCCCCTCATCGGAAATTCGCGATACGATACTGCTGATGTTGCGATTATTATAGGGTTCATACGCGTCAAAACCCGGCCTGTTTGCGGTACTGGCTTTTTCTTGTGTTTCCGGTGATCGCGCCGCTCTGGCATGAGTCAGCGCAGAGGAAAAGCCTCCTCCCTGAAAGCCGGAACGGCTGCTATGCTGGGTCTGCATCCACCTTACTCCCAAGACATTGTCTCTGCACTGTCATTAATCTTTGCGCTCCTATCACGGTGTACTCACCTTGCGCGTCAATCACCAACCAAACTGGCGACTCACTCAAGTGTATACACAATTCGTAGCAGCAACATCCATGCCACGTGATATTTAATGATCGATTTCAGCAAGTTATAACTGCTTCACCGCTGTCATGCCAAATATTTGTCGAATCGTCCCCAGCTGGCGCATCGATGTGCCGTCAAAGAACGTTTTCTTGGCGTCGCTACTTTGATCGCGCCCTCAAGCCAAATTCTGGCATGGCTGAGAGTTGCTCGCTTTTCCTCCAAAGCACAAGCTCCGCTTGCACATGCGGGCTAATCGTCCACCTTCGTGCTAAAGCACCGGCGGATACAGCCGACAGACTGAATATGCGAGAGCGGGCTGTGATGATCATCAGCCAGACTCATTTTCACGGGACCAAAACTGAGGACTTGTCGCGATGCTAAAGCCCGCAGTACCCATCGGGGCTGTCCAGAATCGAACAGGATTTGCGCTTGATCGAGCCGCCATCGCTGGGCTGAAACCCGGTCAAATCCTGCAGGCTGTAACCTTGACCAATAGCGACCAGGGGCACGTTCGACTGAGAATTGGAGGCGCTGTTTTATCGGCATCAACGCATATTTCATTCCCGAGCAACACCCCGCTTTTGCTGGAGGTCGCAAGGCTGCAACCACAGCTGCTGTTGAAACTCGTGAGCCCGACGACCGAAAATTCGGTGTCACAACGCTTGCAGGCAGGCAAGCTTGCCTTGCTATCGCGTCAGACAGGACTGGCACCTTCTCTGGCAGCCCTGATACGC
>Ga0272441_10002740_pt1 | contig 35094 bp, 24 predicted proteins | sample SSMProp6N_FD_193582 | JGI IMG/M metagenome (GOLD analysis project Ga0272441, IMG submission 193582) | Marine sediment archaeal communities from Little Sippewissett salt marsh, Falmouth, MA, United States - SSM-Prop-6N | ecosystem: Environmental > Aquatic > Marine > Wetlands > Sediment ... | reverse complement strand
GGCCGGTGAACGTATCCTGGCCGGACGGGGCCACGTAGAAGCGCCCGCCCGCCTGCCCTGCCCCGGCGGGGCCCGTCAGCAACAGGACGAGCAGGCCGGCGGCGGCGCGGTATAACGGTCGGCAAACAGGGTCCATCCGTGCGCTCCGTCAGTCGGTGGCCCGAATACAGAACCGGCAGCCGATGGGCAGGGCCACCGCACCCCGCGTGAGCCCCGCCCGATGGCCGCCGCATGGTTGTTACACGTCAATCAGACCTCGTCCGGAATCACGAACGGCGCCCGGTACGATTCTTTCACCAGCGTGTTGGCCTTGGCGGCATGGTCGCCGGTGAACCGCTCGGTCTTCGGGTCGAAGGTGAGCCACGGGCCGAGAATCGGGCGTTCCTTCGCCAAGTCCACCCCGTTCTGCTTGAGGTGGTCGAGGGTTTGTTTCCAGGTTTCTTCGGCTTCGGCATTGCCCTTGACGGCGCTGGCCACCTGACCCACGCCCACAGGTTCGCCGATACGGCAACTAATGTTGCCCGTGTGAAGCATGACAGAGGAAAGGTGCCCGCCGAGGACGTCGCCCCGGAGGTCCTGGTGGTTGCGGGACTTGACGGCCTGGATCCAGTTGCCCATGTGTCCGGCGCCGCCGTCGCCCTTGATCTTTTCGATTTGCTTGCCATCGTTGTCGTAAACGCCCCCGCCGCCGCGCGAGACGGCAAAGAACCCGCCCTCGCACTTGACGAGGTTCGTGAACCGGAAACTGCGGCCGAACCGCGTGTACACCGAGGTGCCCTTGGCCTTGCCGGTCTTCGGATCGATGAACGGCAGGTTCCGCGAGCCGAAGATGATCGGCACCTTCCAGTCCATCACGATGAACTCGGTGTTGGGCGTGTTGGCGTCATCGTTGTACTTGAACCGGCCGCCGCACCCCATCATCCGCACAGGCACGTCCTCGCCGATGCGCAACACGTGGTGCACGTCGTCGATGGTGTGGATGACGCGGTTCCCCATGTCGCCGTTGCCGTAATCCCAGAACCAGTGCCAGTCGTAGTGGAAGCGTTTACGGCGCAGGGGCACGGTGTCGCGCGGGCCGCACCACAGGCTGTAGTCCACGCCCTCGGGCACCTTCTGCGGGCCCTCGGTCTTGCCGATCGATCCCCGGTGGGCGTACCAGAGCGAGTGGACCCACTGGACGGCGCCGAGTTGCTTCTTGTCGAGTTTCTCGCGAAGCGTGATGTAGGCCGGGTCCGACCGCTGCTGCGTCCCAATCTGGACCATCCGCTTGTACTTGCGGGCGGCCTCGACCATTTTGCGGCCTTCCCAGACGGAGTGGCTGGCGGGTTTCTCGACGTACACGTCCTTGCCGGCCTGGCACGCCAGGATGGTGCCCAGGGCGTGCCAATGGTTGGGCGTGCCAAAGACGACGGCGTCGATGCTCTTGTCGGCGAGCAGTTTGCGGAAATCCTGGTACTGCTTGCAGTCGCCTCCGGCCTTCTTGGCAGCGCCGCCCATGTGCCCGATATCGGGGTCGGAGACGGCGATGACGTCGGCCCCGCTCTTCTTGGCCCATCCGACGTGGCTGGTGCCCCGGCCGCCGCAGCCCACGACACCCACACTCGGCCGGTCGTTGGCGCCGAAGACGCGGGGGCTGGCGATGAGCAGGGTAGCCCCGCCGGCTGCCGCGCCGGCAAGGAATCGACGACGTGTGACACGGTGCGAATGACTCATCCGAAAACCTCCTTTTACACAACATTCCGGGATACGCGTTGGCACCAGTCCGCTGGCCGGCCGTGATGCTGCCGGTGGGGGCCCCACTATACATCCCGCTGGCGGCCTGCGCCTACCGCCGATTCTCCGCGCCGCGCGCCCGGAATGCCGCCGTGCCGCGGCCGGCCTTGCCCGGCGTGTCGGAAACGGCGCCGCTGGACGCACGGGCTGACAAGCCGCCTGTTGCGGTCGCTTTTTCCGGCAGCCGGCATGGCCACCCCGTCGAGCGTCCGGGCTTTCGGGATTGACAACCGGGCCACATCGCGTAACCCTGGAGGCCGCAGGCCCACGCGGGCCGCTCACAAGAGAGGAAGGTCAACGATGCGAACGCGACGCGAGTTCCTGAAAAGCACGACGGCCGCCACGGTGGGGCTCGGACTGGCATCGGCCCTCCGGGCCGAGGCGCCGGCGACGCGCCTCTCCCCCGCCAACGCTTCAGAGGGCGGTAAGAAGCCCAACATCCTCTGGATCACGGCCGAGGACATGAACCCGTGGCTCAGTTGCTACGGCACGACGCTCATCCGGACCCCGGCGCTCGACGCCATGGCCGCCCAAGGCGTCCGTTTTGACCGGGCCTACGTCACGGCCCCGGTCTGCTCGCCGTGCCGCTCGGCCTTCATCACCGGAACGATGCAGACCACCCTCGGCATCCACAACCATCGCAGCAGCCGGTCGAACACCAAGAACCCGGCCCACAAGGACCTGGGCATGATTCACCTGCCCGACGGGGTGAAGACCGTGCCCGAGCACTTCCGCGACGCCGGCTACAACACCTTTAACGCGGGGAAGACCGACTACAACTTCGTCTACGACAGCAAGCAACTCTACAACCTCCGAAACCTGAAGGAAGCCGTCCAGGGTAACCGCCCCTGGTTCGGCCAGATTCAACTCAAGGGCGGCAAGAACGGCAAGACGGTCCTCGAGAACAAGACACCCGTAGGCCCGGACCAGGTCACCGTGCCGCCGTACTACCCGGACCATCCTGTCTACCGCAACATGATTGCCGACCACTACGCCTGCGTCCTTGGCACGGACGTCTCGGTTCAGCGGATTCTGGACGAGTTGAAGTCGTCCGGCCAGTTGGAGGATACGATCGTCATCTTCTTCTCGGACCACGGGATGCCGGGCGGGCTGCGGCACAAGCAGTTTTGCTACGAGGGCGGCATCCACGTGCCGCTCGTCATCCGTTGGCCGAAGCACTTTCCCGTTACGAAGCCGGGCCGCGTGGTCACAGACCTCGTGAACACGCTCGACGTGGCCGTCACCTCGATGGTGCTGGCCGGGCTGGAGGTCCCCCGGCACATGGAAGGCCGCGACCTCTTCGCCAAGGGCTACACGCCGCGCGAGTTCGTCATCGCCGCCCGCGACCGGTGCGACTACACCATCGAGCACATCCGGGCCGTGGTCACGAAACGCTTCAAGTACCTGCGGAACTTCCTGACCGACCGCCCTTACCTCCAGCCGCAGTACCGCGACGGCCGCGACTTCACGAAGACCTGGAAAGCCCTCTACGCCGAAGGCAAACTGACGCCCGAGGCCGCCGTCTTCGCCGGCCCCGACCGCCCCGCCGAGGAACTCTACGACCTCGATCAGGATCCCCACGAAATCCGCAACCTCGTTGGCGACCCGACGTTCGCCAGCGAACTGAAGCGGCACCGCGCCATCCTCGAAACCTGGATGAAGGAGACGGACGACAAAGGCCAATACCCCGAAAGCACCGAAGGCCTCCTCCAGGTCATGTACCGCTGGGGCGAGAAGTGCGTGAACCCCGAGTACGAAGCCGTCCGGAAGAAGTACGGCCAGGTAGGACCGGCCCAAGGGAAAAAGGAAAAGTCCAAGAAGAAGTAGACGCCCGCGCGAGCCACCGGCTTGACACGTAGGGTGCGTGCTTACGCCTACCCTACACCGCGTTATTCGATGGACTTCAGGCCCAGCCGCCGGGCCTCCTCGGCCACCTGGTCGGCCTTCAGACCCGACTTGCGGGTGATTTCGGTCGTAATGCGGTGCTCGGTTTCCTGATCCTCGGCGGTGACGTGGATGCGGCCCTTGCGGTCGTAGGAATAGGTCACCTTGACGAGGCTGCCTGCCGGGCGGCCGGGCGGCAGGCCGGTGACCTCGGCCTGGCCAATCACGATATTCGCCTCGGGCGTCGGGGCGTCGCCCTGGACGACCTGCATGATGATCTTCTGCTGACCCTTCTGGGCCGTCTGGTAGGTTTTCGAGACGCTGGTGGGCAGGCGGCTGTTCTTGGGAATGATGACGTCGTTGCGGTACTGAAGGGTTCGGACGTCCTTGATGATAAGGCCGAGTGCGTGTGCGGCCACGTCGGAGGTCTTGATCTTGCCGAGGCGTTCGGCAGCCTCGGCGCCAAGTTCGTGGATCGGCTCGCCACCCTCCAGCACACAGATGGCTGCGTGAATGGCCGCACCAAAGGCCACCGACTCGTCCACGGGCACCTCGGCCTTCACATCCTTGCCGCTCATCCGCTCGAGCAACCGCTTGACCATCGGCATGCGCGTGGACCCGCCCGTGGGAATGACCCGGCTGACGCCCGCCCACGTTATGCCGGCCTCCTCCAGAACCATCTCGGTCGTGAGTTGAGTAACGGCCAGGAGGTCCTCGGTAACCGATTCGAACAGGTCGCGTGAGGCGTCGTAATTGCCCCAGTGGCCACGGAAACTCACGGGCACGCGGGCGTACTCGCGCCGGCTCAGGGTCTTCTTGGCCTCCTCGGCGCTGATCCACAGATACGAGAGGGCCTGCGGGTCCTCGCGCGGATCCTCGCCGAATTCCTGGCGAAAGGCGTCGGCCAGGTGGTTGACGAGCCGCTCGTCCCAGTCTTTGCCGCCCAGTTCCACGTCACCGTCGGTCGCCAGGGTGATGAACTCGTTGCCGCGCTTCTCGATCACCGTGACGTCGAACGTCCCGCCGCCAAGGTCGTAGACGAGGATGACGCCGTCCTCGCCGGCCTCGGCCAGGCCGTAGGCCAAGGCACTGGCCGTGGGCTCGTTCACGATGTCGAGAACCTCGATGCCGGCGATGGTGCCGGCGTCCTCGGTGGCCTTGCGGCGGGCATCGTCGAAATAAGCGGGCACGGTAATGACGGCCCGGCGGATTGGGCCGATGTGCATCTCGGCGTCCTTGATCACCTTCCGCAGAATCAGGGCCGAGACCGATTCGGGCGTGTACGTTTCGCCGTCCACCTTGAACCGCCACTTGGGGTTGCCCATCTGGCGCTTGACGTTCAGGACGGCCCGGGCGGGATTGGCCAGCGTCTCGCGGCGCGCATCGCGACCGACCAGCACGCCCGTCTTCGTGAAGACCACCACCGAAGGCGTCAACAACTCACCCTCGGCGTTCGGGATGATGACGGGACGACCGGACGAGTCCATGTACGCCAGTTTGGTCAGCGTGGTGCCGAGGTCGATACCAACGGTCCGCTCCACGCCGCGTCCTTGCTCATTGGCCATGCATGCCCCTTACGTGCCCAAAAGGCCTACGCATTCTAAGGCGGAGCGTCTGGTTGTCAAGCAAGCGGCGAATCGGTTGACGGAGCCGAGGGCATCCGCTACCATTGCCCGGCTGCCGGGGCAGACGGCTTCGGCACGAGAGCGCCTCCCTGGGTAGCGGCCGCCGACCGCACAAAGGGGATTTCTTTACCGTCCCCGGCCGAGGCAACGGCGTATAACCGGGCGGAGGAATCGATGTCCGACGACCAGACAGCCGACAGTGCCCTGCCCGTCCGCCGACCCGCCGCCGCCGGCGGTGCCCGTGCCCATCTGGAGGCCAAGAGCGGTCCCGAAAAAGGGACCACGTTCCGCGTGGCGCCGGGCGTAACGCTTATCGGCCGCGACCCTTCCTGTGACGTCCAACTGACCGAAACCGTCATCTCCCGCCAGCATTGCCGCATCGACCGCCAGGGCGACGACTGGATCCTTCGGAACCTGAGCAGCAACGGCACGCGCGTCAAACGCAAGACAATCGAGGAACACGTTCTCTCGGGCGGCGACGAGATCCGCATCGGGGCCAAGACCCGCCTCATCTTCGTCGTCGAGGAAATCGAGCAGGCGGGCGGTGCACGGCCGCAGTTCCGCCCGCGCACCGCCGACGCCGACGCGGCCGACATAGAAGCCAAGGCCAAGGAAGAGGCGGAGGCCGAGGCCGAAGCCGAAGGCGACGAAGACGTCCCGCTCCTGAAACGCCGCAGGGGCCTCTTCATCGGCCTGGCCGTTTACATGGGCGTCCTGGTCATCGGGGGCGTCGTTGCCGCCCTCTACTTCAGAGGGGACGGTGGCACCTCGGGGCCCCGAGGCATTCCACGCCTGGCGATGGAGACCCGTATTCTACCGGCCGGCGGGGGCATGCCCCTGCGCATCGACCGCACCGACCCGGCAGGCATCTGGTGCGTAACCGAGCAGGGCAACCAGGTTTTGGTGCCCCACGAGGACATCGCGACCGGCAGGGCCCGCCGCGTGCCCGGCATCCGCCAGGCCATCGACATCGAGTACATCACCCCGCGGGAATTCGAACGCCTCAAACGGACCGGCAAGGTCTCCCCGGACTTCCCCTACGTCCTGGAGCGTCCGCGTAACGGCCAGTTGGCCGAACGCTACAAACGCGAAGCCATCCAGGCTTACCTCGTCAGCGACCTGCACGGCAACGAGTCCAAGCTCTTTCAGGCGGTCCGATATTTCCAAAAAGCCCTGTCCCACTACAACAGCCGTGTCCTAGCCGATCCCGCCGACGACAGAATACGCCAAAACGCCAACAAGAAACTCATCGAGAAAATCAACACCCTCTATAGCCAGGCCGTTATTTACGAGAAGGCCGGCGACTTCACCAAGGCCTCCGGCACCTACGAGAAGCTGCTCGACTACGTGCCGGAGCGCAGCAACATCATCTACCGGAATGTCACGCGGCGGCTGACAGACGTGCGACGACGCGTCAAGGAAGGAAAACGGTAGGCTCTCGGGCTCTGTCGGCGGCCTTTAGGGCGCGGGATTGGGCGTCTGTTTCGGATTCACTTCCACCGGCGAGCCGTTCGTGCGTTTCTCGCCCTTAACGCCGAAGAACTCGACGTTCGGCGGCGGCTCATCGGACCCCGGCGCCGGCGGGCGAACCGCCGGGTACTTCTTCCGAAACTGCTCCAGCCAGCCGGGTGGGCCGCTCGCGGCAGGCTTCGGGCCGGGGTCGGGCGGCACGGGGAGGCCGGTGCCCGGGCCGGGTTCGGGGGTCGGCGGTGTCGGGTTGTCGATGGTCGAGCCGGGCACACCGGCCGACGTACCGGGTGTTGTACCCGGTTCGGCCGGCTGCCAGAGTCTTAGCACGCCCACCACAAAGAGCACGGCAACGACCAGCGAGACGACTCCCGCCACCACCGCCAACGGCAGGAGAATCTGGGGCCGGTCGGCCACCCAGTCGACCACGGCCGACGGCGCGGACGCCACCCGCCCACTAACGCCGCGGACGTGTGTCGAGGCCCGCCGGGCCGCCCGTGCCGCCGCCCGACCGCGGGACACCTCGACTACGGGCTCGTCGATCCGTGCCAAGGCCTCGTCCAAGTCGGCCTTGGTCTTACCGAGCACGCGGGCCACAGCCGCCAGGACCTTGCCCTTTCCCAACTCGCCGCCGTACCGTCGGATTCGCCGGCCGAGACGCAGAAGCGTCAGCAGCGGATCGTCCTCCGCCTGGCGCACGAACCGCAATCGGCTGAAAGCGGGGACGGCGCGGCCGGTCTCCTCGGCCACCAGGCGTGCGGTGGCCGGCGGGATCGCCAGCATCCGCTGGGCCTTCTTGACCGCGTCCACCCGCTTCTCGAGCATTCCGGTCCGCAGGCACTGTCCAAGCACGGCCGCGTCGCGATACGTCCACAGGGCCACCGGCAGCGGCACGTCGTGGACACCCACTTTCGGCCAGCCCTGGGCTCGGGCCATCGCCCGCTTCATCAGGTACGGCATGAGGCGCGTCACGGGGATACCCCGGTCGCGGCAGGCGGTGAGCCAAGCCTCCACCACTTGGTGCGTCCGCTCGCCGGTGCCGAGATGCTCCTGGGCCAGGACCTCGGCCTGCTCGCGCCACGCGCCCATGAGCTGGTTGTCGTAAAGGCGCTTTTTCTCGGGGTTGGCCAGCGTGGAAACGGCCTGACCAATCTCGGCCAGCAGCCCGAGGGCCTGCTTGCGGTACAGGCCAATCTGGTAGGCCCGGACCTTGCGTTTGACGCGTCGGCCGGCTTCGAGAATGGCCTTCTCATCATCCTCGAGTTCCGGCACGCCGAGCAGCCCATAGTAGGAGGGCGCCGCAGCCTCGATGCCGAGCCAGTCGCGCAGCATCTCCTCCCGGGGCAGTTCGCCTTGCGTCGCACGGTTTGAAGGCAGGTTTGGGGTCACGGTATGTGTTTCGTTAGGCGCGGTTCGTCCAGACACTGTATCATATCGGCCCAAAGGCAACGTGGCAAGCAGCGATAGACGCTGGCATGGCCCGCTCCGGCGGGCCGAGCGCGGCCTTCGCGACACGGCCGCCCGCCAAGCCCGGGCATCACCGGCACTTAGGCGCGTCGGCCCCTGGCAGGGGCGGTTCGTGGCACTCGTCACTAGGTGGTACGGTTAACATGGCTGAACGCGCATGGCGGAAAACGCAATTCCTTGAGGCCCTGGCCGACCCGGGCCTTCGGCGGCGTGCCCGCCTGGCCCTGGACGCCGGCCCCTTATGCGAACATTGCCTGGGCCGGCTCTTCGGGCAGGTCGATTCCGGCCTCGCGAATCCCGATCGCGGCCGGCTGGTTCGCCAAGCCCTTGATGCCGCGTCCAGCGAGGACCCGTGCAGCGTGTGCCACAACCTCTTGGACACCATGGACCGCTGGGCGGTTCGTGCCGAGATGGCCCTGCGGGCCGTCGAGAGCGACACCTTCGCCGTCGGATCCCACACCGACCCCCGCATCGCCGAACGGGAACAGGCCCTCTGGGACACCGTCGGTAACGGCACCGCCGAGCCGTACAAGCAGGAGTTCAACCGCTTGCTCGGAACGCGACTGGCCTTGGCCACCGGCCGCGAGGTGGACCTGGCACACCCGGACGTCCTCGTTCTGGCCGACCACCGGACCGGACACATCCGCCTCCAAATCGAACCGCTGTACCTGCGCGGGCGGTATCGAAAACTCGTGCGCGGCATGCCCCAGTGCCGGTGGAAGGAGTGGCCGACCAGCATCCAGGAAATCATCGGTGACCCCGTTCTGCGCGAAGCTCGGGGCGAGGACCATCGGCTGCACGGCTGCGGGCGGGAAGACACCGACGTCCGGTGCCTCGGCCGGCGACCGTTCATTCTGGAAGTCCGCCGGCCGCAGCAGCGGCATCTCGACTGGTCCGCCCTCGTGGCCGAAATCAACGCCTCCGGAAAGGTGGAACTGGACACCCTGACCCCCTGCCGCCGGCCCGACGTTGCCCACCTGAAGGGCCTCCGCCCCGACAAGACGTACCGCGCCATCGCGGACCTGGCGTCGGACGTGCCGGAGGTGACCCTGGCGGGCCTGGCCGAGTTGGTGGGCGTGATTCGCCAGCGGACGCCCCTCCGCGTCCTCAAGCGCCGCTCGAACCGCCTCCGCCGACGGCGGGTCCTCAACCTGACGTGGCGGCAACTCACGCCACGGCGGCTGGAGCTGACGATCCGCGCCCAAGCCGGTACCTACATCAAGGAACTCGTTAGCGGCGACGCCGGACGGACGCACCCCTGCGTAACCGATGTCCTTGGTGTCCCGGCAACGTGCGCGGAACTCGACGTAATGGACGTCCACGTCGAGAATGACCAAGAACCCAACCCGAATGACCCAGGCGGCGCACCCCCGGGATAGCCGCCGCAGGCGCCTTCGTGGTCATCGGCCATTGCGGAGTGGCACGGCGTACGGCCTGCCCCCCTCGAAACCCGTCACCTCCGCGAACCCGGCGTCGCGCAAGGCCGCCTCGGCCTGCTCGAAACCGGCCGCCACGTCGGACGGCCGGTGCGCGTCGGACCCCACCGTCACGAGGCGTCCGCCCAAGTCGCGGTAGCGTGCGAGGATCTGCGGGTCAACGGCCAACCCCAGGCCGCGGTCCACGATGTGGTGGGTGTTAATCTCAATCGCCACGCCCCCCGCGATACAGCGCTGAAGGATTCGCTCGACGCCCTGCCAGTACGCATCGTCGCGGCAGGCGGCCACACGGTCGGGCATCTGCTTGTATACGTAGTCGAAGTGGCCGAGCACGTGGCACCAGCCCGAGGCCGCCAACACCTCGACCTCCTGGAGGTAGGCCGCCAGCAGCGCCGGCAGGTCCAGGTCGGGTGGCGGGTCGTCGTCGAGTTTCCAGATGGGCTGGCCAAGCACCTGGTGGACCGAACCGACGGTAAAGTCGAACTCCATGGCCGCCAACACCTCGCCCACCTCCTCGCCATAAGCCGTCCGGAAGTCGAACTCGATGCCCTTGCGGACGCGGAGCCGGCCGGCGTATGCCGCCTGCGCCGCCGCGATGGCCTCGGTGTACGCCCCGTCGTCCAGAAAACCGTAATGCGGGTCGTCGCGGTCAAAGTCGAGATGCTCGGCAAAGCCGATCTCCGCCAAGCCCGCTGCCACAGCGGCCTCGCACATCTCCTCGACGGTCCCGTTCCCGTCCGGGCTCTGGGTTGAGTGCATGTGATAGTCGATTGGAATCACGGCTGCTCCTTGAACGGGACGCGGCCCGCAAGCGGGCCGGCGAACACCGGCCGGCGAACGATCAGTACCGTGCGCCCATGCCACAGTATCCGCTACAGCGTTCGACCGACAGCCTCGGCCACCTTGCGGCAGGCGGTGACCAGTCGGGCGAACGCCTCCGGTGTCATCGACTGGGCGCCGTCGACCAGCGCGTTTTCCGGGTTCGGATGGACCTCAAGGATGAGGCCGTCGGCGCCGGCGGCGATGGCGGCCCGGCTCACGGCTTCCACGAGGTCGGCCCGGCCGGTGGCGTGGCTCGGGTCGGCGATGACCGGCAGGTGAGTCATCTGTTTCAGGGCGGGCACGGCTGCCACCGGGAACGTGGCCCGGGTGGCCCGTTCGAACGTCCGGATGCCGCGCTCGCACAGAATGACCTGCTTGTTGCCCCGCGACAGAATGTACTCCGACGCCAGGAGCAGTTCTTCGAGCGTCGCGCTCATGCCGCGTTTCAGCAGGACCGGGCGGGCGGTCTCGCCCACGGCGGCCAGGAGCAGAAAGTTCTGCATGTTGCGGGTGCCGATCTGGAGCACGTCGGCGTACCGGGCGACCACGGGCACCTGGCCGGTGCCCATCACCTCGGTAACAACCGCCAGGCCGGTGGCCTCGCGGGCCTCCGCGAGGTACTCGAGGCCCTCCTCGGCCAGGCCCTGGAAGGCGTAGGGGTCTGTCCGCGGCTTGAAGGCCCCGCCGCGCAGCGCGATGGCCCCGGCCTCCTTGACGGCGTGGGCCGTCTCAAGGAGCTGCACGCGATCCTCCACGGCACACGGCCCGGCGATGAGGCCGACGGCCGCGCCGCCCAGGCTGCCCGAGCCGAGTGGGATGACGGTTGTCTCGGGCTTCGTCTCGCGCGAGGCAATCTTGTACCGGGCGAGCACGGGGATGACTTTCTCGACGCCGGCGCCAACGGCCAGCTGTTCGGGGGCCTTGAACCGCTCGTCGCCGACGCAGGCAACGACGGTGCGCTCCGACCCCCGGATGAGATGGGGCTGGAGCCCCATCGCCCGGACGCGGTCCACCATGTGCTCGACCTGGTCCGGGGTCGCGTTGGGTTGCATGACCACAATCATGAGCCTCCTCCTGTTCGCTCGAGGCCAGTGGGTCCGTCGTGCCAATGAAAAAGGCTCCGGACCACAAGGGCCCGAAGCCTTGACCGTTCAGTGCGCGCGAGGCGCTACGGCCAGGCGTGGGCCCTGTGCCCAAAGCCGAAATAAAACCAGAACCAGCCCGCAGCCGGCGCAACAACGCCGACGGTACCGCGAAGGCAAATGGTTCCACGACCGTGCATGATCGCCTTTCGGCCTGCCTGGTTAACCGTCTAGGGGTGAGTATACCGGTTTGACAACCGGTGTCAAGCCGCCGCACGGGGACGCGAAGAACGCTTAAGAACCGCCCTGCCTCACCAAAGCCCTTGCCGGCCGCCGGGCTAAACCGTATGGTGATGGCGGGTCAGGAACTACGGGTTAAGCCATTCATGTCGACCGACCAGCGACCGTGCGTGCTCGTCGTCGAAGACGAGCCCGACATGAACAACCTGCTCGCCGACATCCTGTCGGCCTTCGACTTCGAGCCGATGCAGGCCATGGACGGTCAGCAGGCGTTGGCCCTGCTGGGCGAACGCCGGCCTGACATCATCCTCTTGGACCTTATGCTGCCGGGCATCAGCGGGTACGAGGTGTGCCGGCGCCTCAAGACGTCGCGCGACACGTGTTCGATCCCGGTGCTGATCCTGACGGCCCTGGAGCAACTGCCCGACCGCCGGGCCGCTTACCAGGCCGGGGCCGACGACTACATGACCAAGCCATTCGTTCCGGACGCGCTGATTGACCGCCTGCGGGCCTGCCTGGAGGAGGCCCGCCATGCAGCGGCGGACGCGGGCGACGCAGTTCGCCTGGTCCTCGAACCCGCCGGGGCACCCGAGGATCCGAAGGTCCTGAACCGGTTCGCAACCGCCCTGTACAACCGGACGGACCTGCCGCCCACCAAGATCGGGGCTTTGCGGCAGCAAGTGATGACCGTCGTGGAGGCCGCGGGGGTGTGGGCGGCCGCACACGGCGGCACCCCGGCCGTCCGCGTAACGATGACCCTGGACGCGGACCGATTTCGCCTGGTGTTCGAGCCCCTCGCCGAGGGCGCCGCGGCGCTCCTGGCCGAGTACCTCGCACCGGAAGCAACCGTGGCGGAGGCTCTCATCGACGCCGGCGCCGTCGACTGCACAAGGCCCCAAGGCACGTGCGTGGTCGTGGAGAAGGTGCTCCGGCCGCAGGAGGAGTGAAGCGGCGGGGCGCCCCGCGGCTCACCGCCCCGTGTCGTTCGCTTCGCCCGGCGGGCTGAACTCTGACGGTACGGTGAAATAGAAGCACGAGCCCTCGCCGAGGGTGGACTCGTAGTTGATTCGGCCTCCCCACGATTCGACCAGCCGCCGCGCCGTGGCCAACCCCAGGCCGATGCCGGCGATATTGCCGGTGAACTCCTCTTCGATCTGCGAGAAGGCCGCGAAGATCTGTTCGCGCACACCGGCCGGCACGCCCGGGCCGTTGTCGCGGATCGAGAGCTCCAGGCGCCGGCCTTCGATCTCGCGGACGCCTACCTCGACGCGGATGGGCGGCTTGTCGCCAAACTTGACCGCGTTGTCGAGGAGGTTGTCCACGACGATGGCCAGCAGTTCCTCCGGGGCGCGGACGCGAGGCAAGTCGGCCGGCACGTCGACCGACCAATCGACCTGTCGGTCGCCGTACCGCTCGTCGATGCGGTTGCGGACACGGGCAATGAGTTCGCCAAGCGGCACGAGTTGGCCGGCGCGTTCCAGTTCGGTGGCCGTCAGGCCGGCATACGAAAGGACCTTCTCCACCAAGTCGGCCAGTTCCTTGACCTTGACGAGGCAGATGCGGATTGCGTTAGCGGCGGCGGGCGGCACGTCGCCGTACTTGCCCTGGTCGATGAGACTCAGGTACCCGCTGACGATGGTGATCGGGGTCTTGAGTTTGTGGCTGATAAGCGACAGGAAATCGCGCTTCAGTTTCTCTTTGCGGCGTATCTCGGTGATGTCGCGGAACACCAAGGCAGCGTTGTGCAACCGCCCACGGGGCCCGACGATGCGCGTGTATCGGCCGGCGAGGTACCGGAGCGGCCGGCGGTCCTCCTGGGCCAGTTCCACCGTGACGGAGCGGGCGGTCGTTTGGCGCAATGCCTCCGGCGACGGTTCGATGACGAAGTCCGCCAGGACCTCCGCCAGGTTCTTGCCGACGAGGTCCTCGTCGGCGCGTTGGAGCAGTTCGGCGGCCTTGCGGCTGACGATTTCCACGCGCCACTGGCCATCCGTAATGATGATACCGTGCGAGAGATCCTGGATGACCGCGTGGAACTTCTCGCGCTCGGCCAGCATCGACCGGTAGTACTTGACCTGGAGCAGGCTCTTGACGCGGGCGAGCAGTTCGCCGCGGTCGAACGGTTTCGAGAGGAAATCGTCGGCCCCGGCTTCCAGGCCGCGAATCCGATCCTCGGTCTCCTTCAGGGCCGTCACCATAATGACCGGGATGACGGCGGTGGCCTCGTCGGCCCGGAGCCGCCGGCAGACCTCGAAGCCGTTGAGCTTCGGCATCATGATGTCCAGCAGGACGAGGTCCGGCTGCTCGGCAGCCACCTGGGCAAGCGCCTCCTCGCCGTCGTAGGCGACCACGGTGTCGTAGCCGGCCGCCTGCAGGTTGCGCTGGAGCAGTTTGACGTTGGCGGGATAATCGTCGACGACAAGGATCTTGCCGCCCACCTGTTCAGCGCTATCAGTCATCGGATTCCTCGATAGGGTCGGTACCGGCGTCAGAACGGGCCGTACGGGCAACCGCCTGTTCCGCCTCGGTGACCAGGTCTCGCAGGAGCGTGACGGTGAAGGTGCTTCCGCGGCTGAATTCGCTTGCGACCTCGATCGTGCCGCCGTGCAGTTCCACGAGGCGGCGCGTCAGCGCCAGCCCCAGGCCGGTTCCCTTGTGCTGGCGCGTGAGCGACGAATCGACCTGCGTGAACTCCTCGAAGATCGTCGACAGGTCCTCCGGGGCGATGCCGGCGCCGGTGTCGGCAACCTCGAGGCAAACAACCTCGCGCTGGAGGCGTGCCCGAACGGTTACCTGCCCCCCGGCGCCGGTGAACTTGATGGCGTTGGAGAGCAGATTGTAGAGGACCTGCTTGAGTTTCATCGCATCGGCGGTCAGTTCAAGCGGCCGGGGCACAATGTCGACCCGCACGTCCACGGCGCCGCGGCCCGTCAGGCCACGAGCCACGCGGACGGCCTCATCCACAAGGCCGGCCAGGTCGCAGGGTTCCAGCACGAGGGTCATGGCGTCGGATTCGAGTTTCGTGAAGTCCAGGACGTCGTCGATCATGCGCAGCAGTTGCCGGCCGCTGTCGTAAATATCGTCGGCGAACTCCCGTTGCTCGTCGGAGGGCTTGCCGGCCACGCCGTCGCGGATGGCTTCGGCAAATCCGATAATGGCATTCAGGGGCGTGCGGAGTTCGTGGCTCATGTTGGCCAGGAATTGGCTCTTGAGGCGGCTGCTCCGCTGGAGTTCGGCGTTGGCCTGCCGGAGTTCGGCGGTTTTCTCGGAAACGCGTTCCTCCAGGCGGTCGGTGTACTCGCGAACGCGCTGCTGGAGCTGCCGGCTGGTCGTGATATCGCGGCAGATGATGGTGTAGCCAACGGGTTCGCCGTCCGGCCCCGCCCGCACGGTGGTAATGGTGCGAACGGGGAATCGCTCGCCGTCCTTTCGCCAGCGTGTGCCCTCGTTTTCGTACCGGCCGTGCATCCGGAGTTCGCGTTCGACAACGACGCCGATCTCCATCGTGACGGCTTCGGGTGGGATGAGGCGCGAGGCGCTCTGGCCACCGATCTCTTCCGGTTCGTACCCGAACATGCGCCGGGCCCCGTCGTTGAACGTCAGGATTCGCCACCGGGTGTCGGTGGCGATAATGGCGTACTCGGTGGCCGAATTCAGAACCGAGTTGAGGAATTCGGTTGCCTCGGAGAGCTGAGCCGTCTGTGTCTGGACACGCTGTTCGAGTTCATCGTACATGAGGCGCAGGTGGGCAGCCATGTCGCGGAAGGCGGTGGCGAGTTGGCCCACTTCGTCGCGGCTGCGGACGTCCACGTCCACGTCGAGTCGGCCCTCGCCCATCTCGCGGGCAGCCGAGGCCAGAACGTTCAGCGGCCGGGCCAACTGGTGCCGGATGAAGATGCCCACCAGAACCAGCAGCACGGTTGCCAGACCGCCCGCCGTCACGGCAAACGCCCGCACCCTGGCGGTGTCGGCCTCGCGGTAGATCCAAACCGTCAGCACGGCCACGACGGCGGCGCTCGAAAGGACGTAGAGCAGCAGTTTCGTGGTCAGTCTGAGGCGGTGCATCGCGCCTCCATCACCCGGCATCGCCCCGGTGGCGCCCGGCATGCCACCCGGGCGTCACGCTTCACGGCTTTCGTCGTCGGCTTTGCGTGCGGCCAGTTGATCGCGCACGAACCGGCCGAACGTGGGCAGACCCGCCTCGGCCCACCGCCGCTCGATGCGCCCCTTGAACGCCGCGTTACACTGGACCAACTCGCGGACGACCGCCTGCTCGGCCTCGGACGCGGCACTGACCAGCACGCGGTCGTGGCAGTCGACCGTCAGGATCCAGTCGCCCGTGCCGGGCACCCGGTCCAGGCCGAGTTTCATGTGCGGGTACCGCGGGTTGCCGAGACGCAGACGAATGGCGCGGCAGTCCTCGGGCGGAACGTCGGCCGGTGCCCGCTCGAAAACCTCGCCGGCGGCGATCTCGGCCAGCGTCTCGCCGGCCGGCCACTGAAGCCGGGCCTGGACCCGCTCCGGCGGGTCGCTTGGGCCGTAGACCTCGTCCAGATAAATCCGCACCGCCTCCTCGAAGGCGGCCCGGCTGATGTCCTTCAGCGTTGCCAACGTCGTACCCTTATGGAACCGATACGCGCGGGGTAAGCCCCGCGGCCAACGGTGCGCCACGCCAAAGCGTTATCATGTCGCTCGTGGCTAACTCACCCGCTGCAACACCATCAGGACCGCCAGATACAAACACCAGGCGGCATACGCGCCGGCCGCCAGCGCCACCGGCCAACGGGGCAGCCGATCAGGCCTCTCTGCTTGTTGCGGCGGGTTCTTCATGGGCCAGTCTCTCCACTTCCGGCAACACGAATTCCTTGGCCAGGATCTTCACGGTCGAGGCCAACGGCACGGCCGCAATCAGCCCGAACAGGCCGAACAACTCGTACCCGACCAACAGCGCCACCATGAGTGTCACGGGGTGCAGGCCAACAGCCCGGCCCTGAATCAGGGGCGTCAGGACCCAGCCCTCCAGTCCCTGAACCACCACGTACACACCGGCGGCGCCCACCACCACCCACACGCTGCCGGTATCGAGCCAGGCCACCAGCATCGCCGGCGCCAGACCAACGAAGATCGGCAGGTACGGCACGATGCCGGCCAGGCCAGTGACCACGCCTATCAGGTACCAGTACGGTACCCGAACGATCGCCAAGCCGACCGACGTCAGCACGCCGACCACCAGGCACACGAGGATGCGTCCGCGCAAGAACGCGTTGACGGCGGCGTCGATCTTCGCGGCCACGTCCTTGATGCGCCCGCGGTACTTACCCGGCAGGCGTTTGCGGACGGCCTCGACAATACGGTCGAAGTTCATCAGAAAGAAGAACAGATAGAACGCCGTCAGCCCCACCCCGAACACGAACCCCTGGAGGTTCCAGAGGAACTGGAGAATCCCGGTGCCGGCCTGCTGAAGGGTGTTTAGGGTGCCCTTGAGAAGACCCTGCCGGGCGTCGGCCGAGGCACTGAGGCCCGCCAGGAACCGATCGAACCAGGTGCTCTCGCCCGCCTGGAGCCGTTCCGCCACACCCCGCACCCACTCCACCAGGGCCGGAAGGTATCCCTTGTCCCACACGCCGTTGCCGTTCAGGTCCTGGAACCCGAGCTCCGTGTCGGCCTTCGGCTCGCCGATCACCGTTACGCCGAACTCGTACAACTGAACGGCCAGCGGCGGTAAGGCAAACAAGACCACCAGGACAAACAGGACGAACAGCAAGAGGAACAGGAGCGTGGCCGCCAGACCGCGCGGTATCCGGTGCCGCTCGGCCCACCGCATGGCGGGGTTCAGGACGTAAGCCAGGGCCAGGGCCACGGCCAGCGGGGTCAGGATCTGGCGGAATGCGACAATGATGGTCACCAGAATCGCCACGCCCAGAGCGATGAGAATCTCGGTCCGGTGTCGGCGCCACGCGCTCGGTTCAGCCTTGGCCGCCTCGCTCATCATGGTCCCCGGAGGTCAGGTGCAGTTCAAACCCGCGGTCAAACGCTTCATCGAAATCGAGGGCGTCGACGAAATCCTCGCGCCGGTCCTCGTCGGTCTTGCGCAGGAGGCCCACGTCCACCAGATTGAAGACGATTTCGCCGATGTCCTCGCTGGATCGGACGCCCCAACTGACGAGCACCGACCGGGCCAGCCGGCCGAACTGGCTCAAGGCAAGCTCCGCCAGCCCGTCGCACAACTCCCGGCCGGACACGTGGCCGGCGCGGCCGGACCGCTGCACCTTGTAGCCGAGCGCCTCGGAAACGAACACGTAGGCGTCGCGGGCGTAGCGCGGGTCCGCCCCCAGTACCTCGTCGAGCATCTCTTCGGGCGACTTGCGTTCCGGCATGGCGGTTACTCGTCGGCTTTGGCGTGGTCGGCCTGGAGGGCCTTGGTATCCTCGATCATGGCCTCGACGGCCTCGGGGTCAACGCGTTCGGCCATTCGCTCGAACGTGCCAATGGCGCGGTCCGTGATGCGCTCCGAGAGGTTCGTGAAATCCGGCACGCCGCATCCCAGAAGCGTGCCTACCTTCTCAGGATACCGCGGCAGGACCGGACCCAGGTACGCCGCCAACAGCCGGACGCCGTTCAAGACGGTCGTCAGCACCGTCCGGGCGGCGTCGGGCTCCGTCTTGATGGTTTCCCAGGGCCGGGTCTCTTCCATGTAACGGTTCAGGCGATCGGCCTGGGCGGTGATGGCGCGGATGGCGGCGGCGTACTCGCACGCCTCGTAGGCTTGGCGGACGGTGTCGGCGGCCGCCTCGATCTCATCCAGGATGGCCCGGCCGGCATCGTCGATCAGGCCCAATCGGTTCTCGAGCCGCTTCGCCAGCAGGCCCGCGCTGCGGCTCGGCAAATTGGCAAAGTTGCCCACCAAATCCTTGTTGACGCGGGCCACGAAGTCCTTGAGCGACAAATCGATGTCCTCGGTGCCCGGCCCCAGTTTGCACGCGTAGTAGTACCGCAGGTATTGCGGGTCCAGGTGTTCCAGGTACGTTCGCGCGTTGATGAACGTGCCGCGGCTCTTGCTCATCTTGGTGCCGTCCACGGTCAGGAACCCGTGGACCCAGATGCGGCTGGGCATGCGGAACCCCACCCCCGCCAGCATGGCCGGCCAATACAGCGCGTGGAAGTACAGAATGTCCTTGCCGATGAAGTGGTAGAGTTCCGCGTCGTCGGCCACCCAGTAATCGTCGAGGTTCCGGCCCTCGCGGGCGCACCAGTTCTCGGTGCTGGCCACGTAGCCGATGGGGGCGTCGAACCAGACGTAGAAGTACTTGTCGTCGGAGCCCGGTACCTTGAACCCCCAGTAAGGCGCGTCGCGCGTGAAATCCCAGTCGCGCAGGCCCTCCGTGAACCACTCCTGCAACTTGGCCACCACGTGCGGATGCAGGTGGTCCGGGCTGACCCAGTCGCGCAGCATCTCTTCGTACGCCGTCACGAGGAAGAAGTAATGGCTGGACGACCGCCGTGACGCCGGCTGCCCGCACTGCGCGCACCGCGGGTCGGTCATGTCGACGGGGCTGTAGGCGGCGCCGCAGACCTCGCAACTGTCGCCGTACTGGTCCTCGGCCCCGCAACGCGGGCACCGGCCCCGGATGTACCGGTCGGGCAGGAACATGCCGCACGTCTCGCAGTAGGCCTGCTCCACCGTGCGGGTCTCGACGTGGCCTTTCTCCTGGAGCCGATGGAAGAACATCTCCGTCAGGGCGCGGTTCTCGTCGGCGTTGGTGGTGTGGAAGTTGTCGAAGCCGACGTCGAAGTCGGCGAAGTCCCGGGCCTGCTCGGCGTGAAACCGTTCGACGATGGCCTCGGGCGCAACGCCCTCGCGCCGGGCTCGGAGCATGATCGGGGTACCGTGCGTGTCGGCGGCGCACATGTACCGACAGTCCCGGCCACAGGCCTTGTGGTACCGGGCCCAGATGTCGGCCTGGAGGTACTCAACGAGATGCCCAATGTGAATCGGCCCGTTGGCATACGGCAGGGCCGCGGTGATAAGAACATGCCTGCTCATCGGGTTCCCCTGTGGCGCCCGGGCCATGGCCGGCGTCCGGACAGCGTCAGTTGTTGCCTGTAGAAGTGGGTTTGGTGTTCCGGTCGTTCCGGCCGCGGTCGCCCTTGCCGGCGCCGGCATCCTTGGGCGTCTTGGCGGACCGGGCGTCCCGCTTCTTGCCCTTGGAGCGCCGCCGGCTGCGCCGGCCGCGTTTCTTGGGGGCGGAGTCTTTCTTGTCGGCGTCATCCTTTGGCTTGGCGTCAGCCGTGCCGGCTCGCTCGCCGCGCTTGGCGTTGTCGGACCGAGCCTTCTCGCGGCTTCCGCGGTCCCGGGAGGAACGGCTGCCCCGGTCAGGCCGGGCATCCCGCGCGGGACGGGGTGGACGGGCGCCGGTGGCAGGCGCCGGCGCCTCGTCGGGGTCCATCAGGCTCTCGACGGGCACGGCAATGCGGGTGCCGGATTCCAGCATGACACCGACCATCTGCGTCACGATGTCGGTCGCAACGACCTTGCCCCGGCCCTCCGGCGTCCCGACTTCCTTGTTCTTGCGTGGCAGATTACGGGCCAGTTCGCTGTACGTGGCGTGCTCGAACCGCAAGCAGCACATAAGCCGGCCGCACCGGCCCGAGATCTTTGACGGGTCGAGCGTGGCCTTCTGGACCTTCGCCATCTTCATCGACACCGGTTCGAGTTCCTTGATGAAGGCCCGGCAACACAGCGGCCGGCCGCACCGCTCGTAGTCGCCCAGGAGCCGGGCCTCGTCGCGAACGCCGATTTGCCGCATCTCGATGCGCGTCTGAAACTCGTGCGCGAGGTCCCGCACCAGTGCCCGGAAATCGATCCGCTTCTCGGCCACGAAGAAGAAGATGATCCGGTCGCCGCCGAACAAGTGCTCGACGGCCACCAGTTTCATCGGCAACGACCGGTCGTGAATGCGCTGTTTACAAAAGTTGAATTCGCGATCGGCGTCGTGTTCCAGATGCCTCTCTTCCACCTCGTCGGTGTGCGTGACGAGGCGGAGCACCTCGCCCTTAACCTTCAGGTCGTCGCCTGTCGCGGAGGGGTCATTAACCCACCGACAAATGATGGTGCCGATCTCGATGCCGCGCTCGGACTTGATCACGGCCCGCTGCCCACGGCGCCAGCGGTCGAGCGAGTAAACGAACCGCCCGAGCATGCCCATCCGGCCATAGCGGACCACGAGCGCCGGCCGCGGCTTTCGCGACCGTCTGCCCCCCTCGGGCGATGGAAACTCGGCATCGGCGCCGGCGTCATCGGCAACAGCGTCATCGGTATTGGCGACATCGGCACCGGCGTCCGCATCCGGGGCCTGATCGTCCGACCCGGAAGCACCGGCGCCATTGGCGTCGGCCTCGCCGGTGTCGCGGCGGTCGTCCTGAACTGCAGCGTTCTCCGGGACAGCGGTCTCCTCCGGCGCAGGGGTGTCCTGGGGCGCAGGGGTGTCCTGCGGCACAGAACGTCCGTCCGGCGCAGGGGTGCCGCCCGGTGACGGGTCATCCGTGTTATGTGGTCCCGTTGAATTCATGGTTTCAGGCCAGCCGATTGTATCGGCTGGGAGCGGTTCCTTCAATCGGTTTCGGGCCGGGGGGTTAAAGCGGAGGCACCAAAAGGGCCAGGAACCCCGTTCGGCCGCGGCTCCCGGCCCCCGTCGTCGTAAACGCTACAATGCGTTCGGCGTCAGTTAGCGCCGATGGCATCGAGGATGGCTTTCCGGGCTTTGTCCTCCCCGGCCGGGCCGGACAAGCGTTTGCGGGCCTCCTCCTTCTGGCCGGAGGCAAACTGCACGTAGCCGAGCAGGAAATCGTATTGGCCGCGGCCCATGCCGCGGTCTGCCTCGTTCCGCAGCTCGCGGACGATGCGGCCGTATACGTCCGCTTGGGGGTAAACCGCCCGCATGTCCAGGGCGTGCCGGACCCAGTCGGGATGCTTCTTAAACCCCGTCTGCAGGACATTGGCCGCCTGCAAGTACATGCGGGCGCCCATCAGGGCATGAACGCGGCCAAAGAAGGCGGCCGGGCGGTCTTGGCCCAACGCCACCGCCGCGGCATAATACGACTCGGCCGTCGCATACTGCCCCGCCTTTATCGCTTGGTGTCCACGAAGCACGAAATGACCGTAGCCCGACACGGCCACCGGCACATCCCCCGACTGCACCACGGGCCTATCGGCCTCCGGGCCACCGGCGTTACCGCCGTCGGGCCCTTGGGCGTCGGCCGGGTCGTCGTCGGGCGGAGCCAGCGGATCGGCCCCGGTATCGGTATCGTCGAACGAGAAGTCGCCCGCCGTGGGAACATCGCGCGGGTCCGGGACGACCCAGGCGTCGGCGGCTTCGGTCTTGCCGGCGTACTGAAGTTGGAGCGACTTCTCGATAGGGCCTTCGTCCATCGACAACGCCCCGCCGGGGTCGTCCGCCGGGTCGAGCACGTTGGCCGGATTCTGATCGAACTGTTTCCGGAAGAAGTCGTAGGGCGAGGCGATGGCGTCGGTGGCGTCCTCGCCTCCGGCAGCGTCGTGTTCGGGCAACCCAAGGACAGGAATCGAGCCGTTGCCGGCGATACCGCTCTGGAGAAACGGAATACTGTAACCGGGTGTGCCGGTTTCGATGCGAGCGGCGAGTTCGAGCGGGTCGGGGAACACGCCGGTCCATCCGCCGGAGGCCGTATAAATGCTCGGCGCAGCCGGCGGCGGCCCGGCATACGCCGTGTTGAAGTTGGGTGGCAGGTAACGCGACCGGTTGCCGAAACGGCTTTCATCGAACCGGTTCCCGGCGTTCCACGCCGAGGTCACGCTGGAGGTTTCGGAGAAGTACGGCTGCGTTCCTCCATACTCCAGGCCGCTGCCGATGTCCTCCACGCCCATGCTGTCGCGCCGGAAGTTGCTCAACGTGTCGGACGGAAGCCGATTGGTCAACTGGCCGCCCGTCGCCACGTACGGCGTGCTGCCGCGGAACGACTTGCCGAGGCGCAGATTCCCCGTGATCGACAGGTTGCTGTACCGCGGCGATCCGAAGCGATACGGGTCGCTCCGCTGCGGCCCGAACCGCATGACCCCGCTCGGAATATACCTCGGGTTGGAATACCGCAGGTCGTACCGCAGCGGCGTGTAGTACTGCGCATAAGCAGCCGTGGCGGCCAACCCGCCCAGTACCACGGCGACCATCAGAACAGCAGCAGCGCGTTTCATAGCAGTCCTCCCCCGCCCTGACGGCGGGAGTCGTTACGGTCCCTTACTGTATCGGCACGCAGGCGGAACCTCCGTCGTTTAATTATACGACCCGGACCGGCACAAAGACAGACCACGGCGAAAATGCGGGAGTGGCGCGCGGATTTAACCGCCGAGGACGCGCCACGGCCGATGAATGTGACCCGACGCTTCCGCGTCGGGTTCGGGCAGCATCTTCCTGCCAACGAGGTGCGAGGCGAGCCCCCTCGGCGGCACTCGGGGCGACAACGCACGTCGAACGCCCGTCGACCTGCATTCGACGGCTCAACGGGCACGACGGTACCGATCCCCCGGCCGGGCCACGCCCGGCGGGTCACCATCCGCCGCCGCCGCCCCCGCCTCCGCCGCCGCCCGAGGATCCGCCGCCGCCCGAGCCGGAACTGGAGCCGGGCGCCGTCGAGGCCGACGACAGGGCCGACGAAAACGAACTGCCCAGCGACGATGCAAAACCCCCCGCCCCGATCGCGCTCCACGACCGGCCGTGGTACCAGGTCGGCGAGTACTCGGCCCCTTCGGCGGAGGCCCGCTCGAGGACCTCGGCGAACTGTTCCGCCCAGGCCGTCTCCACACCGAGGGCCAGGGCGTACGGCAGGAACTGCTCGAAGAGTTCCGGCGTCTTGCGGGGCGGGCTGGATGCAGCCATCAGGACGTCGCCCTCCGCGGTGCTCAGGTACATGCGGAATCCATCGATGCGGTCCATGACCTCGCGGCCCTCGCGGGTCGGCTGCTTTAAGAACTGGTAGAACCTGACGTTCACGATGCCCAGCAGGACCAGGATCGGCACCAGCCAGATCGAGGTCATGTACACCAGGAAGCCTGCCGCAATAACCTCGCCCGCATAGAACGGCAGGGCGAACAACGTCAGGCCGATCGCGCTGCCGCCCGACGCCAGCCGCGCCCCGCCCCGGCCCCTGGCAACACCTCTCCAGGCCGCAACGACCGCCCGCGTGAGGGCCGCGACGCCGAGGCTCCAGAAACTCAGCCACACGCACAGGAACGCCACCGCCGGGTTGCCTTCGACGAGTGCGGCCACGAGGGCAACCAAGGCCACGGTCAGGACCGACAGGACGACGCCGGGAATGAACCACCCGAGGTTCGACAGGAAATACCGCCCCTTGTAGACGTCCTTCAGCATTGCCTTGAGGCGGTCGCGTGCCGCCGTAAACGCGCGGTGGTTCTTGTTGGTGACGCGTATCTCGGACCGCGAGCCGAGGAGTTTGTCGAGGACGACCGCCTCGGCCGGCTCCACGTCGGGGCCGTCTGCGTCGGCGGTTCGGCTGAGGCGGAACGTGCCGTCGGTGTCGTCGATCGCCAACTGCCGCTTGACGGCCAGGCCGATGACCGTTGCGGCAAAGCAGACCTTATCGTACCCCATCCGCCAGACGTACCGCACGGCTGCCGGCGTCAGCCCATCGGGCGGCTCGAAGAGCGGGATGATGATGCCCTTGGGCGGGTCGCGCCCGACGGAGAACCACGCCAGAATGAAGTACGCCCCCACCACGATGAGGCCGACCAGGCCCACGAGCACCATCAGGTTATCCTGGAGCATCCACGTCAGGTTCTGGGCTGCGGTGGGCTGGGCGACGAGGCCTTTGGGCCAGGTTGCGACGAGCGTCAACCCTTCTCCCGGCGTCAGCGGGCGCGTGGTGCGAAAGAGGCACCGGCCCTGGGCGTCGACGCTGGATTCGTAGTCCCGGCCCTGTTCGCCCTTGGCGCCCGTGTAGGCCTCGTGGCCGATCTTCTCGACCGGTACGCCGTCGGGCAGCGTGACCGTGGCCGAGGCTTCGTCGATGGGGAAAACCCACTCGTTACCCGTGACGTTGTAGTACAGTTCGTCGTGGTCCGCGAAGAAGCCGAGCATCCGCCGGGCGCGGTACGTGAGCGTGTACGTGTGGACGCCCTTCTCCAGGAACCGGTCCGCCCGCCCCGCGTAGATGCGCAGAAAGGGGTCTTTGCTCTCCGTGTGGTACGGCTCGGGTTTGCCGTCGCGCTCGACGGCGAGCACCTCGAACGGCACGATGACGCGGCGGAGGTCTTTCCCCGCGTAGCGGACGGGGAAGTCGCGGTAGATGCCGCGCTTGATCTGTTTGCCCTCGGCCCGGACCTGGATGGTCTCGGTGATGGTGATCGAGGCGTCGGCGTGGACGACCACGTCGGTATGGTAGGCGAGGATGCGTTCGGCGGCGGGGCACCGCGCGGCCGCCACACAGACCACCAAGAGGAGAAGACCCGTGAGGAGGATCCGGCGGATTCGCATCGTTCACATCTCCACCTTCGGTGCGGCGCGGTCGGTCGCGGCCTCCACCTGGAAGAACTCGGCCTGGCGAAACCGGAACAGCCCGGCCACCACGTTGCTCGGGAACGACTCGACGCGCGTGTTGTAGTCGCGGACGGCCCCGTTGTAGTAGCGGCGGGCCATCTGGATCTGGTCCTCGATGTCCGTGAGCATCCGCTGGAGATCGAGGTAGTTGGTGTTGGCCTTGAGGTCGGGGTAGGCCTCGGCCAGGGCGAAGAGCCGCTTCAGGTGGTCGGTCAGGAGGTTCTCGCGGTTCTGGGTTTCGCCCATCGGTTCATCGGGCGTGGCCTCGGCCCGGAGTTCCGTGACGCGCTGGAGGAGATCCTGCTCGTGACGCCCGTAGGCCTTGACGGTCTCGACCAGGCTGGGGATGAGGTTGCGTCGGCGGCGAAGTTGGACGTCGATGCCGCTCCAGCCTTCGCGCATCAGGTTCCGCGCGCCAACCAACCGGTTGAACGCCAGAGCCGTCCAGACCCCGAGGGCCGAGAGCAACACCACGAGGACGATTGTCAGTTCCGGCGGCATCACGCACCTTCCCGACCTGCCCCCGACTCTGATACCACTCGTAAGGCGGTAAGTCAATGAGCACGAAGCAGGGCGGGCGGAACACAGCCGGCCGACAGTTGCTCGACCGTCTCCCGCAACGTCAGCCCTTTCACACGACCGCCTCTCCCGCGCCCCCAGAATGCCGTTGCACGCGGGGGCGGGGTGGCCGTGTACGAAGTCCGGGGGGCAAGGGGATATCGTCGCCTCGGCGGTTTCGTCGAGGTTGTGGAACCGCTGGCCAGACGCAAAGACAGACTACGGCGAAAAAGCGGGGGGCCGCGGTACCTCCGCCGACACACGAGGCACTGCGACGCAACTTGCCGCGCGGCCGGTCGTCTGGCCTGCCGCGCACAGCCCGTGAACGTGACCCGATGCTTCCGCGTCGGGCTCGACCCGCGTAGCCGTCAGGAACCCTCCGACGCTGCCCCGGACGCGAGCGACCCCGTCATATCCATCCGGGGCCGGTCGCGGCGTTCCTGCTCCACGGCCTCGAAGCAACGGAGAATGGCCCGATAGTCCGGGTCCGACGTGTCTGCAAAGACGGCCTGGCCACACGCCTCGGTTCCCCCCGCCGACCGGGCCAGCGGGGCCACCAGGAACGCGTTGAACCGCGGCCGGGAGACGCGGACCCACTCCTTCCGCGGCACCTTGCCGCCCGCGTGGCACGCGGCGCAGCGGCGCTTGGCAACCTCCGTGAGGACCTTGTCCAGGTCCGCCGGGTACAACCGCCGGCACCCCGGCCGGTCGTAGTCTGTGGCCAGCGCCGTGCTGTAATAGGGAACGTTCAGGTCGATCCAGGCGAAGAGGCGGCGGCGTTCGGCGTCGGTGAGGCGGGCGCGCGGCTTGCCGTCGGCATCCGGATGGCCAGCCAGGAGGATATCCGCCAGGCGCGACGCCGGCGATCCCCATGCCTTGGGCGTGATCTCCAGGATATTCCGCTCCGCCCCGTTGTAGGTGGAGATCGAAGCGGTGTACCCCCGGCCGCCCCAGCCCCGGTCGAACTTCTCCCGGGCCAGCACCTCGTACGACACGCTGAAGAAGTCCGTGGCGTCGCCGGTCAGGTCCACGCCCTTGGGCGGGTCGGACGGCTTGTGGCACCCGATGCAGTGCCGGTCGAGTACCGGCTGGACAATGCCCGCGTAGTCGAAGCCCCGGCGGCCCCACTCGGGCGGACGGAGCGGCTGGGGCCGGCGGCTCGTCGTCCGCATCCGCGCGATCCGCGGACTCTCCGTCCGCCGCTCGTGGCACCCGATGCACCCCTGCACTTCGCCCGGCATCAGGTGCGTGAACGACCGCATCCGCTGGACGGCCCGGCCGTGCTTATCGATCGCCATGAAGTAGATCGGCACACCGGCCGGCACGCGGAAATGCGCGGATCCGTCATCGGCCACGTCGGCGTACCCCCACACCTTCTTCGGGGCGTACGTGGCGCCGCACGAGACCACGGGGAACTGGAACCCGAACGCGCGGCGGCGAACGTCGGCCCGACGGGCCTTCTCGACCTCCTGGACCACCGCAATCTGCCGGACCTCGCCGCGCTGGACGTGCGGCCCGAGTCCCAGGTGCACGTCCTGGAGATAAATCGTGGCCCACTCGCCCGGCTCGTCGCCCGGTTCCTCGGCAAGCGTGGACGGGCGGATGGGCGGCCGTCGGCGCATACGCAACGGCCGGGCATTCCGCCAGCCGACGCCGCGCGTCGCCAGGACCGCCGCCCGCTCGGTCCCCGCGTAATCGCGAACCAGCACGCTCCCCTTGTGCGAGACGAGGAAGTACGTGTCGTCCACGGGGTACGGCGTCTGGTACGGGCCGCTACGGGGACCGTTGTTCGAGTGGTCCACCCGGCCGTGGTTGATCTCCGGCGTGAGGTTCCGGATGGCAGCCTGGTCATTGTCGCCGAAGACGGGGTCGATGATGCCGATGGCCCCGCCGCACGACCCGTTATGGCCGGTCATCGTGCACAGGACGGCCCCGGATCCCGGCACGGGCAGCGGGTCGATGAACGTGGCGGGCCCGAGCACGCGGTTGCCGTAGAACTGCGAAAGCATCGTGCCGTCCGGGCTGATCGTCCAGAGGCCCTGGATGGGGATGGCGGGCCGGTCCACGTACTCCCACCGGCCATAGATGAGCCGGCCATCGGCCAGGACACCCGGCGTGAAGTCGTTCAGGTAGTTGGCCGAGAGGCGGCGCACGTTCGCCCCGTTGCGGTCCATGCGATACAACACGCCCACGGGCGACGTCCAGCAATAGGCAAACTGCGGGGCGCGGGTCGAGAGAAACGCCACGCCGCCGCCCGGCAGCCAGCACGCGTTGAAGTTGTACGCGTCGCCCTTGGTCAGTGGCGTGAGGCCCGTGCCGTCGGCGTTAATGCGGTACACCTGGTACGGCTGCGACCCGCGGCGCCAGGAGAAAAGGACCTCGCGGCCATCCCAGGAAACGTCGCAGTCGAGGATCTGGCCGTTCGCAGCGTCGACGAGTTGTTCGAGGTCGCCCGTGGCCACGTCATAGACGTACAGGCCGCCGCCGTCTTTCTGCCCCTCGCAGTGATAGGTGTAGACGTGCGAGGACTCGACGCGGTGGCGTTCAATGACCAGCATCTTCGTAAAGCCGAGGCGGCCGGCCTTGAGGCGCCCGGCGAGGTCGGGCGACTCGGGCACCGGCGTCGGCGCGGGTTCGTTCGGTCCGCGGAAGGCGCCGAGCACGTTCGCCGGAGGCGGCGAGGCGTACACGCCAATCTCCGACGCGCCGGGATTGCTCCCGCCATAGGAACTGAGAAACCGCAGCGTGACGCCCTGGACGCTCGCCGGCCCGGGCAGGCGGATGCGTTGCGGCCCGTGGCCCTGCTTAAACTGCCCCGTGACAGCCGGCGCGGTGGCGCCGTCGAGATGAACCGCGTACGCCTTCCAGTTCTCCTCCCATTGCCAGGCGGTGCGGCCCCAGTAAACGATTTCGGCCACGGTCACCGGCCGGGTCCAGGTGAAGGTGAGCGAGACCTCGTGCTTGCCCTTCGTGCACCACGCCTTGCCGACGTCGGCGTGACTCATGGCCGCGGGGATGTGGCCGTCGGCAACGTTGGCTGCCGCGTAATCGCCGCTGAACTCGGAGGAGGCCGTGATGGCGGCCGTGCGTGCCAGGTTCTCGGGACCGGCGGCGTGGGCGACCGCTGGCAGAAGAACAGCGGCCATCGCAAGCCATATCACCGGAAGCAGTGCGCGTGCAGCCAATCGGTCCGTACGGATCATGGGCGGCCTCGCAGGTCAGCGGTCGTTTCAAGTTCCTCTCCCCTCGCGGAAGAGGGCGGGCATGAAACGGCCTCTCGGCGCTCACGTCCATTCTACCCGCGCCGCGGGCGGATGCAAACGGAACGACCGCCAGGGGTGCCGGGGTGACACGGCCGATGCACGCGACCCGGTGCTTCTGCATCGGGTTCGGACAGCGTCGAGCACGGGCCAAAAGAACGCGGCGGCCCGTGAAGAGCCGCCGCGCGAAAGCCAATTCATCGTGCCCGGCGTGCCGGGCTACGTCCCGTTGTGGACCTCGAGGGCCTTCTCGGTGCCGGAGGCGGCCCCTTCGAAGTACAGGTGGTCCTCCTTGACGCTGACGTTGATGGTATCCTTGCCCTTGTAGGCGCCGCGGAGGAGTTCCTCGGACACGTGGTCCTCGATGAGGTGCTCAATGGCCCGCCTAAGCGGCCGGGCGCCAAAGTCCGGGTTGTGCCCCTGGTTGATGATGTGTTCCTTGGCCTCGTCGGTCAGCACGAGTTCCAGGTTCTGGGCCTGGAGGCGGCTGCGGACCTTCGCCAGTTCGATGTCAACGATGGACTTCAGGTCGTCGCGCGTCAACTGGCGGAACATGATGACGTCGTCCACGCGATTCAGGAACTCGGGCCGGAAGTGGCGTTCCACCTCCTTCATCAGGGCGTCCTTGGTCTGCTCGTAGGTGGCCTCGGTGCTCTTCTTGCGGAAGCCCAGGCCGGCCTGGTTCTTGATGATGTCGGAGCCGATATTCGAGGTCATGATGATGACGGTGTTGCGGAAGTCGACACGCCGGCCGAACGAATCGGTCAGGTTTCCCTCTTCCATGATCTGGAGCAGCATGTTGTAGACGTCGGAGTGGGCCTTTTCGATCTCATCGAGCAGCACGACGCTGTACGGGCGCCGGCGGATGCGCTCGGTCAGTTGCCCGCCTTCCTCGTACCCCACGTAGCCGGGCGGGGCGCCCACGAGGCGCGACACGTTATGCTTCTCCATGTACTCGGACATGTCGATCTGGATGAGGGCGTCCTCGTCGCCGAACATGAACTCCGCCAACGCCTTCGCCAGGAGCGTCTTGCCAACGCCCGTGGGGCCGATGAAGATGAACGACCCCATGGGCCGGCGCGGGTCCTTGAGGCCCGAGCGGCTTCGGCGCAGGCTGCGCGAGACGACCGAGATGGCCTCGTGCTGGCTGACGACGCGTTTGTGGAGTTCGTCCTCCATCCGGAGCAGCCGCTCCATCTCCTCGCTTTCGAGCCGCTGAAGCGGAACACCGGTCATGCGGCTGACGACCTCGGCCACGACTTCCTCGTCGACGATGCCCTCGACCTCGTGCCCTTCCTCGCGCCACTGGGCCACGAGGTGCTCTTTCTTGGCGCGGAGTTCCTCGACGCGGTTCCGCAGTTCGGCGGCCCGTTCGTAAGCAGAGGCGGCAACGGCCTCCTCCTTCTCCTGGTTCAGGCGATCCATCTCCTGCTCGATATGGGCCACGTCGGGCGGACGGGTCATCGCCCGCAGACGAACCCGGGCGCCGGCCTCGTCGATGACGTCGATGGCCTTGTCGGGCAGGAACCGGCCGGAGATATAACGCTCCGCCAGGGCGACCGCCATCTGGATGGCCTCGTCGGTAATCTGGACGCGGTGGTGGGCCTCGTACCGATCGCGGAGGCCCTTGAGGATTTCGATGGTTTCCTTGGCCGAGGGCGGGTCCACAATGATCGTCTGGAACCGGCGCTCCAGGGCGCCGTCCTTCTCAACGTGCTTGCGGTATTCGTCGAGCGTGGTGGCGCCGATGCACTGGATCTCACCGCGCGAGAGGGCGGGCTTCAGCACGTTCGAGGCGTCGATGGCGCCCTCGGCGCCACCGGCCCCGACCAGCGTGTGCAACTCGTCGATGAACAGGATGATGTTGCCGGCCCGGCGGACCTCGTTCATGACGGCCTTGATGCGTTCTTCGAACTGGCCGCGGTACTTCGTGCCGGCCACCATCATCGCCAGGTCCATGACGACGATGCGGCGGTTCATCAGGAGTTCGGGCACCTCGCTGTTCATGATCTGCTGGGCCAGGCCTTCGACGATGGCGGTCTTGCCGACGCCCGCCTCGCCCAGCAGGACGGGGTTGTTCTTGGTGCGGCGACAGAGGACCTGGATAACGCGTTCGATTTCGTCCTGGCGGCCGATGACCGGGTCCAGTTTGCCCTCGGCGGCCAGTTGCGTGAGGTCGCGTCCGAAGGAATCGAGGGCCGGCGTTTTGGACTTGCCGCGGCGAGTCTCGCCCTCGGCAGCCTCGCCCTCGCCTTCCATGGTGGCGCCGAGGATGTTGAGGACCTCGGCCCGGACCTCGTCGAGTTTCAGGCCCAGATTCATCAGGACCTGGGCAGCCACGCCGTCGTGCTCGCGCAACAGGCCCAGCAGCAAGTGCTCGGTTCCGACGTAGTTGTGGCCGAGGTTGCGGGCCTCTTCAATGGCGAACTCGATGACCTTCTTGGCACGCGGGGTCTGGGGCAGTTTGCCCATCGTGACCATGGCCGGACCGCTCTTGACAATCTTCTCAACCTCGAGGCGGATCTTCTTCAGGTCGACGCTCAGGTTGCTCAGGACGTTGGCCGCCACGCCCTGGCCTTCCTTGACCAGGCCGAGCAGCACGTGTTCCGTACCCACGTATTCATGGTTGAAACGCTGCGCCTCCTGATTGGCCAGCGCCATGACCTTGCGGGCACGGTCGGTGAATCGCTCGAACATGCGCTTTCCTTACATCGTGTGACCGGGGACGGCACGATGACCCATGCACACAGGCCGTGACGCCCGGTTAGCCTAATCGCTCCTATTGTAACCGGGCAGTCAACCCCCTTCAACCCCGACCGCGTAAGGGCGGTTAAGAGAACCTGCCCCTGCGTCCGGCCATGGCAACAAAGAGGCCTTGCGCCTGTCACCGCCCTTTGACGTATGCCAGGCACGTTTGTTCTATCGTCAGAATCGAAAAACCATCCCAACGAAAACCGGCGTGCAAACGGCCGTCAACGCCGGCGGCGGCCCCTACCGAGCCGCAACCGTTAGGGAGCGGCCGCCGTGCCTTGGGCCGCCCGCACCGACCCCGATTCCGCCGCCACGGCCGCCAACTCCCGCTCGATCCGGAAGTCCCACCGCCCGGCGTCATCCAGAAATCGGGCCCGCTCCAGCCAGGCCCGGGCGGCCCGGGTGTCGCCCCGGCGACGGGCCAGCGCCGCCAGGTGCAGCGCGGCCTCCACGTCGTCCGGGTCGCGCGCCAAAAGCGACCGGCACCCGGCCTCGGCGTCGTCCAGGCGGCCCTGGAGCGTGGCCGCGAGCACCTCGCGGAACCGGTCGTCCCGCTCCTCCGAGCCCCAAAGCCGCCTGAGGGCCCGTTCGCGGATAAGCAGCAGCCCCTGGGCCGCCACGAACACCAGTCCCGCCCCGACGGCCAGAACCGTCAGGGGAGCCTCCTGGGCCTTGTCCGGCCAAACGAGGGTCCCCAAAAGCAGCAACCCGACCACGACGGCCCACACGAGGGCCATCAGGCCGCCGACGAGCAGTCGGCCCACAAGAACCAGGCCGGCCCCGGGCGCAAGGACGTTCGCCGTCCACAACACCGCCGGATGGGGGAGCCGTTGCATAACGCCGCGCTTATAGGGCACACCGCGCCCGGCGTCAACGGATTTCGCGGCGCCAACGGTTGTACCACCGTTTACCGCCGGGCTTGCCCGGCGCGACGTGCGCGGCGGGTACCGAGCCCCGCCGCGCCCGGCACGCAGCGGCTCGCCCGCCCGTCGTCTGCCAAAATGGCAGCACTCTGCTCCATTCCCCTGCCCCTCTGACGCAATGGCAGGTGTGCCGGGCCTTGCATCGGCCCCGAAAACCGCGTTATCCTCGCATGAAATGGGCCTTGCGCCCCGTTCCGGCCGGTAGCGGGAGGCTGGCACGGCGTTTGCAACTGGTTCAGGCAACACGGGGTGCGCGCCGCTGCCGGCGGCATCCTGCACAGCATGAGCACCGCGGAAAGGAGTAACGCATGGCCAGTAATAAAGTCATTGGCATCGACTTGGGCACCACGAACTCGGTGGTGGCCGTCCGCGAGGGCGAAAACGTCACCGTCATCCCGAATTCGCAGGGCAACCGCATCACGCCCTCGGTCGTGGCCGTCGGCGACAAGGGCGAACGCCTCGTCGGGCAGGTGGCCAAACGCCAAGCCATCACGAATCCCCGCAACACCATCTTCTCGATCAAACGGTTCATGGGCCGGCGCCACAACGAGGTGGCCGAGGAAGAGAAGATGGTTCCCTTCGAGACCACCGGCGGGGCAAACGAACTCGTCAAGGTCCGGTGCCGCGACAAGGATTACACGCCGCCCGAGATCTCGGCCATGATTCTGCAGGACCTGAAACGCACCGCCGAGAACTACCTCGGCGAGGAGGTCACGAAGGCCGTCATCACCGTGCCCGCGTACTTCAACGATTCGCAGCGACAAGCGACGAAGGACGCGGGCCAGATCGCCGGCCTCGAGGTGCTGCGCATCATCAACGAGCCCACCGCCGCCAGCCTCGCCTACGGCCTCGATAAGAAGAAGAACGAGAAGATCGCCGTCTTCGACTTCGGCGGCGGCACGTTCGACATCAGCATCCTCGACGTCGGCGAGGGCGTCTTCGAGGTGGCCGCCAGCAGCGGCGACGGGCACCTGGGCGGCGACAACCTCGACCAGTGCCTCATGGACCACGTCGCCGATGAGTTCCAGAGGGAACACGGCATTGACCTGCGCAGCGACCACATGGCCCTTCAGCGCCTCAAGGAGGCCGCCGAAAAGGCCAAGTGCGAACTCTCCAGCGTCCCCGAAACCGACGTCAACCTGCCGTTCATCACCGCCGACGCCTCCGGCCCGAAACACCTGACGATGAAGATTACCCGGGCCAAGTTCGAGGAACTGTGCCGGCCCCTCTTCGACCGCCTCCGCGGACCCAGCGAAGCCTGCCTCGCCGACGCCAAGAAGAAACTCAAAGACGAGAACCTTGTTATCGACGAAATCGTCCTGGTGGGCGGGTCCACCCGCATCCCCGCCGTTCAGGAACTCGTCAAAGACATCTTCGGCAAGGACCCCCACAAGGGCGTGAACCCCGACGAGGTCGTCGCGATGGGGGCCGCCATCCAGGGCGCCATCCTCGCCGGCGAGTTCAAGGACAAAGACATCCTGCTGCTGGACGTGACGCCCCTGTCGCTGGGCATCGAGACGCTCGGCGGCGTCATGACGCCCCTCATCGAACGCAACACCACCATCCCGACCGAGAAGACCGAGACGTTCTCCACCGCCGCCGACAACCAGACCAGCGTCGAGGTCCACGTGCTCCAGGGCGAGCGGCCCATGGCCAAGGACAACCGGACCCTCGGCCGGTTCCAGTTGACGGGCATCCCGCCGGCGCCGCGCGGCCTGCCGCAGATTGACGTCTCCTTCTCCATCGACGCCAACGGCATCCTCAGCGTCAGCGCCAAGGACAAGGGAACCGGAAAGGCCCAGAACATCACCATCACCACCTCGTCCGGGCTCTCGGACGAGGAGGTGAAGACGATGCAGCGCGAGGCCGAGGAGCACGCCGACGAAGATAACAAGCAACGCGCTATCATCGAAAAACGCAACCAGGGCGACTCGCTCGCCTACCAGGTCGAACGCACCCTCAGCGAGCACGGCGACAAGATCTCCGACGACGACAAGCAACGCATCGAGCAGGCCATTACCCAGGTGCGCGAAGCCGTCAAGGGCGACGACACGGCCGCCATCGACCAGGCCGTCGAGGCCCTGAACCAGGCCTCCCATGCCCTGGCCCAGACGCTGTACCAGCAGCAGGCCGCCGACGCGGGTCCCGGAGCCCAAGCGGGGCCGGGCCCCGAGGCCGGCCCCGCCGACCCCGGCCCGCAGCCGGGCGGCGACGCCGGTG
>Ga0272441_10002739_pt1 | contig 35106 bp, 30 predicted proteins | sample SSMProp6N_FD_193582 | JGI IMG/M metagenome (GOLD analysis project Ga0272441, IMG submission 193582) | Marine sediment archaeal communities from Little Sippewissett salt marsh, Falmouth, MA, United States - SSM-Prop-6N | ecosystem: Environmental > Aquatic > Marine > Wetlands > Sediment ... | reverse complement strand
CGCACCTTCGGAAGCGGAAGCTGCGGGAGAAACCAAGGGCGAAGAGGCCGAGGGCGAGGAAGAGGCCTATGAATGTCCGGAATGCGGAGCCCGGATCACCACGGACATGACCGCTTGTCCAAACTGTGGTGTTGGTTTAAGCTTCGAAGAGGAAGAAGAGGAGGAAGAGTAGAGCGCGCTTTGTAGAGAGATACCAGGGAAGCTGGCGCTCACCTTCAGCTGTAGCAAAGGAGTTCTATGTCGGAAGAACAGAAAAAGCCCAAGGTCACACTGATTAAACATAAAAAACCCCCGGCGCCGCCCGTGGATAAAAAGGGCAAAGACGAGACGGAGAAGAAGAAGATCGTCGTCGTCAAGAAAAAGAAGGTCGTGGTAAAAAAAGCCGCGGCAAAGAAACCCGAGGTGGAGAAAAAGCAGGAGGCTCCCGCGGTGGAGCGGGTACGCCTGCAGGACAAGAGCGCGCCAATGGCACGCAAACCGGGTCCGGTAAGCAGAGAGCGGCAGCCATCCCGGGATCGAGCTCCGTCACGGGTATTCAAACCCAAAGAGGGCGCGGCGGGGGCCAAGCGGCCCGCCCGGCCGCCCAGAAAACCCGCCGGTTTTACACCGACAAAACAGGCACCGCCTCCCAAGAAAGAGGAAGCGGCCAAGCCCGCCGGCAAGAAGTTCTTCAAGAGCAAGAAGAGAGATACCTTCACAAAAGCCCGGGAGAAGTTCGAGGAACATCAGGAAAAGATCCTCGCCCAGGCGAAAAAGAAGTCCATGCAGAGGGCCAACCCCGTTCCCAAAGAGATTTCAATCATGGAGAACGTGAGTGTGTCCGAGCTGGCCCGCAAGATGAATCTGAAGGCGGCGGAGCTGATCTCCAAGCTCATGAGCATGGGGATGATGGTAACCATGAACGAGCAGATCGACTCGGAAACCGCCTCTATCCTGGCCGAAGAGTACGACTGCAAGGTCAACGTGGTGTCCCTGTACGACGAAACCATCATCGAGAAGGAGGAGGACCGGGAAGAGGACATGTCCGCTCGGCCGCCCATCGTTACGGTCATGGGGCACGTGGACCATGGGAAGACCCAGCTCCTGGATGCAATCCGGGCCACCAATGTCGTTGATACCGAGTTCGGCGGCATCACCCAGCATATCGGAGCATACTGTGTGGAGGTCGATCAGGGAAACATCGTATTTCTGGATACACCGGGGCACGAGGCGTTCACCACGATGCGCGCCAGGGGCGCACAGGTAACCGATATCGTCGTGCTGGTGGTGGCGGCGGATGACGGAGTTATGCCTCAAACCGAAGAGGCGGTCAGTCACGCCAAAGAGGCCAAGGTCCCGATCATCGTGGCCATCAATAAAATGGACCTTGCCGAGGCCAATCCGGACCGGGTCAAGCAGCAGCTGTCCGACCGGGATCTGATGCCGGAAGATTGGGGAGGCAGCACCCAGTACGTGGAGCTGTCCGCCCTGAAACGTACGGGGATCAAAGAACTATTGGACGCCATCCTGCTGCAGGCGGAGATACTGGAGCTCAAGGCCAACCACAACTGCCGCGCGGAGGGCAAGATCGTGGAGTCGAAGATCGACTTCGGCCGCGGCAATGTAGCTACCGTTCTGATTGAGCGCGGGACCCTCAGGGTAGGCGATCCGTTTGTGGCCGGTGTTTTTTCCGGAAAGGTACGGGCCATGTTCGATGACAAGGGGGACAAAGTCGAAGAGGCCACCCCCTCGATCCCGGTGGAAATACTGGGGTTTTCCGGGATTCCAGATGCCGGAGATCCTTTCCAGGTCACCGAGAGTGAAAAGGAAGCCCGGCAGATCGGGGACAAGCGGCAGGAGCTGAGGCGTCTGGAAGATGCCCGCAACGTACGCAAGATCACCCTGGACAACATCTATGAACAGATCAAGGAGGGTGAGCAGCTGGAGCTCAAGGTCATCATCAAGGGGGATGTGCACGGCTCGGTAGAGGCTCTAAGCCAAACCCTGGAGCGACTAAGCACCCCGGAGATCCGTCTGAACGTGATCCACGCTTCAGCCGGGGCCATCAACGAGCGGGACGTGATGCTGGCTTCTGCCTCCAATGCCATCATCGTAGGGTTCAACGTGCGTCCTACCCCCAGCACCCAGAGCCTGGCGGATCAGGAAAAGGTGGAAGTACGCAAGTACAACGTCATATATGAAGTTGTTGACGATATCAAAGCCGCCATGGAGGGTCTCCTGGCACCGGAGATCTCGGAGCAGACCATCGGAAGCGCGGAGGTTCGGGATCTGTTCAAGGTTCCCAAGATAGGCGTGGTTGCCGGATGTTATGTGACTTCCGGTAAGGTACGGCGAAACGCTACGGCTCGGGTCGTGCGGGACGGACGGGAGATCTACGCGGGGAAGTTGTCCTCTCTCAAGCGCTTCAAGGACGATGCCCGGGAAGTGGAAGAGGGATACGAGTGCGGTATTGGCATCGAAAACTTCAACGATATCAAGGTAGGCGATATCATAGAAGCCTTCGAGCGGGTCGAACTGGCCAAGACGCTGGAAAGTGTGAGCTCCGATGGCGGAAATAAGACTGAGGAAGGTTGAAAGCCTCCTCAAAGAGGAAATCAGCGCACTGATCAGCCGGAGGGTGATCAAGGATCCCCGGCTGGCTCCCATGACCACGATAACCGATGTCGAGGTTTCCCGGGATCTTCACTACGCCAAGGTATACGTCAGCCTGTACGGTGAGGCGGAAACCCGGGCGCAGAGCGTTGATGCTCTGAATCACGCCTCGGGATTCATTCACGCAAGGTTGAAGAAAAATGTTCGTTTACGCTTCATCCCCAATCTGACCTTTTTTGCCGACGATTCGATCGAACGGGGTGTGAGGCTGACCAACAAAATCAGGAACCTTACAGGTTTTGAGCGTTGATGGACTGCTGCTGCTGGACAAACCGGCAGGGATAACCTCATTTTCCGCACTCAAAGATCTGAAGCGCTCTCTGGAAACCGGGCGTATAGGCCACACCGGCACCCTGGACAAATTCGCCACCGGGCTGTTGATCGTTCTGGTAGGCAAATACACCAAGCTGGCTGATCTGTTCTCGGGCCTGGACAAATGCTACCGGGCGACCGTGGTGCTGGGCAGGAGCACGGACACCCTGGATCCGGAAGGGCAGGTGGTGGAGGAGGGACCGCTTCCCGACTTGCGGCGCCTGGAGGAGGCTTCGGATCGGCTGAGGGGGCCGATCGAGCAGATTCCCCCGGCTTATTCCGCGGTACACGTGGCGGGTAGGCGGGCCTACCGGATAGCCCGCTCAGGCGGGGAGCCCAAGCTGGAGGGGCGGAGGGTCACGATTTATCGTCTGGAAATTGTGGACTATCGGCCTCCTGAGCTAGATATTTGGGTGGAGTGTTCAAAAGGTACCTACGTGCGTGCTCTGGCTCGAGACCTGGGCACTCTTTCCGGTTCCTGCGCATATCTAACGAGTCTGCGCCGCACCCGGGTAGGTCCCTACGATGTGAGTGAAGCGACCCCGGCCGATACGCCGGCGGCAGCCCGGCTGCTTGGCGGTTCGGTGGAGCGTCTGCTGCGGCTGAGCGGAGTGAACGCGGTGACCGTAAAAGATGAATCGGCGACGGGAGTACGCAACGGGCAGAAGTTGAAAGGCAGTTTTTTCACCGATGAACCGAAAACAGACGGGTTGTACTCCCTGCTGGACTCCGGCGGGAGCCTGCTGGCCATGGCTGTCAGGGAGCGGGGTGAGTATCGTTACAAGATGGTGGTGTAGGGCGTAATGATCCGAGTTGTTGACTGGAAACAGTTGTCAGAAGACAACAATGCACTGCTCCCCGTGGCCCTTACCATAGGCAACTTTGATAGCCTGCACGTAGGGCATCAACGCCTGATTCGCGGGGTAGTGGAGAATGCTCATGAGGCGTTGGCGGCGGTGTGCACCTTCGAGCAGAATCCTGCCAGCGTCCTGGGCAGCCGGCCTTTCCCCGGCAGCATTCTCAGCTTCCCCCAGAAAATCGACAAGCTCGAAGGCCTGGGCGTCGCTCTGGTGGTGCTGATTGACTTTTCTCCTGAAATTAGTAAACTGACTGGAAAGAGTTTTTTAGAGCTCCTGGCGAGTCGTCTCGAGGTAAAGAAGCTCGTTGTTGGTTACAACTTTCATATGGGCAGGGGACGTGATACGAACGCACAGGAGCTTGTCGGAATCCTGACCGGATCCGGCACCGAGCTGGAAATCGTTCCGGCGACCATGTACCGCGAAGAGGTCGTCAGCAGCTCCCGGATCAGAAACCTGATCCAGCTGGGACGCTTTACCGAAGTGAAGGACATGTTGAGCGATGATTTTCGCCTGGATCTTCGGGAAGCAACGGTTGAAAGGCAGCAGGATAGCTGCCGGGTGCGGAGATCGGATATCGGGCAGGTTCTTCCTCGCATCGGCGATTATCAGGTTCGCTTTATCACTGACAGTCTGGAAGTTGCGGATGTCTTGACGGTCGGGGAGGAACAAATCTCCTGGCAAAGGAATTTTGCCGGAACGGTAAAAGAAATAAGATTTTTGGAAAGTGAGTGAAAAGAGGAGGCAACGATGTCGTTGACCAAGGACAACAAACAGGATGTGATCAAAGAGTTCGGCAGGACTAATGAGGATACAGGATCCGCTGAGGTGCAAATTGCCCTTCTGACTCGGAGAATAGAGGATCTTACCGGACACTTCAAAACCAATCCTAAAGATCACAATTCCCGGCGGGGTCTGCTGAAGATGGTCGGCCAGAGGCGAAAGCTTCTCAACTATCTGAAACGCAAAGACATCCAGAAATACCGGGAGATACTGGAAAAACTATCGCTGCGCAAGTAAGCACGAAAGATGCAAATAAGTATACAAAGCGCAAATAACGCGACAAAATTCGAATCGAACAAGGAAAAATAAATGAATCATCAGGTTAGTTTAAAGATAGGCGAGGAAGACCTGATTCTGGAAACCGGAAAAATCGCCAGGCAGGCCAATGGAGCCGTGTTTGGTCGTTATGCGGGTTCGGCAGTACTGGCTACGGCCTGCTGCTCCGGCCAGGATCTTGAAAACCTCGACTTTATACCACTTCAGGTGGAGTATAATGAGAAGTACTACGCAGCGGGTAAAATACCCGGCGGCTTCATCAAGAGGGAAGGTCGGCCCAAAGACAAGGAGATACTGGTCTCCAGGCAGATCGATCGGCCCATACGCCCGCTGTTTTCGAAGAAATTCAAACGGGAAATCCAGGTCGTTCCCACTGTTTTATCCACGGATCAGATAAATCCCCCCGATGTCGTGGCCATGGTGGCCGCTTCGGCGGCGCTCACCATCTCCGATATTCCCTTCGACGGCCCGGTAGGGGCAGTGCGCATCGGCTATCTGGATGGCTCGTTCATCGTAAATCCGACGTACGACCAGGTAGAGCATAGCGATCTGAATATCGTGGTGGCAGGCACCATGGATGGGATAACAATGGTCGAAGGCGGAGCCGGTGAGATCGGTGAAGAGGTCATGGTTGCCGCCATCGAAGAGGCTCACAAGTGGATCAAGGAGCTGTGCCGCATTCAGCTCGAGTTGGCGGAAGCAGCAGGCAAGAAGAAAATCGATCTCTCGGAAATAGCGGAGGAGAGCCTGGAACCGGCGATTGAAGAGGAACTGCTGGCCTGGGTGAAACCCCAGATGGAGGAGGCCTGCTTCGTTCCCGGAAAGATGGCCAGAGCCGCGGCAATCAAGGCGATCCGCGACCGGGCGGTGGACAGTGTTGCCGAGAAGATACCGGAGCAGCAGATTCGGCTGGTTAAAGATCTGCTGGAGGAGCTGGAATACACCACAGTTCGACGGTCGATCCTGGACCGGAAGGTTCGCACCGACGGACGGGGCCCAAAGGATATTCGTGACATATCCTGCGAGGTCGATGTCCTGGCACGAACCCACGGCTCTGCGTTGTTCACCCGGGGAGAAACCCAGGCACTGGCAGTCACCACCCTGGGAACTGTTTTCGACGAACAGATGCTCGATGATATCGAGGGGGATGCCCGTAAAGCCTTCATGCTGCACTACAACTTCCCGCCCTTCTCGGTGGGAGAGACCGGGAGGCTCGGTCCGAATCGCCGGGCCATCGGTCACGGTCACCTGGCGGAGCGGGCTTTGAGCGCGATGATACCGAGCAAAGAGCAGTTCCCCTACACCATACGGCTGGTCTCGGAGGTTCTGGAATCCAACGGTTCCTCCTCCATGGCTACGGTGTGCGGGGGCGCCCTGGCTCTGCTGAATGCGGGCGTGCCGATTCGCAAGTCCGTTGCCGGAATCGCCATGGGACTGGTAAAAGAGGAATCGAACTACGTTGTCCTGAGCGATATCCTGGGTGAGGAGGATCACCTCGGGGATATGGATTTCAAGGTTGCCGGTACGGCGGAAGGCATCACCGCCTTTCAGATGGACATCAAAATCGCCGGCGTGGATGCCAAGCTAATGTCCGAGGCACTGCAACAGGCGAAAGAGGGGCGACTGCATATCCTCCGTTTGATGAATGAAACCATAGCCGAACCCCGGGAAAGCATATCCGAGTTCGCTCCGAAGATCATCAACCTGAAGATCGATCCGGAGAAGATCGGAGCGGTGATCGGACCGGGAGGCAAGACCATAAAGGGAATCACCGAAAAGACCGGTGCTACCATAAACGTGGATAACGACGGAACGGTGACCATCTATTCCCGGGAAAAAACCATGGCCGAGGAGGCGGAAGCCGCTGTCAGAGGTTTGGTTGAAGAACCGGAAGTCGGCAGATGGTACATGGGAACGGTACGCCGGATCATGGACTTCGGGGCCTTTGTCGAGTTTCTGCCGGGCAAGGAAGGCCTGGTGCATATATCCCGGCTCTCCGATGAACATGTACGAAGCGTGCACGACGTGGTGCAGGAAGGCCAGGAGGTTCGGGTCAAGCTCTTCGAGATTGACCGCATGGGAAGGATGAACCTCAGCATGATCGAAAATCCCGAGCCGCGCAGCCGCTCCGGGGACAGCCATCGTTCAGACCATCGATCCGGAGACAGGGGCGGGTCGGGAAGACCCCGAGGAGGGGAGCGTTCCGACCGCTCCGGCCGATATGAGGATAGGCCCAGGCGGAGATAGGATTGATCCAGTCGATCCAGCTGGCAAGCGGTGCCCGGATCATCCTGGATACCGTGGAGAACACGGATGTAGCCTCGATCGGGCTCTGGCAGTTGAGCGGCTCCCGGGATGAGGGCGATAGCGAAGCCGGATATACCCATTTCCTGGAACACATGCTGTTCAAAGGTACGGCGAAACGCAACGCGTACCAAATCGCTCAAGCGGTTGAACGGGTGGGGGGATATCTCAACGCATTCACGGAAAAAGAGGTAACCTGCTTCTACTGTACCCTCCCGGGGGACAGCATCGATTTAGCCGTGGATGTGCTAACCGACATGTACTTCTTCAGTCTCCTGGAGCAAGAGGAGCTTCAAAAAGAGAAGACCGTTATCGTCAATGAGATCAAAACCATTGAGGATAATCCCGAGGAGAAGGGGCAGCAGATCTACCTGGAGAATCTATGGAACGGCCATCCTCTGTCACGGAAAATTACCGGGGAGGTCGAACAGGTCGAAGGGATAGACAAGAGGCGGCTGCTGGCCTTTTACAGGGAACGCTTCACACCGCCGACAACAGTGATCACGGCCAGCGGGAAGATCGATGCGGATCGACTGATTGCCCTTCTGTCGCCAACCTTCAACGAGAACCGCAGAGGCCGGGCGCCGTTGAGCCGCGACCTGCCCGCTGCGCGGCTGCAGTGGCAGGCAATTCCCGATAAGTTCGAACAGGTTCACCTGTACACCGGAACCAGCTACCCCTCTACCACAGAGATCGAGGAGTACTATAGCGATCTGGTTTTCAACACCCTGTTTGGGGAATCCATGAGCTCACGCCTGTTCCAGCGTCTGCGGGAGGACCGGGGATTGTGCTATTCCGTCTCTTCGTTCCGAACCTACTTCACGGATGTCTCTCTGTGGACCATATACGCAAATACCATTCCCGCCCTGCTGCCCGACCTTGTGGATGCAATTAACGAGGAGCTGGCTAGGCTGCACGGAGAGCCCCCCACGGAGCGGGAGATCCAGGATGCCAAGAGCCAGCTGCGGGGAAATATGATCCTGGCGCGGGAGGATATGGAAAATCGCATGAAGCGGCTGTTCCGCCAGTTTCATCTGACCGGACGGGCTGTGGAGTACGACACGTCCCTCCAACTCCTGGGGCAGATCAGTCGCCGGGATATCATGTCCATCATCGAGAAGCGAATCCACCCGGACAGCTTCAACCTGCTTGCCTACGGGAGCCGGGAGCTCAAGAGCTTACCCCGACACAGCTACACCTTCTGAGGCTCCACCTTTGAGATGAAACGAGTACCGATATCCTGCAGCTGCGCCTCACCGGATCTGCTACCCCACTACCAGTCACAAGGCTCCTCCGGGGCCGATCTGCATGCCGATATTCCCGAGCAACAGCCGATCACCATCTCGCCGGGACGGTGGAAACGCATCCCCACGGGCCTGCGACTCGAGATCCCCCCGGGATACGAGGCTCAGGTGCGGCCCCGTTCCGGTCTCAGCGTCAAACACGGCGTTACCATTCTCAATACACCGGGAACCATTGATTCGGATTACAGGGGAGAAATCCAGGTCATCCTCGTCAACCTCGGAAACGAACCCTTTCCGGTACAGAGGGGAGATCGGATCGCCCAAATCATCTTTGCCCCGGTCGTTCAGGCGGAGTTTCGTCTGCAAAATACCTTGAGCCGGAGTGAGCGGGGCGAGGGGGGATTCGGTTCCACGGGCAGTTGAATGAAGCGATCTGCATTCTTCCTGGTACCGATCCTGAGCCTGTTCATCCTCCTGGTCGCCATAGCTGCGCTCACCGGCTGCGGGACTCAAGGCGCGGTGCCGGATAGCCCTGCAGCTGCGGAGACTGAACAATCCAGGCAGGAGGCTTCCGGCGTTGAGAGCGAGCAACAGATCCTGATGCGCCGGCTGGCTTCGGCCAGGGGGCATTTCCGAGAGGGCCGTTACGAAATTTCCAGGCAGATTCTCATGACAGTGGCCGATCCCGCTCACCCGGAGGTCCGTTTTTTACAGGCTCGGATCGCCCTGGCCCAGGAGGATTCAAGCCTGGCTATGTTTTACTTGAAACAGCTGCTGGAGGATTCTTCCCGCAGCTTGGAGGCCGAGCAGTCCGTGGAGGCGTACCGGTTGCTGGCCCGGCTGAGTTATGAGGCCGGTGACCTGGATCGGGCCTATCACGCGTATCTGCAACTCGTGAATCTCTCGGGGGGGGAGGTAGAGGCGCAGGTGTGGATCCGCCTGGCCCAGATCGCCCTGTTTAACCGCGGCGATGCTGAAAGCGCACGGGTTTTCCTGCTCAACTACCGGAGCGCGGACAACTCGCAGCAGGGGCAGGGTACGCAGGAACCTATGGTGCGACGGTTGTCCAAGCGTCTGAGCTGGACGGAGCTACGCCCCGAGCAGTTCGGATTGAATGACGCCAATATTTCCGTAGTGCAGGTGGATGGGGACGATCTGTGGATCGGGACCTGGAACGGGGGAATCAGCCGCTATTCGATCGGTCAGCGCAGCGCCACGGTATTCGAAACCGGCGGCCGGAGCCTGGTTCCCAGAACGGTTCGTAGCATTGAGATAACCCCCAACAAGGTATGGATCGGTACCTACCAGGGCCTGTACCGGTACACCAAATCGAGCTCCAGATGGCAGAAGATCGGATTCTTCGATGAAAAGGTGGAAGCACTCTGTGAGGTGGAGGGTACCCTGTACGTGGGGACCCTGGGAGGAGGTTTGTGGCGATCCAAAGGCGACAGGTGGGAGCGGATCCGGTGGGGTGCGCTTCCGGGTGAGTTTGTGAACAGCCTGGCAGCCGGAAAGGATCATCTGCTCATAGGTACCTTGAACCTGGGCCTGATCATTATGGATTTGAAAACAGGTGATCTCTTCAGCTTCGACAGCCTCAATTCCGACCTGCAGGCTCGAAATGTGATTACCCTGCTGCCCGAGGGTGAAGATACGCTCTGGATCGGGACCTACGGAGAGGGCCTGTACCGCTGGAAGCGGAAGGCGAACAAAATCGAGCATTTCAGCAGGGATTCTGGCGAAATCGCCGATGATTGGGTGCTGTGCGCCCTGCGGACCGATAGCGGTCTGTACTTTGGGACCTTCGGCGGAGGGATTTCCCGCTACCTGCCGCAGCGAGAGCGGTGGGAGCAGATCGGGCTGTCTCAGGGCTTGTCTGCCCTGGATATCAGTTCCGTGACCTATGCCGCTCCCAACCTGTTTTTCGGCACTCTAGGTTCGGGAATATCCATCCTGAATGAATCCCTTGTTCTAGACGGCTCAGGCGGCATAGAATAGAGCGCTGAAGCCGATGGTCCGTATCCCCGGGATTCGTACAATAGATGTATACATCCTCAACGAGTTTCTCATTTCCTTTGCTGTAGCCTTTCTGTTCTTCTTCTGTACCTTCTTCATCAACCAGCTGCTCGTGTTGGCCGAAGAGATTTTCAGCAAGAAGGTGCCTTTTGGCGATGTGGTTCGCTTTATCGTGTTCTCCCTGCCCTCGATTCTGGCGCTTTCGCTTCCCTTCGGCGCTCTGGTCGGTTCTCTCATGGCCATGGGCCGGTTCTCTTCGGACAACGAGATCCTCGCCTTTCGGGCAAGCGGGTTGGCCCAGCACCGGATCCTTTTCCCCCTCCTGATAGCAGGGGCACTGCTCTTCCTGATATCATTCGTCATGAACGACTATTTCCTACCTCTGGGCAATATACGGTTGGGGAGCATGTACAGGAAGATTCTGTATACAAATCCCGGCATCGAGCTGGAACCCTATTCGGTGAAGCGTTACCAGGATACGGTAATCGTCACCGGAGAGATACGGGAAAATATGATCTGGAACATCACGATCATCGACAAGACAGAGGACAAGGAGAAACGGATCATCACCGCACAGACGGGAACTCTGCAGGAGGGCCGCGATCAGAAGGGGGTTATTTCCATCAGGCTCGACGATGTATTCATCCACGTGTCGGACGCCTCGGCTGCGGACACCTACGATTTCACCAAGTCGAAATCGATGATCTACAACATCCTTCTGAAGGATTTCAGCGCCAGTTTCATCAATCCCGGGCCCAGAGAGATGCGCTCCATCGACGTGTGGAGGGAGATCCAGGTGATGGACCAACAGTACAGGCGGCAGGTAGCCGAGAAGGACAGGCAGAGCGAGGCACAGTATTTCGACCTGGTAATGGAGCTGCGCTACCTTCGGGACTTCGCTCCCAGCAGCCCGGAGCTCTACTCAACCAGACAGACGAATCTCTCCGGTGCCTACAACATTTTTATCCGCAGCCGGGAGCGCAAGTTCATTGACCGCAACCTTCAGCTGTATCGTCTGGAGTTCCACAAGAAGTTCTCGATCCCCTTTGCCTGCATCGTTTTCGTGCTGTTTGCCTTTCCAGTGGGCCTGCTGGCACGAAAAAGCGGCCGCGCCGTGGGTTTCGGGATCGGATTGCTCATGGCTTCCCTGTATTGGTGGTTGTTGTTGATCGGCCATACTCTCGGTATTCGCCTGGAGCTGCCCCCGGCTTTCGCCATGTGGTTTCCCAATCTGGTTGTCTTTGTGGCCGCTACCGCCATGCTCACGCTCAGGATGAGACAATGAAGACCATCTACCGGATGATCCTATCCACCTTTATTCTTGTTCTTTTAGTTTCCGTCCTGTTTTTCGTCCTGGTCGTCCAGCTTCTGGACCTGTTTGCCAACCTATGGCGCTATCTGGCCCACGAGACGAGCCTGCAGCAAATCCTCACCATCGCCTATTACTACCTGCCGAAATGCCTCTCCTACGCGATTCCACCGGGCCTTCTGTTTTCAGCGGCCTTTACCCTTGGGATACTGTACAAGAACAACGAGCTGATCGCGATTCTCGGCTCCGGCATCAGTCTTTTCCGGCTGGTGCTTCCTTTTGTGCTTCTCGGCGTGGCCCTGAGCGTATTCAGCTTTTTCTTCGAACAGCACGTGGTGATAGACTCCTTCATCCGAAAAAACCAGATGTTCCGGGCTGCGGTGCGTCAGGAGATCAGCTACAGCAATACGAATGTGACGGTGATCAGCGCGGATACCTACACGATATATCAGGTCAATTACTACAACGATAAGAAGCAGACCCTGACCGATCTGATGGTCCTGGAGAGAGGGGAGAACAACGGTTTCCTGTCCCGCATCGACGCGGATTGGGCCGAATGGAACGGAAAACACTGGATCCTGCACAACAGCCGTCGCTACCTCTGGGAGGAGAGCGGGCAGACCGTAGTGCTGCAGCGCAGTGCGCTGTACGAGGCTACCGAACTTACCGAAGCGCCGGAGACTTTTCGAAAAACCACCAGGGACGTCGAGGAGATGAGAGGCACGGAGGCGCGGGAGTGGATCGACAAGCTCAAAAGAGCCGGTTTACCCTACAGGGGGGCCCTTACCGAGTACTACAAGAAGTTTTTCTTCGCCGCCAGTCCCTTTATCGTCGTATTAATCGCCGCGGGCATGGGGGGGCGTTTCAAGAGAAACGTGCTGCTGATGAATCTGTTGACAGCGCTGCTGGTTAGCGTGATCTACTACGTGGCTCAGATGGTAGCCGTGATCCTGGCGAAAAACGGGCTCCTTCCTCCACTGGCCGGAGCCGGGTTGTCCTTCGTGCTTTTTCTGGTCGTGGGCGGTCTGGCTCTCAGAACAGCACGGACCTGATCAGGTTGGAATAAACCTGTTATGCTTTTTACGGTTCATCAGCAAGATCCTCATTCCAAAGCCCGAACCGGGCTGCTCGAGCTGCCCCATGGCTCTGTACAGACTCCCGTATTCATGCCGGTAGGCACCAACGCAACCGTCAAAGCGATCACGAATGAACAGCTGGAAGACATGGGCATCAATCTCATTCTCGGAAATACCTACCACCTGTTCCTGCGCCCCGGATTGGAGGTATTAGAGCAAAGCGGCGGACTTCACAGCTTCATGTCCTGGGAACACAACATCCTGACCGACTCGGGGGGATTCCAGATTTTTTCCCTGGCACCGTTTCGCAAAGTAGAGGAAAAGGGAGTGATCTTCCGCTCTCACATCGACGGATCCCGCTTTCAGTTGACCCCGGAGGATGTAGTGGACATACAACGGGTCCTGGGAAGTGATATTCTCATGCCCCTGGATCTCTGCACCCCGCCGGGAATCGGGGAGAAGGAGGCCCTGGAGGCGGTGGAACGCACCACCCGCTGGGCCGAGAGAAGCAAAACCCGCTGGCTCACCTCGGATCCGGCCGTCGCGGGGCAGTTATTCGGGATCATCCAGGGTAACTTCTACGCCGATCTGCGCAAACGCAGCGCCGAACAGCTGCTGGAACTGCAGCTGCCCGGTTACGCCATCGGCGGGCTCTCGGTGGGGGAGAGCTTCTCGGTTTTCCGGGATACCCTGGCTTTGAGCGCGGAACTGATTCCCGACCCCTATCCCCGCTACCTCATGGGGGTGGGAACACCCGAGTACATACTGGAGGCCGTGGAGCAGGGCATCGACATGTTCGACTGCGTCTTCCCGACCCGCACGGCCCGTAACGCCCAGGCCTTCACCTCCCGCGGGCCTCTGTCCCTGAAGACCGAAGCGGTCAAGCTGGACCGGCAGCCGATTGATCCGGAGTGCTCCTGCCCCATCTGCCGCCGTTACTCCCGGGCCTATCTGCGTCACCTGTTCAAAACCAAAGAGATCCTGGCGGCCATGCTCACCACCCGGCACAACCTGGCCTTCATACAGGAGCTGATCGTTTCGATCCGGCGTTCGATCCGGGAAGGGACGTTTCCCCGCTTCAAGGCGAGCTACCTGGAACGCTACGGCCGGCGGCGCCTCAAAGACCCTTCGGCAGATCGCGCAGCCGGCCAAATCGAGCTGAACCGGGACCCCTGATATGCCGAATATCAGACTGGATGAGGTGGATCAGCAATTGATAGAACCCCGGGAGAACGAGCCAACCCGCGGCCGGACTGCGGTGACCGTGCTGGTCATGGCCTGTACGCTGCTATCCAGGCTGCTGGGATTCGCCCGCATCGCCGTGATCGGCGCCCTTTTCGGCGCTTCCGGAACGGCGGACGTGTGGAACGCGGTGTTCACGATTCCCAACAATCTGCGCAAGCTCATGGCCGAGGGGGCTCTGTCCTCCGCCTTCATTCCCTCTCTGTCCGCCAGTTTGGTCGAAGATCAATCGGGGCAGGAGGCTCGGCGGGTTACCAGAAAGGTGATCTCCCTGCAGCTGGTAATCCTCATCCCCCTGGTGCTGCTCTGCGCCCTGTTCGCCCGGCAGGTCGTAGGGATCCTGCTTGCCTTTCCCAGCCCTGAGAAGATGGAACTCTCTGCGAGCCTGTTCCGCTGGGTATTCACCTACCTGTTGTTCATCAGCCTGAGCGCGGTACTGATGGCCGTGCTCAATTCCCACGGTATCTTCGTGATCCCGGCTCTCTCCCCCGTGCTGTTCTCCGTGTGCGTGATCTCGGCCACCCTGTTGTTTTTCCGTTGGCTGGGCATCTACTCGATGGTGATCGGGGTGTTGAGCGGGGGAATCGCCCAGATCCTCTGCCAGCTGCCCCGCTTCCTGAAGTTGGGATACGATTTCAAACCGGATCTTGCCTTCGGGCACGAACGATTCCGGGGAGTGCTCAGAGCCTGGCTGCCCGTGCTGGGTTCGGCGGCCATCTTTGCCATTACCCAGCAGGTCGCCGTGCTGTTGGCCAGCGGCCTGGAGGACGGAAGCACCTCCGCTTTGAGCTACGCCCTGGTGTTTTTTCAGCTGCCCTTCGGGATCTTCTCGATTTCGATCATCACGGTGCTGTTTCCCCGCATGAGCCGCCAGGCAGCCCGGGGCGACAACAAGGCCCTCAGTGAAACGGTAAGCTACGGACTGCGCTACATCATGCTGCTGCTGATTCCCGCCTCCGTGGTGTATATACTATTGGGGCAGCAGATCATCGCCGTGGCCCTGCAGCGGCGGGCCTTCACCGCCCTGGGTACCCTGCGCACCTCCCGGGTTCTGACCGGCTATTCCCTGGGGCTGTTCAGCCTGGGCGGATTCACCTTCCTGCAGCGATTCTTCTATTCGAATCACGACTTCAAGAAACCCCTGATCGCCGCCCTGGTGGTGAGCGTCACCGACATCCTGCTCTCCCTGTGGCTGAGACAAACCGCCTTGAGGGTCACCGGTCTGGCGGTCGCCAATTCGATCGCCTTTACCGTGGGGTTCATCCTGCTGCTGATCTGGACCCGCAAGGCACTGGGGCAATTAAGGGGAACTGCGATTTTCCAGACCGTGGGCAGGATGGCCGCCTCCCTGCTTCCCCTTATCGGCTACATTTTGCTGTTCAACCGACTGAGCCGTTCTCTATGGAGGCCGGGCAGTTCCCTGGGAAATCTATTTTTGCTGCTGGCTGAAGCACTCGGCGCCGCGGTTGTACTGCTGGGTATGTACAGGCTGCTGGGGGTGGAGGTGGTGAAAGAGCTCTTGAGGAGAAGGAAAACGAGATGAAAACCCTGTGGACCCTGATTCTGGCCGCTTTCCTGGTCTTGCTCCTCCAGCCTGCCGGCTGGGCTCAGGAAGACCGGCCCATCGTGGAGCAGTGGCGGGATGTACTGCGTTTCGGCATCGACACGGAGGTGCTCAAAGTCATCAAGAGTATCGCCGATAGCGAGGAACAGTCTCTCAATGAGGAGCTTACGGTGCTGTTCGCCGAATCCCTGAACTTCGAGGTGCGCAAAGCGGTTCTGGACTACTTCTCCGCCCGGAAGATCCGGGATGCGGAGGGGACGGCCGCCGCCCTGCTGGCCGAGGAACAGCTCCAGGACAGCCGGGTGATCGTGGCCTGCATCCGCTATCTCGCCGCTATCGACTCGCCGGGGCTCGAATCCCGTCTGCTTGACTACGTGGATCATCGGGACGACGGAATAGCCGAGACCGCCATTACCGGACTGGGGGAGGTGGGTACAGAGGCATCGGGTCAGTTCCTGCTAGAACGGCTCGAGGACCCGGACTACCCGGCGGAGCAGAAGCCGGAGATTATCCTGGCCCTGGGCAAGATCGAATATGCCGGAGCGGTGGAGGCCCTGATTGCCATTGTGGACAACAGGGACGAGGAGCGTATCTGGCGCATGTACGCCGCCGCATCCTTGGGGCAGATCGGCGATTCCCGGGCCGTTCCCCATCTGCGAGCTCTGTTCGGCGAATCGGACAGCCTGATCAAGGCCTACGCAGCGGCAGCCCTGGCCCACTTCGATATGGGCGAGGTGGAGGGTCTGCTGCAGCAGGCCCTGAGAGACGCGAACGTGCGGGTCCGGATTGCCGCTGCCAAGGGTCTGGCCAATGAACAGGCAAAAGACAGCGTCGATATCCTGATCTACAAGGCCAAAAACGACCCGGAGCGCCAGGTGCGCCTGCAGGCCATTGAAGCCCTGGGCGTTATCGGCACGCCCGGAGCCTTCGGGTACCTCCGAGAGCTGTACGGCGACACCATAGCCCTGCCCGTGTATCGGGAGGCGGCCTTCACCGCCCTCTGTGAAAACGCCCTTCAGGACAGCCTGGATGTATTTCGAGAGGTAATCGAGCAGGAGTGGGGCAGTAAGGATCAAAAGGTCCTGCAATTCACCGCCAAGAAACTCTCCATCACCGAAGCCCCCGGCCTCAAGTGGTTCTACGAACGTTTCCTGGGCAGCCCGAATGTCTACGTGAGGATCTACGCCCTGCGCGGCATCGGACGAAACGGCCTACGCACCTTTCGAGAGAAGGTGGAGCAGGTGTCCACGGAGGATCCCTATCCGGCCGCCCGTCAGACGGCCCTGTCGGTCCTGGAAGAACTGTAAAGAACCTTTAAAGAGCAGCTACTTGTTCTCGCCGCCTGGCGGATGCTTCAGGGGCACATCCCCGATGTGATACTTGGGAACCGAGCGCATCAGGCGATTGAGCTGCTCCAGGGGGGATACGTACTCGTGGAAGTGAAAGATTATCTCCCGCCCCCTGGAGGAAATTGCCCGGATCGGTTTGTTCAGGCAGTCGGTAAGGGGCTTGCTCAAATCGGGGAAGTGCTCAGGCCGTTTGGGAATAAAACGGTACTGCTTGCCATCATTTCGAATTTCTCCGATTTTTCTGGGCATGGGGATGTAGTAAATGAGGAAGGTGGAACCATCCCCGCCCACGCTGCGCCGGGAACCGGGAGGTACTGGATGGATATTCCGGGTGCCGATGTTCGGGTTTTGAGAATCCACCTTCAGGATCAGGGGACGGATGCTCTTTCTGCGTTTGCGCGTTTCGGCGACCCCGGCAAACAGGCGGTCGAAAGCGGCATCCTGCAGGCGGTGGCGGATCACGAAAACCAACAGGATGATCACGGCTATCAGAATTAGAGCACCCAGGGCGTACAGCAGGTAGGGCAGGGGCAGGCTGGCCTCCCGCCGGCCGATCAGGGGAACGTACTCGAAGGCCAGGTTACCCTCCAGGGGTGAAATCCGTAACCGGGAATCGGCAAACTCCAGGGTTACTTCCAGCTGCTGAATCCCCGGCTGTACGCTCGAGGGCAGGCGCACGGGGACCATGAGCTCCTCCGTCTGCTTGGCTGGGACCGTGACCGAGACCCGGCGCCTCAACAGATCCTCTCCGGCGCTTTCCATGCCTACCAGGGTGTAGCCCAGCGATTCCTCAGAGTTGTTCTGAACAACCAGGGGTACGGTGAAGCAGCGGCGAACCCGCCCGAGGGAATCGGGAAAACTCAAAGTGGAGAATCCTGTGAGCTGGTCGGTCAGGCTCTCTTTTTCGACATCCTCGTAGGCCAGGACATCACTCTGCAGCTGTTCGGACAATCGATCCAACACATCTATGCCCGATCCGGCCTGATCCGAGACCAGCCCCCCTTCACCGGGCATGCGCAGGATATGAACGTCCCAACCCTCTCTGTTGATCTTCTCGCTGGATTCGAGAAGGCGAGCCACCACCCCTTCCTCGTCCAGCTGGTTGGGGCTGCCCGGTGGAGGATCGTGGATTCCGTCTGTTAGCAACAGGATCAATTTCCTGTTTTGCGGAGCAATCCCGCGGGTGTATTCGTAGAGGAAATCTACGGCTGCAATGAGGTCGGTATACTGCCCCAGAGGTTTCAACAGCAAAATTCTGTCGATCACCTCGGTAATATCGGCACGATCCTCGATATCCAGCTGAATCTCCTGTTCGGGAGAATCGGCAAAGCTCAGCAGATGAAACGAGTCCCCGGTATGAAGTCTGTTTTCCAGAAGATCTCGCAGGAGGTAGTCCACCACATCGTCAAACACGGGGAACATGCTCTCTGAGGTATCCACCATGACGACAACGTCAATACCCTCAGACCAGAGCCCTGCAGCAACACCCAGCAGAATAACGACTACTATCAAAGCTTTCAGTTTCATGATCTACTCACCGGAAAGTTTTACGCTTTCAATCCCCTCGACCTGGTACTTGAAGTTTTGGTTGCTGATGGTGAAGTTCAACTTGTCTCCGGCTTTGTGATTCATCAGCTCGGCACCGAGGGGGGAACGGTAGGAGATAATGTTCTTTGCCGGGTTAGATTCCCACGGCCCGAGAATCGTGTATTCCTCTTGCGATTCGTCGAGGAGATTCTTCAACTTGGCTTTCGTACCGAAGGAAATAGAGTCCGTGGAAATTTGAGATTCGTCGAAGATCTGAGCTTTCTGAAGCTCTTCCTGGATCTTGGCAGCCGAGGACTTGAGCAGTTCCTGCCGCTCCAGGGCGGCTTTGTACTCCGCGTTTTCCCTAAGATCCCCTTTGTCCATGGCCACACCTATTTCAGTGGAGTTTTCGGGAATCTGATTTTCGATGATATCCCGCAACTCGTTTTGCTTGTTCTGGTAGCTTTCCCGTGTAGTCATCAGGCCCATGCTGACAGTCTCTTTTTCCTGATCACCGCGAAACTCGTATTTGGGAAAGCTGCTCTTGATGTGCTGTTTCAAGCTGATGCGTATCGAGGGGTCCAGCTCTTTCACGTCTTCTACGAGTGTATACAGCCGGGTGATCGATTCTTCTCCGGATTCCAGGATGTGGTTCAGGAGGCTTTTCTCTTTGAACAGATAATCCTGCACCTGTTTGTTGATCTTCCTGTTGAAACTCACATCCCGTTTGTTGTTGATCTCCCGAAAGGTTATGTCCAGCAGGTGGATCATGCCGATCAGCAGCTTCTCCCGGCTGACCTCCATACGGGCGAACCAGGATTCTTCCAGAAGATTGCGGGCCAGCCAGACAAAGGCCTCTCGGTACTCCCTGTAGTGACTGAGGATCTGGTCGGTCAGGGACTTCAGGGTATCCCATTTCTTGTCCCGGACAAGCTCATCCACAATGAACTTGCTCTGATAAGTCAGGAACAGTCGGCCATAGACGGAAGGCCAGTCGGGGTAGTTCTGATGAAGCTGGAGCAGGAAGATTTTTTTCAGCTCCGGGTCGTCGATTTTTGCGAACAGCTCTTCGATATTTTCCACTCCCTGGATCAGATCGGAAAAGGTGAAGTCCCCACCCGGATTGAGGTGGGGGTACACCGATGCGAGCTGCTGAACCAACATGCAGCTGGACAGTGCCAGTTCATTCACCGCGGCCGAGGATTTCAGGAAGCCGGTGAAGTAGGCGAACATCTCGGCGAAATAATCGGAATCCGGTTCGGCGTGCTCCAGGAAATCCCTCAATGTCTGAACTCTATCGAAAAACGATTTCTGGGCCTTGAATTTGTTGAAGGTCTTCTCTTCGAAGGAGATCGGTTTGTCCCGTACCGTGTAGCGATCGAGCTTTTCGGGAACGTTACCGAATATCGGATCGGTCTTTAGGATCTTGCGGGCTTCGGTGCTCCACTTCGACCACTCTCCCTGACTGAGCACCGCGGGAACCAGTTGCTCCTTGATCATCTTCATATCTGCGGCATTGTCAAAACTACGGATGACGGTTTTCAATGCCCAAACGGGATCCTCTTTTACCTTGCGCTTGAGTTCTTCTTTGGGCTTGGTGTGAATCAGCACCCAGATATGGTCGGGAATCAGCACCTTGAGGGCACTCACCGCCATCTTCAAGCTCATCTTGTGAGCCGGTTTCGAGGCAAAATCTATGACGATCACGTCGTTTTGGATGTCTTTGATCTTACCGATCTTCCAGCTGGAGTGGTACACGTAGTTGCCCATGTCGAAGGAGATATGTTTTTCGAAATCGGCGATCGCATCGTGAACGTTACGCCAGCTCTGGTTGAGATTCGATACGCGCAGATACTCCTCCAGCTGGCTATGCTGGGCGTACTTCTGGCGAAAACATTCAATGATCTCTTTTCGAGCCTCTGAGTTTTTTCGTTCATAGGAGAGAATACGCTTGAGCAGCTCGATCGAGGTATCCCAATCCTCTTTTTCCTTGTAGTGAGGTATCAGGAAGGTTAGCAGCTGAGCCGCCCGGTCGCCGCTCAAAACCTTCACGATTTTTCGTTCCACGGAGAAGAAAAACTCGACATCCTCCGGAGCGTATTCGATAATCTTCTCCCAGACCTCCCGCACGTTGGAAAACATCTTCTTGTTGATGAAGCGGTGCAGGGCTTTCTTCCAGAACTCCACTGCGCTCTCCAGCTCCCCATCTTCCTCTTTCTTGTCCGCAAGAAGTTTTACGATCTCCGCCTCTTCGTAGTCGACCTTGATATAACGCTCCCAGATCAGATACTTCTTATCCTGTTCGTTCTTGTTCTCATACACATCGGAAAGCGTTTTGAGGGCGAATTTACTCTCACCGTATTCGAGAATCCTGCTGCACAGGTACTCGACGATATTCCACTTGTGGTTGTCCATGAAGATGTTGATGAGCACGATGAGATTCGAATCATCAACCAGCTGCTTGCTCAGGGAGATAATGCCGGAGATATACAAACCGACAATGCTGTTGCGCGTGTGTTTGAGGTGCTCATCACAGATCTCGAGCACCTCGTCTTCCGCGCCCTGTTCTTTGGTTGCGGCAACAATTTCATCGAGCTCGGAGAAATTGCTAATGGTATAGCTGTTCAGAGTTGCCCGGGTCCACTTTTCCTCGTTTAATAATTCAGTTACCTGTTTCATCAATGCATCAGACAAGACATCGCTCCTTATACTCGTGTTCCTAAATAATTACGTGACGTATTCGTTGTAGATCTCGGGATCCAGTTCTTTGATCTTTGACAATACCTCTTCGATCTTCTTTCGATCCTCACCGGAGTTCAAATAGTGATCGACAAGCCAGAAGTAGTGATTGAGCAGCCTGGGTACCAGCCGGCTGTCCTTCTGGCCGCCGATCTCCCTCTCCAGTTGGTAGATGGCCTGCTTCAATTTACCGAGTTCCAGGGGCCTGAGCTCTCTCTTGACGTTGAACAGGCCGTATATGGTGCCGTATATGGGAAGCCATTCCTGCAACTCGGGCCCGGTCTCACCGAACCTGCCTTTCGACTTCTCCAGCAAACGCAGTATCATAGGAGATTCCAGGTAGGAGAGCTCCACGGCCTGAGCATCCAGGAAGAAAGCCTCTCTGAAGAAGACCTTTGCGGCCCGGTCTTCGTTGACCAGAGAGTAGCTGTCCGCCAATTCAGCCAGGATTGCCGCGTCCTCTCGCCGGTGCTGGCTGGCCAGTTCGAGAAAACGAATCGCACTCTCATAGTTTCCCTGGCATTTGTGGCAGCGTCCCATACGAAACAGAATCTCCGGATCGCTGAGTTCTGTCTCGTTGTACAGGCTCAGGTAGTACGCCAGCGCGCTGCCGAAGATGTAGTATTTGATATTGAACAAGCAGCGTTCGGACAGACGCTCCATACGCGAGACAAAACCGCTAAACACCTTCCACTGACCCAGGTAGTACTCTCCCTTCTCATAGGCTCCCGAGATTGTTGCCAACCGATCTTCCCGTTCCAGCCAGAAATTCGCCGCTTTCAGCGCATTGGTCACATCGGTGGACTCGAAGTCGATTTCCAGCGCCTTCTCCAGCAACAGGCTCGCCTCCTTGAACTGACCCTCTTTGAAGCTCAGATAGACCTTGTTCAAGATCTGGATGATCTCGTTCTCTCTGAAGGTAAGTTGCTTTTCCGCCATAGAGTTACTCGAAAAACGCCTTCTCGCCAAAAACTACTTGGTACAATTTACTCGGTATAGCCTGATTGGTATAGCCTGCCTGGTACAGCCTTCCTGGCAAAGCCTTTTTGGCAAAGCACCGTCGATAAGCGAACGATTCTCTCTGGGTTGAACTATGTGCAGCAGCCCACGCGGTATAGCCTACTTGGCAAAGCCTACTTGACTAATTATAGCAAGATCAAGAGTTTAGTCAATCTTGAAGCAACCGGGGGTGTGGAGCCGCACCGTTTGCATCACAACGTATCTTTCTGCTATGATCATCTCATGGCAGAACCGAACACAACACTTATCGCACCTTCGATCCTATCCGCGGATTTCGGATTTCTTGCCGATGAAGTGAAGCGTGTCGAAGAGGGTGGGGGGGACTGGGTTCATCTGGACATCATGGACGGAGTGTTCGTTCCCAATATCACCTTCGGTCCGCCCATGGTGGCCTCTTTACGCCACCACAGCAGGCTGCCCTTCGATACCCACCTGATGATCGTGCAACCGGAGAACTATATTTCGAAATTCGCCGAGGCCGGATCGGACATCATCACGATCCACTGCGAAGCCACGGTTCACGTGCACAGAGTGCTCAGCCAGATCCGCAAATTAGGGAAAAAGGCGGGAATATCCATCGTTCCCTCCACGCCGGCAGACATGCTGTCGGAGATTCTTCCCGAGCTCGACTTGATATTGGTAATGACGGTGAATCCCGGTTTTGGAGGCCAGCAACTGATCCCCCAGACCCTTAAAAAGGTCAGTCAGCTGGCCGAGATGCGCCGTAGCGGCGGCCACGACTATCTGATCGAAGTGGACGGCGGCATCAATCGAGAAACCTGCCGGATGGCCATAGAGGCGGGCGCGGATGTGCTGGTCGCCGGTTCGGCGGTATTCGATTCCAAGAACATAGGTGAAGAGATTAATGCTCTGAAATGCCGATGAACAATAATAGATACAGTTTCTTTTTTCAGGAGTCGAAAAAAAAGAGAGGACCCATGCTTCGCAGAACCATACCGATAATTCTTCTCGTTCTTGCGCCGGCTCTCCTCTTTGCCCAGGTATCCGGCGCAGACGATCAACTGAGGGAGGGATTGCTGCAGTTCAAGCAGGAACGATACCAAGATGCAATCCGCACTTTTCGGGCGCTGATCTTCGGTGCTCAAACCGAACAGCAGCAGGCAAATGCCGCGGATGCCTACTACTGGATATCCCGTGCCTACTTGGCTATTAACAACTACGAGGAAGCGGCCCGAAACCTCGAGTATTTCCTTGCCAACTTCCCCTCCCATCCCTACATCCCCGATGCCCTGTACCAGAAAGGCAGGCTGCTGTATCTGCAGGGAGACCCGGAGAGCGGCATCCAGGTGTTGGAGCGATTCTTGAGAGAGTATCCCGATTCTCAGTTCGCAGGCAGTGCCTATTTCTGGCTCGGGGAGTGTCTGTTCGCTCTCGGGCAGCTGGATGAGGCTGCGCGGGTGTTCAACAGGGTAATAGTGGAACATCCGAAGAGTGTGAAGCTGGAGGCTTCACGCTACCGTTTGTCCCTGATCGAGTTCAAAAAGCGGGAGAACGAGCTGCTCAAGCTCCTGCAGTGGAGCCACGAGGAGGCGTTGAACTCCGTGGCGGAGTTCAGACGGAGGGAGAAGACCTACGAACAGGCAATCGCGGTGTATCAGAGGAAGCTGTCATCTCCCACCGCATCCGCGGCGGATGCGGAAACCGCCGCCGCTTTAGAAAAACTACGCAGTGAGAATGAGGTGTTGAACAGCACCATCGCCGGCTTAGAGGCCCAGCTTGCATCTGCATCGGAAGGGCAAACGGCAGAAATATCGGCAGAGTTGCAGCAACGGCTCCAGGCCCTCGAGAATCGCGAGAGAGCCCTGCAGGTGAAAGCAGACGCTCTGGCTGTGAAAGAATCACTGCTGCAGCAGATGATCGAAAGTTCGGAAGACGGAAAATGAATATTTTGAGAAAAATCTCTGTGCTCGCGGCCGCACTGCTGGCTGTGGTTGTGATTCCACTCGCAGCCGTAGAGATCGACTCCGGCGGGGTGCGTCTGATTCTGCACGAGGGCATCGGCCGCTTCTCCCTGTATACCCGTGCAGCCCACGCCCCGGGCGAATATATCCCCCTGTTTGTAGATCAGGATCCCAGAACCTCCGGAGTGTCCCTGGTGGTCAACGACAAGATCTACAAACTCGGAGACAGCTCGGAGTTTAGCGAAGCGAGTGAAAAAACCGCCGGTGCGGGGATGGGCCGTTTCGAATGGACCTCCAGAACCCTCACGGTCGCGCAGGAGTTCACCCCGGTGCTTGCTCCCGCATCCGGGCAGGCCCAAGGGGTGCGCATGTCGATCCGCATCAGCAACCGTTCCCGCAATCGGCTATCCGTCGGTGTGCGGCTTTGCCTGGACACCTATCTGGGGGAAGACAATCTATCCCACTTCCGCTCCGACCGCCACGAGGAGATCCGCAGCGAGCTTACCGTATCCGGCGCAGATATGATTCGCTATTGGCTCTCTCCATCGGCCGACTCGCCTGGGAGTATCGGTCTGATCTGTATGACCAGCGGGTCTGACATCACACCGCCGGATAAGATCGTGTTTGCCAACTGGAAACGCCTCAGCGACGCTTCATGGGACTATCAGACCTCGAGCAGCAGGAACTTCAACCTGATGCCCTATTCGATAAACGATTCGGCGGTTTGCATGTACTACGAACCGGTTGATCTTCCCGCACTGGGGAGCCGGGAAATTGTTTTGGTACTGGGCAACCTCACGCTCAGCGACTACTCGGCGCAGCCGCAGAGAGTCGAACCCGAAGTCGCAACAGAGCAAGCCCCCCCTGCATCCCCAATCGGCGGACTGAAGGAACTGTGGGATAGCCTTAGCAGCGAACCCGCCTCGGCGAAGCAGAACATTGATGACCTGGACAGGTTCATCGAGATCATCAATGCTCGTCTGGTCTCCGGGGAGCAGATCAGCGATGAAGAGCTTCGGTTGATGGAGGAAATCCTTTCTGCTATAAAAGATAATGCAGAGAGGTATTCCGGCGGGCGCTAGAGTGCGCATTATCCGCGAATACCGCGACAACCAGAATGCCGAAAAGCGTACTAACACGGGCTCGTCTACTCTTCCGGCGTAGAAGATTTGCTCAAGCTATTCGTCTACTCGAAAGCCAGATATTTCGTTATCGCAACAATGCCGAGTTCTACGCGCTGCTCGGTTCGGCCTGCCTGCAAACGGGGGATTTCGGCGGGGCCGAGTCTTACCTGCGGAGGGCGGAACAGCTGAAAGAGGAAGATGCAACCACCCATCTAGGCCTTGCGGCAATCGCCTTTAAGCGCGGGCAGACCGAAGAGGCACTGAACAGCTGGTTGAAGGTACTGGATCTGGATCCGGGAAACAAAAAAGCCAGGAAAGCTCTTTCGGCCCTGCGCAAGGATGTCAACTGGGAAGGGGAGGTTGTAAACGCCGGGGCGATCAAGATCAGGCAGCTGCTGCCCGCCGTTCCGCTGTCTCCCTGGGCCTGGGTCGCACCCCTGATGCTTATCTGCCTGGTTGCCATACTGACTGCCGGGTACCTGTTTTTGCTGCCCCGGATCGCTCCCAGAAGGGAACCCCGGCCCGGAGTCGAGCAGGTCGTCCTGTCATCGGACAGGCCCCTGGTCGAGGAGAGTTCCGAACAACAGATCTTGCCGGGGATGAGCGAGAAGCAGATAGCCGAGACGTTTCAGCGGATCAAGGAGCACCTGCTGGATTATCGGGACAATCTCGCGATTCGGGAAATCAACAGGTTGCTGAGCTCGAATGCCTCTGTTTATGTAAAAGAGAAGGCCAGGTTGATGAAGACCTTCATTCAGGATCCGGATTTTTCGACAATTAAAGATCCCTTCCCCTATCCGGAGGTGCGATCCGATCCGGGTCTCTACGCAGACTGCTACGTCGTGTGGAGGGGTAAGATAGCCAATGTCCGCATCGGTGAGAATCAAATCACCTTTGATCTGCTGGTCGGCTACGAGGATGAAACCGAGCTTCTCGGCCTGGTACCCGTATCACTGGATTTCGGAGCCAAGATCGAAAACGGCGACGGGGTAGAGGTCTTGGGAAAGGTGCTTGTGGACACACAGCAGCTGCGCCTGCAGGGAATCTCCCTGCACAGATTGTACAGGTAGGGATGAGAGCCGTTGTTCAGCGGGTAGCGGATGCCCGCGTTACCGTGGACGGCCGGACCTGCGGCCGCATCCAAGAGGGACTGCTGGTCTATCTGGGTGTGGCCGCGGGGGATGAACAGCAGGATCTGAGATACACGGCTGAAAAAGTCGTGAATCTGAGGATCTTTCCCGACAGCAACGGCAAGATGAATCTTTCTGTTCTCGATACCGGCGGCGGCGTGCTGGTGGTGTCTCAGTTCACCCTCTACGGCGATGCCCGCCAGGGTCGGCGGCCCTCCTACACAGCTGCAGCCGCGCCGGATAAAGCTCGCCTGTTATACGAGAACTTCGCCGAGCAGATCCGCAGCCACGGTCTGCACGTGGAAACCGGGCAGTTCGCAGCACGAATGGAAGTACAGTACACCAACATAGGGCCGGTAACGATTCTGCTTGATTCGACGAAACTATTCTAACTACTCGTCCAAAAGAAGAGAGCGGGAGACCGAGCGAGCGGCTTCCGCCACCTCCAGATGCCGGCTGCGCTGGAGAATCATCAACGCGATTTCCGCACACTCCGGATCGTCGACCCGATCGAGGGTTTCCAGATAGCTAAGGGCTAATCCGGCCTGTTCACCGTTCAGCTGGCCCTGCTGTTTCCGCAGCAGCTCGGCCAGATCACGCCCCTCCGACATAATTGCGCTGAGGTATTCGGGGGGATGCAGGAATCCCAAGAGGCGGAGGACCTCCCGCTTGAGGGAGAGGGTGAAATGGGGGAGGCCGGAAACCAGGAAGTCGAGACCCTCCCGGTTTCTGCGCAGCCGAGCCTCCAATTCGGATTTGTCCAGGGAGGCGGGAAACACGGAGGCCAGCAGGGTCCTGAGGATCAGCTCCCCCTCCCACTGCGAGCCTGGATCGATTGATTCTCCCACCGCAAGGATGATCTGCTGTACCTCGGTATCCTCCCTCAAGCCGAGGGCCTCGGCGATCTGCAGAGCGGTGCCCAGATCTCCCTGTCGGATCATCTCTGCGATCAGCGCATTGTCCGTGCTATCGGAGTAGCGGATCCAGGAACTGTAGTCCTGGGCAGCGGCTTCCACGGGCAGGAAGCATATAAACCCCAAAAGGAGTGCCGGAATGACAGATGCCCCTCTCATATACTAATCCTGAATATCGGAAGCCTTCGGTTGCTCCTTGACCTTGGGAAAATCGAGGGTCTATACTATTTTTGATCCCTGAAGCCAAGCACCGGGAGGAAAATGCCCGTTACAATGTTGTGACGGAGCGAAAATCCGGGCAATATCAATCCTGCTTCTGAGCTCCAACAGGAGATTGCCCTGGGGCGCTTAGAGAGCCTCTATCGAAAAACAGAAAAAGAGCAGAAAAGGAAACAAAGCCCATGAGTAATTCCGCTGAGCCCAGCAACGAAAAGATGAAAGCCCTGGAAGCCGCCCGAATGCAGATCGAGAAACAGTTCGGCAAGGGCTCGATCATGAAACTCGGGGAGGATAGTGGACAGGCCCAGATTCCCACGATTTCCACGGGATCCATCCTTCTGGATGCAGCGTTGGGGGTGGGAGGGTATCCCCGGGGACGGGTCGTGGAGATCTACGGTCCGGAGGCATCCGGGAAAACGACTTTGGCTCTGCATGCCATTGCTGAAGCGCAAAAAGTGGGGGGGATCGCCGCATTCATCGATGCGGAACACGCCCTGGATCCTCAATATGCCCATGCACTGGGCGTCAACACCGATGAGCTGTGGGTCAGCCAGCCGGATAACGGGGAACAGGCCCTGGAGATCGTAGAGTCCCTGATCCGTTCCGGCGCCGTGGACATCATCGTGGTAGACTCGGTAGCCGCCCTCACCCCCAGAGCTGAAATAGAGGGGGATATGGGAGATTCCCATATGGGCCTGCAAGCCCGGCTGATGAGCCAGGCCCTTCGCAAGCTGACGGGGATTATTAGCAAATCCAAGACCTGCCTCATATTCATCAACCAGATTCGTATGAAAATCGGGGTTATGTTCGGAAATCCCGAGACCACAACCGGGGGCAATGCCCTGAAGTTCTACTCTTCGATCCGTCTGGAGGTTCGTAAGATCGAAACGATCAGTGAAGGAACAGAGAAGGCTATCGGCAACAAGGTGCGGGTGAAGATTGTCAAGAACAAAGTAGCCCCGCCATTCAAGCGGGTGGAGATGGAGATTATCTTCGGTCGCGGCATATCCGCCTCCGGTAGCCTGCTGGATGCGGCCGTGGCCAACAGCATCATCGCCAAGAGCGGCAGCTGGTACTCCTACGGGGAGGAGCGGATAGGGCAGGGCAGGGAAAATGTAAAGGGATTCTTAGAGAATAACCCCGACATGTACCAGCAGATCGAACAGAGCGTGCGCAGCCTGCTGTTTCCCAGCCGGGAGAAACAACCGGCCAAGGAGGAGCAGAAGCCCCAGGCCGATGCTGCGCAGAAAACCGGGGCGGAAAAATAGATCTTGAGCGGAGAAACCGTCTATCTGTCCCTGGGAAGCAACCTGGGCAGGCGGCAGGAGAATCTTGCCGCCGCCGTGGAGCAACTCGGGAGTTTCCTGGAAAAAATCCGCTGTTCCTCAATCTATGAAACCCGTCCGATGTACGTGGAGCAGCAGCCCAAGTTTCTCAATATGGTGGTTGCCGGCCTATGCTCTATTCAGCCGCCGCAGCTGCTGCGCCGGATCTTGGCCCTGGAGCTGCAGATGGGCAGAGATCGGGTAAACGTAACGCCCAAGGGTCCCCGAAGCATTGACATCGATATCCTGCTTTTCGGCCGCAGGATCCTCAAACACGAGCAGCTGTGTATTCCCCATCCCCGGCTGAAGGAGCGCCAGTTCGTGCTGATCCCTCTTCTGGAGTTGGAACCGGATCTGCAGGACCCGGAGACGGGAAGACCTCTGGCCGATAGCCTGCAGGCCTTGGAAGATCAAGGCGTTTACATCTTCAGTTCTTGAGCATATACTCTCGAAGAGAAAATCTGAAACATCCATGGCAGACAAATCCCACACGGACAAACACGAGTTCAAACTGGAAAGCTTCGAAGGTCCACTGGATCTTCTGCTGTTCCTGATAAAAAAGTCGGAGATCAACATATACGACATACCGATTGCCACCATCACCGAGCAGTACCTCGAGTATCTGAACTACGCCACCAAGATCGACCTGGAAAACATCACCGAGTTTTACCTCATGGCCGCCACGCTTCTCTACATTAAATCCCGGATGCTCCTGCCCGTTGAGTTCGCCTTCACCGATGAGCTGGAGGATCCAAGAGCAGAGCTGGTGGAGAAACTGATCGAATATCAGAAGTACAAGAAGCTGAGCGAACTGATAGAGGCCAAGGAGCAGGAGGCGCAATGGTCGCTTGAACGCAAGAGCGCCCAGCCCATTCTCCCTTTTACCGATGAGGGACTGTGGGAGCAGGTCAGCGTGTGGGATCTGCTTAAAACCTTCTCTTCGATTCTCTCCTCGTTTTCCTCCGAACGGGTCGTGGACATGTATGAGGAGGTCACGGTCAATGAAAAGATCACACTGATCTACGAGCTGCTCGATTCCATGGGGGAGTTCATGTTTACGGATCTGGTGATCAAGAAGAGCTCGATCATGGAGGTGATCTGTGCCTTTCTGGCTGTGCTGGAGCTTGTGAAATCTGCGGTGATCGTGATTTATCAGAACAAGGTATTCGGAGATATTCTTATCAAGGGAAAGGAAACCGTATGAGCCTTGAGCAGTCTGCGGCGTTGGTGGAGGCCATTCTGTTTCTGGAAAACGAGCCGGTGGATGCAGCCGCCTTGGGGCGCATCACCGGATTGAACCGCGCCCAGGTGCTGGAGGCCATCGGGCAGCTGCGCCGGAGCTACGACGCGAAAACCCACGGGCTGGAGATCGTGGAGATGGGCGGCGGCTATACGTTCGTGGTGAAAAAACAGCTCTGGGACCTGCTCAAGCCCCGCTACGGGAAGCGCAGTGAGGCCAAGCTCTCCCGGGCTGCCTTGGAGACCCTGTCCATCATCGCTTACTCCCAACCGGTAACACGCCAGGAGATCGAGAACATCCGGGGCGTGTCGGCGGACGGGATGATCAAGCTGCTCGCGGGCAAGAACCTGATCAGGGAGGTCGGCAAGAAGCAGGCGCCGGGCCGCCCGGTTCAGTATGGAACCACCAAGGAGTTCCTGAAGGTCTTCCGGTTGGCCAGTATAGCGGACCTGCCGAAACTCGATCAATTGGACGCGGAGAAATTCGAGTGAGTGATCAGCTCCGGCTACAGGTATACATGGCTCGCTGCGGTATCGGTTCCAGAAGGCACTGCGAAGTTCTCATCCGCGAGGGCAGGGTCACTGTCAACGGTCTGATCGCCGAGCTGGGTACAAAAGTCACCTCCTCCGATCGGGTGGCTCTGGATAATCGGCAGCTGCATCCGGAGACGGAGAAAGTCTATCTGGCAATCAACAAACCGGTCGGCTACCTGTGCTCCAACAGCGACAGCCGCGGCCGCCCGCTGCTGCTCGATCTGCTGCAGGACATTCCTCAGCGGATATTCCATGTGGGCAGGCTCGATTTCCGTTCCAGCGGGTTGATTTTTTACACGAACGACGGGGATTTTGCCAAGACCGTGTCGCACCCTTCATCCAAGATCGAAAAGGAGTACCAGGTCGAAACCAAGAATCCCTTTCCCGAGGATCTGCTGTCGAAGTACAAGCGCGGGCTCATCATCGATGGGCAGAGCTACCGTTTACGCCGGTATCAGTACAAAACGCCGAGAAAGGTGATTCTCACCCTCATAGAGGGGAAAAATCGAGAGATCCGGCGAGTATTCGAGCATTTCGGTTTTTTCCCGAGCAAAATCCACAGGATTCGTATCGGCTGTGTACACGTACGGGGAATTCCGGCGGGCGGATACCGCCCGCTCAGCCGCCAGGAGGTGGCCTGGTTCGTTAAGGCCGGCAGGGCAAGCAAACGATGATCGTGGCGATCGACGGTCCGGCCGGAAGCGGTAAGAGCACGGTTGCCCAGGAAGCGGCGGCAGCCGTAGGATTCGGCTACCTGGACTCGGGTATGCTGTATCGGGGCATTTCGAAGGCTGTGCTCGAATCGGGGGAAGATCCGGAGAATGAATCAGTTGTTGTGAGGGTTGCCGCCAAATGCCGCTTCGAGTTGTCCGCGGGGCAACTTCTGATGGACGCACAGCCCCTGAAGGGGATCCAGAACGACAGCATCGATCACTGGTCAGCGATCCATTCCAGAATTATCGAAGTCCGCAATACTGTGAATAGCCGTATCCGGGAAATCGTGGGCGAGCGGGATTTCATCGTTATGGGGAGGGACATCGGTACCGTGGTTTTTCCCGAAGCGCGGCTCAAGATCTTTCTCGACGCATCGATCCAGGCCAGGGCAGAGCGCAGATACAGACAGAACCGCCAGGGAAACAGCCCGATGAATCCGAGGCAGATCCAGCGGCGAATCGAGCAGAGGGACAGAATTGACAGGCGTAAACCCTTCGGCAAGCTCGCGCAGGCCCCGGATGCCCTGTATATCGACACTTCGGACTTGACCATAGATAAAGTTTGTGACAGAGTAGTACGGGAAATCCTCAAGATTACAAAACGATAAATCAATCGGGAGTATAGTACGGTCAATGACCTCAATAGAACTGACAAACGGTGATGAATTCAACGAGCAGCGCCTGCGTGAAGAATATCTGCAATCCTTAGCCCAAGTTGCAGAAGGCCAGATGGTGCCCGGGCAAATCGTGGAAGTCGACAGCGAGTACGTGTACGTGGATGTCGGCCTCAAGTCTGAAGGAAAGATCCCGATTGACGAGTTTGAGGAAACCCCTTCGATCGGAGAAACGGTATACGTTATTCTCCTCAACCGTGAGAGTCGCCGCGGTGAGGTCGTGGTATCCAAGAAGAAGGCCGATGAGAAGCTGTTCTGGAAGAATCTTCGAATTGCTTTTGATCAGCGAGAAGCGGTTCCGGGTACGATCTCGAGGCGGATCAAGGGCGGTTTCGAGGTGGATCTGGGTAACGGCGTAACCGCCTTTTTGCCGCTTTCCAAGACCGATGTTTTCCGGGTCACCGATACCGCCGAGTACGTAGGCATGCAATCCTCCTTCCTGTTGGAGAGGCTCTATCATCACAGCAAGGTCAATATCGTTGTCAACCGCAGACAATGGCTGGAGCAGGAGAACAGCCGGAAGCGGGAGGAGTTCTTCGAGAACACGGAAATCGGCGATGAGGTGGAGGGGGTTGTCAAGACCTTCACCTCCTTCGGCGCGTTTATCGACCTGGGGGGATTCGACGGGCTTCTGCACATCAATGACATGAGCTGGGGGCATCTCAACTCCCCCAAAGAACTGATCTCTCTGGGTGATGAGATCCGCGTCAAGGTGATCCGCCTGGATCCGGAAGAACGCAAGATTAACCTGAGCCTCAAGCATTTTTCCGAAGACCCCTGGACGCATTTCGAAGACCACTATCAGGCAGGGGATGTGGTCAAAGGCAAAGTTACCAAACTCACGGATTTTGGCGCTTTTATCGAGATAGAGGAGGGCATCGAAGGGCTGGCCCACATCTCGGAGCTCTCCTGGGTCAAGAAGATCAGGCACCCCAAGGAACTGCTGCAGGTCAATGACAACGTGGAGACCAAGATCCTCTCCTACGACATCCAGCAGAGCAAGCTATCCCTGGGTTTGAAGCAGGTGTTGCCCAATCCCTGGGATGATATCGACAACCGCTACCCCGTAGGGATGCGCTTGAAGCGGCAGATCAAGAACATCACCAATTTCGGGGCATTCCTCGAGGTAGAGGAGGGAATCGACGGCTTGCTGCACCTGGACGATATGTCCTGGACCAAGAGACCCAAGCATCCCTCGACTCTGTACAACGATGGAGATGAGATCGAGGTCATGGTCATCGATATCGACAAAGAGAACCAGCGGATCAAACTCGGTGTCAAACAACTGACAGAGGACCCCTGGCAATCGCTGGCAAAGGCGTATCCAAGGCGAAGTGTGATCGAAGGGGAAATCACCAGCATCACCGATTTCGGCCTATTCGTGAAGGTACAGGGCGGGATCGAGGGCCTGGTGAACAAGTCGAATCTGTTTGATCCCGGTACCGAGACGATCGAAGAGGCTTTGGAGCGTTACAAAGAGGGGGATACGATCAAAGCCGTGGTCACGGACATCAGCGTGGACAAACAGAAACTCGCCCTGTCTATCCGGGAGTACACCAGACAGGTTCAGCAGGAAACCATGGTGCAGTATATCCACGACGATTCCGAGGAGGAGAAAACAACCCTCGCCGATTTCATAAAAGAAAAAAACAAAGACTGATCGGGGCTATAGTCCCTCCATGTTGAAATCTGCAATTGATCACAACAAATTCCAGACACTCATCGAGATCAACGCTCTGATCAATTCCGAGTACTCCGACGGCAAGGAGCTGCTCAGGACCATTATCGAATCAGCCACTCGCTTGATGGAGGCGGAAGCCTCATCTCTGCTGCTGGTCAATCCGGAAAACAACAAACTGTACTTCGAGATCTCTCTGGGTACCAAAGGTCCGGAGGTGCAGCGTTTCTCCTTGAACATGGGAGAGGGCATAGCCGGGTGGGTTGCAGCCAACAATCGCTCCCTGATCGTGAACGACGTAGAATCGGACAACCGCTTCTTCGCCGACATCAGCAAGAAAATCAACTTCCCGACAAAATCGATCCTGGCAGTTCCCATGCGCATCAAAGAGCGCTGTGTCGGGGTGATCGAGATCATCAACAAGATCGACGGGGGCAGCTTCAGCGAAGAGGATCTCGAGTGGCTGGAAATTTTTGCCACCCAGGCGGCCATTGCCGTACAGAACTCCCGTTCGCTGCAGAAGGTGCAGGAGGAGATCACCCTGCTGCAGGATGAGATCCAGACCGACAAGGGATACCACACCTTCATCGGAGAAAGCAAATCCATCAGGGAAAAGCTGGATATCGCTCTCAGGGCCGCCACGACCGATTCCTCGGTGCTGCTGCTGGGAGAAAGCGGGGTGGGCAAGGAACTGTTTGCCGAACAGATCCATCTGCACAGCCCCCGAAGCAACAATCCGCTCATCCGGGTCAACTGCGCCGCATTGCCGGAGAACCTGTTGGAGAGCGAACTGTTCGGACACGTCAAAGGGGCCTTTACCGGTGCAAGCAGCGACCGGCGGGGCAGGTTCGAGCTGGCCGACGGCGGTACCATATTTCTCGATGAAATCGGGGATCTACCCCTCAATCTGCAGGTTAAACTGCTGAGGGTAATCCAGCACAGGGTATTCGAACGGGTCGGTGGATCCGAACAGATAAAGGTCGATGTACGCATCATCGCGGCCACCAACAAGGATATCGAAGCGGAGGTGGCCGGGGGCCGTTTCAGAGCTGACCTGTACTACAGGTTGAACGTTTTACCCATCTATATACCGCCGCTGCGGGAACGCAGGGACGATATCCCGATATTGGCGGATTTTTTTCTGAAGCGTTTCAACAGGGAAATCAAGAAGCAGGTCAGCGGCTTTGCACCCGAGGCGATGGAGGTGCTGCTCTCCTATTCCTGGCCGGGGAACGTGCGGGAGCTGGAAAACGCGATCGAGCGGGCCGTTGTAATCACCCAGAGTGATGCGGTCACACCCGACCTGTTTGTGATGGATAAAATAACGGAGCGCGCCGAGGATGCCTACAACGGCAGGTCCTTGA
>Ga0272441_10002738_pt1 | contig 35115 bp, 31 predicted proteins | sample SSMProp6N_FD_193582 | JGI IMG/M metagenome (GOLD analysis project Ga0272441, IMG submission 193582) | Marine sediment archaeal communities from Little Sippewissett salt marsh, Falmouth, MA, United States - SSM-Prop-6N | ecosystem: Environmental > Aquatic > Marine > Wetlands > Sediment ... | reverse complement strand
ACGAGGAGCGCCGCCACGAGGGCCGCCCAGTGGAACGGCTCGCCGACGAACAGAATCGCGCCGAGCACCCCCCACAGCGGGGCCGTGCTCGCGAGCGCCGTGACCCGGTAGCCGGGTGCCCGTTCCATCGCCAGGAGGTAGAGCGTCCAGCCGATGACGGCGTTCATGAAGCTCCCGAGGACGACGAGTCCGATCGCGTCCCAGCTTGGGAAGACGAGCGTCCCGCCGATCCCGGCGACGAGGAGCGCCAGGATCAGGGCGAGGATCCATCGCGTGAGGAGAAAGGTGACCGGGTCGAGATGGCGCGACCCCGGCTTGGCGACCGTCATCGCGACGCCCCATGACGCGGCGGCGGCGACGGCGAGCAGGAATGCCAACGGGATCTCCCCCTCTCATTGGACGGCTAGGTCGCTCTGCCCTTCGCGGGGACGTAGCCGAGTTCGCTCGAGATGTCGCTTGCCGTGGCAACGACGGCGGCGGCGTCATTCTCGCAGTTGCGATTCCGAATCCGCTCATCGACGGGAAGCATCAGGCTGATCGCGGCGACGACGCGTCCGCCGTGACTCCAGATCGGCGCCCCGACGCAGGCGTTCCCCTGGTGGAACTCCTCGATGTCGAGGGCGTAGCCGCGGCGGCGGACCTCGGCGAGCTCGTCCGCCAGCTTCTTCACATCGACGATCGTGTTCGGTGTGTACCGATCGAGGGAGAAGCTCCTCAGGAAGCCCGTGTCTCCCGCGTCCGGATGGAAGGCGAGGAGGACCTTCCCGAGCGACGTGCAATGCGCGGGCACCCGGCGCCCGACCACTTCGGCCAGGACGGCAGTCGGATGGCCGACCTCCCGCTCGAGGTAGAGGACCTCGTGACCGTAGAGGATGCCGAGGTCCGAGGTCACCTGACGACTGCGCGCGAGTTCCTTCAGGTACGGGCGCGCGACGCGGCGCAGGTCAGATTGGGCCAGGACTTGGCCGCTTCGCTCGAGGAGCTTCATCCCCAGCCGGAAGTGCTTGCGATCGTCGCGGATCAGGTAGCCGTGCGAGACGAGCGTGTGCAGTGTCGGGTAGAGTGTTGCCGGCGTCGTGCCGACCGTGTTCGCGATTTCCGAAGCGGTGAGCGACGTCTGGGATTCGTCGAACAGGTCGAGAATCCGAAGCGCCCGATCGAGCGACTTGTTGAGGTACTGCCGCGCCACTCCGACCACCGCCCTTTGACAATATGAAACCTAGCGAAATATATACGAAAGACGGGCGGAAGGCAAGGCTCCAGGATCAGGGCAGGCGTCGTAGCAGAGCGCATCCGGGTAGTTCGAGGGTCACTAGGGGCGAACCAGAGGACGAAGTGCCCTCTCATCGGCACATCCAGCAACACGGAAACGACCCATGAACTGGGGATTCGAAGGCATTCCGGACTCCGATTCGAGTCCTCTAGGCACCAGAACATCCCTGTACTTGCTGTTCCTCAACCGGGCACGTCCTTGGGCTTCCGCCTCGCCCCGCAAACCCAATTCCCGATGCCCGAATCGATGTCCTCACGGATCTGCAGTCGCTTGCCTAGCGCGTCAGGCTTCTTCCTTCGAAGTGTTCACTCCTGCTATTCTCTCCTGCAGGGAGGGAGCATGAAGAGAGTCCTTGTGCTGATCGCAGTCCTTGGTCTCTGGAGCCTGCCACTCACGGCCGGCGAGTTCTTGATGAATGATTCAGGTGAGATTGCGACTGCGCTGCGTGTCACGTTCTCAGAACCTGTGACAATCACTGGCTTTGGCGACACCCTCATGGCGGTTTCCCCTGTTGGCGAGTCAATGCAGTTCACGTTCTCGGGCAGCGAAGTCGACTCTTGGGGCACGCACTGGCTAGACTGGGAACCGGCATCCGCCAAGCTGCTTCAGAGTGAATGGCTCTCTGGCGAACCGAGCGCACTCGATGAACAGATGGCGCAACGAGACGTTGAGATCACTGGACACCTGCTGAACGCCGCCTACTTCGCCCATCCAGCCTACGTCATGCAGGGCGTGTCAGACCGGGAGAGCGTCTTCGCCATGCCCCTTGACGGAATCCCCGAACTCGATACCGATCCAGTTCTGCCTGGCGTTTCTGCGGACGCGGTCACCTGGTCGATCGAGGTGGATGATCCGGAGCTTATCGAAGCGGTCATCGAGGATGGGACGCTGTACATCTGGGCCAAGACGGATAGCGATGTTGGTGCGCCATCTGCGACGCTAACAGCTGAGGTGACTTCTGGCGAGAGGGGACAAGTCACGATCCCCGTCACGGTCTTCCGTAGCGACAAGACACTTACGTGGTCATCTGGCAGAAAGGACTTCTTCATCCCATGGTCGCCACAGATCGACGTCAACCGGATTCGATCGGTCCGGACGCACGCGAAGACCTATGGCTTCGCGGATCTGTCTCGCTTGGATGCGTCCGTGCGATTCTCGAGATGGAGACCCATGCCCCATCTCTACGATGTGGAGGAGAGCGTATTCTGGCAGAACGAGCTGAATGCGGATAACTGGACGAAGAGCGCTCAGTTGCGCCTTACCACGATCTTCCTCGACGAGCTCGTCACGATCGGTGCCAGAACCGTCCGGCTAGTGACTCCGATGTACATAAGCGGGGGATCGGGGAGTGAGATCTTCCCCGTCTACGATCGTCGAGCAGTCATGGGACCCTCCATGCGTCCGGACGAGTATGCCTACTTCATCAATGAGGCGCACAGGTTGGGGCTCATGGTTGTGGCCTCTACTCAATTGTGTGGCTTGCCCGAATACGATGGCGGCGCACATTTCGAGCCCTTCCAGTTCGTCCTTGGCAATCCAGAGGAGTTCTGGACGAACTACCGTGCAATTCAGCGCGCCGATACGCAGATCCAGACTTCCCTGGGTGTGGACTTCCTCTCGATCGGTTTGGATCTTCACTTCGTTGGCTGTGAGACGGGAGAAGAAGAAACAACCGATGAGCAGATGTGCCAGATCATCGCTGATGCGCGCATGATATATCCCGGCCCGATCACATACTTCGGTGGCAGCCTTTGGTATCAACTTGGCAGCACATGGAATGCCGACTTCCGATTCTGGGAGTACGTCGACGTGCTCACGACTGGAGTGGTCGACACCGAAAGGCCCCTTGTCCAATCCACGGACCCAACGATGGAGGAGCTTGTCGCGGGATGGGAATGGCGAATTGACACATACTTCGAGCCGTTCTCCGAGCGATACAACAAGCCCCTCATCGCGCATGAGAACGTATGCCCCTCTGCCGAAGGATGCCTTCCATGGGGATGGGCTTGCCAGCATCAGCTAGGCTTCAGCCAAGAGGACGCAGAGCTATCCATGGAGGATCAGGTGCTGCACTACGAGTCGTTCATCATGGCGTTCGAAGATGAAGACTGGCTATACGGTCCGGGGTTCTGCTGCATCAACTTCGCACCGTACATCAGCATTGGCGGGATCAACGACTCAGGCTGGTCCTTGAGAGGCAAGCCAGTGGAGTGGCTCATTGCGGAGTACTTCGGCGCTGATGCGACTGAACCCGCCAACACACAGAATGGCTCAACTGCGGACTGGCCGCAATCGGCACTCAAGGTGGACGATCAAGTTGGGGACACCACCGGCACCGATGACATCGTGAGCTTCGCGGCCTACCACGATGAGGAGTACATGTACTTCGTGGTGGAGTACACCGACACTCCTGGCGGAATGCTATTCATTGAGCTGGACACGACGGGCGATGGCGAAGAGGAATACTACCTTAGCTCATATGCATTCGGCGAAGGGTTTCCGATGAGAGTGTACGTCCGTCAGCCCAATCCCGAGGATCGCACGCAGGATACTGTACTGGCTGTGGCTGACTGCGCAATCGTGGGAGGGATGGTTGAGCTGCGTTTGCACAAGGCGTTCGTTCCATGCGATGTCCAGGCGCTATGGGCATCTGTCTTTGACATGAGTTCCGACTGGTCGAAGACGGAGGACTACATCCCAGGGTTCTATGAAGTGCCGTTCGTCACTGGCACCGAGAGCCGGTAGAGTTGACCTTCACCCGTGAATCCGGTCCAGTCGTGATGTCAGACTTACCAGTTGTGGCTGCAGGAAGCGGAGAGGCTCCGGGAGTAACGGAACATCGGACTAGAAAGGCACATGCGCTGACCGTGTGCGCGGAATGAGGCGTGGGAAGGCCGAAGCAGAGTAGAGCCTCTCGGCATGCGTTCCGAAAGGCCCGGCTCGTGGAATCCTAGCCCGCGCCTTGGCAGGGCGCTGTCGGCCTATTCCGACCAACCCTAGCACAGGAGCCGCGTGAATCGAATAGGGCAAGGGCACCAATGCGTCTGCTGTAGGGGGAGTGCATGTGCGATCTGTGACATGCTTGCGCAGGCAGTCCAGACATAGGACTACGACCTGGATCGCAACAGGGAAACAAGTTCACAGCACTTGCTCTAGCTGCGCTCGCTACTCGCGTGAAGCGAAAACGTGCTCAGCATCGTCTCGAATAACCGCTCAACCTTCGCGGAATCGAAGATCGTGATTGCCCCCGCTGGATAGCAGCCAGGATTGGCGGAGTGCACGAAGAGGGCTATCTCGTAGTGTTTGCCATCGCAGTCTGTGGCAACGGTTGACGTCTCGTAACGGTTCCCGACTGCTCCCTCGGACCGGTAGCCCCGAGTGAAACGAGTCTTCTCCAAATCGCGGCTCCGCAAAGCGCTCACGGTACGTCGTTCGCACCTCGATTCCGGGGCACTCGGCGAGTCCGACACACCGACGGTGATGGAGATCGAGATCAGATTCGTCTTGGCTCCCGCCGCGCTGATGGAGGGGTCGTACTTGGGGGCAAACGTGACGACTGCCCCGTCGACGACAAGCGTGTCTGCAACCTCCGCCACATCGAAGCCGGATGGGTAACTGATCTGAAACTGGTACTCATCATTCGTATAGACATCCCACACGTCTGGTCCCGCTTGATCGGACGGCAACCAGTCCGGCGGAGGACAGCAAGATGTAATGGAGCTACTAGGCGCAAGCGCCAAGCCGCTCATGAGTGCGATCGTGACAACTGCGATGACCCTATTCCTTGATCTATTCAGGATTCGCTCCCTTCCGCAGTGGCATCTCGGCTTCCTCGGCGATTCTTGGTCGGTGGGCGACCGCTATCAACGCATCATGTCCGACGGCGAAGTGCCAAGCGCTTCGTCCAGTCAGGGGACACACTCTGCCTCATTCCGTCACCTTCGGCATGTACCACGACAACTCAGCAATCCACACTTGTGGCATGATGCAGTCCAACCATCTCTCAAGCGGACCATGTCGTCGCCGCATGACTGTGCTCGCCGTCCTCATGGCGCTGGTTCTCGCGGGGGTCTGTCGAGGGGATCAGCTTCAGTGGAACCCTCTCACTGTCTCTATGGATGCTGCGATGGCGCTCGCCCGACAGCCACTTCTCGTATCCTTCTGCTCGCTCGCCGATGAAGACTACATCAAGCTGTGGTTGGTGCGAGGCGCGGAAATCGTCAGCACGGCAGCCTGTGGGCTGTACGAAGTGATCGCATCGGTGAAGCCCCAGTACCAGTCAGCCCGTCCGTACTCCTCAGCGGACTTCCCTCTGCTGAGAGAGCAGTGGCGCTTCCACAAGTCCGAGAGTGACGAGTGGCTCTCTGTGGGCATAGATCTTGCCTACGTGTACATCCACACAGGCGGTGGATCGTTCCGGTGCCTAGCCGAGGTACTTGGCCTGGATTGCGTAATGGGGGTTCAGACCATGCGCCTACCCAGATGCGTTATGAGAGACATCGTTGCGTCGCTAGGAGGCAAGTGCTGCTTAACACCATGGCCACCCACTTGGTGAAAATCCCGAGCGGTGTCTTCGCTGTGACGTGTAGTCCCTCGCTCACAGGATGAGGAGGCTGTGGGCACAACGATACCCCTCTGGTGCTGCGATCTGAGATGCAGTAGAAGCGAGGCTACTTCGAGGGCGTATGATGCACCGGACTAGGCGAACCCACTTCGGCCGGCATTCTCGGCGCCTGGCGAGACTCTCGGACTCGGGATCCGTTGACGCTACCCGGATGGGTTCGCGCACTTGAGGCACAGAGAGCTACTGATGACGCGGTCCTGGGACCCTGTCGTGCGTATGCGACTCGATCATCGAGGCGCGAGGCCATCTCAAGCTTGCTCCTCAACCTGCACGGAGCTTCGCAGAGCACGAAGGTTCCTGTTCAGTGTCGATCGAGAGAGGTTCTCGTGTCTTGCACTTGCAGATTCTCGTTGCCCACGAGCTTGCGGGCAATCGACGAAGGAATGAGTGGAGTAGTGCTTCTCGTTTGACAACGTCGGTCGGTGGCGTGGTCAAGCTTCCAGTCTTGAATGGAGGTGATCCTTGGAGACCCGGCTGACACGTCAAGCAGCCAGTGCTGAGCTCCTTCCAGCTCAGCTGCATGCTCCAGCCATCTCGCGTAGACGCTGGTGATCGCGTCTGGTTTTCGAAGATAGAACACTCCAAGCGATGCATGGAGCCGGAGACCTACGCTCAAGAAGTGCTTGACTCGGTTGAGGAAGCTTGCTCGCGCCTCCAAGCGGAAAGTCGAGGAGGTCCTGCGACTCCAATCCCCTCGAAGCAGAAGACGCACACCGCGCCAAGGAGCGAGCAGTACGGTAATGAGCAGTCTCCTGAAGATGCGCTTAGCGAGCACATGCGGCTCGCACCATAGCGTCACAATGACCCACCGGGCTGCCCCCGCTGCAAGCTTGAGAGGGAGCACTGTCATCCAGTCAGTGCCAAATACCCTGAGAACGCCGCACTCAAGAAGCAAGTTCACTTCGCTTCTACCTGCAACGTCGGATAGCTGGCGAAGTCCTCGGATGTCACTGATCACCCACTCAGCGCCACGGCTGATGCCCGTAATCCTGTTGAGTTCGGGCCAGATACCGCCGATGAGGCGACGAGAGAACCACGTCTTGCCGCTCGCCTGAATGCCCACCACAAGGCAGAACGTTCCGACTTCTATCGGCTGCATTGACATCTCCCCACACCAACGATACGGGCATTGCAGCCGCACAAGGACAGCGCGAACAGCGCAGCGCGGCGACAAGCGCCGTCCGCGAGATCCCGTTCAGGAAACTGCCCTACCCGTGTCTCATCTATGCCAAAACGGCGGTACGGAGATGATGCCAGATCTGCTGCGCTCTGGCGAGGTCTCTGGGGTCGGGCAAAGGGAACAGGTCCTGTCTTGAACTGCATGCCAGGAGTCGAAGGCAGGTCAAGTCGGGGCACTGTCCACTAGTAGATTGAAGGGCGACAACGCGTTCTGCAGTCAGTCCCCCAGGAACGGAGCCAGTTGGGCGGGAGTCAAGCACGAGGATAGGATGTGGAACCACGGCGGTTCGATGGTCTTCGGGAGACGCGGAGATGGCAAGACGCTCTTGACTACGGTCGTGTAGGACTCGGACCTACAACCAACGGACTAACAGATCGATGCTCTTCCGTCTGATCTTGCGCTGAAGCTGGGTTCCCGGAGGCCCGTGAGACATTCGGGCTAACACCCCTTCTCGCATCGGAGACTAGATGCTCGGTCGCTCTCCCATCAGTCCAAGGAACCTGAACCAGGTGAGCGGTTGCAGGACACTCATGATCATGAAGACCGACAAGCAGGGATGGATGGACGTGTGCCGCGAGCACTTGAAGAACCCGCCGGGGGAAGCGTTCGAGGCGTGGGGCGAATCGGACGAGCGGAAGGGGATTGCGCTGCCGCCGCTTGAGAAGGCGTTTCCGGAAGGGGCGAAGCGGATTGCGCTCATTGCTCCCGAGAAGCTGGATCTCGGAGCGATGGCCGTGGCGGACGCGATCCGCGATCGACACAGCCGACGAGCGTTCACCGATGAGCCGCTGACGTTCGGGGAGCTGTCCTACCTCCTCTGGGCGACGCAGGGGATCCGGAAGATGCACCCGGAGAAGCCGGTCGCGTTTCGGGTGGTGCCGTCCGGCGGCTGCCGTCATCCGTACGAGACGTACATCCAGATCGAGCGTGTCGAAGGGGTGCTTCCGGGGCTCTACCGGTACGGCGCAGTCAACCATGAGCTCGTCTTCCTGCGGGATGTCCCGGCGGACGCCGACCCGTCGTTGGCCGACGTCTGCTACGGGCAAGGGTCTGTGGCCGCGGCGGCGGTGACATTCGCCTGGACGGCCATCCCGTATCGGACGGAGTGGCGCTACGGGCCGGATTCGCTGAAGGACCTCCTCATGGGGATCGGCCACGTTTGCCAGAACCTCTATCTGGCCTGCGAGTCGATCGGCGCCGGGACGTGTGCGATCGTCGCCTACGATCAGGAGAAGCTCGACGCGTATCTCGGCCTCGACGGGGTCGAGGAGATCAGCCTCTACGTCGCGCCGGTCGGCAAGGCGATAGAGAGCTAGCGGCTGCGGCGCGCCGCGAACGAGTGCAGCGAAAGATGCGGGAACCCGCATGTCTTGCCTCGGCTCACTGGGCGTCCGTGAGTGCGATGAACTCATCGCGGGAGAGCTCGCAATCACGCAGGATCTTGGCGAGGAGCCCAGGGCCGATCGTCTCCCCCGCGTGGACGGGGACGACCGTGACTCGGCCATCCGGGTGTCGCAGGAAGTGATGACTTCCTCGACTGCGCACGTCGGCGAACCCGGCTGTAGCGAGTGCGTTGATGAGTTCTTGTCCAGTGAGGCGGGGAAGCCGCGTCATGACTGGATGGTCACGGTCTGGATTCCCACGAAGTTGAGCGGTTCGGTGTCTTCGCCTTGCTCTTCGAGGCAGAGGGCGATTGCTTCGCGGATCCTCTCGATCACCTGGTCGAGCGAGACTCCCTGCGTGTGGCAGCCTCGCAACGAAGGCACAGACGCGACGTAGGTTCCGTCCGCATCCTGCTCGATGATGACGCTGAAGTCGCTCTTCATCGGACCTCCCTCGCTTGTGCAGGTGCCATTATACGGGGCGGTCGGCTCCTCGGAAGCAGGCCTGCTGGGGTTGGCTAGGCTCGCGACGCTCGGAAGACGGGAGGAAGTACACTCGCGCCATGGCTGAGACCGAAGGCAACTTGCTCGAGCAGATCGCCGAGATTGTCAAAGGCAAGGGAGCGGTGCCGGACGGCGTCGAGCCGTTCGCTTTCTGTCAGGAGATCCTGCCGCTTCTTGGAACGACGGACGGGAAACTCCGCGAATGGCGCGTCTACGGGATTCTTCACCTGTGGACCGTGCGCCGGGAGATGTCCAACGACGAGCTGCGGACGCTCCTCCGGTGCGTTGCCGACAAGGACCACCTCTTCCTCGGAATCGGCGCGACTGAGGCGGACACGGTCTACATGCGCGCCTTCTCGGTCCTGCTCCTCGGCGCGTTCGTTCAGGCGCATCGGGAGCGGCCGTTCCTCGAGCTGAAGGAGATCGAGGAGCTGGCGGAGACGGTGATCCGATACCTGGATTCCGAGCGCGATCTTCGCGGGTACGTCTCCGGCGAGACGTTCTGGGCGCACGCGACGGCGCACGCGTCCGACACGCTCGGCGAGCTGGCGCAGTGCGAGGAGCTCGATGCCGAGAGGCTTCTCGCGATCCTCGACTGCCTCGGACGGAACCTCGTGACGACCGAGACCGTCTGGCGCCACGAGGAGGATGCACGCGCGGTCACGGCCGCGCTCCACGCGCTGAAGCGAGAGCGCCTGACCGATGACCAGGTCCGATCCTGGCTCGCGTCCCTCGTTCCGGAAGCCCGCTTCGAGGGAGAGCTCCCGGGCGTGCACGTGCGATACGTCAACGCGCGGAACCTCCTGCGATGCCTCATCCACCAGGGTGAGGAAGAGGGGCTTCCCGACGCGTTGCTCGCGCAGATTCGAGAGGCGCACGGGCAGTTGCCCGATCGCTAACCGAGAGAGCCTAGGGTTCTTGCTTCGGAACCCGCTTGACCATCTGCGGCGTCCGGTCGACGCGGGAGACGTCCCACGTCTCGTGGATGTCGCCCGGGTCGAGGCCCCACGGGTCCTGCCCGAGGGCGAGATAGCCGCCGTCGACGGCCGTCTCGGCCATCGCGTAGAGCTGGCCCTCGTACTCCCAGACGCAGTCCATCCCGCAGGTGGGGAAGGTGTCGTCGATCGGCACGAAGACGACCATGTGGTCCGGCTCCTGGTCGCCGTTCGTGTCGACCGCGACCAGCAGCGCGCCGTGGCCGAGCGTTCGGATCAGGCTTGCGTAGAGGATGGCCGTGTCTTCGCAGTCGCCGACCTCGTCGACCAGCGTCTCCACCGGATAGCGCGGGTACTCGAACACGCCCGGGTCCACCTGATAGGCAATGCACATCTGGACGAAGGCGAGCGCGTTCTCGACGGTCGACTTGTAGCTGCCGAGGGAAAGAGCCGCGGCGATCTCAGCCATCAGCGCGTCGTCGTGCGGACTGAGGACGTACTCGTCGTAGTCGCGGTTGGCGAACGCGCCGCGGGATTGCGATGTCGCCCAGTCGTAGAGATCAACCGGGATCGAGGCGAGTAGGCTGCGGCTCTGCCCGCCGTACTCCCACCAGTAGGAGCGGGTGACCGTCTCGCCGTCCGCCGGGGGATCGACGCCGACGTAGACAGAGCCGTACGCCGCCGCCGTCGCTCCCGCCTCGTCGGTGACGATCAAGAGGACGGTGAACGTGCCTGCCGTCGTGAACGCGTGCCCCGTGACGGCGCCGGCGCCCGACCCGCCGTCGCCGAAGTCCCACGCGAAGTCGACGAGGTTCCCGTTCGGGCTCGACGACGCGGAGGCGTCGAACTGGACGGCGTCGCCGACGTCGATCGTCGCCGAGGTCGGCGCGAAGACGGCGTTCGGGCTCTCCCCTTGCGCCGCCGCGGCGACGAGCGCGAACCGGGTCGTCGTCGCAGACGCTCCATCATCGTCCGTGGCGGTCAACGTCACGGTGTACGTCCCGTGCGCCTCGTAGACGTGATCGGCCTCGACGCCGGTTCCCGTCGTCTCGTCACCGAAGTTCCAGGCGAAGGCCACGATCGATCCGTCCGGGTCGTGCGACGCGGACGCGTCGAAGCGGATCGCATCGTCGACCACGACGGCGGCCGGCGTCACGCTGAACAGGACGACCGGCGGCTCGTTCGGCGGTTCGACGACGACCTCGGTCGTCTGCGACGTCTCGGCGCCGTCCTCGTCGCACAGGACAAGCTCGACCGAGTAGGTCCCCGCCGTCTCGAACGTGTGCTCCGTCGTCGTTCCCTGCGCCGTCGATCCGTCACCGAAGGTCCAGAAGTAGCCAACGACGATCCCGTCGGAATCGGACGACGCCGTCGCGTCGAGCCGGACGGTGAGCGGCGCGTGTCCCGAGGCCGGCTCGACCGTCATCTCGCAAACCGGCGGCAAGTTCGGGAAGAGGAAGCAGCCGGACACCGCGACGGCAACGACGCCGAGAACGAGAAGGAGCGCGAATCTGCGGGGAAGCCTCGGCGGCGTGCGGTCCGAGGTCGGGTCGGGTGGACGCATGATCGAAGCGTATTCGTCCGGTCGACGGCTGTCGGGGGCAGACGATCGATGTCCGAAGGAAGCGCTTCCCGGATCGGGGTGACCGATGTGCGCGCGAGATCTCCTTGAGCTCGATCAGACGGCGCTCGGCTATACTCAGCCTTCGTCCTGCGAAGGAGGATAGGATGCAATCTCTCGGTGAGATCGAGATCGTCCGTCTGGACCGAGAGCGTCAGAAACGCGCTGTCGACGCGGTGACGCGTGCGTTCGTCGACGATCCGATGTGGAGCTGCGTGCTGCCGGATCGAGCGGCGCGCGGGACGCTGCTGCGGCCGATGTGGAACGCGCTCGCCTCCTTCTCGCGCGTCTACGGGGAAGCGTGGACAACATCGAACGCTGACGGAGCCGCGCTCTGGATTCGCCCCGGGAAGACGAAGACGACGCTCTGGATGATGGTTCGCACCGGGTTCGCCCTTCCGCGCTCGATGATCGGTCTGCCGAAGGAGGCCCGCGGCCGGTTCTTCCCGATGATGCGGTTCATCGACGGACTCCACAAAGAGCTGATGCCGGGGCCGCACTGGTACCTCTGGGTCCTCGGGGTCGATCCGGCGCTGCAGGGGCACGGAATCGGCCGGCGACTTCTGGGCCCCGTCCTCGACGGCGCCGACCGGGACGGCGTTCCGTGCTATCTCGAGACGCAGACGACGGGCAACGTTGCTTTCTACGCCAGGAGCGGCTTCGAGGTGATCCGAGAGGAGCGCGAGCCCGTCTGCGGACTGCCGATCTGGTTTCTCCTCCGTCCCGCGAAAACTTCGGCCGGTTCCCCACCGTCGCTGGAGTTGTAGAGTTCAAAAGGAAGCGCGGCCGTGGGGCCGCGCTTCGAGCTAGCGATGTCGTGCCTCGCTCCTATTCGTCGGTGACTTCGTCCAGCATCAGCGGATCCTCGTCGATCACTTCGAGCAGCGCATCGCAGTTCTCGCAGGCGACGCGCTCGTAGAGGATTGCCTCGTCCTCGTGAAGCGTGATCGACTTCCCGCACGCCGGACAGGTAGCCTTGGGCATCTCGATCCTTTCACTGTGGGGCTGTCGCTTGTGCAAAACGCCGTAGCCAACGGACGTTACTTCTTCTTCGGCTTTGTTGCGCCCTTCTTCTTCGCACCCTTCTTCTTCCCTGCCACAGGACTCACCTCCCCCACCCTCCAGCAGGAGTGATGGGCGCAGTATAGGTACAGGTGTGAAGGCTGAATATAGGTCGAGATGGGCACTTCGTCCCGCACTTCAGAGGGTCCGGTGGCACATCTTGCAGCGAGGCGAATAGCCGGCTTCGGAATGAGTCCTTGGACGTCTTGCGTCCTAGGCCATCTTGCTGAATTCGCGGGCACGCCGTTTGACCTCCCTGCAGACTCGGCCAAGTGACCCACTGCGAGAGCGTCGCAAGGAACTCCCTCCACGTGTGGACCTCGGATACCGCGATCGCGAGAGACTCAAAGGTATCGCGGGGTGGTGCGGCGTTGCGCCCGGTAGAATCCGCTCCATGGACGACCGACGAACGGATCCTGGCCACAGCCTTCTGCTGCTCCTCGCCGCGGCGATCTGGGGGTTCGCCTTCGTCGCTCAGCGAGCGGGGATGGAGCATGTCGGCCCGTTCACCTTCAACGGCGTGCGGTTCCTGCTCGGGAGCGTCACGCTCCTGCCGCTTCTGATCATCGTCCGGAGACGGATCTCGCCGGACGTCTCGAAGAGCGAGCGACCGGCCGTTCGCGCATTCCGACTTGTCCTCGTGGGCGTGGTGCTGTTCGCAGCGGCGACGCTTCAGCAGGTGGGCTTGGCCTACACAACGGCGGGGAAGGCCGGCTTCATCACGGGCCTGTACGTCGTCGTCATCCCGCTCCTGGGCCTCCTGATCGGGCAGCGTGTGCGGTGGCTCGTTTGGGTCGCGGCCGTCGCTTCGCTCGCGGGTCTTTACCTGCTGGCTGGCGTTGAAACGGGAGGGATCGGGATTGGCGACGGACTCGTCCTCGTCGGGGCGTTCGGCTGGGCCGTCCACGTTCAGCTGGTCGGATGGCTGGTCCGGCGCGTTCATCCAGTCTGGATTGCGGTGGTTCAGACGGCGATCTGCGGAGCGCTCAGCCTCGCCGTCGCCGGGGCGACCGAGCACATCAGCTTCGTCGGGCTGCAAGACGCCCTCCCCGCCCTGCTATTCGCCGGCATCCTCTCCGTCGGCGTGGCGTACACGTTGCAGGTCGTCGGGCAGCGCCGCGTCGATCCGTCCCGTGCCGGCATCCTCGTCAGCCTCGAGGCGGCGTTTGCCGTGTTCGGAGGGTGGCTGCTGCTCGGCGAGTCGGTCACGCCGGTCATGCTCGGCGGTTGCGCGTTGATGTTCGCCGGGATGGTTCTGTCTCAGCTGAGAGGTCGGCGACCGGCTCGTACCGGCGCCGAATGACCGAGCGCCGCAGCGGAGTGCAGCGCTCGGTCGTGCCCCTGTCTCTCCGTTGAGGGCGGCTACAGGGCGAGGTAGTTGGCGTGTCCGATGTCGGCTCCGTCGCTTCTCCCCTCTTCGTCCTCGCCGTACCGCCTGAAGCAACCGTAGAACGAGTCCATCCGAGACTCGATCGCCGCTTGCTGCTCGGGCGAGCACTCGATTATCCCGTAGAGGTGGACCGCGGCGAGGCGGCTCTTGAGAAGATCGGGCGTCACCTCGGGGTGCACGCTGAGAGAGCCGCTGACCACCAGGGTGAGCTTCCCCTCGAGATGATCGAATCGAGCAGGATGAAGCTCGGACGTTCCTTCGATCTCCCACAGGTCCCCCTCGTAGAAGAGCGTCTCCGCATCGAGTAGGTCGCAGACGTTCGCCAGCGCCGCCTGGAGTTCGACGGGGCAGGTGATGAGGCCGGCGCAGCGGAGCCCCTCGATCTTCTCGAGGAAGAGCGACGGGTCGATGACGCGATCAATCTTCACCGATTTGGTGAAGTAGAGCTTCCGATCGGTGATGGACGCGAGGAGCTCCCGTGTGAGATCGATCTCCTTTTCGATGACTCGGTACCCATCGGGGATCACGCGGACCTTCATCGACGCGCCGGCCAAGCTCGACCGGACTTCCTGTTCGTTCTGCGCGAAGCAGACGGTCATCCCGGTGGCGTGCACCTTGGCGAGCTTCTTGCGGATCAGACCCACCGGGATCGGCTCGCGGAACGTCAGCTGCCCGACGACCGACAGCTCGGTGCCCGGCTCGAGGGCCTCGAGGTAGGCTACATCGACGGCGAACGGACCGACGTGCGTCTTCTCGAAGACCGGGTACGAGGTGACGGGGCCCATGACCAGGGCCAGTTTCGCCTGCAGGATGCCTGCGAGCGGATCGGGAACCGAGACCGGCCCCATGACCATCGCGGCGGCCAGTCCGCGCTCGAGGTCCTCCGCGCGAACGTCCGGAGCGACGGTGAACGGTCCCATGACGAGGAAACCGATCGGGTGCGTGGCGTTGGCGAAGTGCTCGGGGCCGATCGAGAGCGGCCCCATGACGAGCTCGACCTTCGTGTCGGCTGGGACTTCGATGGCAGCGTTGAGGCTGCCGATGTTCAGTTGACGGAGAAGGGGGGCCGTCTCGGCGGAGTAGACCGCCAGATTTACGCTGCCGAATGACTCGTAGGCACGAATCGATTCCTCGGTCGCCTTTCGCAGATCGAGGATGTTGACGCTTCCGACTACCTTTGCACGTTCCACGCTTCTCTCCTTTCGGGAGCCGTCCGAGTGTGATTTCGCTTCTGCTGATGAGGGGCGCTCTGGTGCGCGAAGCCGCGGGCTCGACGTCTCTCGAGTCTCGCGCCCGCCCAGTGTTCCTCGATGAACGCCGACGTGCTCTGCCTTCCATCCGGAGGGACGAACCACGGGTAGATGTGCATCTTCACTCCTTCCCGAGAAGCCGGACGCGGTTTCGCTTCACCCACGACTTGGCGAGGCGCAAACGCGATCGTGCGGTCGCCGCCGGAATTCCGCGACGCTCGCCGATCTCGGAGCTGTTCAGTCCGAGGACGAACCGATCCCGCAAGATCTCGCGGTGGTTCTCAGGGATCGAGTCGAGAAGCTGCCAGAGCCTGACGTCGGCCAGGACCGGGTCGAGCAGGTCTCCCGCCTCTCTCTCGAGTTCCGATTGGATCGGCGCCCAACGCTTCGCGCGCCTCGTCTGATCGATGAATCGGTTCTTGATGGCGCGATAGAGCCAAGCCTTCTGCTGCGGTCGCGTGAGGCCGGCGAGCGTGTCGAGATGGGACATCGCCCGGACGAACGCATCCTGGACCAAGTCCTCGGCCCGCGTTCGCTCTCTCGTCAGACTCGTCGCGTATCGCACCAGCGCCTCCCGTTCTTCGGTGTAGAGGTGAGCGATTGCGGTTGCAGGGTTTCTCTCGTGTTGCACGCACAACCTCCGACCGCCGTCTCGTGAGGGCGCATCCCGACTTCTCGATCCGGGAAGGTCTTGCGCCCTCACTGTACAAGACGAACGAGGGGTGTGGAGTGTTCACCGGCAGGGGAGCTGCTTTCGACCTCACGCGGGAACGCCCGTAGGCGAATCGTCCCTGGGCCCCAGACTTGCCTGTCTAGGGAATCCGGTCTATATTCCGATTGATGTCAGAATCGGAGGAATGCTGAATAGCGCGGAGAAAAGGAGGAGGTATGAAGAAGAGGCTGCTTCTGGGAATCGGTGTCCTCGGCATCATCGCGCTTCTCATCGCGGGATGCTCGTGGTTCGGGGGCGAGCGGCTGGAGACGAAGTCGCTCCTGCCGGAGGTGAGCTACGTCGTTGACTTCGCCTTCTTGCCGGAGGGGTTCGAGGGAGAGATCGCCGCGTTGGGCGGAACGGTGACGGCCGTGCTCGACGAGATCGGTGTGGCGACGGTCGCATCCTCGGATCCCGACTTCGCGGCTCTGGTGGAGTCCCTCCCCGGGGTCGTCGCCGTGGCTCCGGATGTTGCGTTCGAGCTCGCTGAGCCGCGGCTTGAGGAGGCCCAGCTGGAAGCCGGGCCGGAAACCGAGCCGTACTTCGGTTACCAGTGGAACATGCTGGCGATCGAGGCTCAGGACGCGTGGGACGCCGGATACAAGGGAGCCGGCGCTCGCGTGGCCGTCCTCGACACGGGCGTCGACTACACCCACCCGGATCTCGCGGCGAACGTCGACGTTGGAAGCGGCGCGTCGATGGTTCCGTACGACACGAGCCCCGACCCTGTCCACTGGCACGCCACCCACGTCGCGGGGATCGTCGCCGCGGATGACAACGGGATCGGCGTCACCGGGGTCGCTCCAGACGCCACGATCGTCTCGGTCAAGGTGTTCGGCATCAATCCCGACACGGGCGAACTCGAGGGCTACTTCAGCTGGACGATCAACGGAATCCTCTATGCGGCGAGCGTCGGAGCCGATGTCATCAACCTGAGTCTTGGGGGATACATTGCGCACTCCGAGCCGCCGGCCAACGAGGTCAACCTGTTCCTCAAGGTCCTCAGAAAAGCCGTCAACTACGCCGGGCAGCAGGGTGTGACCGTCATCTGCTCCGCCGGCAACGATGCCTTGGATGGTCAGGGTGATGGCGGATTCCTCCACATCCCGTCGGACATCGGCACAGCGGCCTGCATCTCGGCGACCGGGCCGATCGGGTGGATCTTCGATCCGACGACCGACCTGGATGTGCTGGCGATCTACAGCAACTACGGCCCGCAGATCGACTTCGCTGCGCCGGGCGGAAACGACGTGCTGTACCCGGATCCCGGCTGGCACTACGACATGGTGTTAAGCACGCTCCTCGGCGGTGGCTACACCTGGGCCGACGGCACGAGCATGGCCTCACCGTGTGCGGCCGGTGTCGCAGCGCTGGTCATCGGCAAGAACGGCGGCGACATGAAGCCGGCTCACGTGCTGCGCGACCTACGTCAGTCGGCGGATGATCTCGGAAAGCCGGGGCAGGACGTCGAATACGGATACGGGCGCCTGAACGCGGGGCGCGCCGTCGCGCCGTAGGGATCGACGAGGGAATTGCGCCTCCTGAGGCGGTCGCTCGATGGAGGACGGGCGGCCGCCTCCTCGTTGAGAGATCGCTCGACTCAGCTCTTCCGCTTGTCTTCGTACATCCGCTCGTCGGCCTTGGCAAGCGCTTCCTCGATCGGATAGTCGTCGCCCGGATGCCAGAAGATGGAGCCGACGGAGACCGTCACGTCGAATCTGCTGATGGCGCGGAGTTTCTCGTTGCTCCTAACGGCGTCTCGGATGCGGATGGCGGCGCGTTCGGCATCCTCGCCCGTCTCCGTCAGCATGACGAGGAACTCGTCTCCGCCGTAGCGGACGATCATGTCCGTCGCCCGGACCGTCTCGCGCAGGGTGGATGCGATCTCCTTGAGCACCATATCGCCGGTCTGGTGACCGTAGCGATCGTTGATCTCCTTGAAGCGATCGACGTCGATCATCAGAAGGCCGATCGGATGATCGTAGCGGGACGATCGGAGGACCTCCTGAGCGATCAGCTCGTTGAAGTAGTGGCGGTTGAAGACGCCCGTCAGCGCGTCGTGTCGCGCTTGCCTGACCAACTCGGCTTGCAGACGGAGCTGGCCGGCAGCGACCGCCGAGTGCCCGAGCAGGATTCCGAGCAAGCGCCCGTCCTCCTCGGTGAACGCGGACGGCTCCGGGCTGGCGGCCAGATAGAGGCCGATGTCCCCGAGGGGTGCGCAGATCAGCGATTGCGGCGACGTAAGCACGCCGTCCGGTAGGCTTTCGACAGACGGATCGGCGGCGATGATCGGCCGGCCATCCTCGATCGATTGGGCCGCCACGCCGGTGACGTCGATCGTTTCCTGCTTCAGCCGTTCGCCATCGACGCCGGAGGAAGCGGCGGCGCAGACAAAGCCGTCCTCCGCGGTGATCCAGAGGGCACCGAGCGAGAAGCCGAGGATCCGTTCCGCGGCGTCGACCGTGATTCGATAGACCTGGTCCTCCTCCTCCGCTTCTCCGAGGGCGTCGGCCGCCTCGTGCAGGCGCTCGACCTTCTGCCGGGTAGCGGCGAGGGCGTCCTCGGCCTCGACCCTGGCTGAGATGTCGCGGTAGATCGCATAGAGGGCAGCCTGCACCCCGTTGACGTGGATCGCGCGTCCGAGAATCGAAACGTCGATCAGGTGTCCGTCCTTGTGGCGGCGCTTCGTTTCGACGGCCTCCGTCTTCCCGCCGGCGACCGATTCCGTGACCTGGGTCGCGTGTTCGTGAAGACCGTTCAGCCCTTCTGCAACCAGCTTGTCGATGTTCTGGCCGGCCGCCTCCTCTGCCGTGTAGCCGAACACGCGTGTGAACTCCCCGTTGACGCGGATGACCGTGCCGTTGTTCTTGCAGATGGCGACGGCCTCCGGCGACGCCGCGAAGAGCTGCTCGAACCTTTCCTTCCTCAGCGCGAGCTGCTGCTCCATCGCAACGCGTTCGGTGATGTCGCGGTAGATCGCGTAGAGGGCAACTTGCTTTCCGTCGGTGCGAATGGCTCGACCAAGGATCGAGACGTCGATCAGGTGCCCATCCTTGTGGCGCCGCTTCGTTTCGACGGACGCCGTCTTCCCGTCGGCGACCGATTCGGTGACCTGGTTTGCGTGCTCGTGGAGACCGTTCAGCCCCTCGGCGACCAGCTTGTCGATGTCTTGACCGATCGCCTCTTCTTCGGTGTATCCGAAGAGCTTGGTGAACTCGGCGTTGACTCGAAGGACGGTGGCGTCGTTGGCGCAGAGGACGACGGCCTCGGGAGAGGCAGCGAACAGCTGCTCGAAACGCTCCTTCTCCTCTGCCAACCTCTCGTCCGCCTCCCGACGGGCCGTGACGTCTCTCGCGCTTCCCTCGTAGTACAGCACGGCGCCGTCCGCCGAACGGAAGGCGTGGGAGTCCTCCTCGACCCAGATCGTCGAGCCGTCCTGCTTGAGCCATTGGGCTTCGAAGCCGACGACCGTCCCGGTCGCTTCCATCTCGGAGCGCCACCGATCGCGGCTCTCCGGATCGGCGTAGAACGTCTCCGCCGATCGGTCGAGCAGTGAATCTCTGTCGGGATAGCCGAGCATCCGGACGAGTTCCGGATTGACGTCGACGACGCGCCCGTCTGGGGTGGAGCGGTAGAGGCCGATCGGGACGCACTCGAACAGCTTGCGGTAAGCGGCGTCGTGGGTCGGCATGTTTTGTGCAGAGTCCATGAGTTGGCTAGCAAGTATGCGGCAAGTCAGGCCGATCGACCACCCAAGCGTCCGCTATGGTCCTCCCGTCTGTCTTCGGACGGCGGTCCTCCCTCACCCGTCGGACGATCCGTCCGTGCCCTCCGCGAACTGCAGGCTGTGGAGGGCCGCGTAGAGCCCACCGGCCTGAAGAAGCTCGCCGTGGGTCCCCTGCTCCACCAAGCATCCCTTGTTGATGACGAGGATGCGGTCCGCCTCTCGAATCGTCGACAGACGGTGAGCGATGACGAGCGACGTGCGTCCCTCCATGATCCGGTGGAGCGACTGCTGGATCACATGCTCGGTGTGCGAATCGATCGAGGCGGTCGCCTCGTCGAGGACGAGGACCTTCGGATCGAACGCAACCGCTCGGGCGAAGGAGAGCAGCTGCCGCTCGCCAACGGAGAGGGTGACGCCGCGCTCCTTGACCTCCGTCTGGTACCCATTCGGCAGAGACTCCACGAAGTCCGCGCTGACGAATCGAGCCGCCTCGATCGCCCTCGCCTCGGGGATGTCGCTCCGCAGCTTGATGTTGTCCATCACGTCGCCGGAGAAGAGGAAGACGTCCTGAAGGACGACGGCCATCTGCGCCCGGAGGTACGACAGATCGAGGTCCTCGATCGGCACGCCGTCGAGGAGGATCTGGCCGCGCTGGATCGGGTACATCCGAAGGAGGATCCGGATGATGGTCGTCTTGCCTGAGCCGGTCGGGCCGACGATGGCGATCCGTTCTCCCGGCGCCGCAGCGAAGGAGACGTCCCGGAGGATCCACTCCCCTTCGTTGTAGGCGAACCACACGTTGCGGAATTCGATCCGTCCGTCGAGCGATTCGATCGACCGCTCGCCGCCCCTGTCCTCTTCCGGCTCGTCGATCAGGCGGAAGATGCGCTCCGACGAAGCCATCGCCCCCTGAAGGACGTTGTAGCCTTCGGAGAGGTGGAGGACCGGCTCGAACAGCATCCGCACGTACTGGATGAACGCCGTCAGCGCACCGAGTGACAGGCTCCCGCGCAAGACGTTCAGCCCCCCGTACCAGATCACGAGGGCGACGGCAAACGAGCTCAGGAAGCTCATCAGCGGCCTGAAGATCGCGAACGTCAGAAGCCGCTTCATGTCCGCCGAGTACTTGAGCTTGTTGATCTCGGCGAAGCGGGCGTTGGCCTTCTTCTCCTGGACGAAGACTTGGATGATCCGCATGCCGGAGATCGACTCCTGCAGGTACGCGTTCAGGCGAGCGATTTGCTTGCGCACCTCCCGGTAGGCGACGCGGACACGATTGCGGAACTGCCACGCGGCAAACACGATGATCGGGAACAGCGCGAGGATGACGAGGGCGAGCCGCCACTCGAACTGGAACATGACGATCAGGATGCCGATGACGATGAACGCGTCGCGGAAGAGGTTCACCAGCATCGACGTGAACATCTCGTTGATCGCGGCGACGTCGTTCGTGGCCCTGGTTACGAGGCGTCCGACCGGCGTTCGGTCGAAGAACCGCAAAGGCAGGCGGAGGACGTGGCCGAAGATCTCCCGGCGCATGTCGAACATCACGCGCTGGCCGGTGTACTGCAGCATGTAGACCTGAGCGACGCCGAACAGGAACCGGGCCAGCAGGGCGAAGGCGAACAGCGACGCAAGCCGAAGGATGCCGGCGACCGCGCCGCCACGCAGCCGCTCCAGGTCCGCGGCCGGAATCTGCGAGGCGGCCTCCTCGGAAGCGAGGTATCCGGCCGAGATCTGCGTGAAGGCGTCCGGGTGTCGCGCGGCGATCTCGGCGGTCGCGTCCTCCGTCCGTACGAAGAGGTATCGGGTCTCGTCGAGCGTCCCGTCGGCCTCCCAATCGCGGCGGATCTCCGACGGCACCGTGAGAACTTCGATGAGGAATCGGTCGTCGCCGAGGTCGATCGGTTGGCCGTACGCGGGCGCCTCGTCGAACTCCACGATCGCGTGTGACAGGGTCATGTAGTTGTCGATTGCGATCTTGGTCAGAAACGGCGTCACGAGCTGGATCCCGGCGATGATCATCGTCAGGAGGACCGTGACCGCGAACAGCGCCTTGTACGGCTTGAGGAAGCGGACCAGTCTGCGCATCAGCCGGGCGTCGAAGGCGCGGCCGAGGATCTCGTCCTCGTGGAAGTATTCGCTCATGCGCCCACCTGCCTCTCCGCTTGCTGGAGCTGCCAGATCCGTCGGTAGATCCCGTCGCGAGCGGCGAGTTCTGCGTGGGTCCCGGACTCCACGATGCGGCCGTTGTCGAGAACGATGATGCGATCGGCGTTCATGACCGCGGAGATCCGGTGAGCGATCAGGATGCTCGTCCGCTCGTGGAAGAACTCGCGCAGGTTGCCGAGGATGAACTCCTCCCGCTCCGCGTCGACGGCGGAAAGCGGGTCGTCGAACAGGACGATGTCCGGATCGAGGAGGAGCGCGCGCGCAATCGCGACTCGCTGTTTCTGCCCGCCGGAAAGGGAGATCCCTCGCTCGCCGACGATCGTTTCGTAGCCCTCGGGAAACTCGGCGATCTCCTCGTGAATGCCGGCGAGGGTCGCCGCGCGCTCGACGTCCTCCGCCGTCGCGCCCGGGACCCCGAAGGCGACGTTCTCCGCGATCGTCGCCGAGAAGAGGAACGGATCCTGCGGAACGAAGCCGACCAGGCCGCGAAGCTCCCGCAACGAGACGTTTCGTACGTCGACGCCGCCGATGCAGACGGTCCCAGGCGGCGGGTCGAAGACCCGTGGGATCAAATGGGCGAGCGTGCTTTTGCCGGAGCCGGTCATCCCGACGATCCCGAGCGTCGTGCCCGCAGCGATCTCGAGGTTGATGTCGATCAGCGCGGGGCCGGCCGGCGGCCCGTCATCGGATGCGTAGGCAAAGGTGAGGTTCCGAATCTCGATTCGCGTTTCGGAGACGGAGCGGGGCGTCTTCGGATCGACGATGTCCGGTGCGACGGCGAGGAGCTTGTTGATGCGGCTGAGTGACGCGGTCCCTCGCTGCAGGAGATTGATGCCCCAGCCGATCGAGATCATCGGCCAGATCAGCATCATCAGGTACTGCGTGAACGCGACGAAGTCGCCGAGGGAGATCGCCGCGCGGATGACCTGCGTGCCGCCGATCCACAGGATGATCGCCAGCGACGCGCCGGAGAGGAGCTCGATTAACGGGTGGAACAGGCCCCACACGCGGACGAGCGCCATGTTCTTGTCGACGAGATCTTGGTTCGTGACCTCGAAGTCTCGCTCCGTGCCCGGCTCCTGGACGAACGACTTGAGGACCCGGATTCCCGCCACGTTCTCGCGGACCTTCTCCATCACGGTGGAGAAGGCGGCCTGGACCCGCTCGAATCTACGATGGATGACCCGGCCGAAGAAGAGCATGAAGACCGTCAGAATCGGGAGCGGAATGATGGCGAACAGCGTCAGCCGCGGCTCGATCGTCAGCATGATCGCGACCGAAACCGGGATCATGAACAGCGGGTCGGCGATCGTCAGGACGCCGAAGCCGGCGGCCATCGCGACCGCCTCGATGTCGTTGGTCGCGTGCGCCATCAGGTCGCCCGTCTTCTTTTCGTTGTAGAAGCTCGCCGGGAGAGCGAGGAAGTGATCGTACAGCTTCGCTCTCAGATCCCGTTCGATGCGTCGCGATGTGCCGATGAAGAAGTAGCGCCAGAAGAAGCGGAAGACCATCACGACCACCGCGAGCCCGGTGATGTAGAGGCCGCTCTGGAGGAGGCCGCCTTCGCCGCGTGTCAGTCCGTCGATCGCCGCTCGGATGACGAGCGGCACGAGGATCGTGGCGCCGTTGACGGCCATCAGCGCGACGAAACCGGCGAGGATCCTCCCCCGATACCGCCAGAGCCACGTCCGTAGCCGATCCATAGAAGCGTGATCTTATCCCATCTTCGCTCAGCCCGACACCGAGTCATCGCCGCGCTGTGAGGCGCAAACGAGGATTGGTCGATCTCGGAGGGGCCGGTATAATCCGAAGCGAATCTCCTAGGAATTGACGAGGGGGCGCCGATGGCTCGTGTCCGAAGAGGGCTTTTTTTGTGTCTCGTCCTGGCGGTTTCGCTGGTCGGGCTGGGTGAAACGGCCGGCCACCTTCGAGTCAGCCTCCCTCCCGTTCTCGCATCCCTGCCGATTGCGTTTGCCGAGGAGTGGGGCCTGTTCGACGAGAACGGAATCGACGTCGACATCATCGGAATGACCGACAACGAGGTCCGCAGCGCCGCGCTTGCCAGCGGAAGCCTCGACCTCGTGATCGAAGACGTCACGCAGTTCTTGGTGGACATTGACGGAGGCAAGGGGCTCGTCGCGACGAGCGCCGCGTACATCTCTCCGCAGACGGACAGCCTGCAGGTCGCCCTCGTTGCGTGCGGCGCGTTCAACATGCAAACCATCGATGACGTCGTCGCGTCCGGATACATGGTGGGCACGGTCTTTCGAAGCGATCACGAGTATCTGCTCGACCGGCTGTTCGAGACGACGCTCGACGACGATGACACAGTGCCTCGCTACACGTACATGACCGACGTCCTCTTCCTCGCGACGTGGTTCGGAGCCCAGATGATGCCGGTCGTCGTGCTGCCGGAGCCGTACATCTCGTACATCGCCGCTTACGCTCCGCCGGGCGGCCGGCCGGTCGAGGTCGTGACCCTTTTCGATCTCTCCGAGCTCGATGTGCCTCCCCATCTCGTTGTCTTCCGCGAGGAGTACGTCGAGGCGTTTCCCGAGTCGGTCGAGGCGTTCTACGCCGCCTACACGGAGGCGATCGAGCGACTGAACGGTATGAGCCGAGACGAGATCATCGAGACCGGTCTCGACGTGGTGCTGCCGCTCTTCTTCCAGGGCGCGGACCCTGACCTGATCGGCCAGGACGTCCTCGACGCGATTTCGATTCCGACGTTTGAGCTGCCCGTCGAGGTGGATCAAGACCGCTTCGACGACGTCCTCGCGTGGGCGATGGAGAAGGGGTACACAATGCTGCGCCCGGAGTACGCCGCCGTCGTCGACGGTAGTTTCATCCCATGATCGAGCTCGATCGCGTCGCCGTGGTGTACGGGCGCGGCCCCCGGGCGACGCGGGCGGTCGACGGAGTGAGCCTCGAGATCGATCGCGGGGAGAGCCTCGCGTTGATCGGCCCATCCGGCTGCGGGAAGACGTCGCTTCTCTTCGCCATCGCCGGGCTGCACGCTGCGTCCGGGGGGGAGATCCGCATCGGCGACGAGCCGATTCGAGGGCCGCGGCGCGAGATCGCGCTGATCCTTCAGGACGCCGGCCTCCTCCCGTGGAAGACCGTCTGGCAGAACGCGAACCTCAGTCTGAAGCTCCGAGGGGAGTATCCGGCTTCGGATGCAGGCGAGGTCCTCGAAGAGCTGGGGCTCCTGGACGTGAAGGACCGATTCCCGTCGGAGTTGTCGGAGGGGATGAAGCGGCGCGTCGGCGTCGCGCGAGCCCTCTCCACAGCGCCGGACGTCATGTTGATGGACGAGCCGCTCGCCTCCCTGGACACGCTGACCAAGGAGCGCATTCAGGATTTGTTTCTGCGGTTGTGGAAGAGCCGTGGGTTCTCGCTGATTCTGGTCACGCACGACATCGAAGAGGCGGCGTTCCTCGGACAGCGGATCGCGGTGTTGACCGAGCGGCCGGCGAGCGTCCGAACGATCGTGGAGAACGACGCCGGCGACCTCGACTACCGGGAGAGCGACGCGTTCCGTGCGACCGTGCGCCGGCTGCGCGAAGCACTGGAGGAAAGCCGATGAGCGAGCGTCCCTCACGACTCCGGATTCCTCAGCGGCTGCGCAGCGGGCCTGTGCGATACGTGGCGATGTACGCGATCAGCGTGATCCTCCTCCTCGGCCTGTGGTGGGCGGCGAGCGCGATCATCAAGGAGTGGAAAGGCGGGCGCGACTTCTTCCCAAACCCGGTACGCGCCATTTCGGAGATGGTTCGGCTCGCGCACCTCTGGTTCCCGAACTTCCTGATCAGCGCGTGGCGGTTGGTCCTTGCGATTCTGATTGCCTTCTCGCTCGGGTATCCGCTCGGCCTCCTGATCGGGCGGGAGCGCTGGCTCGATGAGCTGATCTCGCCGATGATCTACATCATCTACCCGATTCCTCAGGTCGCCTTCATCCTGTTGCTCTTCCTGATCTTCGGCATCGGGAACCCCGTCAAGGTGGCGATCGTCGCGCTTGCCCTCTTCTTCCAGATCCTGATCTCGGCGCGAGGCGCGGCGAAGTCGATCGAGCGGACGCACGTCACCAGCGTCCTCTCGGCCGGTGCCTCCCGCTTCCAGCTCTACCGCCACGTCATCCTCCCGGCGACGCTTCCATCGATCCTGACGAGCTTGCGCGTCTCGATCGGGCTCGGGATGGCCTTCCTCTACATCGCGGAAACCTTCGGATCGATCGATCCGATGCGGGGAGGGCTCGGCGCGTTCATCCGCGCGAACTCGTACAGCGCGGTTCAGGCGTTTGCCGGGATCCTCGCGATGGCCCTTCTCGGGCTCTTCCTCTACGTCGTCATCGACGTCGTAGAGCGACTCGCCTGCCGCTGGCGGCACACCGCAAGACGCTCGTCTTGATGGGCTTTTCCCTGCAAGCTACCATCGCCTCATGAACCTCGCGAGGATCTACGTCGTCGCCAATCCGACCAAGCCGGACGCCCTGCGAGCACTGGCGGATCTGAAGCTCTGGTGTCAGGATCGGCGGATCGAACTCGTCTCCGTCGACGATCGGGCGCCGGCGGATGCCGAGGGGGCGATCGTCCTCGCGCTCGGCGGGGACGGGACGGTGTTGCGCGCGGCCGCGCTGTTCGCCGAGACGGCGATCCCGATTCTCGGTGTCAACGTGGGCAGCCTCGGGTTCCTTACCCAGGCGTCGCTCTCCGAACTCACCCACACGCTCGATCACGTCCTCGCAGACGGATTCACCGTCGAGGAGCGGATGCGCCTTGCCTACAAGGCGGCGGGGGCGGACGGTTCGAGGATCGAGGGCTCTGTGTTGAACGACGTCGTCGTCACCAACGCCGATTCCTGGCGCTTCTGCGAGCTGACTCTCTCGTGGGGCGACGGGCGGGCGGCGGACTATCCGGGCGACGGATTGATCGTCGCGACGGCCACCGGATCGACGGCGTACAGCCTCTCTGCAGGCGGCCCGGTGATCGTCCCGCCGGCGGCGTGCATCCTGGTGACTCCTCACGCGGCCCATCGACTCGGTCTGCGACCGATCGTCTTCCCGCCGGAGGAGGCCCTTCGGATCTCGTCTCGTTCCGAGGCGCGATTGATCGCCGACGGGGATGCTGTCGGTGAGATTCCGGCCGGGGGAGACGTGTGGATTCGCCGAGCCGCAAACCCGACGCGCTTGATTCGTCTCAACGACGCGACGCCCTTCTTCGGGGTACTCCACGAGAAACTCAACTGGGCCGGGACCTAGCTCGTCGCAACGATAGCACAGAAAGGGACGGGCAATCCGTACCTTTCGCCGCTCCGGCGCGAGGCGTATAATCGGCCGCGAAGTCGGACAGCAACTGCCGCACTGGGGGTGACGTCATGGTCGAGAAGGGGACGTACAGAGTGAAGAGCGGTCTCGCCGAGATGCTCAAAGGCGGCGTGATCATGGACGTGACGACGGCCGAGCAGGCGCGAATCGCCGAGGAGGCGGGCGCGGTGGCGGTCATGGCTCTGGAACGCGTACCCGCAGACATTCGCGCCCAGGGCGGCGTCGCTCGAATGGCCGATCCGACGAAGGTGAAGGAGATCCTGGCCTCCGTATCGATCCCGGTCATGGCAAAGGTGCGGATCGGGCACTTCGTCGAGGCGCAGGTTCTCGAAGCGCTCGAGGTGGATTACATCGACGAGTCGGAGGTGCTCACCCCGGCGGATCCCCACTTCCACATCGACAAGTGGGCGTTCGCCGTCCCGTTCGTCTGCGGCGCGCGAGACCTCGGTGAGGCGTGCCGCCGGATTGCGGAGGGTGCGGCGATGATCCGTACCAAGGGCGAGCCGGGCACCGGGAATGTGGTCGAGGCCGTCCGACACATGCGGCTGATGAACGAGCAGATTCGCGACGTGCTGGCCGTGCCGCCCGCCGAGCTGATGAGCCTCGCCAAGGATCTCGGTGCGCCGTACGGCATCCTCCAGGCGATTCGTGACGAGGGGAAGCTTCCGGTCGTGAACTTCGCTGCGGGCGGGATTGCGACGCCCTCGGATGCGGCGATGATGATGCAGCTTGGCTGCGACGGGATCTTCGTCGGCAGCGGGATCTTCAAGTCGGACGACCCCGCACGAAGAGCACGAGCCATCGTTCAGGCGACGACGCACTACGCCGACCCGAAGATCGTTGCCGAGGTTTCGGAGGGGCTTGGCGAAGCGATGGCCGGCATCGCGATCGAGGAGATTCCCGAGCACGAACTGATGCAAACGCGGGGCAAATGATCGTCGGGGTCCTCGGCCTGCAAGGGGCGGTCCGCGAACACGTTCACAGTCTCACGCGACTCGACGTCGAAACGCGCGTCGTCAAGCGCGTCGACGATCTCGACGGCCTGGATGCACTGGTCCTCCCTGGCGGCGAGTCGTCGACCATTTCCCTGCTCGCCGAGAACGGCATTCTCGATCGGCTGCGGGAGATGGCGAAGGGTGGACTGCCGATGTTCGGGACCTGCGCGGGGATGATCCTGCTCGCCCGCGAAGCCGAGGGACGCGCGACCCCGGGGCTCGATGCGATCGACATCACGGTGTCCCGGAACGCGTCGGGGCGCCAGGTCGACAGCTTCGAGACGACGCTCGCCATCGACGAAATCGGCCCAGACGTCCCCGCGGTCTTCATTCGGGCACCGTACGCTACGCGGATCGGCCCCGGGGTGACGCCGATGGCGCATCACAGCGACTTCGTCGTGATGGCGCGCGAGGGACGTGTTCTCGTATCGAGCTTCCACCCGGAACTGACGGATGATCTTCGCGTGCACCGGTACTTCATCGAGGAACTGGTCAAGAAGGAGGAGAACTGATGAAGCGAGTGGCAATCAACGGGTTCGGTCGGATCGGGCGAGCGTTCTTCCGGCTGGCCTTCGGGCATGAGGACATCGAGATCGTCGCGGTGAACGACCCGTTCATCTCGGCGGACATGGCGCGGTACCTCGTCGTTCACGATTCCGTCTACGGGCGGTTCGCCGAGCGCGTCGTTGCGACCGACGAGGGGTTCGAGGTCGGCGGGAAGAAGATTCCGCTGCTCACCGAGAAGGAGCCGGACAAGCTTCCGTGGGGTGACATGAACGTCGACATCGTGATCGAGTCGACCGGCGTCTTCCGCGCCTACGACGGTCCGAAGGGATCTTCGCGTCATCTGACGGCGGGAGCGAAGCGCGTTCTGCTCACGGTTCCGGCGAAGGGCGACGGCGCGGAGAAGATCCCGCAGATCGTCTACGGCGTGAACCACGAGGCGATCACGCCGGAGGCCGATGTGGTCTCCGCGGCCTCTTGCACGACGAACTCCCTCGTGCCGGTGATGTACGTCCTCGACAAGGAGTTCGGCATCGAGCGGGCGTACCTGTCGACGATTCACGGCTACACCGCCGACCAGCGACTGGTCGACGCGGCGCACAGCTCGACGACGCGCAGCCGGGCGGCGGCGATCAACATCATCCCGACGACGACGGGCGCCGCGATCGCCACAACGAAGGTCATCCCGTCCCTCGCAGGGAAGATGGACGGCATCGCGTTTCGCGTTCCGGTCGTAACCGGCTCGGTCAGCGACATCACGCTCGACATGGCGAAGCCGGTGACGGTCGCAGATGTCAACGGAGTCCTCAAGCGCTACGCCGACGGCGAGCTGAAGGGAATCCTCGGGGTTGCCGAGGATCCGATGGTCTCCACCGACGTCATCGCCGACGCGCGCCCGAGCGTGGTCGATCCGACGCTCACTCAGGTGGTCGCCGAACGGATGCTGAAGGTCGTCGCCTTCTATGACAACGAATGGGGGTACACGAACCAGCTCCTCCGACTGGTCCAGACGCTCTAGGTTGGGGAGAGCCGCGCGCCGGATGCTGGGAGGGCTCGTGGCCCTCCCCTTCCCGCCGGAGTGCGTCGTCTGCGGAAGCGGGCTTCCCGAGCTCGGTCTGCTCTGCGACCGCTGCGCCGCGACGCTCGCCCCGCTCGAGGGCGAGCGCTGCGCCGTGTGCGGAGCACCGATCGATGGCCCGTCACTCGATCTCTGCATCGCCTGCGGGACGCGGGAACGTGGCTTCGATCGCATCCTCGCGCTCGGTCCGTACGACGGCGGATGGGGCGTGCTGGTTCGAGCCCTCAAGTTCGATCGGGAGAAGCTCGTCGCGCGGTGGCTGTCAAAGCGCCTCGCCGAACACGCGCGGCGAGAGGCGATCCGTGCCGACCTCGTGACGTTCGTTCCGATGACGCGCGACGAGCGGCGGGCTCGTGGATTCAACCAGTCTCGGCTCCTCGCCCGAGCCGTCGCCGGGAAGCTGGGCATCCCGGTTCGCCGGACACTGCGCAAGGCGCGGCGGACGGCCTCCCAGGCGGGCCTCTCCGCCCGGAGCCGACGCGAGAACTTGCGGGGGGCCTTCTCCGCGCTACCATCGAGGGGCACCCGTGTACTTCTGGTGGATGATATCTGCACCACGGGCTCGACGGCGGAGGCCTGTGCGAAGGCTCTTCGCCGGGCGGGAGCGCGCTCGGTCGACGTGTTGGTCGTCGCGAGAGCTTGATTGGGGGGGAGCATGCGAATCGAGTCGATCTGTCTCGGACCGCTCGCGACGAACTGCTATCTGATCGAGTCGGCCGGACGGACGATTCTGGTCGACCCGGCCGAGGACTCGCCCGCCCTGCGCGCGTTCGTCGGTGAGCGTAAGATCGATTGGATCGTCAACACGCACGGGCACATCGACCACATCGCCGGCGACTGGGCCTACCCCGGAGTCCCTGTCCGGATCCACGTCGCCGATGTGCCGTTTCTCGATGCCGCTCATCCGTCGCACCCGCCGCTCGGGCCGCCGCTCGAAGAGGGCGACGAGATCCTGGAGGGCCTCACGATCCTCCACACGCCGGGACACTCGCATGGGAGCATTGTCCTGAAGGGTGACGGCGTGCTGATCGTCGGTGATCTCCTGTTCGCAGGGTCGATTGGCCGAACCGATCTTCCGGGGGGATCGATGGCTCAGATGGTCGAGTCGCTCGAGCGGATCGTGCGCCTGCCCGGCGGCTACACGGTGTATCCGGGACATGGCGAGGCGACGACGCTCGAGCGTGAGCGAGCTCGGAACCCGTTCCTGGTGGGGATGGTGTAGGCGATGGCGAGGGACCGAGGCGACGTACGGGCGATCAAGGAACGGATCGACCCGGTCGCGGTCATCTCGCGGTACGTGACGCTGAAGAAGGCCGGCGCGAGCTACAAGGGGAAGTGCCCGTTTCACAAGGACGACACGCCGTCGTTCGTCGTCAGTCGGGAGAAGGGCCTCTGGCACTGCTTCGGGTGCGGCGAGGGCGGCGACATCATCAGCTTCCTGATGAAGATCGAGAAGATCTCGTTCGTCGAGGCGGCGAAGCGGCTGGCCGCCGAGGCGGGTGTCGACTTCGAGACCTCGGAGGACTCGAGCGACCGGGAACGTCTACGAGAGATCATGGCCGCTGCGGCCGAGCACTTTGCCGGGAATCTGCGCGGCCCCGCGGGGGGCAAGGCGCGCGAATACTTGGAGAAACGCGGCTATCCGGAGGCGGTCTGGGATCGATTCGGGCTCGGCTATGCGCTGCCCGGATGGGACGGCTTGAAGCGCGCGTTGCGCCCGTCGTTCGACGAGAGGAGCCTGGTCGAGCTCGGTTTGCTGGTCGACGGAGAGCGGGGAACCTACGATCGGTTCCGGGATCGAACGATCTTCAGCGTGCTCGACCTCTCCGATCGCCCGATCGCGTTCGGAGGCCGGGCGTTCGACGGCGAGCCGAAGTATCTCAACTCCTCGGCGACGCCGTTGTTCGACAAGAGCCGGACGCTCTACGCGCTTTCGTGGGCGCGGGATGCGTTTGCGGAGACGAAGACGGCCGTTCTCGTCGAGGGGTACACCGACGTCCTCTCTCTGCACGTCGCCGGACTGACGAACGCCGTCGCCAGCATGGGCACAGCGCTCACGCAGGGTCAGGCGGACTTGCTCGCGCGGTTCGTCGAGGACGTCGTGATCGTCTACGACCGGGACGCGGCGGGAAGCGCGGCGGCGCTGCGCGGAATGCAGATCCTCGGCAACAGCGGCCTGACCGTCCGAGTGGCCAGCCTCGACGAAGGCCAAGACCCCGACGGCGTCGTTCGGGCCGGAGGCGCGCAGGCAATGAGAGACGCGCTCGATCGGGCGGCGCCGTTCTACCGGTTCTACGTCGAGGAGCTTCGCGAGCAGATCGATCCGACGTCGATTGGCGGGAAGGAACGGGTCCTCGCCGAGTCGAAGGCGTTCGCGCGCGGGATCCGCAGTCTGCCGTTGCGGCAGGCGTTTGCGATGGAACTCTCTGCTCTGCTCGACCTGCCGAGCGACGAGATCCTGCGGGAACTCGCGCGCGGCAAGCGGATGCGCGAGGCTTCGCAGGCGGTCGCCGTTCCCGAGACGGCGCGCTCGCCGGAGGAGGATCTTCTCGTTCTGCTCTTGCGTGGAGAGATTCCGTGGAGCCGCGTGTCTGGCGAGATCACTCCCGAGGAATTCTCGTTGGCAAACCGGTCGATTGCGCAGGCGCTGGCGGAATCGGAAGATACGCCTAACATATCCGAGTTGGTCGATCTGCTGGACGATGAGGCGGGCCGACGCGCGAGCCGCTATGCGCTGGCCACGGTTCGGTTCGATGATGCGGAAAGGGCGGCGAACGATGCGCTGCGAAAGCTCGTGCGGATTCCGTCCCTGGAGAAGCGGATTGGGGACCTCGACGAGCAGATTGTGGCCTGCCAGGCGAGTGGGAATCAGAAGCGATTGGACGAGTTGACCCTGGAAAAGGTCGCTCTCGTCAAGGAGAAGCTCGCGCGAAAGGGGATGCATGGCGACGAAGGATAAGAAGCGCGACTCGGGCGAAGAGCCTCGCGAGCGAGAGGACCGCATCGCGATTGCGGAAGATGACGACGCAAAGGCCTCGTCGGGCGCGGGCGCGGATGAGCTCGATGACGACGCGGAAGGATCGAACCCCGCCGACGATGACCTCGCGGACCCCGAGGATCTGATGGAGGATGACTCGGAGCCCGAGGACGGACCCGAGACGTCGGTCGTCACCCTGACGAGGCGGTCGACGGCCAACGTCTGGATCAACCCCGAGGCGTCGAAGCGCCGTGAAGATCCGGTCAAGACCTACCTGCGCGAGATCGGGAAGGTGCCGCTTCTCACCAAAGAGGGCGAGGTCGAACTCGCCAAGGCAATGGAGATCGGGGCGTTTGCCGAGTTGCAGCTCGCTGACATCTCCGGCGAGGAAGCCGGGAAACGCCTCCGTGCGCGGAAGGACAAGCCCTCCGAAGCGGAGCGACCGGGGCTGGAGGATCTTGTCGAGAAGGGGAAGGAGGCGGCCGAGCTGCTCGTAACGGCATCGTTCGAGGAGCACCTCGGCGACGAGCTTCCGACCACGCGGGACCACGGCGAGCTCAAGGCGCTGGTCCGCGCCGGCCGCGCAGCGCGCGACCGCCTGACGATCTCGAACCTTCGACTGGTCGTCTCGATTGCCAAACGGTACATGAACCGCGGTCTTTCCTTCCTCGATCTGATCCAGGAAGGGAACATGGGGCTGATGAAGGCGGTCGAGAAGTTCGACTACACGCGCGGCTACAAGTTCTCGACGTACGCGACCTGGTGGATCCGCCAGGCGATCACGCGCGCGATCGCCGACCAGTCGCGGACGATCCGCGTGCCGGTTCACATGATCGAAACCGTCCGAGAGCTCAACCGCGTCAAGCGGGAGTACATCCAGAAGCAGGGCTCCGCCCCGACGCTCGAGGACCTCTCCGAGCTCACCGGGATGTCGATCGACAAGATCAAGAAGGTCGAGAGCGTCTCCCAGTACACGGCGTCGCTCGAGCGGCCGATCGGCGAAGAGGACGAGGACACCCTGGGCGACTTCATCGAGGATCCCTCCTCGCCGTCGCCGACGAAGGAGACGTTCCGAATGTTCCTTCGCGAGCAGCTCTCGCGCGCTCTGGAACAGCTCGACGAGCGGGAGCGGGAGATCCTCAAGCTTCGCTACGGGCTGGAGGACGGCCATCCGCGGACGCTGAAGGACGTGTCCCTCAAGTTCAACATCACGCGCGAGCGCGTCCGTCAGATCGAGATCAAGGCAATCGAGAAGCTGAAGCACCCCTCGCGTCGCGCGGAGCTGAAGCGGTTCCGCGAGCTTCTCCTCGCCGAGGAATAGGCGTGGCGGGCGACTCGGTCCTCGTCTTGATTGGGCCGACCGCCACGGGGAAGACGGCCGTCGCCGTCGAGGTCGCCTCGCGGATCGACGGTGAGATCGTCTCCGCCGACTCGCGCGCGTTCTTCGCCGGACTCGAAGTCGTCGCTGACGTTCCCAGCGAAGCGGAGCGCGCCGGGATTCCTCATCACCTTGTCGAGACTGTCCCGCTCGACCGCTCGTACGACGCGATGACGTTTCGCCGAGACGTCGAGGCGCTCGTCCCGGAGATTCGGGCCCGAGGCCGCGTCCCGATGATCGTCGGCGGCGGGACCCTCTACCTCGGCGCGATTCTACGGGGCATCTTCGAGGGGCCGTCGAAGGATCAAGCGTTTCGCGAGCACCTTTCGGATCGCGACTCGGCCGAGCTTCACGAAGAGCTTCGGCGCGTCGATCCGGACGCGGCCTCCGCCATTCATCCGAACGACCGCTTGCGGATCGAGCGGGCGCTCGAGGTGTTCGAGCTGAGCGGCCGGCCGATCAGCCGATGGCAGACCGAGGCGGCGCCTCTGCCGTATCCTTTCGTCGTGTTCGGCCTGACGAGGGAGCGGGGCGACCATCGGGCGGCGATTCGCGCGCGGGTTCTCCATATGGTCGAGCACGGCTTGGTCGAGGAAGCCGAGACGCTGCGAGCAGCCGGCCTGACCGAGGTAGATCAGGCGTTCCGGACGATCGGGGTTCCCGAGGTGCTCGCCTACGTCGACGGAGCGTGTACGGAGGAGGAGATGATCGAGTCGATCGTCGCGCAGACCTGGGCGCTCGCGAAGCGACAGCGCGCCTGGTTCCGCAGGGATCGGAACGTGACTTGGCTCGACGTGACGGGGCGTAGCGCGGCGGATCTCGCGGACGAGATCGTTGCTGGATGGAGGAAGAGAATCGGATGAGCGATCGAGCGGAGCGGACCCTCGGGCGGATCGTCCTCACCGCCGGAGCACAGCGCACTCTCGACGCAGCGGCCGTCGCGGCGGGCGTCTTGCACGCCGATCTAATGGAGAGCGCTGGCCGGTCTGCGGCGGAGTGGATCCTCGATCACCTCCGCCCGGCGAACG